>ENA-OQJN01000312-OQJN01000312.1-human-gut-metagenome-genome-assembly--contig:-NODE-312-length-22229-cov-3.503212_pt1 | contig 22229 bp, 19 predicted proteins | sample MGYA00242610_ERZ504777 | MGnify/ENA primary metagenome ERZ504777 (study PRJEB26092, sample SAMD00036350) | human gut metagenome | host: Homo sapiens | study: EMG produced TPA metagenomics assembly of... | reverse complement strand
CTCAGTACCACAACGAAAACAATTCCATCATGGTCATTACTCACCACAGCGAAATCCTGCAGAAGCTCAAACCGGATTTCGTTCACATCCTGATCGACGGCAAGATCGTCAAGACCGGCGACGCATCCCTCATCCAGGCGATTGAAGCCAACGGTTACGACGCATATAAAGGCTAGTGGGAGGTACAGCTATGGCTGATAACAACGAAAAATTTGCCTCACAGCAGAGCAAGATGGCTGACGAACGCAAGACCATCGACACCTTTGCTGATTTCGGCAATATGTATAACTTTAAAAAAAGATTTTACCTATTCCTATAAGACCGATGCTGGCCTTACGGAAGACATCGTTCGGGAAATCTCGGAAAAGAAGCACGAACCACAGTGGATGCTCGATTTCCGCCTCAAGTCCCTGGATTTGTTCAACCGCATGGAATATCCGAACTGGGGTCCTGATATCAGTGAACTCGATATGGACAACATCGTCACTTACGTTCGCCCTAATTCCCAGATGAAGGCCAATTGGGACGAAGTACCAGACGATATCAAAGATACCTTTGACCGATTGGGCATTCCCGAAGCGGAAAAGACGTCCCTGGCCGGTGTCGGCGCTCAGTACGACTCGGAAGTCGTCTATCACAGCATTCAGGACGAACTCGTCCAGCAGGGCGTCGTCTATACCGACTTTGATACGGCTCTCGATCAGTACGAAGACATCGTCAAAGCGCACTTCATGAAGCTCGTTCCGCCGACAGACCATAAATTTGCCGCCCTTCACGGCGCCGTTTGGTCCGGTGGCTCCTTCGTCTACGTGCCGGCCGGCGTCGACGTATCGATTCCCCTTCAGAGTTATTTCCGCCTCAATGCACCGGGGGCAGGCCAGTTCGAACACACCATGATTATCGTCGAAAAAGGGGCTAAGGTCCACTTCATCGAAGGCTGTTCGGCTCCGAAGTACAACGTAGCCAACCTCCACGCCGGCTGCGTCGAACTGTTCATCGGCGACGACGCTGAGCTGACCTATTCGACGATTGAAAACTGGTCCAAGAACATGTACAACCTCAACACCAAGCGGGCCATCGTCGGTAAGAACGGCCGCATCAACTGGGTTACGGGCTCCTTCGGGTCCCATACATCGTGCCTCTATCCCATGAGTATCCTCAATGGCGAAGGCGCTCACTGCGAATTTACGGGCGTCACCTTTGCCGGTGCCGGCCAGTTCCTCGATACGGGCTCGAAAGTCGTCCACAATGCGCCCAACACGACGAGCAACATCAACTCCAAGTCCCTCAGCAAGAGCGGCGGCGTCAGCATTTACCGCGGCAGCGTCGTCATCAATCCGCCGGCCGACGGGGCTAAGGCCAACGTCAGCTGCGAATCGCTGATGCTCGACGAAGAATCCCAGTCCGATACGATTCCGGCTATCATCGTCAAGAACGACAACATCGACCTCGGTCATGAAGCTTCCATCGGCCGTATTTCCGATGAAGCCATCTTCTACCTCATGAGCCGCGGCCTCAGTGAAGATGACGCCCGGGCCATGCTCGTCCGCGGCTTCGTCGAACCGGTATCCAAGGCCCTGCCTCTGGAATACGCCGTAGAAATGAATAACCTGATCAACCTCGAACTCAAGGGTTCGTTGAAATAGGGAGGAGGAATATTATGGCAGCTAATACAGATAAAATCCAGTATAACCAACTCCCGCGCCCGACTTTTCGCTGGATGAAAGTCAACTACCTTGAATTGGACCGCCTGGCTGACAAGGCCGGCTCCGCTTATCGCCCGGAAGAACGCCACGACGGCGACGTTTCCGTCAACTTCTATGACGGCAACGGCATTCCCGACCTCGGCGATTTCCAAGGTTCCAATGCGGAAGCACTTGAAAATGCACTGAACAAAGCCAATTCCGGCTGCGCCGTCACCATCGGCGAACACCAGAAGGGCTCGGTTCACTTGAAATACAGCGTCAGCGCCGATCAGCCTCAGCTTTCGGCACAGCTCAAGATCGAAGCAGCAGCGCACAGCGATGTGACGGTCTACCTCGAATTTGACGGCGACGCCGACGACGGCATGGTCAACTTCCTGACCTACGTCAAGACCGGGGAAAAAGCCCGCGTCAAAATCAGCAAGGTCCAGCTCAACGGCCGCAGTGTACGCCACGTCGAACACCGCTACGGCGATGCCGGTAAGGAAAGCACCATCGACTACGTCAGCGCTGAATTAGGCGGCAAGACGGCCATCGTCTACTATAAGACCGACCTCATGACCGAAGAAAGCAATTTCAACAGCCAGGCCATGTACCTCGGCGACGACGACCAGATCGTCGACTTCTCCTATTGGGTCCCGACCAAAGGCGTCAAGACCAATACGGACATCTTGACGACGGGGGCTCTCCTCGACACGTCGAAGAAATACTTCCGCGGGACCATCGATTTCCTGCGGGGCAGTAAGAAGGCCGTCGGCTCTGAATCGGATATCTGCATCCTCTTAAGCCCGGAAGTCCACTCCATCTCCGTACCGCTCCTGCTCTGCAAGGAAGACGACGTCGTCGGCAACCATGCCGCCAGTGCCGGTCAGATTGACCAGGACAAGTTGTTCTACCTCATGAGCCGCGGCTTCAACGAAATCGGCGCCCAGCTGATCATCGTCGAATCGAATATCCGCCCGGTCATCGACGCTCTCGGTGACAAGGATTTAGAAAATAAAGCGCTCCAAGCTGTACGTGAAAAAATGCAGTTCTGCCGCAAGAAAGGTGATTGCCATGCTAAATGTACGCAAAGATTTCCCAATCTTGACTAAAGTCCATAACGGACATCCCATCGTTTACTTTGATAACGCCGCTACGACGCAGAAACCGCGTCAGGTCATCGACGCCATCGTAGATCTCCTCGAACATCACAATGGCAATCCTCACCGCGGCGCTCACATCCTCAGCATCGAAGCCGGCGAACTGTACGACGAAGCTCGTGAGTCCGTCCGCCGCTTCATCAACGCTCCGTCGACGGAAGAAATCGTCTTCGTCCGCAATACGACGGAAGCCCTGAACCTCATTGCCCGCAGCTATGCCGAACCGAAACTGAAAAAGGGCGACAAGATCGTCATCCCCATTTCTGAACACCATTCCAACCTGGTCACCTGGCAGCGGGTCTGCGAAAAGACTGGTGCCGTCCTGGAATTCATGTACCTCGATAAAGAAGGCCACTTCACGGACGAAGATTTGGCTAAGATCGACGACAAGACCAAGATCGTTTCCTTCGCTGCCGTCAGCAACGTCTTCGGCATGAAGCGTCCGGTCAAGGACATCGTCGCCAAAGCTCATTCCGTCGGTGCCATTGCCATCGTCGACGGCGCTCAGTCCGTTCCTCACATGAAGACCGACGTCCAGGACCTCGACTGCGACTTCTTCGTCTTCTCGGGGCACAAGATGTGCGGCTCGGCCAGCACGGGCGTCCTCTACGGGAAAAAGGCCATCCTCGAAGGGATGGAACCTTTCCTCCTCGGCGGCGACATGATCGAATACGTTCAGGAACAGTCGACGACCTTCAACGAACTGCCCTTCAAATTTGAAGCCGGTTCCCAGAACGTCGAAGGCGCCGTAGCTCTCCACGCCGCTATCGACTACTTGGAAAAAATCGGCATGGACAAGGTCGAAGCCCACGAAGAAGTCTTGACCAAACGCTGCCTGGAAGGGATGGAAAAGATTCCTCACATCCACATCATCGGCAGCAAGGATCCGTCGGAAAAGACCGGCGTCATTACCTTCACCATCGACGGCGTCCATCCTCATGACGCAGCGACGATCCTCGACAGCTTTGGCATCGCCATCCGTTCGGGTCATCACTGCGCACAGCCTCTTGGCGCTCATTTAGGCGTAGAAGCATCGAATCGGGCCAGCTTCTATATCTACAATACGGAAGAAGAAGTCGACTACTTCCTGGAAAAACTGCCCCTGGTCCGCAAACAGATGGGTTTTAAAGACTAAGGAGTGTTCAACGAGCTATGGAAAATATGAACGAATTGTATTCCGACATCATTCTGGAACACAATCAATCGCAAGCCAATAAACGCCTTTTGGATGTTGCCAACATCAGTGAACACGGCCACAACCCGAGCTGCGGCGACGACATCACCCTCCAGGCTGACATTCAGGACGGCGTCGTCAAAGATGCCGCCTATACGGGCCACGGCTGTGCCATCAGCCAGGCTTCGGCCGATATCATGATCGACCTCATCAAAGGCAAGAGCGTTGAAGAAGCCCTGCGCCTGGTCGACCTCTTCCTGGACATGATCAAGCGGGAAATCACCGACGATGATGAGCTGGAAGAATTGGAAGACGCCATTGCCCTGAAGAACATTTCCAATATGCCGGCCCGCGTCAAATGCGCCGTCCTGGCATGGCATACCTTGAAGGCTGCCTTGGAAAAGGGTCAGAACTAAAACTTTATATGAAGACCGCGCTTCGGCACGGCATGAAAAAAGGACAGCCCCGAAAGGAGCTGTCCTTTTTGTATCCCTAAGGGGATCTGTCCGGTTATGCCTGGGCCTTATCTTCCGTGTCGGTCGTCCCTTTGAACTGCAGGTAAAGGAAGACGACAAAGGCGATGACGAAGGCGATGACGCTGGTCATCTGCGCTGATTTCAGACCCATGGTCAGGTTGACGTAGTCGCCGCGGAGAAATTCCAGGAAGAACCGTTCAATGGCGTAGAGCATGACGTAGAGGCTGAAGACCTGGCCCTTCTTGTGGGGGAAGGAACTGTAAAAGAGGAGGACGACGAAGACCAGGACGTCGATCTGTCCTTCCCAGACTTCGGCTGGCCACAGGGGCTGACTGCTGTAGGTCTGGTAAGCCAGGGTCGTTTCGGGATAGACGATACCGAAATTGCCGCCTGTAGGATGGCCGAAGGCGTCGCCGTTCATGAGATTGGCCATGCGGCCGATGGACTGGCCCAAGATGATGGCCGGCGCTAACAGGTCGCCAAAGGCCCAGGTGTCGATGTGGTAGTGCTTCGTATAAAGGATGCCGGCAATGGCGCCGAATAAGAGGCCGCCCTGGATGGCCATGCCGCCTTGCCAGACGTAGGGGATTTCCGTCAGGTGATGCTGGTAGTAGGCCCAGTCGAAGAAGAAGACGTCCCACAGGCGTCCGCCGACGATGCCGGCCAGGCCGCAGTACATGGTGAAGTCGAAGATGTGGACGTGCCAGCCGCGGCCGTCACGCTTCATGATGTAATAGGCCGTCAGTCCTGACGAGATGATGCCCAGCATAAATAACAGTCCGTAAGCCCGGACGGGGAAGGAGCCGATAAAAAATAGATACTGATGCAATATAAAACCTCCTTTAGGTGTGGTATAATGAGAAAATATGGACGGGAGTTGAAAGTTGTTCGCGTTCACCATAGAATTATACAGGATTGAACTTTTTTTCCAATCCTCACGAGGAGGAAAGAATCATGAAATATAACCATGCTGTGAAAGTTTCCTGCCTGACGGGACTGATCACCTTGTCCCTGACGGCTTTTTCCTTTGCTGCTGCCCCGGCCGACGACAGTTCCAAGGCGTCGGATCCGGCCTTCAGCGTGCCGACCGTGGCCAATCCCATTCCCAATGAAGTCGTAAAAGACCTTGAAATCGTCGAAGACCAGGGCCGCTGGCTGGTATCGGACAAGGCCCTCAGCCGCTACGGCATCAAAGAAGCCGATAAGAGCAAGGGGACCTATTGGTTCCGCCTGCCAAAGGCGGACAACGGTTCGACGGCCTGGCAGGGCGACCCCGTTCAGCTGACCCTTCCCGGACGGGCCGTCAGCGGCGGCCGGACGATCAATATCAAAAACGTCCGCCGGCCCCTTGGCATCAGCTACGTCCTGGCCGAAAACCCGACCGAGAAAAATACCCTCTTGCCGCCGGAACAGTCCGTAAGCACGGCACCGGAACTGCACCGGGAACAACCGGAAGCCGGCAGCCGCCAAGGAAGGGAAGATGGGCCTGGTCCTCTTCTGGAATCCCCTCATGAAGGAAGACGCCGATCTGCCGTCCCTTCAGACTCACCAGCCGATCATGTCGCCGACGGCCTTTCGACTGACCAAGAACGGCATCGAACTGCGCAACCCCGATTTTGATATGCTGGCCGAAACGTATGCCGCCAAAGGCTACGCCATGTGGCCCCTCATCGACAACAACTTCGATCCCAAGCTGACCCACGAAATCCTGTCCGACAGCCGCCTGCAGGATACGATGGTCCGCCAGCTCATGGGCTACGCCATCCTCTATGATTTTAAAGGCTACAACATCGACTTTGAAAACGTCAATTATAGCGATAAAGACAAACTGACGGCCTTCGTCCGTAAGATTTCCGACGCCGCCCATGCCTATGGCCTGAAGGTGTCCATGGACGTCACGCCGCCGTCGGACAGCCCCAATTGGTCCATGGTCTACGACCGGGCCGCCCTGGCACCGCACCTCGACTACTTGATGATCATGGCTTACGACCAGTTCGGACGGACCAGTCCCGTCGCCGGTCCCGTCGCATCCTACCCCTGGGTAGAACGAGCTGTTCAGAACACCTTGAAACTGGTCCCTGCCGAAAAGATCGTCCTCGGCATGCCCCTCTACATGCGGCTGTGGTATGAATCGAAAGACGGCCGCGACCTGCCGCAGAACATCGCCGACTGGCCGGCCGTCGTCGGAGCGACGCCGGTAAAAGGGGCCAAGGCCGAATCCGACACCGTCCAGGACAAGGCGAAGACGAGCGAGCCGATGCTGGTTGAAGTTGAAACGGCTGCCGAAGAAGCGGCCCGTCAGGCAGCAGAAAACAAGGACGGCGTCATCGTTCCCATCGACTTTGACGGCGATTCGTATAAACGGGCTGCCGTAACGCCGGTGAAGAAAATGGTCAAACCGGAACCGGATCAGCCTGCCGTCACTGGCGGCAAGGCCAAGCTCTTCGTTCGGACCCTCACCATGGCCGACAGTGAAGCCGTTCTCAAGGCTTATAAGAACTACGTCGTCTGGAACAAGGACCTGGGGCTCTACTACTTGGAACTGCCCATGAAGACGGGTACCGTTAAAATTTGGATAGAAGATGAAAAATCCTTAAAAGCTAAGGCTGAACTCATCCAAACTTATGGATTGAAGGGTGCGGCCTTCTGGCGAAAAGGATTTGAACCGGCCCATTTTTGGCAGGGATTTGCAAAACATGAATTGACTTGACGCCATGAGGCCACTATAATAATATTCAAGACGCTGTAAGACAGGCTGTCTTTATTTTGACTGGGGCAGGATAGGAGGCTCTTATATTGGAAAAGTACATTCCACAGGAAATCGAAAAGAAATGGCAGCACGTTTGGGAAGAACACCACTGTGACTGCTGCAGTGAAGACAGCGGCAAACCGCCGTATTACGTATTAGAAATGTTCCCGTATCCCTCGGGAAATCTTCATATGGGCCACGTCCGCAACTACACCATCGGCGACGTCATCGCCCGCTACCGCCGCATGAACGGCTACAACGTTCTCCATCCTATGGGTTACGATGCCTTCGGCATGCCTGCTGAAAACGCAGCCATTAAGCACAACATTCCGCCGGCAGAATGGACGTACAGCAATATTGAAAACATGACCCGCCAGCAGAAATCCCTGGGCCTGTCCTATGACTGGGACCGCGAAGTGGCGACGTGCCACGAAAAGTACTATAAGTGGACCCAGTGGATCTTTGAGCTGTTCTATAAACGCGGCCTGGCTTACCGCAAAGAAGCCAAGGTCAACTGGTGCGACACGTGCAACACCGTTTTGGCCAACGAACAGGTCATTGACGGCAATTGCTGGCGCTGCGACAATCCGGTCGTCAAAAAGGACCTCAAACAGTGGTTCTTCAAGATCACCGACTATGCCGACCGCCTCTTGGAAGACCTCGAAGAACTGCCGGGCTGGCCGGAACGGGTCAAGACCATGCAGAAGAACTGGATCGGCCGCAGCGAAGGGGCTGAATTCTCCTTCGACATCCCGGAAATCGGCAAAAAGGTGCCCATGTTCTCGACTCGTGTCGACACGATTTTCGGCGTCACCTACATCGTCTTGGCACCGGAACACGAATACGTCGCCAGCCTCATCAAGGGCAAGGCCAACGAAGCCGAACTCCAGGCCTTCATTACCCGCATGAAGAACATGAGCGACATCGACCGCACGGCAACGGATGCCAAGAAAGAAGGCATGTTCACCGGTGCCTATGCCATAAACCCGGTCAATAACGAAAAGGTCCCCATTTGGATTGCCAACTACGTCCTGGCCGACTATGGGACCGGTGCTGTCATGGGCGTACCGGCTCACGACCAGCGCGACTGGGAATTTGCCAAAGAATTTGACCTGCCCCTGCGTCTCGTCGTCCAGAATAAAGAACAGAACCTCGATCTTGCGACCATGGAAGAGGCCTACCACGAACCGGGGACCCTGGTCAACTCCGGCGAATTCAACGGCCTGACTGACGAAGAAGGCCGGAAAGCCATCACCAAATGGCTGGCCGACAAGGGCCTTGGCAAGAAGACCGTCAACTATAAGCTCCGCGACTGGCTCATCTCCCGTCAGCGCTATTGGGGCGCTCCCATTCCGATTATCTACTGCCCGACCTGTGGCGAACAGCTCGTCCCTGAAGACCAGCTGCCGGTAAAATTACCGGAAGACGTCAAATTCACGGCCGGTGCCGTATCGCCTTTGGCGACGAGCGAAAGCTTCGTCAACTGCACCTGCCCGAAATGCGGCGGCCCGGCCAAACGGGAAACGGACACGATGGATACCTTTATCTGCTCGTCGTGGTACTTCCTGCGCTATACCGACGCCCGCAACGATGAACAGGCCTGGGATCCCAAGAAGGCCAATCACTGGATGAACGTCGACCAGTACATCGGCGGTATCGAACACGCCATCCTTCACCTCATGTACTCCCGCTTCTTCATGAAGGTCTTCCATGACGCCGGCCTCGTTGAAAAGAAAGAACCCTTTGAACGCCTCCTGACTCAGGGAATGGTACTCCTCGACGGCAGCAAGATGAGTAAATCCAAGGGCAACATCGTATCTCCGGAAGACATCATCGCCAAATACGGTGCCGATACGGCCCGCTTATTCATCCTCTTTGCCGCACCGCCCGAACGCGATCTGGGCTGGTCCGACCAGGGCGTCGAAGGCTCGTATCGCTTCTTGAACCGCGTATGGCGCATCGTCCACCAGTTCCAGGAAATGGAAAAGATCGGCGCCTCCGACAAGAAGTATACCGAAGGGGAAAAAGAACTGCGCTTTGAAGAATTCAAGGCCATTGCTAAGGTTACGGAAGACGTCCTCGGCAAAGACGGTGACTACGGCCTCAATACGGCCGTCAGCTCGATCATGGAATACGTCAACGCCATGCACGCCTATGCCGGCGCTAACACGACGATCCATGAAGACGTGGCCTTGGAAGTCAATAAGAACCTGCTCAAGATCCTGGCTCCCTTTACGCCGCATATTACGGAAGAGCTGTGGCAGATCTGCGGCTTTGAAGGCAGCGTCCACCAGGAAGCCTGGCCGGAAGTCGACAAGACGGCCCTCGTCGTCGATGAAATCGAACTGCCGATCCAGGTCAACGGCAAGGTCCGCGACCGCCTGACCGTCGCCGTCGACGCCGACAAAGACGCTCTCGAAGCACAGGTCCTGGCTCTGCCGCATATCAAAGAATTCATCGGCGATAAGAAGGTCGTCAAATTTATCGTCGTACCCAAGAAAATCATCAATATCGTCGTCAAATAAGGCGATGTGAATATATTCGACAAAGGAGGGGACTGTCTATTCGGCAGTCTCCTTTTCTTTAGATTGTTCTTATTGTAACGTAATGTATGCTGAAAGGAGATTGACATGAAGCCTTTTACGCCTTGGCCCGAACGCATTGTCCGTCAAAACACCTGCCTCAATACCGTTCCCTGCGCCGTCTTGGTGCCGGTCATTCACAAAGATGGGGAAGAACATCTGGTCTTTGAAGTCCGCAGCAGTAAACTCGACTGGCAGCCCGGCGAAATCTGCTTTCCCGGCGGCCGCATCGACAAGACCGACGCCAGCCCCTTGGCGGCAGCCCTGCGGGAAACGAGGGAAGAACTGGGTGTCAGTGCCGACCACATCCACCTCTGGGGGCCTTTGGACTACCTGGAATCGCCTGTCGGCGTGACTGTCTGGCCCTTTGCCGCCTATATGGACACGACGGACTTTACCTTGAGCGCTGGTGAAGTCGATCACACCTTTACGGTGCCCTTGAAATGGTTCGACGACCATGAGCCGGAAATCGGCCGCATCGAGCTGGCTACCAGGCCGGCACCGGATTTCCCTAAAGACCTGGATATGCCCATGCGAGGGGAGTGGCGGCCGCGCCGTACCTATAATATAAAGATTTATACATACGGCAATTATAAAATTTGGGGAATTACGGCACATATCCTTGACAACTTCCGGGGTATCCGTGCTATAATACAACCGTAAGCTTTCCTAAGTATTTGTAACCAGTATAGTTAGGTATAGGAATTAAAGCCTACCGTAAAAATAAGACGTACCGTGTCAAGGCTATTTTCTCCTTTTTGCCTTATTAGTACAAAAAAGTCTTGTTAATACGATAAGATGAGAAAATGGAATGGTTATATTGTGATTTATAGCACTTTTGCTATTGATTTAACTTGTGAAAAGTTGTACAATGCACTTGTAAGCACTGAGACCGTGTGAATATATATCCAAGCTGTTTTTTTGTATTAACCGGACAATGTATTGTCTCAGATTTCAGGTTTTTATCTCAAGGCTTTACTGTAAATTAACTATACACTAAGGAGAGTGGACACATCATGGATTTTAACTTAACAGAAGTACAACAGGATTTCATGAACCTCGCTAGAGATTTCGGTGAAAAGAGATTGGCTCCGACCATCATGGAACGCGATCATCAGGGCATTTATGATGATGCACTTATCGCTGAATTGCTCAGCTTGGGCATCACGGGCGCTTACTTTGAAGAAAAGTTACGGCGGTGCTGGCGATGACGGCGGCGACGTTTTGAGCTACATCCTGGCTGTTGAAGAATTGGCTAAATATGATGCTGGCGTTTCCATCACCTTGTCGGCAACGGTTTCCCTCTGTGCAAACCCGATTTGGCAGTTCGGTACGGAAGAACAGAAAGAAAAATTCTTGGTTCCCTTGGTTGAAGGCACGAAACTCGGCGCTTTCGGCTTAACCGAACCGAATGCCGGCACGGACGCTTCCGGCCAGCAGACTGTTGCTGTTAAAAACGACGACGGCACGTACACCCTGAACGGCTCCAAGATTTTCATCACCAACGGCGGCCATGCTGATATCTACATCGTCTTCGCTATGACCGATAAGAGCAAAGGCAACCACGGCATCACGGCCTTCATCCTCGAAGACGGCATGCCTGGCTTCACTTATGGTAAAAAAGAAGACAAGATGGGCATCCATACTTCCGTTACGATGGAACTCGTATTCCAGGACGTCAAAGTTCCGGCTGAAAACATGCTCGGCGAAGAAGGCAAAGGCTTCAAGATCGCTATGATGACCCTCGACGGCGGCCGTATCGGCGTTGCCGCTCAGGCTCTCGGTATCGCAGAAGCTGCTTTGGCAGATGCTGTTGAATACTCCAAACAGCGTGTACAGTTCGGCAAACCGCTCTGCAAATTCCAGTCCGTTTCCTTCAAATTGGCTGACATGAAGATGCAGATCGAAGCTGCTCGTAACCTCGTTTACAAAGCTGCTTGCTTGAAACAGGAAGGCAAACCGTTCACGGTTGATGCTGCTATTGCAAAACGCGTTGCTTCCGACGTTGCTATGCGTGTTTCCACTGAAGCTGTCCAGATCTTCGGCGGCTATGGCTACAGCGAAGAATATCCGGCTGCTCGTCATATGCGCGATGCTAAGATCACCCAGATCTACGAAGGCACGAACGAAGTTCAGCTCATGGTTACAGCTGGTGCTCTGTTAAGATAATTGAAGTTTATGATGCAGGCTTGGCATCAGCCAAGCCTGTTGCATAAAAAAGACTTTAGGAGGCAAACGTAAATGGAAATATTGGTATGTGTCAAACAAGTTCCGGACACAGCAGAAGTTAAGATTGATCCCGTTAAAAAGACCATCATTCGTGCTGGTGTTCCTAACATTTTCAACCCTTTTGACCAGAACGCACTGGAAGGCGCTTTACAGTTGAAGGATGCTGACAAGGATAACGTAAAGGTTACGTTACTCTCCATGGGTCCTGAACAGGCTAAAGACGTTCTCCGCGAAGGCCTTGCTATGGGGGCTGACGACGCTTATCTCGTATCCGACCGTAAACTCGGTGGTTCCGATACGTTAGCTACGGGCTATGCTTTGGCACAGGCTGTTAAAAAAGTTGCTGAACTTAAAGGCATCGAAAAATTCGATATGATTCTTTGCGGCAAACAGGCTATCGACGGTGATACCGCTCAGGTTGGCCCGCAGATCGCCTGCGAACTCGGCATTCCGCAGATCACCTATGCTCGCGATATCAAAGTTGAAGGCACCAAAGTCACTGTCCAGCAGGAAAACGAAGAAGGCTACATCGTAACCGAAGCCGATTTCCCTGTCCTCATCACAGCTGTTAAAGACTTGAACGAACCGCGCTTCCCGACCATCCGCGGCACGATGAAAGCAAAACGCCGTGAAATCCCGACCTTAGACGCCGCTGCTATTGGTGTCGATGAAACGCTCATCGGTTTGAATGGTTCTCCGACAAAAGTTCGTAAGACTTTCACGCCGCCTCAGAGATCCGGCGGTCTCGTCCTCAAAGTTGAAGACGACAACGAACAGGCAGTTGTCGACCAGCTCATGGAAAAACTGACTGCCCAGAAAATCATTTAATTCTAAGGAGGAACAGTGAAAATGGATTTAGCAGAATGCAAAGGCATTTATGTAATTGCTGAACAGTTTGAAGGCAAATTACGTGATGTATCTTTTGAATTGTTGGGTCAGGCCCGTATCTTGGCCGACACCATTGGCGACGAAGTTGGCGCTATTCTCATTGGTAAAGATGTAAAACCGTTGGCACAGGAACTCATTGCTCACGGTGCTCATAAAGTATACGTCTATGACGACGCAAAACTCGAACATTACACGACGACGGCTTATTCGAAGGTCATCTGCGACTTCTTCGAAGAAGAAAAACCGAACGTATTCCTCGTCGGTGCTACCAACATCGGCCGTGACCTCGGCCCGCGTGTTGCCAACACCTTGAAAACCGGCCTTACGGCTGACTGCACGCAGCTCAGCGTTGACGACGACGGCAAGACCATCGTATGGACTCGTCCGGCTCTCGGCGGCAACATCATGGCTGAAATCATTTGTAAAGACAACCGCCCGCAGATGGGTACGGTTCGTCCGCACGTCTTCAAAAAACCGGAGCTGACCCCAATGCAACGGGCGAAGTTATCGAAAAAGAGTTAAATTGAGCGATGCTGACTTCTTAACTCGTTTCGTCGAACTCATTAAAATGGGCGGCGAAGGCGTTAAGATCGAAGACGCTGACATCATCGTTTCCGGCGGCCGCGGCATGAATGGTGAAGAACCGTTCGCTACGGGCATCCTGAAAGAATGCGCAGACGCTCTCGGTGGCGCTGTCGGTGCTTCCCGTGCCGCAGTTGACGCTGGCTGGATCAGCGCTCTCCATCAGGTAGGCCAGACGGGTAAAACCGTTGCTCCGAAGATCTACATTGCCTGCGCTATCTCCGGTGCTATTCAGCACTTGGCTGGTATGTCCGGCTCTGACTGCATCATCGCCATCAACAAAGACGAAGATGCTCCGATCTTCAAAGTTTGCGACTACGGTATCGTAGGTGACGTCTACAAAGTTCTTCCGATGCTCACAGCAGCTATCAAGAAAAAGAAAGGCATCGCATAAGTTACCTGATTGTGCATGATAAAAGCACTGTCTCCTTCGAGACAGTGCTTTTTTTTTGAAAGACATCTTCTCCGTGGAAAGATGATTTCTCTGACTTGACAAGGGGAGAAACGTGCCGTATAATTTACGCATACCTTAGATATAAGAGAAAAGCTTTGAAAAGGACAAGACTTTACAGCACCTTTATTTCAGAGAGAGGTACCATGGCTGCGAGTACCTTATAAAGTCTGAAGAGTTACCGCCTTCGAGCTGAGTTTCCGAACTGAGTAGGGAGCTCCGGACGCCCCGTTACGGCGCTTGAGTACGCTGGGATTTTTCCCGGTGAACTAGGGTGGAACCACGTGAGTAATGCTCTCGTCCCTTGAGGACGAGGGCTTTTTTTATTAAGGAGGATGTTTCGTATGGCAGAATTACTGTTGAAAGATGGAAGCAAAAAACAATTTTCCGATGGCATTTCTCTTGCCCAGGCCGTTAAAGAACTGAGCAACAGTCTTGCAAAGAAGGTATTGGTCGCAAGAGTAAACGGCGAAGTCACGGACCTTCGTGAAACCATCGTCGATGGCTCGACGGTCGAATTCTTTACCTTTGCCGATCAGGAAGGGAAGGATACCCTTCGCCATACTGCCTCTCACATCATGGCCCAGGCGATCCAGCACCTCTATCCGGGCGTAAAGTTTGCCATTGGCCCGTCCATTGAAAACGGCTTCTATTATGACCTCGATACCGAACACCGTTTCACGCAGGACGACTTCCCGGCTATTGAAGCTGAAATGGCTAAAATCGTAAAAGAAAACCTTCCTATTACTAAAGAAATCCTGTCCCGTGCCGATGCTTTGAAACTGTTCAAAGATGCCGGCCAGGACTATAAAGTAGAACTCATCCAGGACCTTCCGGAAGATGCCGTCATCTCCCTCTATCGCCAGGGCGACTTCTACGACCTCTGTGCCGGTCCGCACTGCGAATCGACAGGCCGCGTCAAAGCCTTTAAGATCCAGACCGTCGCCGGTGCTTACTGGCGGGGCGATGAAAAGAACAAGATGCTCCAGCGTATCTACGGGACGGCTTTTGAAAAGAAATCCGAACTCGATGACTATTTGAAGATGATGGAAGAAGCCGAAAAGCGCGACCATCGTAAATTGGGCAAACAGCTCGGCCTGTTCATGCTCAGCGAATACGGTCCGGGCTTCCCGTTCTTCCTCCCCAAGGGCATGATCGTCCGCAACCTGCTCATCGACTACTGGCGCGAAGTTCATCGCCGCTACGGCTATCAGCAGGTCATGACCCCGATGATCATGAACCGCGAACTCTGGGAAACTTCCGGTCACTGGGATCATTACAAAGAAAACATGTACTTCACCAAGATCGACGATGAAGACTATGCTATCAAACCGATGAACTGCCCGGGCGGCATGTTGGTCTATGCCAACGAACCCCATTCCTATAAAGAACTGCCGCTGCGCATCGGCGAATTGGGCCTCGTTCACCGTCATGAATTGTCCGGTGCCCTCCACGGCCTGTTCCGTGTCCGCTGCTTCACTCAGGACGACGCCCACATCTTCATGATGCCCAGCCAGATCGAAGACGTCATCCAGGAAACAATCCGCCTCTTCGACGAAGTCTATGCAACCTTCGGCCTGACCTACCACGCTGAACTGTCGACTCGTCCGGAAAACTCCATGGGCGACGACGCAACTTGGGACATGACCACCAATGCCCTGCGCAAAGCCATGGAAGACTTCGGCCTCGACTACAGCATCAACGAAGGCGACGGCGCTTTCTACGGTCCGAAGATCGACTTCCACCTGAAGGACTCCATCGGCCGTACTTGGCAGTGCGGTACCATCCAGCTGGACATGCTCCTGCCGGAAAAATTCAACCTCACCTATACCGGTGAAGATGGACAGAAACACCGTCCGGTCATGATCCACCGCGTCGTTTACGGTTCGATCGAACGCTTCATCGGCATCTTGACCGAAAACTATGCCGGCGCTTTCCCGACCTGGTTGGCTCCGGTTCAGATCAAGATCCTGCCGATTTCTGAAAAACACTTGGCATACTGCCAGGACGTCGCCAAGAAGATGGAAGCCAAAGGCATCCGCGTCGAAGTCGATGAAAGCAATGAAAAACTGGGTTACAAGATCCGCAAAGCTCAGATGGAAAAAGTTCCTTACATGGCCGTCGTCGGCGATAAGGAAATGGAAAACGGCGCCTTCGGCCTGCGCGACCGCTCGAAAGGCGATTTAGGCGACAAGCCGATCGATGACGTCATCGAACACATCCTTCATGTGAGCGCAACAAGAGAAGGCTAAATCTCGTTTTGTCGAAAGCGTGCCCTGTGGTAAGCCCTCGAAGGACGAATATACAGTATATAAGCTGTCGAAAGACGGCGAAAAGGGGCTGTTTTTAGGACAGCCCCCTTTCTTTTTCTATAAAGGAGTTCCTATGATAATCAACTGGTATCCCGGCCATATGGCCAAGGCCAAGCGCCTGATTCAGGAAAATCTCAAGATCATCGACGTCGTCATCGAACTCGTCGACGCCCGCATTCCCCTGAGCAGCACCAACCCCATGATCAAATCCCTCATCGGCGATAAGCCGTCGGTCGTCGTCCTCAACAAGGCCGACCTGGCCGATCCGGCCGTCCTCGACGAATGGATTACCTACTATAAACAGCAGGGGAGAAAGGTCATGGCCCTCAATAGTAAAGGCGGCAAAGGGGTCAAACAACTGGTGTCCCTCATCCGCTCCCTGGCAGCGCCGAAGCTCGAACGCTGGAAGGCCCGGGGCCTTAAGAACCGCGCCGTGCGGACCATGATCCTCGGCATTCCTAACGTCGGAAAATCGACGCTGATCAATAAACTGGCCCATCGCAGTGCCGCCAAGACGGCCGATAAGCCCGGGGAAACGAAGGGCAAACAGTGGGTCCACATCGGCGACCAGCTCGACCTCCTCGATACGCCGGGCGTCTTGTGGCCGAAGCTCGAAAACCAGACCAGCGCCTACCGCCTGGCTGCGACGGGGGCCATTTCCGACACCGTCTTCGATATGGAAACGGTCATCGGCCAGCTCATCGAACAGCTGTCGGCCCAGTACCCGGACGAACTGAAGGGCCGCTATAAATTGGAAGAACTCAGTGAAAAGCCCTTGGAAACCATCGAAGCCATCGGCCGCAAGCGGGGCTGCATCGTCTCCGGCGGCGTCGTCGATTTGGAAAAGACGTATAAACTCATTTTGAAGGAGTTCCGCGAAGGCGTCATCGGCGCCATTTCCCTCGACCGCCTTGGCGAATTTGAAGGGGATGAATGAGATGGACATTGCCAAATTAAAGGTAGCCGACCTGAAAGCGCTGTTAGCTGAAGGCAGGGACATCGAAGCACTGCTTTCGGCCATGAAGGGCGACGATCGGGTGTCGGTCCGAAAACTGGCCGACACTTATATGAAGCGGAAGGTAAAGGAAGAGCAGGAACGGGAACGGGTCCTGCACCTCTATGATCCGGAAAGTCAGTATTACCGCCAGGGCCTGTATCATGTAGCCGGCATCGACGAAGCCGGACGCGGGCCGGCAGCGGGGCCGGTCATGGTAGCTGCCGTCATCCTGCCCCCTTATTGGGACTGTCCGGGCCTCAATGACAGCAAAAAAGTACAGCCCGCCAAAAGAGACGAGCTGTACGATAAAATCATGGCCGAAGCCGTGGCCGTGTCCTGTATTGCTAAATCGGAGCAGGACATCGACCGCCTCGACATCTACCATGCGACGATGGCGGCTATGTATGAAACGGTAGAAACCCTGTCCGTTCCGGCCGAAGCCGTCCTGGTCGATGCCATGCCCCTTCGGGACCTTACGGTGCCGCACCGGTCCTTAGTCCATGGTGACGCCATCAGTGCCTCCATCGCTGCAGCCTCGATCATCGCCAAGGTCACGCGAGACCGGCTGATGGTCGAATACGACAAAAAATATCCCCAGTACGGCTTTGCCGTCCACAAGGGATATTTGACCAAGATGCATATGGAAGCACTTCGGGAATATGGACCCTGTCCGATACACCGGCGGTCCTTTGAACCGATCAAGAGCATGGTGTTAGGACAAGGTAATTTTTAGAATAAATCCTTTCGCCATAATAAGATAGCCGCCGTAATCGTACAAATCAGGGCGATGCCTGAAACGAAGAAGAAACCGTTGGCCGAGTCCTGGAAGGGGACCTGGACGTTGATGCCCCATAAGCTGAAGATGATCGTCGGAACAGCCAGCATGATCGTGATCGAGGCTAAGAATTTCATGACGATGTTCAGGTTGTTGGAAATGATCGAGGCGAAGGTATCGGACATGCTCATGAGGATGTTAGAATACATTTCAACCATTTCGATAGCCTGCTTGTTTTCGATGATGACGTCTTCAAGGAGGTCTTCGTCTTCTTCATACATCTTGATGAGATGGTGGAGGGCCGTGTTGCGGCGCAGTCGCATGAGGCGCTCCATGACGATGCCGTTGCCCCTGAGGGCTGATGTGAAGTAGGTCAAGGATTTCTGTAATTCCAAGAGCATGAAAAATTCCTTGTTGCGCATGGAATGGCGCAGCGTTTCTTCGAGATCATCGGTACGGTGATTGATCTGCATTAAGTAGCGAAGGAATAAGGTAGCCGAACGATAGAGAATCTGGAATAAGAAGCGCGTCTTTTTAAAGGTATGGAACAGGGGATAGGTGTTCTTCGTAAAGGCGCGCATGACTTCCGTCTCCTGGATACAGAGGGTGACGATAAAGTCTGACGTGATGAAAATACCGAGGGGCAGGGTGTCATAACTGTCCGTTTCCAGGATGATGGGAATGTTGATGACGACGAAAACGTAGTTGTCTTCGATTTCGACGTGGGAACGTTCTTCCGTGTCCAAGGCGGTTTTCAAAACATCTGTGGGGATTTCCGTGACCATGGATACGAGCTGTAAATCGTCGGAATCCGGATTTACGACGTTGATCCATGAGCCTTTTTCAGCGGCTGCCAAGGATATATTTCCATCCAAGTGGCCGTTGCTGTGCTTGTAAACTTGAATCATGTACGGTACTCTCCCTTTCTGCAGTATCAGGGCCTCCAACCCCAAATTCTAATATAATCATTAATTTTCGATTCGTCAACCTTTTTAATGATTTTTTTACACAATCTTTGACTGCCCCGACGGGACGGATGTGCGGCTGGCGACGGGCGGATAATTATGGTATGATAACTATACGAAAAAAGAAGGGGAGGCCTGCGTATGACCAAAGACTTCGTACTCATGGCTGATGAAGAGAGTAAAACATTATGCAGTTATTGAAAATGGAGCTGAGAGGCTTCAAATCCTTTGCCGATAAGACAACTTTGAACTTTGATAAGGGCATGACGGCCATCGTCGGGCCTAACGGCAGCGGCAAGAGCAACATTTCCGACGCCGTCCGCTGGGTCATGGGGGAACAGAATATCCGCCAACTGCGGGGCCAGCGTGCTGAAGATATCATCTTTGCCGGTACGCAAACCCGCCGGCCTCAGGGGGCGGCCGAAGTATCGCTCTATTTTGATAACAGCGACCATGCCTTGGACACGGAATTTACGGAAGTCGTCGTCACCCGGCGCCTGTTCCGCTCCGGCGACAGCGAATACTATATCAACCGCCGGTCGTGCCGCTTGAAGGATATCCATAACCTCTTGGCCGACACCGGTATCGGTCAGGATTCGATGGCCGTCATCGGCCAGAACCGTGTCGACCGCATCTTGAACAGTAAGCCCGAAGAACGGCGAGTCATCTTTGAAGAAGTGGCCGGCATCAGCCGCTTTAAGGGCCGAAAAGCCGAAGGCCTGCGAAAAATTGCCGAAACGGAACGCAATTTGGAACGCATCGGCGACCTGACCAGCGTTCTTGAAGAGCAGTTGGAACCCCTGCAAAAGCAGGCCGAAACGCTGCAGCAGTTTCGTGAGCTCGACGGCGAACGACTGGCCTATGAAGGGACCCTGACCCTGCAGGAACTGCGCAACAGTGAACGACTCTTGGCGAAAGTCGAAAACAGCCGCCAGTCGGCGTCGGCCGAAGAACAAGCGGCGTCGAAGGAACTGGAAGGAGCGGAACAGCGGCGAAAAGGCCCTCCTGGCAGACCTGGCAGCAGATGACGAAAAACTGCGCCGTCTCGACGAGGCAGCCATGGCCGTTCACCATGACTTGGACAGCTTGATCCATCGCCAGGAAGCCTGCGTCCAGCGACAATCCGATCTGGCTGAGCAAGAAGCCGATGCCAAGCTCGAAGAAGCCCAGCTGGAGCAGCGCCGCCTTTCCTGGGAAGAGCAGCTGAAAACCTTCCAGAGCCAGCAAGGACAGAAAGAGGTAGAACTGGCAGCGGCTCAAAAGGCCCTGGCCCTGACGAAAACCTTAGTGAAACAGGCTGACGATAAGGCCCAAAAGGCAGCGGCCGACCTGAAGGAACGCCTCGATGCCAATTCCAGCCGCAGCCGCGATGTCTTCATGCTGAGCCGCGACTGCGACGACCTGCGCCGCCGGTTGGAAGAAAATGCCGATGCCTGTGAAGAGGCCGATCGAGCTTTTAAGGATAAGAAGCAGGCCTTAGAAGACGTCAAGGCCCAGCGCCGAGACGTCGAAGACCGAAGAGACGAGTGGCAGCAGAAGGTCCGGGATCTGGAAGCGGATGCTGCGTCTCACCAGGAAGCTGCCGCCAAAGCCAAGAACCTCCTTGAAGGCGTTGAAACGAAATATCGCCGCCTTCGTCGCGACGTCGACGGTGCCTTACAGCGCATCGGCGTCTTACGGAGCATGGAACAGGAACACGAAGGCCTGGGCAGGGCCGTTAAGGTCGTCCTTACGGCACAGCAGCCCTGGCGCAGTCATCTTTGCGGCGCCGTCGGTGAATTGTGCCGGATCCCTGGAAAATTTGCCGTCGCCGTCGATGTTGCCTTGGGGGCTGCGTCCCGTCACATCGTGGCCGAAGATGAAAGGGCGGCGAAACAGGCCATTTCTTATTTGAAAGAAAAGAAAGCCGGCCGGACGACCTTTCTGCCCCTCGATACCTTGAGACATCGGACGCGGACCGCCGACGAAGAACGGGCGGCCTCCGAACCGGGTATCCTCGGTTTTGCCTCTGACGTCATTACCTATGAAGAAAAATATAAGACCGTCTTTACGTCCTTATTGGGAAAGACCCTCTTGGCCGATACGATGGATACAGGCTCAGCCGTAGCTAAAAAGTACGGTCATCGCCTGCGCATCGTCTGCCTCGACGGGACCCAGTTCAACGCCGGCGGTTCTCTTACCGGCGGCAGTACGCGGGCCCAGGAAGGCTCCCTCATCAGCCGCCGGGCCTTGATGGAAGACTTACAGCAGCAGATCGACGACGGTCAAAAAGAACTCGAAGCCTTGACGACCCAGGGAAAATCCCTGCGCCAAACCGTAACCGACGGGCAGGCAGTCCTAACCCGGACTGAGAGCGACCTGCAAAAAGCGCAGCAGGAAGCGGCTCAAGCCGAGTGGCAGGTAAACCGGCTCGATAAGGAACAACAGGATCTCGAAAAGAGCGTAGCCGATATGGATCAGCACGTCGAAGACCTCGATACGGCCCGGGCCGACATCCAGGCCGATCTCGTTTCCAAAGAAGGGGCTCTTTCGGCCCTGGAAGACGCGCCGGAAACGGACGTCCGGCAGTGGCAGGCGGCAGCCGATGCGGCCAAGGCAGAAGCCGACCAGTGCCGAACGACCTTGACCGAATGCCAGATCTCGGCGGCGACCTTACAGGAACAGGTCCGCCACGGGGAAGAACAGTTGACCCAGCACGCTTCCCGGCAGGACGAATTGACGTCCCAGCAAGAAGCTTTGAAGAAGCGGCAGGAAGAACTGCTGAACTGCCGTCAGACTACGGAGCAGCTCTTACAGGACCTGGCCAAGAATATCGACGTCAAGCAGGCCGAAACGGCCCGCTCCGATGAGGCTAAGGAAGCATTCTTTAAGAGCCGCAGCGAACGACTACAGCAGAGCCACGATCTCGACGTCCTCGTCGACGATCTGCGCCAGCGCAGTCAGACCTGGCAGCAGCGCCTCAACGCCGCCGATATCCAAATGGAAAAATATAAAAAGCGATATCAGTCATCATGAAGAACGGCTGGCCATGCAGGGCCTGAGCCGTCAGGAAGCCATGGATCGGCGCCGTGAAGGATCTTTAAAGGAACTCCACGATAAGGTCAGTCAGTTAAAAGGGCAGATTGCCGCCTTGGGCACCATCAATCGGCCGCCGAAGACGACTATAAGGCCGCCCTTGATAAGCAGCAGTTTACGAGAAACAGT
>ENA-OQJN01000311-OQJN01000311.1-human-gut-metagenome-genome-assembly--contig:-NODE-311-length-22307-cov-3.676285_pt1 | contig 22307 bp, 26 predicted proteins | sample MGYA00242610_ERZ504777 | MGnify/ENA primary metagenome ERZ504777 (study PRJEB26092, sample SAMD00036350) | human gut metagenome | host: Homo sapiens | study: EMG produced TPA metagenomics assembly of... | reverse complement strand
CGCCGGCCGTCTGTTTTTTATCTGCTTTTCGAACAGGTTGACGGCGAGGGCTGGCGTCATCATCTTCCCAGCCCGTCGTTTCAAAGGTATCTTCTTCCTGAACACCTTTGAACATATCTTCAATTGAACGATTCTTAGGAATCTTATGTTTTGCCAAGGTCAATCACCTATTCCTTTTCCATTTTATCCGACTTTTCCGAGGCTTCATGCATGCTGTTTAAGGTGATGCTGTTGAAGTCTTCCGGCGTCCGATAGGTAGCAATCTTCTTAAAGCCTACGCCTAAACGGCCGCGATAAGCGGCAATGACTTTGTCGTCACGATTCATTTCAGCGATATAGATTTCCTGGCCGTCGAGGCCGATGAGTCTGAAATTACCGCTCGGTGAAATTTCACGCCAACTGCTGGTAGCCCCGTCGAGCATGTAGACGACGCCGGTCCGGAGGTTATCGTAGAAGAAGGTATCCGAATCGTAGAAGACGGCAATGCGGCCGATATTTTCAGCCTGGACGTGAATGCGCCGCGTATCATAGTTGGCGTCGGTCCGATAAATGCGGTAACGGTCTTCGCCGACTTCAAGTTTCATGTAAACGACGTTGGTCGCCGTCGAATACGCGACGTCGACGATTTTGCTGTCTGCCGGTGCATCTTCAATAGGCGTATCTAATTCGCGGTCCGGATAGATGGGGTTGTACTGGGCGATGTAGACACCGTATTCCCCGGTCTTATTGTCGCGGCCATAGGTTGCAAAGATAGCCAGATTGCGGTCCGGAAGCCATTCAAAGAAGGATACGTTGCGGCCGTGCAGATTGATGCGCTGAGGATCGTTCTTTTTCCCGGCTTCATAGATCGTAACCTGATCGTCGAGGATGGTCGCCATGAAGCGCTTGTCATAGGAATAGAAGCTGCGGCCGTTCGTTTCCGTACCATCCCCCATGGCTTCCTGCTGGGTCGTACCGCCGATTTGGAAATCCGACGTCGGCGCAAACAAGACCTGATCCAAATAAATATAAACGCCGGCCTGGACGGCAATACCGGCCACAAAGACGGCAATAAACTTTCGAAATTTCATAGCCTGCCCTCCTACTTGACGACGAACGCCGTCGGAATCATGCGTTCACCCAAGAGGTCCGCCGGTTTGTTGACGACTTTTCCATTGTAATATAAGGTCGAGCTGGACCCGCCGTCGAGGTTAGCTGCAATGACGGCACCTTCTTCATACAAAATATTCTGCAAATCGCGCAAGGTCGCACCGACAGAATAGCCAGGCTGACGGCCGTCGATAACCAGCAGCAGCACCGTGCCGTCCTTACGCTGGCCAATAGCCGTGCGCGGTCCGACACCCCAGCCGCCGTCGCCATTGGTAATCATCTTTTCACCGTTGACGATGAGCGCCGGTCCGAAGGAAATGCCTTCGACGACGTCCTTTTCCCGCAGTTCGGCCTTGGAATAATTGCCGACGATGAGGTTGCCGCCGGAAGTGAAGCCGACAAATTCATTCGTTTCATCGTCAGAAGAGTTTTGACCGAGGAGGTACTTTCCATCATGGATGATGAAGCCGTAAGGCTGGCGGCCCGTCCCGGTCCCATTGGCATCATAAAAACCGCCGGCATTGATGGCCGCTACAGCACCGACGCGTTCGGCAATGCCGCTCGTCGTATCGCCTTTTTCATCCATATTTTCCGCCGTTGCTACCTGCAGGCGATGGGGATCAGGGACTTCCAGCAAGAAGCCCTTAAACCGACTGGAATCAATATTTTTCAGGGTAAGTGTCGTATCCGTGCGGGCCTTGAAATTAAACAATTCCTGCTTCGGCGTCGAACTGATACCGCCTAAGATCTCATCGATTTCCTGCTGCGTAAAAAGCCACGTAATGTACTGCGGATGGCGGCTCTTCAAAATAGCGCCCACAACCGTCCGCTTCAAATTGTCGAAGGGTCCGAAGAGGACGACAAAGGGTGATGTCAGAGAGAAAAAAATGGCGATAAAGATAAAAAACTTACCGATTTCTTTTACGTGTTTCCTCATATGTAACCTCGAAAAAATAAAGTTAACGTTCTTCGTATTGCGGTGTCGTAACGCGCTGCTTGAAGTTTTCAATGTCGACAGCGTTGCCGATCCAAATCCGTTTGACGGCATACAGGTTATCCCCGTATTTTGCCCAGCCCGGATCCATGGTCACGGCCATTTTAATACCAGCGGCCTTTAAGACGTCGCCGGCTTCCCGGGTATACCCGCCATAGGGATAACAGAAGTATTCATTAGTAATGCCGAGCTGTTCTTTTAACTCAGCCTGGCTCTTTTTGACTTCGTCGGCAAAGGAGTTGCCCGTCATCTCCGTCGCCCGCTCATGATGATAGCTGTGCGAGGCAATGGTAAGGCCTGAGGCCTGCATTTCCTTTACCTGCTGCCAATTGATGCGCGTCCCCTGGTCGGTGTCATAGGTCGGCACGAAGACCGTCCCGGCAAAGCCATATTCCTTTAAAATCGGCATGACGATACGATACGTATCGGGGTAGCCGTCATCGAAGGTGAGGACGACGGGCCGAACCGGCACCGGTTTGCCCTTGGCCAAATAGTCGTACAGCTGATCCATGGTCAGGGGATGAAAATCGTTATCCTTTAAAAATTTCATCTGTTCCCGGAAATGAGACTCTAAGAGAACGGCGTCATTATCCGGAACGTCGCCGATCATATGGTACATCAGAACGGGAATCCCCTTTTCCGGTACGGCCATGGCAACTTCCTGCGGCGGGTTCTTTTCCGCCGCAGGTGTGTCCGCCGTTTTATTGTCCAGTGCGCAGCCTGCCAGGATAAGGCAGCTCAACAGAGCCATACAGGCCAATTTCAAGATGCGCAAATCGTACAGCTCCTCTCGTCAAGATTATTCGCTGTCCCGTAAGGTAACTACGGGCAATTCATCGTAATGGCCGGCCAGGAAAAGCCGGATATAGCGTTCGGCATCGTCGCGGATGTCACGCATCGCTTCGACGGAATGGAAGCTGACGCTCGGCGTCAATAAGAACTCCGGCCGGGCAATCATCTTGAGCAGCATCGGGCTCGGATGTTCTGTCGACAGGGCATCGAGGGCGGCGCTGCGGATATGGCCGTCGTCGACGGCATGGTACAGAGCCGCTTCATCAACCAGGCCGCCGCGGCAGCAGTTGACGAACATGGAGCCCTTTTTCATTTCTTCGAATTGTTCATCCTGAAAAATGTAGCGTGTCGATTCGTTCAGCGGCATGTGCAGTGATACGACGTCGCTAGTCTGAAGAAGTTTGTCAAAATCGACGGGGCGGACGCTGCTTTCCATCATGAATTTTTCACTGACGAAGGGATCGTAAGCCTGGATTTTGCATCCAAAAGCCTGCAATCGCGAAGCAACGGCACGGCCGACATGGCCAAACCCGACGAGGCCGATGAGATTTTTGCTGACCCGGTGAAGGGGCCAGGGAACAGCCCCGAATTCCCAACGGCTGTTGGTCCGGATATCGCTTTGATATTCCGGCAGCTGACGAATCAAGGCCAAAATCATGGCACAAGCATGGTCGGCAATGTCGTCGACACAGTAGGAAGTATTATTGATGACCATGACGCCCTTTTCGTGGGCCGCTTTCACGTCGACGTTATCCGACCGGGTCGATAAGACGACAATCAATTTCAAGTCATCGAGTTTCTCGAGGAGTGAAGCCGTAATCGGTTCATGATGGCAAATGAGAATATCTGCTTCCTGAAGCCTGTCGGCTAATTCATCTTCATCTCCTGGAGGACAATATTCAACGCGCGCTACATCGCGCAGTCTCTCTCCAAAATCATCTTCATCCTGACGTCCTGTCAAAACACTTATGTGATACATTATCACAGCCCCTTTTCTATAAACAAAATCATTTAGACATAAAGATACATCTAATTATATACCATGTAATCGTCAATTATCAAGTATTCTGGCCGACCTTGACGGAGTTGTCGAAACTTTGATATAATATTTTCGTTATGGAAAGGTGTCCGAGTGGTTTAAGGAGCTAGTCTTGAAAACTAGTGATGCGGCAACGCACCGTGGGTTCGAATCCCACCCTTTCCGCCAAACAAAAAGCAGGTCCCGACGGGGCCTGCTTTTTTTATATACCGGTATGCCGGATTGGCATACGCTCGAGTCGGTTCAAAGCCTTTTACTTGCGATGGAAAAAGTGCGGCGAATCGCCCCATTGGCCAAAACCAATCGTATCGCCGACGGAAGCGACGCGGGCGCTGATGCAGTTTTTGCACTGTTCCGGCACTTCATCGACACAAGGTTTGTTGTCATACAAGAGGTACTGCGGACGGAATTTAGGAACGGTGACGATCGGCATGAGGACGTTGGCCCCGGCCTTTAAGCCCAGTTCCCGTCCCAAAGGATGGAGAGCCTGAAGGGCCGTCGTCGCTGCGATGTTGACGTCGGGTAAAAAGAGGCGGGTCACGGCGATCATCTTAAGTCCCATTTCCAGCCGCCGCTTCTGTTCTTCTTTGCTGTCCATGCCGCTGGCAAGGACGGCTTTCCCGATGGGCGTATTATGGTGGACGACGTAGGGTCCCATGCCGATCATATCGATATCCATGTCGCGGTAGAGGAGGATATCGTCAGCCAAGTCGCCGAGGGTCTGGCCGGGAAGGCCGATCATATCCCCCGTCCCGACCTGATAGCCGATACGGCGCAGGCTTTCCAGGCAGGCTTTGCGGACCTGCCATTTATGATGGCCGTCATCGGGATGGAGGGTCGCATAGAGAGCGGGATTGCTGGTCTCGATGCGCAGCAGGTAGCGGTGGGCACCGGCTTCAAACCAGCGCCGATAGGTTTCTTCCGTCTGTTCGCCGACACAAAGGGTCAGGCCCAGCTTGCCGTCGCTCAGTTCCTTGATGTCGCGGACCAGGCCTTCGACATAATCGATGAAGGCCTCGTCCTGCCGTTCGCCGGACTGGATAGTCAGGGAGCCGTACTTATTCTCATAGGCCCAGCGGGCCATGGCCAAAATATCTTCCCGCGGCGTATCAAAGCGTTCGACTTCGTCGTTGCTCTTGCGGATGCCGCAGTATTTACAATCTTTAATGCAGTAGTTGGAAAACTCGATGAGCCCCCGATAGTAGACGACGCGGCCGACATTTTCAGCCTTGACGGCATAAGCCGCATCATACAATTCCTGCAGGTCGTCGGGCTCAGTCAGACTCAGCAGGGCGATTAAATCATCGCGGGTTTTCGGTGGTTTAATCTTCATCATAATATCTCCTTTCAGAACCGCCGGAAGCAGCCCTTACAGAAAAGCGGAGGAAAGGCCTTTATTCTTCGTTGGCCCAGTGGATTTTTCAAAGAATAAGAAGACGCAGCTCATGACCATGGCGACGACCGTTGCCAGGCCCATGCCCTTGAGCTGGACCGGGCCGAGTACGATGGTAGCGCCGCTAAGGCCGGAAATCATAGTGACCGCCGTTAAGATAAGATTCTTCGAACGTGTATAATCGACTTTCTTTTCAACCAGCATGCGCAGCCCCGATGCGGCAATGAAGCCGAACAAGAGGATGCAGACGCCGCCCATGACCGGCGTCGGAATGGCGTGGATGAGGGCCGCGATTTTACCGATAAAGGAAAAGAGGATGGCAAAGATGGCAGCGCCGCCGATGACCCAGGTGCTGTATACACCGGTAATGGCCATGACGCCCATATTTTCACCGTACGTCGTATTCGGCGTCGAGCCGACGAGGCCGGAGAGGACGTTCGATACGCCGTCGGCGAAGAGCGAGCGGTGAAGGCCCGGATCGGCAATGAGGTCTCGGCCGACGATATCACTGGTAACGAAGAGGTGCCCCAGGTGTTCAGCCAGGACGACGAACAGGGCCGGCATGATCATCATGATGGCACTGAGGTTAAATTCCGGCTTATAAAAAGTCGGCAAGGCAAACCAGGGAACTTCCTGAACATGGGTCAAGTCGACGACGCCCATGAAGAAGGACAGGATATAGCCGGCAATGACGCCGATAAGAATGGGGATGATGCCGATGAAGCCGCGGCCGAGGACAGTCGTCAAAATGGTGACGATCAAGGTAAAGGTCGAAATGATCATGGCCGTTTCGTTGGACATGCCCTGGACTTCGCCCATATAGCCCGACATGTTCATGGCCAAGGGCGCCAATTCCAAGCCGATGATGGCGACGATAGAACCCATGGCAGCTGGCGGAAAGAGGATGTCGATCCACTTCGTACCCACCTTATCGACGACGGCCGCCAAGATAATAAAGGACAGCCCGAAGACGATGAAGCCCCCCTGGGCATCGCCATAGGTCATGCCCGGCGTAGCCGTAACGGCCAGGACCGGAGAAATAAAGGCAAAGCTCGAGCCGAGATAGGCCGGCAGCCGCCATTTACAAATGGTCAGGTACAGCAAGGTGCCGACGCCGTTCATAAATAAAGCCGTTGCCGGATCGACATGGAGCAGGAACGGGACCAGGACTGTCGAGCCGAACATGGCAAATAAATGCTGCAAACTCAACGGAATAGTCGGCAGTACGGGCAGCCGTTCTTCTAACGTGGATAACCCTATGTTGTTGCATGCAATCTCCTCCCAAAAAAGACAGATTTCTTATAAAAAATCAGCGTTATCAGGCGCCGCTCCTTAGAACGGCTCCTGTTCGACGTCAGCCTGCCCCGCCTCGGCTTCGCAGAAATTATCATAACTGATGCGCAGTAAAAACGTAACCGAAATGATATTTAAAATAAGCGAAGACCCGCCGTAGCTGATAAAAGGCAGGGGCACCCCGACGACAGGGACAATGCCCGTGACCATGGCCATGTTGATGAGGCCCTGGATGCAGAGCGAAAAGGTAATGCCCAAGGCCAGAAAGGTTCCGAAGCGGTCGCGGCAGCGGATAGCCGTTTTCACGCCGACGGACAGCAGGCTGCAAAACAAAAACAAGACGGTGACGGCCCCGATGAGGCCCCATTCCTGGGCGATGACGGCAAAGGCAAAGTCCGTATGGGCTTCCGGCAAGTAATTGAACTTACTGATCCCGGTCCCCATCCCCTGGCCAAAGACGCCGCCGGAGCCGACGGCAATATAACTTTGAACCGTTTGATACCCGCTGCTCTGACTATAAGGCCACGGGTCCCACCAGGTAACGATTCGCATCATCTGGTACGAGTGGGCAAAGAGATAAACACCGAGTCCGATAAGGGCGACGACGCCAATGGCAAAGGCCAGGCGCTGCTTCCATGAAAATTTGGTGTGAATCACCGTCAGTTCGCAGCAAAAAAACATCATCAGAACAGGGAAAAAGATGACGATAGCCGTCCCGGCATCGGGCTGCAGTGCTACTAAGAAAGCAAAAAAGAGGGTCGGGAAAAAGGCAAAAAGGCCGTATCGATTGAGGAATAAGGCAAAGAGCCGCTTCCCGAAGGGAATCTTTCGTTCCAATTTATCGATGGGAAAGATATTGCGCAGGTGAAGGGACATCAATTCCTTATTCCCATGTCGTTCCAAATAAAAGGCAATGGCCGCAGCCATCGTGATAATCGCCGCTAACTTGGCAAACTCCGAAGGCTGAAAGGAAAAGGCACCGAAGCCCAACCAGCGGCGAGCGCCGTTGACCGTAATGCCGACGAATTTGACAGCGATGAGGCAGACGATATTGATTAGGACAATTTTGCTGCACCAGCGGCGAATAAACTGATACCCCAGCTTCCAAATGACCCGGGCAATGACGACGCCGGCAACTAAAAACCCAGTTGTTTGCCCAAATAACCGGACAAGGACGCTCCTTCGTCGAGGACAAAGGTCGAGCTGAGGATATTTTCAAGGCCAATGACAACCAAGAGGGATACAGACGCCAGCATCCAAAGGAGGTTACTCCTCCGGGCCTTCGTTTCGGCATTCATCTTTTTCGACAACATGAGCTATCACTTCCTGTGGGCGTGTGGCAACACAATGAAAAATAGGCTGTCCCTTGGCACTGAATTTAGCCTCGTATTCGGTCATGGCTTCATTCAACACCGAGCTGTTATGCAAATCATAGGTCACTTCCGACAGCGGCCATCCGCAGGCTTTAAATTCATCGAGGGTAAAGTCGAAAAGGCCGGCATTGTCGGACTTAAAGTAGATCTTGCCGCCTTCTTTTAAAAGACGGGCATAGCGGTCGAGAAAGCTGCGGTAGGTCAGACGCCGCTTGGCATGGCGCTTTTTAGGCCAGGGATCGCAGAAATTGATGAAGAAGCGGTCGACTTCACCGGGCTCAAAAATATCTTCCAGTCGGGCGACATCACAGCGCAGGAGCTGCACATTATCGACTTCGGCATCGGCACACTTCTTGCCGGCATAATAGAGGACCCCGGCCTGAATTTCAATGCCGATAAAGTTGACGTCGCGGTGAAGCTGGGCCAATTGGGAAATAAAGTTTCCCTTGCCGGTCCCAAGCTCTACCCACAACGGCGCTTCCGGGGATTTAAAGAGCGTATGCCACTTCCCCTTATACATTTGACAATCGTCGAGGTGGAGAAACTCATTGTACTCCTTGATAGCCTCGTCAATCCACGGTTTTCTTCGTAAACGCATGTATCCTCCTCGATTCATAAATGGATTCATCGTACAAGAACCCTTCAGACCTGCTGCACAAGCCGGAAGGGTTCCTTAACAAACTGTATGATACTTTTTTTATTATAAAAAATGTCAGCCATCGTGTCAACAGAAAAAGCCGGACCCGTCCTTTAAAAAGGGGTCCAGCCTTCCACACCTTGAATGCCAAGGCCCGGCATGTCCGAGAGGACGAGATGGTCCTCATCATAGGTAATGCCGCCCTGAATGGGATCTGCCGCCATGAGATCGGCTGCATCCAAATCATTCTTTGTAATCACTGCCGTCCCGGCCGATAAGGCCGCCGCTGCCGTGATACCGATTTTGCATTCCAGCATGCAGCCCATCATGCATTCGACACCGGCCGCTTCCGCCATGGCAGCGATTTTCGAAGCCGGCCCGAGGCCGCCGGCCTTCATGAGCTTTATATTGATCAAGTCACAGGCCCGCATGGACAGCAGGCGAAAGACATCGGCCGGGCTGAATGCCGATTCATCGGCCATGATCAGGGTATCGACATGATCCGTCACCTGTTTCAGGCCTTCAAAATCGGCGGCCTTTACGGGCTGTTCGATGAGTTCGATAGCAAGACCGGCATCTTCCATGGCCCGGATGAGGCGGATGGCTTCTTTGGGCTTCCAGCCCTGATTGGCATCGAGGCGGATGGCAACGTCTTTCCCGACAGCCTGGCGAATGGAGGCGACGCGGTCAAAGTCAACGGCACTGTCGCTACCGACTTTCAGCTTCAAATGACGGTACCCAGCCCGAACGGCTTTTATCGCATCAGCGGCCATGACGTCAGGCGGATTGACACTGATCGTAAGGTCCGATGCGATGCGCTGGCGGCGGCCGCCAAAGAAGCGATAGAGGGGCAGACCATAACGCTGGCCGAAGAGATCATGGACGGCGATGTCGAGGGCGGCCTTAGCCGATGTATTGTGGACCATCGCCCCTTGGATTGTTTCTAAAATGAGTTCCCGGTCGTCGATATCCATGCCGATCAGCTTCGGCCCGATGACATGTTCGACCGCCCCGGCTACCGATTCGTGGCTGTCGCCGGTGATGACGACCGTTGCCGGCGCATTGCCGTAGCCAACGTGTCCGTCATCGGTGTGGACCTTGACGACGACGTCTTCGGCCACATCGACGCGGCGCAGGGCCGTAATAAAAGGTGTTTTTAAGGGAATGGCAATTTTCCCGATTTCAATGGCTGTAATCTTCATAAATATGTCCTATACTAAAAAATCTAAAATAGCTTCCACACTGGTGACGATATGAGAAACGCCTTCTCGTTCAAACATCGTCCTGGCCTCGTCTCCATCGATACCGGTCAAGGTCCCGATCATGACGGCCCCCAAGGCTTTGGCACACCAAACGTCGGCTAAGGAATCACCGACGACATAGTACGTCCCCTGCTTGAAATCATCCATGCAGTTCACATAGTCCGCGTAGCGGGCCTTATCCTTCCCAAAGGCACCGAGGCAGTAGACGAAGGGATGCGGTTTATCCAAAGACAGGTTCAGCATGCCTTCCGCTTCTTCGACGTCGCTGTAGGTGGCGGTGTAATGCTCGTCAAATTCGTCCAGCCAGCCGTAGGTGCGGAAAGGGATTTCCATTTCCGCCCGGGACCGACCGGTAGCGATGGCAATCTCATAGCCCCGGCGCTTGAGTTCACGAAACATATGCCGGATGCCTTCGATCGTTCCCAGCGGTTCTTCGCGGGTCAGAAAGCCCGGTTTTCCCGGCGCATAAGGCTTTTCCCATACGTCTTTTCATAGAGCGAATCGCCAAAGTACCAATCCTGAAAGGCTTCAAAAGCCAGATTCCACAGCGGCGAACGAAGGGGCGTCCACTGGCGCGTCCCCTCTCCCAGAGATGCCGCAACGGCATCGCTCAGGTAAGCAAAGACGTCGTCCTTACTAGCCTCATCGGGCACCGTTTCAGCCAACCTTTGACAGACGTCATCGGCCGATGGAAGTTCATAGGCCTGAAGAAGTCTGCCGAGCCCTTGAACGTCGGCATTCGTCTCAATGACGGTTTCCACGGGACCATGCTGTGCGGTATACCGTTCCAACAGGAGCCACAAGGTGACGACGAGATGGGCGTGGACCATATCCCAGTTGCTGTTGACACCGTGCTTTTTCAGCCACAACAATATGGCGTCGTCTTTCCAAAACCGGCCGCGCAGGCGGTCAATGGCTTCATCACTGAGTTCGGCCGTAACCGTCTCATGGCCCAAATGCAGGTATTTTTCACTGTAATACCACTCCCAGAGGACCAGGGCCGATACGTCAAAATACCGTTTTTCGCTGAGTAAGACGCCGTCGACGTCAAAAATTACTTTCTTCATGGGACTCCCTTTTCTTAAAACGTCTTATCTAAATGACCGACGGTCTTCTTATTGCCCTTGACATGGGACCGTTCTTCCAAGACCTTCATGACGTCATTCACCGTAACCCCCGTATCTTCCCACAAGACGGCCAGGTGATACAGTAAGTCCGCCGACTCCTTGCAGACTTCGAGCCGCAGGTCTTCGGCCTGTTCTGACTTGTCATCGGCAACGGGATCGGCATTCTTGGCAGCGATGATGACTTCTGCCGATTCTTCACCGATCTTCTTGCAGATCTTATCGATACCGGTCTGGAGCAGATAGGACGTATACGATTTTTCCGTCGGATGAATCCGCTTGTCGCTGATTTCCTGGCTGAGATCCGACAAAATGGACAAACTTCCGGTATAGCTCTTTTCCCATTCCGTCATGGACCGGAAGAAACACGATTTATGGCCCGTATGGCAGGCCGCGCCGATTTGGTCGACAGTCAGTAAGATCGTGTCGGCGTCGCAGTCGACGGCAATGGAACGGACGCGCTGGAAATGGCCGGACGTTTCGCCCTTGTGCCATAAAGCCTTGCGGCTGCGGCTGTAATACCAGGCATCGCCGCTTTCTACCGTACGCTGCAGGGCTTCTTCATTCATATAGGCTACCATCAAAATTTTTGCCGCTGCAGCCTTCCTGAACGACGGCCGGCACCAGACCTCTGCCGTTCAAATTTTTATATCTTTCATCGATACACTATCCATTTATACTTCTGCCCCTCTCATGGGAATGCCCTGTCCCTGTAAATAGCCTTTCAAATCGGGTATGTCGATTTGGCCAAAATGAAATACCGAAGCTGCCAGAGCCGCATCGACACCGGTATCGAAGACGTCCTTAAAGTCCTGCATCGTACCGGCCCCGCCGGAGGCGATGATCGGTACCGGGAGTTCGGACGCTAAGCGGCGGTTCAATTCCAAATCGAAGCCGGCCTTTTCCCATCGGCATCCATAGAATTCATGCAGATTTCGCCGGCACCTAAGGCCACGCCTTCTTTAGCCCAGGCCATGGCATCGATGCCCGTATTCTTGCGTCCCCCTTCGACGTATACCTGCCAGCTGCCATGGTTGTCGCGCTTGGCATCGATGGACAAGACGACACACTGGCTGCCAAAAACGCTGAGCCGCTTCGCGGATCAGTTCCGGCCTAAGAACGGCTGCCGAGTTGACCGAGACCTTATCGGCACCGGCCCGCAAAACCTGGTGAAAGTCATCGATACTGGCGATACCGCCGCCGATCGTAAAGGGGATGGTAATCGTTTCGGCCACAGCACGGACGACGTCGAGGAAGATATGGCGTTTTTCATGAGTCGCCGTAATATCGTAAAAAACGAGTTCGTCGGCCAACTGGTCCGAATAGAATTTCCCCAAGCTGACCGGGTCGTCGACATCCTGCAGGTGCTTAAACTGCTTCCCCTTCACGACGCGGCCGTTGCGGACGTCGAGGCAGGGTACAATTCGTTTCGCCAACATCTTACATTCCCCCTAAACTACGGATTTCAGCCATGGTGATTTTCCCTTCGTACAGGGCCTTTCCCGTAATGGCCCCATAGATGCCCATGGACTTCAGTTTCTTCAAATCGTCGATGCTGCTCATCCCGCCCGATGCGATAAGGCGGATATAAGGCAGCTGCTGAAGCTGGCCGAGCATGGTAAAATTCGGTCCGGTCAGCATCCCGTCGCGGCTGATATCGGTGTAAATCAAGGTATTGATGCCCAGGTCCAACATCGCTTGGGCAAAGGGCAACACGCGTTTATCGCTGCCGTCGACCCAGCCGCGGGTAGCGACGACATCTTCCTTGGCATCGATGGACACGGCCAGCATAGAGCCATATTTTTTAGCCATGGCCGCCATAAAGTCCGGATCTTCGACGGCCTTAGAACCGATGATGACCCGATTGACGCCGGCCTCTAAATACGTTTCGATAGCTTCTTCACTGCGAATGCCTCCGCCGACTTCGACAGGGATATCGACGGCTTCACAAATATCACCGATTATCGAGGCGTTAGAGAGACTGCCCGAAAAGGCGCCGTCGAGGTCGACGACGTGGAGAAAGAGAGCCCCTTCGTCGGCCCACTTTACCGCCGCTTCGACAGGATTGTCAAAATACGTCGTACTGTCTTCCTTTACGCCCTGGCGCAGGCGGACGGCACGGCCGTTTTGGATATCAATAGCGGGAAATACAATCATGGTCTCATCCTTCCTGTTTCACGTAATCGACGACATTTTTAAGGAGCTGCTGCCCGACGCGGCCGCTCTTTTCCGGATGGAACTGAAAGCCAAGGACGTTGTCCAGGCCGCAGATAGCCGGTACGGGTTCTCCATAGTCGGCAGTGGCAATGACGTCGGGCGTATCAGCCGGTGCTTTATGATACGAATGAACGAAATAAACGTAAGGTTCTTTGGGAAGATTCTTTTGGAGCCAGTGAGCCTTCCGAAATTCCAAGGCGTTCCAGCCCATATGGGGGACCTTCAATTTCGTGTGGAAGGGAACGATATCACCGGGCAAAAAGCCTAAGCCCTTATACGTCCCCCCTTCAAAGCTCTGTTCAATAAAAGCTGCATCCCCAGGCAGACGCCCATGAAGAATTTTCCAGCCTTTACCTGTTCCTGAAGGAGGGGTATGAGGTCAAATTTTTCTAAACTCCCAATGGCATCCCGGAAGGCCCCGACGCCGGGGAGTTCGATTAAATCGGCGTCGCGGATGACGGCGGCGTCGCGGGTAATGACCGCTTCGATGCCCAGACGCTTCCAGGCATGATAGACATTGGCCAAATTTCCAACTTCATAGTCGATGACAGCGATTTTCATTCCAACACCCCTTTTGTCGATAAGACACTCGTTTCATCCCCATCGATACGGACGGCTTCTTTCAAGGCATGGCCTAAGGCTTTAAAGACCGATTCGACGATGTGATGGGCGTTTACACCATATAAGTTGGTCACGTGGAGGTTCATGCGGCCGTGCACAGAGAGCGCATAGAGGAATTCCCGCAGCATCTCCGTTTCAAAGGCACCGATTCGTTCTACCTTGAGTTCCACATCGTAAACGAGGTAGGGCCGGCCGCTGAGATCGATGACGACCCGTGTCAGGGCTTCATCCATGGGGCAGTAGAACATGCCGTAGCGGCGGATTCCCTTCTTATCCCCGAGAGCCTTGGTCAGGGCGTCGCCAAAGACGATGGCCAAATCTTCCAGGACATGATGGGTATCGACGTCGAGGTCGCCGTGGACGTGGAGTTTGATATCCATGCCGCCGTGGCAGGCCAAGAGGTTCATCATGTGATCAAAAAAGCCGATGCCCGTCGAACCGCCAAAGGTTCCGGAACCATCGATATTGAGGGAAACGGCAATCTGCGTTTCTGCCGTTTCTCGTTCGATTTGAGCACTACGCATGTTTTTTCACCTCTTCCTTCAGGACAGAGACGACCTTTCGGACGACGTCTTCTGTCGTAATCGTAATTCGCAGGCAGTTTTTGAGATTTTCCGCCTTATAGGAACGGACGGAAATATCGGCAGCGCGCAGGGCCTTGTCCATGGCCGGTCCGTCAGGGACGCGGATTAAGACGAAGTTGGTCGCGCTGGGGTACATCGTAATTTCAGGCACATCCTCCAAGGCTTTATAGAAAACGTCGCGGGCCGCCAGCGTCGGCGGGATGTTGTGAGCCAAGATTTCGTCGGCGTATTCCAAGGCGGAAAGCGCTGCATTCTGAGAAAGGACGTTCAGGTTGTAGACCAGTTTTGTCAGGCTCAAGGCGTCGATGACCTCTTTTTGGGCTACGCCGTAACCGACGCGGCAACCGGCCAGGCCAAAGGCCTTAGATAAGGTACGGATGACGATGAGGTTATCGTACTGGGAAAGCTTGGTAATGATGCTGGGTACCCCGGAAAATTCCAAGTACGCTTCGTCGACGACGACGGGATTTTCCGAAGCCTGTAAGACCGCTTCGACATAGGACATCGGCAGGAGTTCCCCGGTCGGGTTATTGGGATTGCAGAGGACCGTGACCTTAGGCTGCAGTTCTTTTATTTTTTCAAGGAATCCGTCGCAGTCCCGGCGGTAGCCGTCGAGGTCGGGAACGGTGACCACTTCAGCACCGAGGACTTCGGCATCGAGGCCGTAAATATCAAAAGTCGGCGCATGCGTAAGCAGAACATCACCGGGATTTAAGAAGGTGTTCATGACCAGGCTGATGATTTCATCGCCGCCATTTCCAACTAGGACTTCATCGGCCTCGCAGCCGACGTAACCAGCCAGGGCCTGCCGCAGTTCTCCGGCAAAAGGATCGGGATAATGGTAGGACGGCGTCTGTTTCATGCGGGCCAAAAAGGCTTCTGCCACCTTGGGAAAATCGAAGATATTATACGGACTTTCATTGGCATCAATGACGATATTTTCGTTGATGTTCGGAGCCGCGTAGGGCTTAAAAGATTGTATGGTCTGACGAAGCCATTTATTATTCATCGATTCTCCTCCTGACAGCCAGGCCGTGGGCCTGTAATCCTTCGACATTGGCAAAGCGGATGACCTTATCGGCGACGGCTTCAAAGGCTTCCTTATTATAGGACAAGAGACTGCTGCGCTTGACGAAATCATAGACGCCGAGAGGCGATGAAAAAGCAGCCGTCCCCATGGTTGGCAAGGTATGATTAGGCCCTGCAAAATAATCGCCTAAGGGTTCCGTCGTATAAGGGCCGATGAAGATGGCTCCGGCATTGACGATTTTTTTCGCATAGGCTTCGGCATCGCTAAAGGCAATTTCCAAGTGTTCTGGTGCAATGAGATTCATGATCGCGACGGCCTGGTCCTTATCTTTGACGATGAAGAACTTGGCGTATTTTTCAATCGCTTCAGAAGCGATATCCTTCCGCGGCAGTTCTTCTAACTGGCGTTCGATTTCACGTTCAACTTCAGCCGCCAGGGCGGCACTCGGCGTAACCAGGAAGACCGCAGCCCGCCGATCGTGTTCGGCTTGGGCCAAGAGGTCGGCCGCAATCCAAGCCGGATTGGCTTCGTGATCAGCCAGGACGCCGACTTCACTGGGTCCGGCAATCATGTCGATGCCGACCGTGCCAAAGACCAGCCGTTTGGCCATAGCGACATAGGCGTTGCCCGGTCCGACGATTTTAAAGACCGGGGCAATGCTTTCCGTTCCGTAAGCGGCCGCCGCAATGCCCTGAGCCCCGCCGACCTTGTAGATTTCCGTAGCACCGGCGACGTGAGCCGCTGCCAGGATGTAAGGATTGACCGATCCGTCTTTGGCCGGCGGCGTAAAGACGGCAATGGACGGGACGCCGGCGACGTGAGCCGGAATGGTATCCATGAGAACCGTCGACGGATAGGCTGCCGTGCCGCCGGGTACATAGACGCCGACTCGTTGAATAGGCGTAAACTTAGCGCCCAGACGGACACCGGGACGGAAGGTATCGAACCAGGTCTTTTCCACCTGCCGTTCATGATAAGCCCGGATATTGGCCGCTCCTTCTTCAAGGATGCTCATAAAATCCGGACCGACGGCGGCGACAGCCTTTTCTATTTCTTCGGGCGTGACCAAGAAATCGTCGATGTCGACGCCATCAAATTGTTTTGTATAGGCACGAACAGCGGCGTCGCCGCCCTGTTCGACATTGGCTAAAATTTCTTCTACAGCCTTGCGGATCGCTTCACTTTCGGCCTGATCGCGCCGGGTAATGCGGCGAATATCGCGCAAGGTCAACCCCTTAGCGGGTACATCTATCCATTCCATCCTGATTCCCCCTACTTATGCCTTCATGCTGTGCTGACGGATGACGTCCATGAGCAGCTGAATATCGCGGTACTTCATTTTAAACGAAACGGGATTGCAGATCATACGGGCACTAAAATCCATAAAGTAATTCAAGACTTCCAAGCCATTGGCTTTCAGTGTATTGCCCGTTTCGACAATATCGACGATGACGTCGGACAAACCAACAATGGGTGCCAGTTCGACAGAGCCATTGAGTTTGATAATATCTACGCTGTGGTGATGGGCTTCAAAGTAACTTCGGGCAATGCGCGGGTACTTCGTGCCGATCGTAATGCGTTTGGTCATGTCGACTTTTTTCCCGGCAATGCCGGCGACGGCCATGCGGCAGCAGCCGATACCAAGGTCCATGACTTCGTAGACATCGGCTCCCGGAGCTTCTTCAAGGAGGACGTCTTTACCGACGATGCCGACGTCGGCTGCCCCTCGTTCGACGTAGACCGCCACATCGGGCGATTTGACCAGGGTTACCTTGAGCTGCCCCTTGGCATCTTCAAAAATCAGCCGGCGGCTTTCCTCGGAATACGTCGGAAATTCATAGCCGCTGTCGGCCAAATACTTCATGACTGCTTTATGAATGCGGCCCTTAGCCAGGGCAATGTGAATCGCCATCTTACAACCTCCCCATCAATGCTTCCAAGTCTGCTGCCGTCAGGCACTGGCCGTCTTTATAGTACGAGCCGTTGCGGTATATGGCATGAATGCTGTAATCAGAACTGTCGATAAACGACGAATCAGGATAAGCCGCAACGCGGAACCCCTTACTGCGCCAGTTCATGAGATCGCGAATCAAGGGCTGGTCCGTCGTCGTATAGGAGACAGCGAGCTGGAAAGACGGCTCCGTATCTTCAAGGAGGCCGGCGTCGTTCATGTATTCATACAAGAGGTTGATATTCATGCCAAAGCCGCAGGCCGGCCGATCGACACCGAAGCGGGACGACAGTCGATCATAGCGGCCGCCGTCGATGATGTCATACAGGGCTCCGTCGACGTAGACCTTAAAGACCGTATCCGTATAGTACCCCAAGGGGCTGGCAAACCCGAAATCGAGCTGGACTTTATCGGCATAGCCGGCATAGAGGATATAGTCGTAAACGGCTTCCAGTCGGGACAGGGCGTTGAGCATGCCGCTGTTGATCGAATAGTCGCGGGCCTTACTGAGGGTCTGGGCATAGGAACCGAATAGGACCGGCAAGGCGATGAGGGCTTCCCGGGCTTCGGCCGAAAGGGAGAGGGACTCGATATAGGACTTGCAGGCCACGAGATTCCGTTCTGCCATGTATCGCTTCAGCGTGTCTTTCTGTTCCGCCGAAATGGGAAGGCCTTCGAAGAGAGCCTGGGTATAAGCCGCCGTACCGATATCGATGCGAATGTTTTCGACGCCGACAGCCTTTAATATCTCCGCTGCCGTGACGATGACTTCACCGTCGCACTCCGGACTGGAGTCGCCTAAGATTTCAATACCGCCCTGTAAAAAATCCTTGCCATACGTCGACCGGCCATAGTATTCACGGAATACGGTGCTGACGTAGCCAAATTTAATGAGCTGGTTGGCACGGGGAAATTCGCGGGCCGCCGTTTCGACAACCGGCAACGTCACATCAGGCCGCAGGACCAGGACCCGGCCGTCGGTATCGATGGTCTTGACCATTTGCTGGCGGAGCTGAGGAAAGAAGTGTCGGTACACATCGTAATCTTCGAAGCTGGGCGTTTCAATAATCTTACAGCCGTGGTTCATGATGACAGAAATGATTTTTCCCTGGATTCGGTCATAATTGCGCATTTCATCGTGGTGGAGCATCTTCACTCCATCCAAGGTATTGTTGTTCATCCTATGACCACCCTTTCTTTATCGCTTTATCTTGGTAAAGTATTAAAATATTAACTGTTGATTATTGTACCACAAAGTTCCCAAAATAAAAATACCTTTTTCTAAATTTTTACGCTTTTTCTGTATTTTCGCCATGGGTATGAAGCCGTTTCTTGACGGCCTTTTCAAACTTCGGTCTGGGGATCATGACCCGGTGACCGCAACCGGTACAGCGGATGACAAAATCGACGCCGATGCGCAGTACTTCCCACTCGTTGCAGCCACAGGGATGGGCTTTCTTCATTTGGACCACGTCGCCTACATAGTAACGAACAAAATCAGCCATTAAAAATTCCTCCTCTATAAGAAGCTAATTATTGCATATATATCATTATATAGTCTGAGCCACGGCCCCGCAAGTCACAGCCCGCGGAAAAGAGGCCCATAATTGACCGACCTCAGCGGCTGTGTTAAGATAAGGGATAATCACAGAAACGAGGAGGGATTTTTTTGACGTCATCGACGAACCAGCAAACCCTGCGCCGATTATATCGACTCTGTTATGCTGCCGGCTCCGTTCTGACCTTGTGCATGGTCGCCCTTTTGGGCTGGATAGCCGTCTGTATCGCCTTAGAAAAAGAACCGCTGGCATCGATTGCCTTTTTACCCGATATGCCAACCTACGGTATCTTCATCCTCATCGCCGCTACCGCGGCTGTCACCATTGCCGTCTGGCAATACGGCGCGTCATTTCACCAGCGCTATGAAGAATCGGTAAGAAAGGAAGGGCCTCTAAACCAAAGACATGAGAAAGAATGAATTCATGGACCTCTTGCAGTATTACTTCCGCAAGAGCGATAAAAACGACTTAAAAGGCATTATTGAAGACTGTGAAGAACAGTTCCGCCTCGGCGCTAGCCAGGGAAAAACAGAAGAAGAAATCTGCTGTAAGCTCGGTCACCCAAAAAACATCTACCGCTACTATATCGGCGAACCCGTCGTCCCCGAAGACAATCCGCGGATGCCCGGCGACGACTACGACGACGCCTACCAGGAGTATGACGATTTCGGCCCGGGGGCCTCGTCGTCCCGCTATGATTTGCCGGAACAGCCCATCGATGATTATCGCCGCCCCCGCGAAAGGCGTCGGCCCTACGAATCCCGTCCGCCCCAGCACAGGGCCTACCGAGAACCGGACCGGGAAACAGGCAAGGATTTTAATTGGAATGACGGGGCCAACAACACAGCCAAAGCCGTTGCCAGTCCTTTTTTAGATATTCTCGGCACCTTGTTCGGCATTCTAAGCGGTTTCTTATACGCCGGGCTCACCCTCGTCATATTGGCATCCATCGCGATTTCCTTCATTCCCGCCTATGCCTATAGCGATCTTCTGCCCTTGCCTACGATTTCTATCGTGACCCGCATCCTGGTCGTACTCACCGTCCTCTTTGCCAGCTTAACCGCCAGTTATGCCGGCCAGGCCTGCCATGCGGCAGCCCGCGGAAGGAGGTCCTAAAAATGGCCCGTGTTATCATCTGCCTCTTTTTGACCCTGGCCTTTGCCTTCGGCAGCTATACGTCCTTTATGAGCAATGACTATCCGGCCCTGAAGCGTTGGATGACTTATTATAAGGAATATAAAGAACTCCAGGGAGCCCTCGATAAGGGCAACGCCAGCAAAGCCGAAATGCTCGATAAACTGCGAACCATGTATCCTGAAAAAGCCGCCGAAATCGAACGCCAATTTGAATCGAAGTACGGCAACCTGAAGGATTCCGCCGAAGAAGCCGGCAGCGACATCCAACACGAATGGGACTCCCGCGTCCGTGATGACGGCGACAGCCTCCGCAGCCGGGATGAATCTTCCGATTCCCAAAAATCATCCGACTCGTCGACACGCCGTAAAGAACAGACGCAGGATACCCGCCGTAACGATACCAGATCCCAGTCGGAATCATCGGATCGTTCCGCCGTTCACGACAATAATCGCGCAGCAGACGAAAAAAACCAGTAATTTAGGCCTATTCCTTTTTATCAACAAAGAATTAATCTTCGTTGACAGTAAAATCAAAAGGTGTTACAATAATATCAACCCAGAGGGGTGCTAACAGTAACAACGTCCCTATGAATTTATTACCATTAAGGAGGAATTGAGTTATGGAATTTAAAGGTTCAAAAACAGAAAAAAACTTACAGGCTGCATTTTCCGGTGAATCCCAGGCACGCAATAAGTACACCTATTATGCCAGCGTAGCTAAAAAAGCAGGCTACGAACAGATCAAAGCTTTCTTTGAAGAAACGGCCAACAACGAAAAAGAACATGCTAAAATCTGGTTCAAACTTCTCCATGGCGGCGAAATGCCGAACGACGTCGATGCATTGAAAGATGCGGCTGCCGGCGAACATTACGAATGGACGGAAATGTATCCGACCTTCGCTAAAGAAGCTCGCGAAGAAGGCTTCGACAAGATCGCTTTCTTGTTCGAAAAAGTCGCTCAAATCGAAAAACATCACGAAGAACGTTACTTAGCGCTCCTCAACAACATCGAATCGAAACAGGTATTCAAACGCTCTGAAAAGAAAACGTGGGTATGCCGCAACTGTGGTTTCATCGTAGAAGCCGACGAAGCTCCGAAGATCTGTCCGGTATGTGCTCATCCTCAGGCCTTCTTTGAAATCCAAGCTACGAACTACTAAGCAATACGAAGGGAGCCCTCTTTGATGTGACCCCAAAAAGTTAGACCTAGCCACCGTAACAAAATGTTGCGGTGGTTTTTCTATGCCGCGGTATGGCGAAGTCGATATTCTACCGGGCTGCACCAGCCAAGTTTTTCTTTGCATCTCCTCTCGTTATAATACTCGATGAATCGCTCTATAGCCTGCTTCAATTCTTCAAAGCTGTGATATGTATGCCCATAATAGATTTCTTGTTTTAGCAAACCAAAGAAGTTTTCTATGACACTGTTGTCCAGGCACGTTCCTTTTCGTGACATGCTCTGAAAGATTTTCTCTTCTCTAAGCCGCTTGGTATAACTTCCCATCTGATAGGCCCATCCTTGGTCAGAATGAAAAGTGCGCCGGTACTTACAGTCTGACGTTATCTGGATAGCTTTATTCAGCGCAGCGGATATCCCTTCTGCACAAGGCCTTTTCGTGATGCTGTAGCTGATGATTTCTCTGTTGTAGAGATCAAGAAATGGATCCAAGTAAAGCTTTTTCGTAACTACACGGCCTTGCTTATCCGCTTGGTAATACTTGAACTCCGTGGTGTCTGTCGTGATTTTCTGGTGCGGAATACAGGTGTCGAACCGGCGTTTCAACCGATTGGGTGCCACCTTTCCGACTTTCCCCTTGTAAGAATGATATGTCCGGCTTCTGTGCGTAAAGGCCGTAACCTGAAGCCCTAACTTCTGGACGATACGCTGTACTCGCTTTCGATTTACAGCGAGACCTTCTGTACGCAGTACTCCATAAATCCGACGATACCCGTAATTTTCATGTACTTTGCGGATGGTTTTAATCTTCTCCTCAAGCTCAGCATCCTTTGAAGAGCGATTGAATCTCTTCTGCCAATACATATAGGTGGATTTCGGCAGTTGGAGAAAAGCAAGAATGTCTTTTAGTCGATAGGATCCTCGGAGGCTGTGTGCGAGCCTTGCTTTTTCTTCTGCGCTGCTTCTTCCTCTAAGCGCAGCCTCCTCAATCCTTTTAAACAGTCGAGCTCCAATCTTAACCAATAGTTTTCTTCTT
>ENA-OQJN01000309-OQJN01000309.1-human-gut-metagenome-genome-assembly--contig:-NODE-309-length-22362-cov-6.442680_pt1 | contig 22362 bp, 29 predicted proteins | sample MGYA00242610_ERZ504777 | MGnify/ENA primary metagenome ERZ504777 (study PRJEB26092, sample SAMD00036350) | human gut metagenome | host: Homo sapiens | study: EMG produced TPA metagenomics assembly of... | reverse complement strand
ATGAGGCTGGTGTAGAAGGTTTTTATATCTTCTAACGAGCGTCATCTTGTTCTCATGCCCGACTTTGTGCGGGCTATTTTCATTCATTGTTCCAACAAAAATCGGAATTTCCTATTATACAAAAAAAGTGAAATACTTCCTGAAAAGTATCTCACTTTCTATAGCTAATCCTATTTCCACAAATCTTTATAAATCTGTATGACATCTGCTTTCGTCGCTTCTCGCGGATTTGTCGCTGTACATCCATCAGCCAAAGCCGCCTCAGCCATCACATCTAATTTACTCATATATTCTTCTTCTGTAATTGTTCCCATCTGAGAAATTGAAAGAGGAATATCCATCTCTTTTAACATAAACTGTACCCAGTTTACAAGTGAGCGCACTGTCATAATCTTATTATAACTGCTCAATCCTAAAATTTGTGCAATCGTTGAATATCTTTTTACCGCTGGCAGGTATTCTTTCCTACTCTTGCTGTGCTTATTGATATCACTGTTAAATTCAATGATATGAGGAAGCAACATTGCATTCGCACGTCCATGTGGAATATGGAACATTGCTCCCAGTTGATGAGCCATTCCGTGGTTCAATCCTAGAGACGCAGAATTGAATGCCAATCCGGCAAGACAAGATGCCACATGCATTTTCTGCCTTGCATGTGTATCATTTCCATCCAAATACGCTCTTAAAAGAAATACACCACATATTTCGATTGATTTTTCTGCCAAAGCAGTTGAAAAATCATTTCTATTTGTGCTCACACAAGCTTCAATTGCATGTGTCAAAACATCCATTCCAGTATCTGCCGTAATTGCAGGCGGAACACTCTTCACTAATTCGGCATCCAAAATAGTCTCTTCCGGCGTCAGTGATTCTGATACAAGTGGATATTTTCTTTCAGCTTCTCGGTCAGAAACAACAGCAAATGAGGTTACTTCTGAGCCAGTTCCACTTGTTGTTGGGATTGCAATTAACCCCACCTCCCCATAATTGTCCACTTTCAACGCAAATTCACGAATGGATTTTGATGAATCAATCGCTGAACCACCGCCAACAGCCACGATTGCTTCTGGGCGGTATTCTAATAACTTTCTAACACCTTCACTGATTTTTTCAATCGGAGGATCTGGTACAACATCCTTAAAAATATCATAATCAATTTTTGCTTCAATTAAAGGTGCGGTAATTAAATCTATCATTCTGCTTTGTACTACAAACGGATCTGTAATGATCAAAATTTTTCTATAAGGCAATTCTTTTAAGTGATCTAATGCCTGTTCACCAAAGAAAATCCTTGTCTTAATCTCAAAACTTTTCATATCTGACCTCTATTCCGGATAAATACACTCCACTCCTAGACGATTAAGCTTTCGGAGCCATTCTTCCTCAGGTTTTTCATCTGTTACAACTGTTGTAATATCATTCAGACTGCCAATTTTAGAAAATCCAATTTTCCCAAACTTAGAATGATCAATTGCTAAGATTTTTTGTTTCGCACATTCTAGCATTGTTTTTTTATTATTGGCATGTAATTCATCACTGTCAGAGAAACTATTTTTCAAATCCAAACCTTTTGAAGAAATAATTGCTCGATCAGCATAATATGACTGAATTGCTCTGTCTGTTAATGGACCGACCAATGCAAATGAACCACTTGTAGCCACACCACCGGTTGATATTACTTTACATTCTGGAGTTTCCAGTAATTCAATTACAATCTCCACAGAATTTGTGATGACTGTCATGTCTTTCTTATCTTTTATTGCTTTGGCAATTGCAACTGCAGTAGAACTTGCATCCAATATAATACACTCTCCATCATTAATCATGTTGCTGATTAACTCTGCAATTTTTTGTTTTCCCAAAACATTCCTGTTCTTTCTTACATTAAACGGCAAATCAAGATTGGCATTCTCATTAATAACGGCTCCTCCATAGCTTTTTATCGCAAATCCATCATTTTCAAGTTTATCCAAATCTCTTCTGATTGTCTCTTCTGATACATCGTAAAGTTCACTGAGTTCGCTAACAACAACTCTTCGTTCTATCTGTAGTTTTTCTAAAATCGCATTACGTCTCTCTATTGCAAGCATACTCTTTCCTCCAATTCTATATTACAGAATTGCCTGCCGAATTTGTTTATCTGGATGTGCGATTACAGAAGAATCCAAATACATTCCTTCTTTTGCGACTGTCATTTTCGCACGTTCAATTGCTGCTTCAACCGCAGCTACTTCTCCAGTTAACATCATATATGATTTTCCACACATACCTCTTGCAAGACGAAGTTCAACTAAATCTACAATTGCTGTCTTTGCAGCTTCATCTGCTGCCACAATCATTGACGCAGCATCATATGTTTCTATAATACCAAGTGCAGACACCTCTTCAATTTCTGTTGCTCCATAAATTGCCGGGAAAATAGATTCGTGTGGATTTCCCAATACGAAACTGCTGATTAAATGATCTTCATGCTGTACCTTCGCTGTATTCACCGCTGCATCTACTGCACTTAAATCACCTGTAATAATCACAATATATTTTCCAGGACATACAGTCTGTGCTTCAATCACACTAATATCAGAAGTTTTCACCATAGCATCTGCTGCTACAACTCCTGCCGAAACAGTCTTATATTCTACCATTCCAATTGCCTTACTCATTTGGTGCACGTCCTTCCTATTTCTCTATTATAACATACTTGTCATTGACTTCTGTCACTGTACCGCTGATAGATGCATGAATTGCAACGCTCAAACCTTTTCCTGGCTCTGCAATCACCTGTCCCATCTCTACTTTATCACCTGATTTTACAACTGCAGATGCAGGTGCTCCAATATGCTGGCTCAACATGATCTTTACCCTCTTCATATCAACAACATCATCATCAAGTGGTGCTTCTCTGTCATATTTTGTCAAATCAAGTCGTGCCATCAGGCGTTCCATTGGTACTTTTCTGTATTCTCTTTCAGGACCAACTGCTTTTGCCTCAACCCCTTGTGGTGGTTTGATGCCATTTGCTCTAAGTCCCACTTTGTACTCAGCCATCAGGCTTCTTGGCGACAAACCCTGCATACAAGAATATAGCTCACATAATCCACATGAACAACAGAACATTGTATTGATAAATATTTCTGTCTTCTGCATATCTTTACATGTCGCTGCCTGCATAAATTTATGTGGTTCAATTGGATGTCCAAGAAGATGTCTAGGACATAAATCTGTACACATTGTGCACTGACAACAAGACGCTGCTGCACGTTTCAAATCAATGGATGCTTTACTTTTTTCTTCTGAATAATCAAATGATTTTCCGGCAGAACCAACACCGCATTCGTTGTCTTTGTTACTGCCTGTGCCCCTGTCCCGATGTTTCCCATCATAGGACCACCTATAAAATATACTGCATTTGGAGTCGTAACTCCTCCTGCCATAGCTACAACCTCTTCTATTGTACATCCTATTGGCACTCTTACGGTTATCGGATTATTTACCTCTGCCACCACTGATACTAATTTATCTACAACTGGTGTGTTATGTTTCATCGCACGGTATACATTGTATACTGTCTCAACATTAAATACCGCCACACCACTTTCTATTGGAAGCCCCCCCGGCCTTACAACTTTACCAGTCACTTCATAGATTAGGACAACTTCGTCTCCTGCCGGATATACTTCATCTAAAAGCCCTAATCTTACTCCCTCGTAATCTCCAATACATTCATTCAATGCCTCAATCGTCTTTTTATATGCTTTTTTTATACCAATTATGATATCTTTTGCACCAACAGTCTGACCAATCATATGAAATGTCTCTACGATCTCACGAGCATGTTTTTCCAATAATTGTCTATGTAATCTTAGTAGCGGTTCACATTCTGCACAGTTCAGGATGATTGTCTCTGCACGTTCATCCAACTTTGCATAAGTGGGAAATCCTGCTCCACCTGCACCAACGATTCCATTTTGTTGCAATATGTTGCTCAATTCTTTTATTTCCATAAACTTTCACTACTCCAGTCTTGTTCCATCATCAATAATTCCAACAATCGCCGCATCAACAGGTGCATCTGGCATATTGCATCCTTTACGCGCGGCACTTCCTTGAGCCACAAGAACATATTCCCCAATTCCTGCGCCAATATTGTCAACCGCAATCAATTGTTCTTCTTTCGCTCTCATACTGTCCATAATCTCTACGATCATAAACTTATTTCCTACTAACTTTTCATTTTTTCTCGTGGCAACGATACTTCCCACTACTTTACCTGCGAGCATAATTACCTCCAAACCATTACAGCTATTTTTTCATTATATGATAGTCACTGTCTCGCCTGTAGAAATCTTTGCCGCATTCGCTTCATCTGTATCGATATGCATCTCTAGTGTGAAACTTTCATCCACTCTGATTTGTACATGGTTAAAAACAGTACCTCTCTCATTATCTGCTTTTACAGACACGATGTCTCCGTTACGAACTCCTGCTGCTATAGCGTCTTTTGGTGCCATATGGATATGTCTCTTTGCAATAATACAGCCTTCATCAAGATAAATAACACCTTTCGGCCCAACTACTGCAATCGGGGCTGATCCCTCTATATCGCCTGATAGTCTGATTGGTGCTCTCACACCTAATTTTATCGCATCTGTGGCAGAAATTTCTACCTGTGATTTACTTCTGACCGGACCTAAAACTCTGACGTTTTCAATGGCTCTTAATTTGAGTCCTACAATTGTCACCTGCTCATTCGCCGCAAATTGTCCACCCATAAGTTCTTTTCTCTTTGTCAACTGATATCCTTCTCCAAAGAGAACCTCAACATGTTCCTGTGTCAAGTGAATATGTCTTGCAGATACACCAATCGGTACCATGAAACCATTGCTTGTACTTTCTTTTTTATCAATTGCTTCCATAACCAGCCTTGCAATTAATTCCACATTATTATTTTCCATATCTGAACCCGCCTTTTCATCAAGGTAACCTTCCTCTAACATTCATAGAACACTATCAATGTTGCTTCGCCAAAGCTATCTTTCATCCGAGCTTTGGCAAAGCAATTGATTTGTGATTGATTACATTATTTTAATGCCGGAAGAATTTTTTCTACATCTGTATGTGGTCTTGGGATTACATGTGTTGCCACTAATTCTCCAAGCCTTGATGCACTTGCTGCTCCAGATTCTACAGCTGATTTTACAGCTCCTACATCTCCACGTACCATAACTGTTACCAATCCTGATCCGATTTTCTCTGTTCCTACTAATGTTACATTAGCTGCTTTTGTCATTGCATCTGCCGCTTCAATCGCCGCTACTAAACCTCTTGTTTCCACCATTCCTAACGCTTCCTGTGCCATTCTGATTTCCTCCTTTGGCTGTTGTTTTTGTTTTACTACTCTCTGTACCGTTTTGGTCGGAGCCTTTGCTGTCGCTTTTGCTGTCGCTTTTGCTGTTGTTTTTGTTGCCGCAGGCTTTGCTGCTGTTTTCTTCTCTTCCGCCATGATTCCTGCCTCCTATTTTAATCGGCTAGCACTTCTCTCAACGATCTTTACTATCTCTTCATGGGGATTCGCAATAACTGTCTTTGCAACCGGTTTTTTTATTGCCTTTTCCGTCGCTGCTTCTACCGCCTGTGTGACTGCGGACACACTTCCCTGCACAATAATCGTGACAAGTCTTCCACCTAGTTTTTTCTCCCAAGTTACAAATTCCACATCCGCTGTCTTACACATAATGTCGAGTGCATCAATAGCTGCCGTCGTACTAGGAATTTCAATAAATCCATATGATTTTCCCATGAAATGAACTCCTTTTCACTAATAGTAATTAGATTGTTGGAAGAATTTTTTCTACATCTGTATGTGGTCTTGGGATTACATGTGTTGCTACCAATTCTCCAAGTCTTGATGCTGCATCTGAACCCGCCTCTACTGCCGCTTTTACAGCTCCTACATCTCCACGTACCATAACTGTTACTAATCCTGATCCAATTTTCTCTGTTCCTACTAATGTAACTTCAGCTGATTTTGTCATTGCATCCGCTGCCTCGATTGCTGCTGTAAGTCCTCTTGTTTCTACCATTCCTAATGCCTGTTGTACCATTTTTTAATCCTCCTGATTTTTCATATAAAAATTTGTTTATTTGCTATTTTGTTTTATCTAAACCGCTCAGCTTCAACATCTTTTCTGTATCTGCCTCTGGTCTTGGGATTATGTAAGTTGTAATCACACCAGAGATTTCATTGGCTTTTTGTACCGCCGCTTCTACTGCTGCCGTTACATCCGTTACACTGCCTCTGAATTTTACTGCCACAATAAGTGGTACAGGTAATGCGTCCGCATTCGCCGGTTTATTCTTATCGAAATTTTCCAAAGTTACATTTGCAGCCTTACAGCCTGCATCTGCCGCCGCAAAAGCTGCCACCAACCCGAATAATTCTACAATGCCGACTGCTTCTCCCATATTATACCTCATTTACTGTTATTTGTTAATAACTGCAATCTTCAAACCTTCCATTTTTAAGTTTGTAATGTGAGCTTCGTTAATCTGCTCTAATGGGAATGTATGTGTAATCAGTTTTTCCATTGGTAAACCGATTCCCTTTGCTCTCTTTAAGAAGTCAAATGTTGTTGCATAGTCTCTCAATGTATATACCCATGAACCAACTGTTGTGATTTCTTTTGAACAGATATCAAAATGTGGATTGATTGTTGCGTCTCCACCATTTATGAAGAATCCTAACTCACAAAGTCCTCCACCGTTTCTGATGAATTTATAAATGTTTGCATGTGCAACTGGTGATCCCGTACACTGGAACGCAAAATCTGCAAGGTGCCCATCAAAGCAATTCGCAACAGCTCCTGACAGTGCTTCAATTCCCTGATGTTCTTTAAAGTTTACAGATTTTGTAGCCCCCATCTCTTTTGCAAAGTCTAATCTCTTTTGTTCTCCGTCAACAGCTACGATGTTCTCGATACCCATTGTGCGAAGTATCGCAATACAAATCAAACCGATAGGTCCACATCCCTGAACAACAACTCTACTGTTAAATCTCAAGATTCCTGTTGTCTTTGCTCTCTCTACCGCATGAATAAGCACTGCACATGGTTCAATCAAAATCCTTGAGTATAAATCTAAATCACTTACGTTGAATACTGTTGACCCGCCGCGAATTACAATGTAATCTGAGAACCACCCATTCAAGTGAATATCATCGTCAGGAAGTAATCCATACACGTCTGCGCCACCCACGTTCTGTTTGTTCAAGTCAAACATCGTGATATCCGGATCATCTTTAAAAATCATACATGTAACTACTTTATCTCCAACTTTCAAATCTTTTCCGGCACTATCTTTCTTCACATTTTTACCCATCTTCACAATCTCTCCGGTTCCTTCGTGTCCAAGCACTACCGGAATCAAGCTGAATGGGTCTCTTTTAAATTCATGCGCATCTGTTCCGCATACACCGCATCCTTCTACTTTTACAAGAATATCGTCATCTCCAAGTTCTGGAATCGGATATTCTTTGATTTCATAATGTTCCAAAGCTGTCAGCATTGCCACCTTCGCTGTTTTTGGAATTGCTCCATTTGCTGTAGGTGCTGCTATAGTAGTTGTAGGAGCTTCTTGTTTATCCAACATGCCTTCAAGCACTTGCTTTACAATCGCTTCTACGTTAACTGAATTCATATCCATAGTTTTTTCCTCCCATCAACGGATGCACAGGCTCTCTGCCATTACGCAACGTCTTCTTTTTGTAAATGTACTTGCACTTGTAAGCCCTTCTCCAGTACGGCTTGCAATTGTAAATGTACAAAATCCTTCTCCGCCAAAGCCAAGAGCTGCATAAGACGGTGCGTTCTTTACTAAAATAGCTGTATCAATCGCCTTTGCATACGTGGTAATATTATCAATGTTCTTTGAATGGATGTGAGCGGAGTGGCGGTTGCCATGCTCAAGCCAAACTGCTTTTTCCACTGCATCTTCAAAATCTTTCGCTTTTACAACTCCGAGAATAGGCATCATCAACTCTTCCGCAATCAACGGATGTTCTTTTTCACCTTCAAATACAATACATCTGATATTATCTGGTACTGTAACTCCAATCATTCCAAGAAGCGTCTTCGCATCACGCCCTACACACTTTCTGTTAAGCCCTTTTGGCGTGAGCACAGTATTCACTAATCTTTCTATCTCCTCACCGGATGCATGATAACATCCTTGTTCTGCAACCATATAGTGCATCAATTCATCTGAGATGGATTCGACTGCCACGATCTCCTTTTCAGCAATACATGGAAGATTATTGTCAAATGTACATCCATTCACAATGTCCTCTGCTGCCTTTCTCACATCTGCTGTCTCATCCACAAGTGCTGGCGGGTTTCCTGCACCTGCTCCGATACCTCTTCTTCCAGAAGATAATACTGCTGTTACAACTCCAGGACCTCCTGTCGCCGCAATCAACTGAATATCCTTATGTTTCATCATAATATTGCTCGTTTCTAATGTCGGTTTAAAAACAGTACACGCAATATTTTCTGGTCCTCCAGCTTCCACACAAGCTTCATTCAGCATATTAATTGCATATAATGATGTCCGAATCGCAGCTGGATGAGGATTAAATACAACTGTATTTCCGCCTGCCAGCATACCAATCGTATTACAAATAATCGTCTCACTTGGATTTGTACACGGTGTAATCGCCCCAATCACACCAAACGGTCCCCTTTCAATAAGCGTCAGACCCTTATCTCCCGACCATGCAGTTGTTGTAATATCTTCTGTTCCAGGGGTTTTCTCAGCCACTAACTGATGTTTTAAAATTTTATGAGGAACGTTACCCATTCCCGTCTCCTCAACACCCATACGCGCTAATATTTCTGCATTCTCATGTGTTTTTTTACGGATGTTGGAGATGATATGTTCTCTTTGATCCATCGACATTCTGTGAACATAAACTTGTGCTTTCTTAGCCGCTGCGATTGCATCATTCATATCATGAAATACTCCAAGCTTCGCACTCGGTTCAGAAGAAAGCTGAAGTTTCGCCATCACTTCCTTCACAACGTCCTGAACCATCTGTTCATTTACAGACACGAAATTACCTCCTTCAGCACTTCTTTTCCATAGGCCGCAAGCATAGTATCCTGTTCAGCAGTACCACCGCTTACCCCTATAGCTCCAATTATCTTTCCATCTATTTCCAAAGGCTCTCCGCCGCCAAATATGACAATCTTTCCTTCATTCGTATGCTGAATGCCATATAACGGCTGTCCCGGCTGACTTAAATTCGCAAGTTCTGCGGTAGACATCTTAAGCCCCGCCGAAGTAAATGTCTTATTCACTGCAATATCATAGCTTGCAATATATGCACCATCCATGCAATGAACTGCAGTGATTCTTCCAGCATGATCCGAGACCGCAATCACCACCGGCAACCCAATCTCTTCTGCTTTTTGTTCAACTTTTTGGATTAAAGATTTCGCCAACGCCAATGTCATCTTGTGCTTTTTACATCGGCACTGATGCGCTGGTATCTTCCGCTCAGAGTTCATTCTTCTGAGAACTTCCTCCACCGCTTTTGAAATCATCTGTTCGTCCATAGCATTTCCTCTCAATTCAAAGTTCTAATTACAGACCTAACTGTTCCATTACTTTTTTCGTAATAGAAGATACTAATTCTGCATCCGGTGTTCCCTGTACCGCACTCTTGCAAGAACCTCCACAGCTATGGCAGCTTTCTTTACCTGCTTTTGCATTAGGACAAAGATTTGCAGGATGTTTTCCAGGCAATCCCATTTGTCTTCTAATCTCATATAATTTTTCAATCTGCTCTTTGTCAAACTCTTTTGGTCCTCCAAGCATTTTTGATTTGTACAGTAACTCTGCGTAGAATTCAACAGATTCCATTTTGTGATATGCACTCATTAAGTCTGTTGACCATGTCAATGCACCGTGGTTCTCCAATAATACCTGATCAAAGTATGGTAAGTATTCTTCTACAGCGTCCGGAATCTCCATTGTAGAAGGTGTACCATATTTTGCAATCGGAACACATCCCAAAGCGATAACGGCTTCCGGCATAATCGGTGCTGTCAAAGGAATACCTGCGATAGCAAATGATGTAGCGTAGCTTGGGTGAGCATGTACTACCGCACCAACATCTGGTCTTTTTTCATATACACGCATGTGCATCTTAATTTCAGAAGATGGTCTGAAATTTCCATTCGCCTGAAGTACATTTCCTTTTGCATCTACTTTACAAATATATTCAGGTGTCATAAACCCTTTGCTAACACCTGTTGGTGTACATAAAAATTCATTGTCATTTAATTTCACAGAAAAGTTACCATCATTTGCAGCAACCATTCCTCTGTTATAAACCCTTCTTCCGATCTCACACATCAATTTTTTCAATTCGAATTCGTTTTGCATTCCTTAATTCCTCCTTGGATTTTAGACAAATTCTTCACAATCCGCCTACTTTTGTTGTTTTTTGTTGTTTCTATCCCAATATTAACACATAAAACCACATGCGTCAATATTAATAGATGTTGTTTTTTATTGGTTTTCTTCTTCCCACGGCATGATGTCCCCCTCTTCACGAAGATATTCTAACAATTCCGGAACCCCTTCATTCGCCTTTGAGTTCACAAAGAATATTTTTTTGCATCCGGCAAGCCTCAGCCATCTTTCGGCTCTCTTCGGATCTCCGCCTTCCACATCCACTTTAGTCACAATCCCAATAACTTCCCGGTTCGCCATCGGCGTTACATTCGGGGGATACAGCGAATATGGTTCCGTCGAAGATAATAAAAGTCCAATCACATCTGCTTCATAAGAATATAATGCCAACGCATAACCAAGTGATTTCGTCTGCGCATATTCTCCGGGTGTGTCGATCACCACATCAAAATGATTCACATACTGTGTCTTATGGTACTCTATCTTCTCGCCCCGAAGTGCCTGTGTCAAAGTTGTCTTTCCACATTCACTTCTTCCCATCAATACAATCTTTTTCATAGTCTCTTACGTCCTTGTCATATTGCACACTGTAAATCCCATTTTTTCTTCTACATAATCTAAGATTGCTTTCAGTGCCGCCTCCGTCTCAGAAACTGTGCCGGTCACGATCAGTGTTCCGCTGAAACGGTCTACAAATCCCAGTTCCACTCCGGCTGATTTCACCGCAATGTCCGCCGCGATCACTGCCGTCTCCGCCGGACTAATCGTAACAATTCCGATTGCTGATTTGGAATAATCAATATTCGGATTCAATCCCAACTTTTCATATAGTTCATTATCTGGATTCGCAATCAGGTGAGCAATTGTAATCTGCTTTCCCGGAACCAGTTCCTGAATGATTCTCACTTTTCCTTCATTGGTTAATAAATCCTGTATATCCATTCTCACCCTCCTATCTGACATGGCAGACCGGATACTCGCTCTGCCACTCCCAATAATGTCTGCATCTGTTCATTCGACGGCGGAAGCACTTCTTTCATAAAATATTCCCTTCCAAGCCCATCGTATTTATCTTGCCCCAGTCTGTGATATGGAAGAAGATACAATCTCTTCACTCCATTCAGACTCGCCGCATAAGAAGCAATTGCTTCAATCTCGTCCACGCGATCGTTAAATCCCGGTATGACCGGAACGCGGATGCTTAATTCTGTCATGTTAGAATCCGCAATTTTCTTCGCATTTTCCAGCATCAATTCATTCGAACATCCTGTAAATTGTCTATGCTTTTCCGGATTCATATGTTTGATATCAAGCAGATACTGATCCAAATATGGAAGAATACTTTCTATTACATCATAAGATGCGTATCCCATACTCTCCATCGCCGTATTGATTCCGACTTCTTTTGCGGCTCTCAGTAAATCCCTTGCAAATTCCGGCTGACATAGACTCTCTCCGCCCGACAGGGTAAGACCGCCGCCCGAACGTCGATAGTATGGGCGATCCTTTTCCACCGTCTCCATCACTTCTTCCACCGTGATATCTTGTCCGATAATCTTCGGTTTTCCCTGAACCATCATTGTCTGAATGTCATATTCCTGCGATTCCGGGTTACAGCACCAACGACACCGAAGTACGCACCCTTTCAGAAATACAATCGTTCGGATTCCATTTCCATCATGTATGGAAAATCGTTGGATATCAAAAATACGCCCTTTTGTTTTCTTATAATCCACGTTGTCTCACCCTTCTCTCTTCAAATTAGAATCCCTGTTCCGTACGATTGATAATATCGTCCTGAAGAGAACGCGACAATGTTGTGAATAACGCACTATATCCCGCCACTCGCACTACAAGATGTTTATATTGTTCCGGATGTTTCTGCGCGTCCAAAAGAGTCTCTCTGCTAACAACATTAAATTGCATGTGGCTTCCTTTCTGATCAAAATAGGAACGAATCAAAGCCACGAAATTTTCAAGCCCTGCCCTTCCGCTCAGTGCAGAAGGATGGAATTTCTGATTGAACAGCGTTCCGTTCGACGCAATGTAGTGATCCAATCTTGCCACAGAATTTGCCGCCGCTGTAGGTCCATGCACATCCTTTCCCGCGGATGGAGATACTCCGTCTGCCACCGGTGTATGTGCCAATCTTCCATCAGGTGTTGCACCTGTCTGCGCTCCCAGCGGAACATTCGCAGATACCGGATAGAGTCCTGCCTGATAGATTCCGCTCTTGGGTTCTTGAATGTCTCAAGCGGTTTTGTGTAGGTGTAAGCTACCTCTCTCGCAAATGCATCCACCTCCGGAACATCATTACCAAATTTCGGAATTTCCTCAATCATATTCAATAGCTTCTCGCCGCTTTCTCTGACTTCCCGCGACTCCGAAACTCCCTTCACAACTGACAGAATGGCTGCAACCTCTTTTTCTCCTATCGACCGTCCTGCCTCTTTCAGGCTTTCTGCAATCTGGGCTGTCATCTCAGAAATACTTGTGGCATCCATCCCTTTTCCATAGTTCGTTAACAGTGCTTTTTTATAGTCCGTGATCGAAATTTTTTCTGATCATATACCAATTTCTTGATCGCATACAGGGAATCTGCCATATTGGCAACACCAAATCCCTGTGGACCTGTAAAATTATATATGGCACCGCCTTCCTGTACCGTCTTGCCTCGCTTAATACAGTCATCAACCATGCAAGATAAGAATGGTAACGGACATCTCTCTGCATGTGCAACGTCAATCGCATTGTCCGCATTGACCAGAAGTTCGATATTGTAATTCATCTGTGCTTTGTAAGCATCAAAAAATTCTTCAAATGTAGTCATCTCTTCTACATTTCCAGTCTGAACGCTGATCTGTTCTCCCTTGTCCACACCATTTGAAAATACCAGTTCCAACGGTCTGCACATATTAAAGAACGCCGCATCATGCCATCCTTCTGTCTTACCAGCTTTTTGCGGTTCTACACAGCCTATAATATTGTATTCACGCGCATCTGCCAGTGTAAGTCCTCGGTTCACAAGCGCCGGAATAATCACCTCATCATTGTAATACGCCGGAAGTCCAATTCCCGTACGAGTCAGTTCCGCAGCTTTTATCATAAACTCATGCGGCGTTCCATTCCACACGCGAACAGAAAACGATGGCTGCGGAAGCATCACATGCATTGAAGCCTGAATACTCATGAAAGACAAATCATTCGTCACATCCATTCCATCTTCATTCTGGCCTCCCGCAATCAGATTTTGGAACAAACTATATCCAGCAAACCCTTCTGCTGATGCGGCATCTCGACATTTATTCAAGTCATTTAATTTCACCCAAATACAGTCCATCAATTCCTGTGCAAACTCTCTTGTCAGATTCCCGCTGTCCAAATCTTCTTTATAATAAGGGTACATATACTGATCGAATCTTCCCGGTGAAATTGAATGACCGCTTGATTCAATCTGAAGAAGCTGCTGTACAAACCAGAATGACTGACACGCCTCATAAAAGGTGGTTGCACCTTTTGCCGGAACACGAGAACAATTCTCTGCAATGTTCCTAAGTTCTTCCTTTCGCCTTACATCTGTACAAGCTTGTGCTTCTCTAGTAGCAAGATCTGCATATCTCTGTGCATAAGTAATGACTGCCTTGCAGCTTATAATAACCGCCTCTAAGAAGTGAGATCTTTTCGCATAATTATCATCTCCCACATTACATTTTGCCAATTCTACTTCCGCCTCTGCAATGATTCCTTCATATCCAATCGCCAGCACTTTCTCATACTGAACTGTCACATGCCCTACACCATTGTAAAAATAATTTCCTGGTGTGAAAATATTGTGATTGATTGCACGAATCGTCTCGGGCGCCATATAGGAAGTTGCCAATTCACTTGTCGTCTTCCCTTTCCAGTACTTGTGTACTTCCCGGAGATCCTGCTTTGTCTTCTCTGAAATATAGAACGGATCGGCTGTTCTTGTTGCCACTGTATCAAACTCATCTTCCAACCACTCAAACGAGAATTCTGGATACGTCTGACAACCTCTCGGTGCAAGTGTTGTACTGCCTACAATCAACTCTTCATCTCGAATAACGATCGGAATGTTCTTCAAAATATGCTCAAATGCTTTTGCACGTCTTATAATCATCGGCTCATTCTCTGTTGCTCTATAAGATTCCGTAAGTAAAACTGCTCTTGCTGATTCAATTTCTGGCATCTTCGCAAACAGATTCTCTACCAGCCTGCTGATTCGCTCTGTTTTTAGAATACTTTCACTGTGATAAGTATAAAGTCCCATTGCCATTCTTCCTCCTTGTAGTCTTTTTATAATTATCCTAATATACCTAGTTATTTTCTCATTATAAACGAAAAACAAAACAAATTCAACATTGCACAACAATATTTTTGTTGTTTTGTGCACCTTTCAGTTGTTTATATGTTGGTTTTTTTTGTTTTTGATTGACAGAAAACCGGAAACAGTGCATACTTAATATAGAAATACTCAGAAAGGACTAACACATCATGTTTGAATTTGACCCACATACACATTCTATCGCAAGCGGGCACGCCTCTTTAAGCACCATTACTGATCTAGCAAAACAGGCTGCCAAACGCAATTTGAACATGCTTGGAATCAGCGATCACGGTCCCGCTACCGTACACTCTAGCCGCAGTTCCTATTTTCGCAATTTGGCATACGCCCCCAAAAAACGATGCGGAATTGAACTCTTGTACGGCGTGGAATTAAATATTTTGGATAATGACGGGACTGTCGATTTAGATGATAAGATTTTAGAAAAGTTGGACTATGCCATCATCAGCATGCATCTTCCAAATAAAAAACCAGATACTATCGAAAAAAATACTTTTGCCTACATAAATGCAATGAACCATCCAAAGGTAAAGATTGTCGGACATTGTGATGACGTGAAATATCCGGTCGACTACGAAGCATTGATTGTCGCAGCCATTCACTATCATGTCGTGTTAGAGGTTAATAACAGTTCGCTAAGTCCCGATGGTTACCGCGGAGACACGAGAGAAAATATAAGGACGATTTTAAGACTCTCCCAAAAATATAATCATCCGATTGTGCTATCAAGTGACAGTCATGGCACTGAACATATTGGGGATTTTCAATATGCACTAGAATTAATTCGGGAACTAGCTTTTCCAGAAACACTGATATTGAATACTTCCTCTAAAAATTTTAAAGATTTCCTCGGATATGTTTAAAAAGAGGCCTCTGCACTTGCAAACGCCTCTTTTTCTTATTCTGTTAACTTCAAAATCTCCTCTGTCAGGAGCATATACTCCTGCGCACTTCTGCTACCCTTTTTGTAAGCCATAATCGGCATATTATTATCCTGCGACCATTCCACATTGCTGTCCACGCGGATATAGGTTTCAAATACAGGAACTTCTTCCAAATTTTTCAGAGAGTCAATTGTCTGTTTAAAATAACTCTTTCTTGTATCCACTTTTGTAACCGCAATTCCGAGCACTTTCAAATCTGTTGCAACCTGCTTTACTTCTTCCAAGAACTCGAACATATTACCAAGTCCAAACAGCCCCCAAGGCGACGCCTCAACCGGTATCACAATTCCATCGGACGCACACAGGATGTTCATTACCCAACCGCCAAGTGTCGGAGGTGTATCAATCAATATGTAGTCGTATTCTTCAGACTCTTTGATACTTGTAATTCCTTTTTTCAAGATAAATTCTCTCTGCCATTTTGTGAACAACTCATACTCTATTGAACTCATCAGTGTTGAAGATGGTATCATATCCAAATTCTCATAAGGCGTGGATATGATATAATTTTTTAACTCTTTCTGATTCTTGATCGCATAATAAAGATTCTCTTCACTTTGCGCAAACTTTAGCACATCCTCTTCCGAAAAAAACGAAAGTGACAGATTCAACTGCATGTCCCCGTCAATCAGTAGCACTTTCTTTCCAAGCTGTGTCAGCGCATACCCAACATTTGCACATGTCGTCGATTTTCCACTTCCACCTTTATTGTTCGCAAAACAAATTACTTGCGTCTTCATTGCTGCGCTTCCTCCTCTTGTGTCTCTTCTCCTGTCAACCGCAGAATATCTTCCACCTCTTCTTCTGACATTCCCATGTACACTGCAAGCTCCTCGAGCGTCACCTTACGCCCAAGTTCCTCTGTCAATGCTTGAATACTTTCATCCAGTGTATTCACCTTTTCTACCATCTTCTTGTCTCTGTTTTTTAATTCCGTCTGTTCTTCGATCAACATTTGAATAGCCTGTCTGATCTCTCTGCGAATCACGTCCTGTGCCTTGTCCAAATCGTCTATCATATCTACACCGAGAATCAGTCCGACATTTCCCTCCTGAACGAGATCTCCCAAAAATACTTCCGGGTGATACAGCTCTTTTGCAATTTCCACAACTTCCGGCAGATATATCTCCACCAGCCTGCTTTTTGCCAGTGCGTCTCCTTCCAATGCTTTTTCAAACAACACTTCTCGTTCTTCTTCATCAGCCTCTCTCATTCCGCCAATATCTTTCATATACTCTTTAAGATATCGTTGTTCTTCCTCAGTAAATACGGTCTTGTTTTCCTCACTGCTCGTCACACTTCCGCCAGTCTTCTCATAGCCTTTTACGACTATCTTTTGCGCTAAAAGATAGTCGAAGACTAATTCTATCTGTTCCTTTGACAAATGTTCCTCTTCAAAATAACATTCTACCTCGTCTATTGTAATCTGGCATCCATTCTCTTCTGCCATCTTCAAAATACCGCTTAGTTTTTCACGAAATTCTATTCTTCCTCCCATATATACCTCCATATTGTTCTTGTGTATCTCTATTATGTCACGATAACCGTCTGATATCCAGCTCTTTTTAATCTTTGCTCCATCGCAGTCGCCTCGTCCAGTGTCCCATAATTTCCGACCATCACACGGAAGAAGCCGTTAGACTGTTCCACACGTGCCGGGAAATCCATCTCTGTCAGTTCATTTTTCAGGTTGTTCGCATACACCTCATTCCGAAACGCCCCTGTCTGTACTTTATATCTATTTGTACTCGGTGCATTTTCAACCTCCAGCGTATCTAAAATCCCCTCTGCGATTGCCTGTGCAATATCATAAAAATGGCTGTCAAACAATTCATTGTCCACATCCGAGTTGATAAATCCCACTTCCACCAACACTGCCGGCATCTTTGTCCTCCGAAGCACGATAAGATTCGGTCTCGCCTTCACACCAAGATTCACAAACCCGACCGTCTCTAACTGTGCATTGATGTTTTTTGCCATTTCATATTTGATTCCCGACAAATCATACACCAAAGATTCCACTCCTGACACAACATTGTCAGTCGGAAACGAATTGCGGTGAATCGATACGAAAAAATCCACTCCCGCGGCATTTGCTTCCTGCGCTTTTTGAAGCGGCGACTCGTAGATGTCCGTCGTTCTCGTATATTCTACATCAATCCCGTTATTTTGTAAAATTTCCCCGATTGCCAGCGTCAGGCGGAGCGTATCATCCTTTTCCTGCCGTCCCTGATAGACTGCACCGGGATCACGTCCGCCGTGTCCGGCATCGAGCATAATTGAATATGGCATAAAATCTCTCCTATGTTTTCTTTATATACCATTATATGTGCACCGCATATTTATGTGTCACTTTTAATCAATCACAAAATACTGCCCGCATTTCCAATTTAATTAAAAACTTCTCAGCTTATCTTCCTCATCCGGATCCGCTATTTTGATTGACTTCACAACTACATAGTATCCTGCATTAGCGTTGATCGGAATCCACACTTTGTCCCCTACCTTGTGTCCGAGCAGTGCTTTTCCAATCGGAGACTCTGTACTTACAAGTCCCTGAAGAGAATTTCCACGCACAGTCGTCACAATTTTATATGTCTCTACATCATCTTCGTCTTCAAAATACAACTCCACAATCTTGTTCAGTCCGATTTCATCGTCTTTTGATTCATCACTGATCACTTCTGCTGTCTTTATCATTCTTTCCAAATACCGTATTCTGCTTTCGTTCCTGTTTTTTTCTTTCTTCGCAGCATGGTATTCAAAATTTTCACTCAGATCACCATGTGCTCTCGCCTCTTTCACATCTTCCAACAGTTCTTTTCGCACCACGACTTTTCGATGTTCTATCTCCGCTTTCATTGCATCAATATCTTTTTGTGTCAATTGATTATACACGCTCACCACTCCTAGCTGGATTTTCTATTTTCAAAAGAAACAACCGCCGCAAGAAATTATCCTGAAATTTTGCAGACATAGAAAATTCCACCCTAACCGCAAAGGTATAAGGGTGGTTCTATATTGGGAATCCGCAACGATAACTCAAGTAAATGATTGTTCTCTTATTGATATCTTATCACGTTTATGTAATGCTGGCAACTGCCGGCAGGATTGTAACTTCTCTTCACAATTATTTTTTCACTTTTTCGTATGTAAATGTATGAAGAAATCTCTGTGCCCGCTCTGTTTTCGGGTGTTCAAAAAACTCTTCTGCTTTTCCTTCCTCCACAATGATTCCTTTATCTAAAAAGATTACACGATCTGCTATTGCCTTTGCAAAAGACATTTCATGCGTCACGATGACCATCGTACGTCCCTGTTTTGCGAGATCCAAAAGTACCTCAAGCACCTCCCGCACCATCTCCGGATCCAGTGCCGCTGTCACCTCATCAAATAAAAGCACTTCCGGATGCATGCAAAGAGCCCGCACAATTGCAACACGCTGTTTCTGTCCTCCGGAAAGTTGACGTGGATAGCTGTCTTTCTTCTCTTCCAGCCCGACCCGTCTTAAAAGTTCCAATGCTTCTGCCTCTGTCTCCTTCTTATTCCGACTCTGCACCAATTTCGGCGCCAATGTGATATTTTGAAGGATTGTCTTATGCGGGAAAAGCTCATAGCTTTGGAACACCATCCCCACTTTCTGACGAATCTCCATAATATTTTTAGCTCTGCCATCTACGGTTTCTCCACAATAACTGATTGTTCCCTTTTCAATAGGCTCCAGCCCATTCATACACCGAAGAAGGGTGCTTTTCCCACAGCCGGAAGGCCCAACAATCACTACAACCTCTCCTTTTCGAATAGATAATGACAAATCCTCGAAAATAACATTTTCATTGTATTTCTTTGTAACCTGCTCTATTTTTATTAATTCTTCCGCCATATTATACCCATTTCCTTTCCAAGTATTTTGAAAACATACTGATCGGCCAGCATGCAATAAAATATAAGACAAATACCGCCGCAAAAACACCAAATGCCGCATTTGGAGACGAAGTACGGTTCGCCTCAATAATCTGCTGACCAACTTTTAAGACTTCGACCACCCCGATTATCATAATCAAGCTAGTTGTCTTGATCATTCTTGTGATGAGATTCATGGACAGTGGAATTAATCTTCGCAATGTCTGCGGCATTACAATATGTAAATAGATTTGCAGCTCACTCATCCCCAATGCTTTTGCACTCTCATATTGGTGTTTTGGAATGCTGATCAATGCACCGCGGACAAGATCTGCCATTTCCGCTGTTCCCCAAAAACTAAATACAATAATAGATGCTTTTTCTGCCTCAATATCGATTCCAAACACTCTGGTCGCTCCAAAGAAAACAATAAAAAGTAATACCAGCTGAGGCATAATTCTTACAATTTCTAAATAAACACGGGTGAACACCTTGAGAATTATATTTTTCCTTGTCATTAAAACTCCCACTATCAGGCCGAGAAAAATACTAATCACAACTGCTATCAAGCTGATTCGCAAAGAGGTCCAAAGCCCTATCAGAAGACGCTGCATGTTAGATCCTTTTAGCAAAACATCAAACCCCAAATCCTGCATAACGCACCTTCCTTTCTACAATGCTCCCAATAAGGGATACCGGCAATAAAATAATGAGATAAAAAATCACAAGCAGCACAAGGCATTCCGTTGTTTTATAATACAAGCCTATCAAGTCTTTTGCTGTAAACATCAAATCCATCAAACTGATTGCAGAAAACACACTCGTCTCCTTCAGCAAAAATATGATATTTGCGACAAATGCCGGTACACTGATTGAAATCGCCTGCGGGAGAATAATATGCCTCACCGCCTGCTGTCTGCTCATTCCCAGCGAAAGCGCGCTCTCCATCTGGATTTGTTCTACGGACTCTAAACCGCTTCGAAAAGCTTCCGCCATATATGCGCCGCCCAAAAGCGCCAATCCTAACACTCCGCAAAATTCTGCTCCAATGGATATTCCCAATTTCGGCAAACCAAAATATAGAAAAAACAGCTGTACCAGCAATGGAGTATTCCGGAATAATTCGATATATCCCCCTGCGATTGTGCTAAGAACCGGCACTTTATAATGCCGAATCAAAGCACAGAACAAGCCAATTACAATCGCAAACAAAATACCAATCCAACCAATCTTTAAAGTTAATATACAAGCCTTCTCATATAGCGGAAGGTATGATTTCATTGCTTCCCAATTCATTCTTTGATTTTATCTCCTTCCGTTAGTTGCTCTCCACAACACCACTTTCTACTACCAGCGTATCTTCGTAATCAAGTCCGTAAGCATCCACAAGCGTTTCCTCATAATTTTTATGGAAAAATTTCTCTTTTCCCAATGTCTCTATTTCTTCATTCAGCCAATCTAACAGAGAAGTGTTTCCTTTTGTAACAGCCGGTGCAATCGTATCCGAACTTCCAAGCGAGTCAATTCCAATGGTATATCCTTCATTTTCTTTCGCAAATGCTATAACTTCTGTGTTGTCATTCGCCCATGCAACTCCGGTTCCATTCTCAAATGCACTTTTTGCTGCTGCATATGTATCAAATTTCTGTAATTTAATATCCGGATAATTCTTCGTCAGATAAGTCTCTGCTGTAGTTCCCGAAATTACAATCACCTGTTCATCCGCACCGACCTGACTCAAGTCAGTTATCACATGATCCTTGTGTGACACCACACCAAGAGAAACATTCATGTATGGCAAAGCAAAATCAACTTCTTCTGCTCTTTCATCTGTCACTGTAAAATTTGCAAGAATCACATCAACCTTCCCAGTCTGCAGATACTCAATACGGTTCGCCGCCTCGGTAGATACATAGTTAATCTTTACCCCGAGATCCTTTCCAAGTCTTTCGGCAAAATAAATATCGTATCCTTGATACTCTCCATTTTCATCTACATACCCAAATGGAGCTTTATCTGAGAATACGCCTATATTGATGGTACCGCTTTCCTTAATCTCATCCACTGTTCTATAGGTTGTTTTTGATGCTTTTGACGATTGGTCTGTCTTTCCGCATCCTGCTAATAATCCAACTGCCGCCACCACTGCAAGACCTACTGTACTGATTTTTTTCAAAAACTTCTTTCTCATAATAAATATCCTCTCTTTCTCTTATTGTGCTTTTACATTTGTCCGAAATTGAGCGAAAAAAACGGGAGTCTTTCAACTCCCGGACAAAATGGCATATGTAACATTTAATCTAAATGTTCTTTACAGGCGCACAGCAATGTATGTCGAAACACCTGGCCATATAAAAATGCCCGGGAAAAAATCATTCGACAGAAACACATCATATTATTTACAGTAATGTTATAAATTTTCATTGCACTCGCCTCCTTAATCATAGTCTACTCAAATTCGTTGTTGTAATATTACACCTATTCACCTACTATGTCAATAGGTTATTTGTTTTTTCTTTAAAAATGATACACCTAGTGATATAATAGGTAATAACTTCTCGGAATCTCAATGAATGAGATTCTAACTGGAAATTGACAACTAAATATCGTACAGGAAAAGAAATTTGAGAAAAATGGACATAAATATTGGACATAGTGGGAACTATGCCTTGAAAA
>ENA-OQJN01000308-OQJN01000308.1-human-gut-metagenome-genome-assembly--contig:-NODE-308-length-22392-cov-4.279048_pt1 | contig 22392 bp, 17 predicted proteins | sample MGYA00242610_ERZ504777 | MGnify/ENA primary metagenome ERZ504777 (study PRJEB26092, sample SAMD00036350) | human gut metagenome | host: Homo sapiens | study: EMG produced TPA metagenomics assembly of... | reverse complement strand
TGATCACGTTTCCTTCTGCATCGGTCCAGTTTACAAAACGGAATCCTTCGTTTGCCACTGCGATAACTTCTGCTTTTTCTCCTTTTTTGTAGCTTCCGTCTGCTGAATCAATGGTTACAGTTCCCATTGTATTGTCATTGGCTTTGATCGTTACATGGAAGATTTCTTCTGGCACTTCTTCTTTCACAAAGTTTGCAGTCAGATCTGTATTTTCTGTGATTGCAAACTTGTACGCTGCTTCTGTGCTGACTTCTTCCTCTGTTCCGGTCTTTGTCCAGTTTACAAAGCGGAATCCTTCCTTCGCTTCTGCTTTGACTGTTACCTCAGTTCCTGCTTCATAGGAATCCTGCTGTGGTTCTACACTCACGATTCCCATTTCTTCTGCATTCGCTGCTGCCTTCAATGTGAAGTTCTCTTTTTCCGGCTCTGTAAATGTAAACTTAAATGGAGCTGGAATTGATTCATTTCCTGCGTTATCTACTGCTGTAATACGTACCTCATAAACAGTTCCGACTTCCAGTTTATCCATTGTAAATTCTGTGTTCTTACTGTCCCCGATCTTCACACCATTCTGATAAATATTATAGCTTGCCACGTCTGTGTCAGCCGGTGCTGTCCATGTCAGCTTTGCTGAATCCTCATCAACAGGTGTTGCTTTGATTTCTGTAGCGACTCCCGGTTTTACCACATCTGTTGTTGTAATTCCGTGAATTTCAATCGCATTTTCAGACGGCACATCTTTTGTATTCAGCGCAAAAATGTTAAAGTCATAAGTCACACCCGATTCCAATCCTTCAATCCGGATTCGCGTATCTGAGGTCTTGACTTCCTGATCATTCCATTTTACAAGATAAGATGCTGCACCCTTTACCTGACCCCATTCCAGAATCACAGCTGAACTTTCAACATGTACTGCTTCTCCTTGTACTTCTCCGATTTCCGGAACATTTGGATCTCCAAGTGCTTCCATCGCCGCATTCAGAGCTGCTGCTGCTTTTTCAACCGCATCCTGATCTGCATCCGCATTATTCATTACTTCTACTGCCACTTTGTATGCTTCCTTAAATGCTTCCCATTTGTCCGCATCATATGCGCCCTCTATGAGTCCGGCCCCGCTTTCGATGGCTGTCTGAAGATCCGCTTTATTCACCTCCGCTGCCTGTACCGGTGCGAAGATTTTTAAGTAGTCAAGGTTTGCCTGTGTTTTTCCGTCACGAGCTACAATTGTGCATCTGATTGTATGCTGTTTGTTCTCAAGATTTTTTGCTTCAAAAATCTTCTGCTGTGGATCTCCTCCACCGGATCCCGCTAATGATACATTTTCAGCTTTTCCACCATCAATGCTTACATCATAACTTGCAAAGTTTGCATGTTTCTGTGCATAAACTTCAATTCCAGTTCCTGTAAACGTATATTCAAAATATTTACCTGCCTGGTTTCCAGTTGAAGGAACTTCTGTCTTTGTCTTTCCATGATGTTTCTCCGGCTCTCCAGCCCATGTAGACCATTCAGAGCCGCTCCAGCTAATCGCATCATTTCTCTTTCCATCCTCAGATGCATCTTCTACGATCGTCTCTCCGGAACCAAGGTCTCCAAAGAGTGCCACAGTCAGTTTACAGCTTCCGCTCACTTCAGAATCGGCATTTGCTGTTGCTGTGATCGTCACTTCTCCGTTTTTCTTGTGAACTGTCACCAGTCCGTTTTCATCTACGGATGCGATGCTTGTATCAGAAGAAGTCCATGTAACACTCTTGTCTTTTGTATCTCCCGGTGTTACTTTTGCCTGCATCTGTACAGTGCCTTCTTTTCCGATCGTTGTAATTCCGGAAACTGTAGATACTTCTACTTTCTCCGGCAGTGTGATCGTATTATCCAGAATATTCAGAGCATCCAGTTCTACTTTTGTACCAGAACTTGCATCTACTTTTTCATTGAGCACTTTCAGCTCTAATGTATGTGTACCATGCTTCAGATCATCCTTTTTAAATACAACCTGCTGACGTTTTGTAGTAGAACTGTATGTATCTACCTTTCCGCAAGACTCTCCGTCAATAAATACTTCGTATTTTCCACGGTCTGTATTTGTGCAAGTAATCACTTCGATGCCTGTTCCCACAAACTCCAGTTCTACAGTCTCTTTTCCTGTCGGTTTGTTCAGATACTTGATCGTATCCTTGTAGTTGCCTTCGTTTGCTGTGTCCCAGTCACCCCATGCACCTGTATACACAATATGCGGATCCTTATTATCAATCTTTCCTGCTCCAAGCGGCTCTGTCAGCTCTACTTTTTCACTGAGCTTTGTCTCTTTGCCATCGACTACTGCTGATACCTGATATCGGATCGTACCCAATGCCTTATCTGCATTTTTATCAATGTATTCTGTTTTTTCTACACCGCCTGCAATTTTCTGTACGTCTCCGGACTCAATCTGACGATATACATTGTAAGTAATGTCTTTGTCTTTTTTCGTCTTGACTTCATCCCATGTCAGTTTTCCTGTATTATCATCTGTACGTTTTGCAGATAATCCTGTCGGTGCCTCCCCTTTCACAGGAACATCTTTGACATAATACGTCTGTCCGGCCTGTGTCTCAAAGGAAACTCTGTCCTGAGATTCTACTTTTACATCTACAACATTTCCATTTGCATCTGTAATTGTTGCAAAGGAAGCATTTGGAACCTGAACAGTTGCTGTTCCTCCGTTATTTGAAAGAATCTCTGCGCTTGTCAGATGTTTGTTCTTCCAGTTCATGGATACTTCAAAGTTTCCGCGTGCAACCAGTCCGCTGACACTTCCTGATGCCCATGCATCCGGCAGTGCAGGAAGCATATTGATATATCCCATGTTGCTCTGCAGAAGCATCTCTGCAACACCTGATGTCATCCCAAAGTTTCCGTCGATCTGGAATGGCGGATGCGTATCCCAGAGATTGGTCATAATTCCGTTTTTAAACAGATCTGTGATCAGCTTATATGCACGGTTTCCATCTGCCAGTCTTGCCCATGTATTGATTCGCTGTCCCATTCCCCAGCCGGTACTTTCATCTGTACGGTTGTTCATGGACACTCTTGCTGCCTCAAAGTACTCCGGTGTATCAGATGAGATCAGATCTCCCGGGAAAAGTCCCAGCATATGGGAAATATGTCTGTGCCCGTATCCCTGTCCCATACTGTTTACAGTCGTTTCTTCATACCACTCTTTGATCTGTCCGCTATCGCCAATCTCGATCGGTCCTTTTAACCTGGACTGATGATCTTTCCATGTTGCCACCAGATCCGCATCAACACCAAGAGTTTCTGCTGCTTTGATAGTATCCTCATATAACTGCCAGATCAGTGTCTGCTCATAAGTATTACCTGCCGTTCTTGGTCCATGCTCCGGTGAATAACTTGGTGAAGATACCAGATGTCCGGTTCCATCATCTATCAAAATATTATCGTAGAAAATTGCCTCTTCCTTCATCATTGGATAGATGTAATTTTGCATATAGGATACATCACCTGTAAATTCATAGTATTCCCAGCAATTCTGAAGAATCCACGGTACCGCTGCCGGTGACCATCCCCAGTCAAATGACCATCCCGGACAAGTCCATCCAAACGGATTGTTCTGGGTATGTGCCATAAATCCCTGATCCACACCTGCATAAATTTTTGCAGTAACACGTCCTGGTTCTCTTAAAGAATCTACGTACGAAATCAACGGCTGCGCACACTCTGCCATATTCGTAGAATAGGTCGGCCAGTAGTTCATCTGCAGATTAACATTCATATGATAGTCAGAATGCCATGCTGAGCTGTTCGCTCCAACCCAGATTCCCTGAAGGTTAGACGGAAGTGTCGCTCTGGACGGATCATCTTCCGGTGTCTCTCTGGAAGACTCAATTGTCAGATAACGGCCGTACTGGAACAGCATCACTTCCAGGTAGCGTCTCTCCTGCTCGCTTGCTGAACCATCATTATAAGCTTTCAACAGTTTATCTGTTGTCTTCTCAGAAGGAACCTGTCCAAGATCCAGATTGACACGGCCAAAGATAGAAGAGTAATCATCCACATGTGCCTGTTTCAAAGTATCATAAGAATCATTTACTACAGTATCTGCTGCTTTATCTACATAAGCACGCACTCTGGAAGCGACCTGCTCCTGGCTTTCCCCTGTGCGATATACCGGATAATCATTCTTGTAATCTGTTCCAATCGATGTAATAATCGTAACAGCCTTTGCATCCTTGACTGTGACCTTTTCGTCTCCGTCTTCTGTTGTTCCGCCTTCTGTCAGAACCTTTGTCTGAGAGCTGAATCTCATCTGATTGTCTTTCAGCTGTCCGTCGATGGAAATCAGCGCATCCTTAACTGTTGTTTCCCACTCTCTCTGGTAAGACTGCGCCTGTATTGTATTTTTGTTGCTTCCACCGCCTGCTTCATTATCCGGCTCCACTCTGACATCCAGATTCAGCTTATCGCCACCTTCCGCAGTCAGTCGTGTCACAAGTACATTGTCCGGATAACTTACAAAGTTCTCACGAGTATAATGTGTATCCCCGTTATCATACTCAACTCCGGCAATTGCCGTATTCAGATCCAGTGTTCTCTCGTAATTTTCAACGTCTTTGTCCGAGATACCTTTAAAATCCAGATACATATTTCCGTAACTCAGATAATATCCGTATCCGTTTACTCCTGCATCATCACTTAAACCTACCAGTTCTCCACACTTACTGCTTGCTGCATCATTGTCCCCATTAGCAAACAGTTGCTGAATCTCTTTTACTGTCTGTCCGTTTCTCCTTTTTCTTCCAGGTTTCCTCCGTTATAATCCGGACGGCTTTCGCTTGGTCCGCCGGACCAGAGTGACTTCTCATTCAACTGAATACGCTCTGTCTGCACACCACCAAATACACTTGCCCCGATTCCACTGTTTCCGATTGGAAGAGACCATTTTTCCCATCCATCATAACTATCCGGTGCTGCGCTTGTATATCTCAGCTTTAATTCGCTCCTGTCCTGAGATTCTTCTGCATGAACGACTGAATTGGAAACCGGAACTGCAGATGCTGCAACCACTGCTGCCAGTGCACTGGCCAGAACACGTTTTGTCTGTTTCTTTCTCCTTGTTTTCATGTATACCCTTTTTCCTCTCAAAATTTAAAATAAAATCTTACTGACTATACCTCTCTTAACCTCCTTCTTCACCTTAAACTGAAGATTTGTAATGGTTATAACATAATCAATTCGGAAAGTAAATTCACAAAACTACTACTTTATGTCATTATTTTACTGTTTCAGAAAAATGTGGCAGATTTTTAACCTTTTACACAAAAGGGACTACTCTTTCGAATAGTCCCCTGTCTCTTATTCTAATTCTTCTCCGTTGGATGCAATGACCTTCTTATACCAGTAGAAAGAATCTTTTCTGCTTCTTTCCATAGATCCGTTTCCGTCATCATCCATATCTACATAGATAAAGCCATATCGTTTTCTCATCTCTCCGGTAGATGCGCTGACAAGGTCAATACATCCCCACGGTGTAAATGCGATCAGTTCTACTCCGTCATCGATTGCCTCTGACATTGCTCTGACATGATCCTTCAAATATGCGATACGATAGTCATCATGGATGCTTCCATCCGCTTCTACAGTATCAATCGCACCGAGTCCGTTTTCTACAATCATAATCGGCACCTGATAACGTCCATAGATCTCATTCAGAATGTATCGCAGTCCGTCCGCATCCATACCCCATCCCCAGTCAGAATACTGGATGTATGGGTTTTTATATCCGAGTACCAGATTGCCTGCCCCGTCTTTTGGTGCATCTGTATGTGTCGTCTCACAGCTTGTGCTGTAGTAGGAAAAACTGAAGAAATCGGCTCTTCCTTCTTTTAAAATCTCCAAATCCTCTTCCGGGACTTCAAATGACACGCCGTCTTCTCTCCACATTCTCTTCGCAAATACCGGATAATGTCCGCGGATCATCACGTCCCCGCTGTAATAGAAATCTTCCTGCATCTTATGCTGTGCACGCAGAACATCCTGCGGATCACAAGTCAGCGGATATGTCGTCATACCTGCGATCATGCATCCTACCACATATTCCGGATACTGCTCATGAGCAAGCTTTACCGCTCTGGCGCTTGCCACAAACTGATTGTGAAGTCCTGCATACGCATTTTCCAGCATCTGTTTCGGAGCATTCGGAACGAAATTCTTCATCATCAGCTGACTGTTGATCTCATTGAATGTAAGCCAGTATCTGACCAGTCCTTTATATTCTTCAAAGATCACTTTTGCATATTTTTCAAACGCATCCACCAACTGACGGTTCGTCCATCCGCCTAACACTTCCTCCAGATACAGTGGTGTATCATAATGGCACATCGTCACAAGCGGCTCGATGTCGTATTTTCTCAGTTCTGTAAATACATTCCGGTAAAATTCGATTCCCTCACGGTTGGGCTCCTCTTCAATTCCCTTCGGGAAAATCCGGGACCAGGAAATCGACATACGGAACATCTTAAATCCCATTTCTGCAAATAATGCAATGTCTTCTTTATAATGATGATAAAAATCAATCGCCTTGTGGTTCGGATAATAATATCCGTCCAGCACTGCATAGGATGCACCTTCCGGTATCCGGGAAAATCCGCCCACCATGCCTTCTGTTCCGTCCGGCATGCGGTACGTGATCCCTCTTGATTTCTTTGCGGAACCACCTGTTGTCACATCTGTTTTGGCCGGTCCTCTTCCACCTTCGTTCCAGCCGCCTTCACACTGGTTCGCGGCTGTAGCCCCGCCCCAGTAAAAATTCTTTGGAAAACTCATTGCTCTTTTACTCCTTTCATCGAATCACATGCAGCATGTCCTCACCATGTACATGGCGGTCATGATCTTTTTCTACAATATCCAAATACTCATCCGTGTTTGTTATGATCACAGGAATCTCACAGCTGTAACCTTCCTGTTCGATTTTTTCTTTCTCAAAGGATACAAGAAGCTGCCCTTTTTTCACGCAGTCTCCCTGCTGTACATGAGTTTCGAAATATTTTCCATCCAGATTCACCGTATTGATTCCGATGTGGATGAGCGCTTCACATCCACCCTCACTGGCAAGCCCGATCGCATGTTTTGTCGGGAACAGCACACGTACAGTACCGTCAAACGGTGCATATACATTTCCATTTTCCGGGATTACAAGACAACCCTTTCCAAGCGCTTCATTCGCAAATGCCTCATCTGCCGCTTCGGAAAGTGGCTTGATCATACCGTCTGCCGGCATTGCGAGCATCTCTTTTTCTTTTAAAAGCGCCGGAGCAGCTTCTTTTTTCTCTTCCGTCTTCTCTTCTTTTGACACTGACTTGATGTCTGTTTCTACTACATCATTCAAATATTCATAATCGGAATCTTTGTAAACCAGCATACCAAGAACAAAAGATACCACAAACGGAACGATCGCAGATAATGCGATTCCGATAAAGTTCGGTCCGTCCGGATTGATAAATCCAAGAAGACCGATGATTCCCATTCCCGCATAGCTGTACATCGCCAGGTTGCTGAGTGCAACTACAACACCACTTGCAGCACCACCGATACAGCAGATGGCAAACATCTTCTTACGAGGAAGTGTCACACCGTAAGTTCCCGGCTCTGTCACTCCGAAGATTGCAGAAATAAAGGACGGCAGTGCCACTTCTTTGAGTTTTGCATCTTTTGTCTTTAAGATGATTGAGAGCAGAACTCCGCATGTAGCAAAGGATGCACCGTAGGAAAATGCCAGCAGCTGGCTTGGATTTCCTGCGAGCAGATCCATAAACGCAAAAATTGTAAGAACACCATGGATACCGAACAATACAAAAATCTGCCAGCATCCGCCCAGAATCAGTCCTGCAAGCAGCGGTGAGAATTCACAGATACTTGTGAGAACAACATTAAGTCCCGCACCGATCATATTTGCCAGAGGTCCGATCACAATAAAGGTCAGCGGGAAAATAATGATCAATGTAAGCATCGGTGTCATAAAACCTTTGATCATCTTCGGAAGCACTTTGTCAAACCACTTATACAGCGGAACTGCTGCCAGAAGACCAAATAAAATCGGCAGGAATGTAGAAGTATAGGTCGTATTTACGACATATCCCCATAAATTGATGTCTACATTCTGAATTGCCGGATAACACATTGCAGCTGCCAGGATCAGTCCGAAGAATGGATCGATCTGGAATTTTTTGCAAAGTTAAATCCAAGAATCAGCGGCAGGAAATAGAAGAAACAGTCTCCTGCTGCATTCATCAGCATATAAATTCCATCTGTCGGTTTGATTCCGACAAATGTCAGAAGGACTAACAGCCCTTTGATAATACCGCAGGCACAGAGCAGATGAAGAGTCAGTCCCATACCACCCATGATTGTTCCCAGAACTTTCTCGAGGGGACTCTTCTTTTTCGCATTTTTCTGTTCTTTGTTCTCTGCCTGCATGGCGTCTAAGCCAAGCTGGCTGCATACTTCATCGTATACATCCGCCACGTGCTCCCCGATGACTACCATGTATTCTCCCATGGCTTTCATCACGGTCACCACACCGTCCATATTTTTGATGACCTCATCATTTGCGATGGATTCATCAATCAGACGGAATCTTAATCTTGTAACGCAGTGTCTTAAACTTTCAACATTTTCTTTTCCACCGACATTTTTAATAATGTCTGCGGCTAAACTTGAGTATTTACCCATGTCATCCTCCTTATATACAGTTTTCATTGTATAAAGGTGTAGCCAACTTAATGTTACCATCCTGACAAAGCAGAAACACTCCTCATCTGTGCGCGCTTCCGATGATTCGCTAATCTCTGCTCTTATATATAACGCGTTCAATATGAATGGTCAGATATAATTTTTCTTCATCTGAAAGTTCCTTTTCATATTTACGCGATATAAACTCTGCGATTTTTTCCACACACTTATAAGAAGTGCGGTACTTTTGCCGAATTGTATTGAAAAGTTCGTTGTCCTGATCGTCTTCATACTCTTTATCTGTCAGAAGACGCTGTGCAAAGAACTTCAAATGGGTAATAAAACGATAATAATAAACCGATTCTGTATTAAACTCTACGGAAAAATAATAACGGACAATATTGGAAATCTCCTGCATCAGCTTTGTGACTTCCATCGTCTGCTTTAAGTTCTCATTGTCCATCTCTGCATTGACAATGTGCAGGGTAATAAAACCAATCTCATCTTCCGGTAATTCTACCTTGAACGTCTGATTGATCATCTTCCAGACCTTCTTCGCCGCCTGATATTCTTTCTCATAAAAACGCTTGATATCCCACAGCATGGAATTCTTCACCACAACACCGTCCAGATATCTGGTGATTGCCATATAAATATGGTCGCTTAATGAAATATAGATTGCTTCATTTAGTTTTCTTTCCAGTGTTTGTGTGAGCATCTCCACAATCTCTGTCGTGATCTGAATATATTCCACAGGAATCTCAGAGGTAATCTCCTGAAAATGCTGTTTCTGAGCAGTGTCCTTCAAAACAAACACTTTGTTGATCAGCTTTTCTGATAAAAGGTCTCCCGCCTTTTTCTTGTAGGCGATTCCTTTTCCGCAGACAACCTGCTCTTCTCCATTCTCATCTTTTATGATCACGACATTGTTGTTCAATATCCTGTCTATCCGCATCTTTTCCCCTTCTTAATACATAATAAAAACCTATCTGCACGAAAAACCAGTCCTGTCTCTGCTGCAAATAGGTTTTGTTCTTATTTATTCTATCATTTATATTGTTTACATATCAACATTTCTTCTGCATAAATATTTTGTGCAAAATAACTATTTCAAGAATGTTTTTTTGTGTATATTTTCAGAGATAGAAAGTAGCTGATCACCATCAACACTGCTGCCATCACCAGACAACCAATGATCCAAATACTTTTTTCCACCTGCATGATTTCCTCCAGCCCGATATTAAACACGCTGAGCAAAAACGCAATTACAAGTCCTACCATCGCAAGAAATGTAAAAATCACACCTTTCAAATTACCAAGCCAGAAATATGCTACATAGCTCACTGCAAAGTAAATCACACCTCCGACTACACCGATTCCCCATGTCGGAAGTGCGTCTTCCAGGGTGATCGTCCGATATCCATACACATAGATCAATACAAACACAAATGAATAAAGTGTCATACCTCCCTGTACGATCAGACCGCCCAGATATTTGGACAGAACAATCTCGCTTTTGCTCAGCGGATAGGTGAGCTGAATCCGGTCAAATTCTGCCTTTTCATCCTGTTCCACCGTCATCTGAAGCAGTGTACTTCCCATCACAGGAAATAGGAGTACTACAATCAGCAAAAATCCATAGGCACCTCTCATAAATTCACTGATCGCTGTCAGCGCAGACGTAAATATCATAGAAGCCAGCCAGTTGATCAGATTCTTCTTAATACAGAATCCCTCATATAAATCTTTTAAAATAATCCCTCTCATGCCACTTTCTCTCCTCTCACGCAGTACAGCATCACGTCTTCGATCGTTGCCTGTTCAATCTCCAGATCTGAAAATACCTTCCGGATTCCCTGCTTATTGTTGACCAGAACCCGATATCCATAGGTATCCTTTCTGTATGCCTCAATATCCTCCCGGTTCAGTGCGTCAAAGATCCGCTGTCCACAGTTTAAGACGCCGTAATTTTCCTGAAGCTCATCATAGGTCTTTGTAAACAACAACTCCCCATCATGAATAAATGCGATATAATCCGAAATCTTATCCAGATCACTGGTAATATGAGAGGACATCAGAATCGTATGTTCTTCATCCTCTGTGTACTCTCTGAGAATATCCAGAATCTCGTCCCGGAATACCGGATCCAGACCGCTTGTCGCCTCATCCAGAATGAGAAGCTTCGGATCGTGGCTTAGGGCTGCGGCAAATTCCATTTTCATCTTCATTCCCTTGGAAAATTCTTTTAATTTCTTTTTCTTCGGCAGTTCAAACTGATCCAGATACATATGATATTTTTCCATATCCCAGTTGGAATACACATTACTCAATATCTTTCCGATAAACAGCGGTGTAAAATTCAGATCATAACAGGTCTTGTCAAAGATCACCGCAATCTCTTCTTTGATCTGCTTTTCATTTCCTGCATACTCTTGTCCAAAAATCCTTAAAGACTCATAGTCGCATTCAATCAGCCCGAGAATCGCATTAATCAGGGTAGATTTTCCGGCGCCATTCTCTCCGATCAGCCCGAGCACACAGCCCTTGGGCAATTTCATCGAAATATTTTTTAATCCAAATTCTTTGTATGTTTTACGCAGTCCTTTGACTTCCAGTGCAAATTCCATCACACATCCTCCTCTTGATACAATACGTCTAATGTCGTTCTCAATTCCTCAAGTTCAATTCCATTTTCCTTTGCCAGTTCTACCGCATCTGTTAAAAGCAGTTCTACCCGTCTTCTGTTCTCCTCCCGGATAAAGTCCTGGTTCTGTGCAGATACAAAGGTTCCTTTTGCCGGAACTGTCACGATAAATCCGTCCTTTTGCAGATCATCATAAGCTCTCTGTGTCGTGATCACACTGACGTGAAGCTCCTTTGCAAGCTTTCGCATGGACGGCATCGGGTCTCCTGCCTTCAGCTCTCCGTTCATGATCATGGCTTTTATCTGGGAAGTGATCTGCTCATAGATTGGTTTCGGACTGGCATTACTTAAAATGATTTCCACTTCATCACTCCTTCTGTCATTTCTGTACTTATCTTGTAAGTACAGTATATCTCAAATTGTAATTACTGTCAATATCAAATATGTACAGTTTGCAAAATAAAAGGACCACTCCGGAAAAAGATCTCTCACTCTCTCCGGAATGGTCCTCTCATCACATGGATTTCCACAATGTTTCTTCAATTCGAAGCAACTGATTATATTTTGCCACACGTTCCGAGCGGCACGGTGCCCCGGTCTTGATCTGTCCGGTATGGAATGCCACTGCCAGATCTGCAATCGTAGTATCCTCTGTCTCTCCGGAACGGTGAGACATGATTGTTCGATATCCTGCCTGATGCGCCAGTTCCACCGCTCTTGCCGCCTCTGTCAGTGTCCCGATCTGATTCACCTTGATGAGCACCGAATTGGCTGCTTTTCTTGCAATGCCCAATGCGACTCTCTCCGGATTGGTCACAAACAAATCGTCTCCCACAAGCTGTACCTTCTCTCCAATTTTTGCTGTCAGTCTGCTCCAGCCATCCCAATCCTCCTCATCCAACGGATCCTCAATGGAATAGATTGGATAATCCAGAATCAATCTTTCATAGTATTCCATCATCTCATCCGATGTTCTCCCGCTCTTTTTGCTTTCCCCCACAAAATAATACCACTGTTCTTTTGCCCGGTAAATTTCTGAAGCCGCCACATCTAAAGCAATCCCTACATCTTTTCCCGGCTGATATCCCGCCTGATGTGCTGCCTCGATCAGAAATTCAATCGCCTCTCTGGAATCTCTCAATTCCGGTGCAAATCCGCCTTCGTCCCCGACAGCTGTAGTCAATCCTTTTTGCTTCAAAAGTGTTCGCAGTACGTGATAAATTTCTGTCCCCATGCGCAATCTTTCTTTAAAGCTGTCCGGTCCATAAGGAACCAGCATAAACTCCTGAATATCCAGATTATTGTCCGCATGAGCACCGCCGTTTAACACATTCATCATAGGAATAGGCATTACCTTTTCTCCTACATTTCCAAGATAGTCATACAGCGGAATCCTAAGTGCAGCCGCAGCGGTCTTTGCCGCAGCCAGCGAGACACCTAAGATTGCATTTGCCCCCAGATTATGCTTGTCAATGCTGCCGTCGAGTTCCTTTAAAATATGATCGATCTCCGTTTGTGCCAACACATTTTTTCCAATCAGAGCCTCGGCGATTTCTTCATTGACGTGACGCACCGCCTGCTCTACCCCTTTTCCTCCATACCGCTTCTCCCGGTCACGAAGCTCTACTGCTTCAAATTTTCCCGTTGATGCGCCGGATGGAACCGCTGCTCTTCCCACGATTTTCTCCCCGGCAAGTATCTCCACTTCTACCGTCGGATTGCCCCGGGAGTCTAAAATTTCTCTTGCGTAAATATCCTGAATCGGTAAATCCTGATACATCTTTTTTCACCCTCCTTGTTGAAAGTTAGTATTTCCAATAATCCGACGATAATTCATTGACTTTTGAGAAAGCACAAGCTACAATTTTCTTATCTTATTCGGGGGTATTCGACATGAAAAGTAAACTACGACATTTTTTCCTGCTGACCTTCAGTACACTGGTGATGGCGGCAGGCACTTATTTTTTCAAATTTCCAAATCATTTTACATTTGGAGGAATCACCGGTCTTGCGGTTCTCGTTGCCAAAACCGGCGTGATGTCCGCAGGAGATTTCAACTTTATCACTAACATGATTCTGCTGATCATCGGATTTTTTATTCTCGGCAAAAAATTTGCCGCAAAGACTGCCTACTGCAGCATTCTGTTGTCAGTTGCGCTCTCCGCACTGGAGCGGATCTATCCGATGAGTGCACCACTGACAAATCAGCCGATGCTGGAGCTTTGTTTTGCCATCGCGCTTCCGTCTCTTGGTTCCGCGATCCTGTTTAACATCGGCTCTTCCAGCGGCGGTACGGATATCATTGCCATGATCCTGAAAAAATATTCCAGCGTAGATATCGGACATGCTCTTTTGATCACAGATGTGCTGATCACCGTTGCTGGTTGTTTCATGTTCGACATTGCAACAGGGCTGTATTCATTCCTGGGACTTGCAATCCGCTCGTTTATGATCGATACTTTTATTGAAAGTTTCAATCTTTCCAAATACTTTAACGTAGTATGTGACAATCCAAAGCCGATCTGCGACTTTATTGTACAGGAATTAAACCGAAGCGCTACTGTCTGCCATGCACAGGGCGCGTTTTCCGGAAAAGACAAATACGTCATCTTCACGGCACTGAACCGCCCGCAGGCTGTCCGGCTCCGTAATTTTATCAAAGACGAAGAACCTTCCGCATTTATCTCATCTCCAATACAAGTGAGATCAATCGGAAAAGGCTTCCATAACGTCTGAATATTTTAAACAGAAGAAGGAGAAACACTATGAAGCATCTCGTCATTGCAGAAAAACCTTCCGTGGGCAGGGACATCGCCCGGGTTTTACACTGCAATAAAAAACAAATACTTATATAGAAGGAACAGACTATATCGTCACATGGGCGCTGGGTCACCTTGTCACACTGGCTGATCCGGAGCAATACGACGAACAGTACAAGACCTGGAACATGGATACGCTTCCCATGCTCCCAGAGCACTGGAAGCTGGTAGTCATCAAACAGACCGGCCGCCAGTTCCACGCTGTCAAAGAGCTGATTTTCCGGAAAGATGTCTCTGATATCATCATTGCAACCGATGCCGGCAGAGAAGGGGAACTTGTGGCACGCTGGATCCTTGACAAAGCCGGAAATCAGAAGCCGCTGAAGCGACTCTGGATCTCCTCCGTTACAGACAAAGCCATCCGGGAAGGTTTTCAGAATCTGCGCCCCGGCAAATCCTACGAGCCACTGTACCGCGCTGCTGTTGCCCGTGCACAGTCCGACTGGGTGGTCGGGATCAATGCCACCAGAGCGCTGACCTGCAAATACAATGCACAGCTCTCCTGCGGACGTGTCCAGACCCCGACACTCGCTATGATCGCTGCCAGAGAAGAAGAGATCCGCACCTTCAAGCCGGTTCCTTATTACGGACTCAAAGCTGCGGTTGGCGGAATCACATTTACATGGACAGATGCCAGATCCGGCTCTTCCCGCTCCTTTGATAAAGACCGCATCCAGGCGATCAAACAGGCCTCCGCTCCGTCACTGCTTGTAACGGATGTACGCAAAAAGCTGAAAAAAACATTCGCACCTGCACTGTATGACCTGACTGCACTTCAACGGGAAGCCAACCAGAAATTCGGATTTTCCGCAAAACAGACCCTCAATATCATGCAAAGACTTTACGAGAATCACAAAGTACTCACCTACCCTCGTACCGATTCCCGTTACCTCACTACCGATATCGTGCCGACTTTAAAGGAACGCTTAAAAGCCTGCGCAGTAGGTCCTTACAGCAAGATTGCCGGACGGCTTTCCATGCAAAAACTTCAGGCAAATAAATCCTTTGTCAATGACAGCAAAGTGTCTGATCACCATGCAATCATCCCGACCGAACAGTTTGTGCAGCTTGACCACATGAGCAATGAAGAGCGCAAAATTTACGATTTGGTCGTGCGCCGGTTTCTGGCGGTTCTCTCTCCTGCCTGCGAGTATGAAGAGACTTCCATCAGCGGCACCATCGGCGAAGAACGCTTTAGCGCGAAAGGCAATTTTATCAAATCTGCCGGCTGGAGAGAAGTTTATGAGTCGGGCTATACTGACGGCGAAGACGAGGACGAAGAACAGACCACATTCTCCCAGATTTCCCTGCCGGATGTGCAAAAAAGGCGAGACACTTCTTGTCACCGCACTGACGATCACAGAAGGCAAGACCAAACCGCCAGCCTGCTTCACCGAAGGTACTCTGATCGCCGCCATGGAGAATCCGGTCAAGTATCTCAAACATAAGGATAAGGATGTCGTAAAAACGCTGGGAGAGACCGGAGGACTCGGTACAGTCGCCACCAGAGCAGATATCATCGAAAAATTATTCAACAGTTTTCTGATGGAGAAAAAGGGAAATGAGATTCACATCACATCCAAAGGAAAACAACTGCTCTCCCTGGTTCCTTCTGACTTAAAGAGTCCGGAACTGACTGCCTCCTGGGAAATGCGCCTGCAGGCGATCGCAAAAGGAAAAGAATCCGACAAAACCTTTATGAAAGAGATCGACAATTACACAAAGGCTCTCATTCAGGAGATCAAATCTGCAGACGGTACCTTCCGCCACGACAATATGACACGCACCAAATGTCCGGAATGTGGCAAATTCATGCTGGAAGTCAACGGAAAACACGGAAAATTGCTCGTCTGTCAGGATCGGGAATGCGGACACAAAGAAACCATCTCCCGCCATACCAATGCCCGCTGCCCGGTATGCCATAAGAAAATGGACCTTGTAGGAAAAGGCGACGGACAACGATTTGTCTGCGTCTGCGGACACAAAGAAAAACTGAGTTCTTTTGAGGAACGAAAGAAAAAAGAAGGAAAAGGCGCAAGCAAAAAAGACGTGAATCATTATTTACGGAAACAGGCAAAAGAAGCAAAAGAGCCGATCAACACTGCCTTTGCGGAAGCATTTTCGAAGATACAGTTATAGGGTCTGCTTTGGCAAATGAAGTTGATATCCAACTGGACAGACGCCCCCACGAGGTTGCAACTCGTGGGGGCGTCTATTCCGTAAAGCGACTTATTCTTTTCTATCTTTATTCAATTTTTAATGGAAGAAATGATCTCCAATCTGAATTCCATAATTTCCATTTCCAAAATACAGACAGTCTCCGATCGGATTGACTCCCGCCATCGCATCTGCCGCTGCCTGCATAGCAGTCTGCGTATATCCTTCCGAGCTGCGGACAGTATCCAGCCATCCTGTCATCGCCGGGCCAAACTGCCCTGACTGATAGATTACTTCGGAAATACTGTTCGGATACACACCACTTCTGACACGGTTCATGATCACTGCTCCGACCGCAACCTGTCCTTCATAAGGCTGATTTCCTGCCTCACAGAAGATGATCGATGCCAGAAGTTTCTGATCTTCTGCAGCGATCTGTGCCCGTGCAGCTTCTTCTGCCGCTTTTCTCGCAGCTTCTTCCTCCGCTTTTCGTTTTGCTTCTGCTTCTGCCTGCTCTCTGGCTTCCTGCGCTTTCTGCGCCTCGGCTTTGGTAAGTTCTACTGCCTCTGCCGGAATACTCTCCATCGCAGCAGCAATCGCCCCTGCCCCTGTTGTATATTTGCTATTTTTTTCCTGAATCATCTTGGAACTGGAAACGGATGCCTGACTCGTGAAACCTGCTGCAAATAACAACGCTATTGTCCATACAGTAAGTACTGCCATCCATCGTTTTCTCTGTTTCATAAATAAATAACCTCCTGATTATTGCAATATTATTACGTAGTTCTTGTAAATTATATGAACTAAATTTCGTAAATATTACAAATATTACAAAAATGTTACGTTTTGTATTCTAATATAAAACAGAAAAACTGTCAACCGGAAATTTTTCCCGTAAAATTCTCATATTTTTCTCTATGGATTAAAACCGGTTTGTTTCTGTAAGATGTATATTCCTTGACAAAATCAGGATGTACCTTTATGATTTCAAATGAAAAATAAGAATGCAGAAAGGATAAAAACATGAAGAAAAAAAGCGGACTGATTGCAGGAATTGTCATCTTAATCCTGCTGTGCATTGGAGCCGGGGTTTTATATCAGAACATGAAGCCTGCAGCCAGTGAGGGAGAAAAACATATTACGGTGACCGTCATCCACGGAGACCAGACAGAGAATGTCTTCGAATTTGACACAGATGCAAAATATCTTGGAGAAGTTTTAGAAAGCGAGAATCTCGTGGACGGTGAGTCTGGAGAATATGGTCTGTTTATTACAACTGTGGATGAAGAAACAGCGGATGATTCCAAACAACAATGGTGGTGTATCACAAAAGGCGGAGAACAGGTCAACACTTCCGCAGATCAGACACCAGTTTCTGACGGAGATGCATTTGAGCTTACATTGAAAGAAGGATATTGATGAAAACACGGGAAATTGTAATATACGGTATCCTGAGCGCAGTCCTTCTGGCTGCTCAGGTTTCCCTTGGTTTCCTGCCCAATATTGAGATCGTCACCCTTTTGATCCTTGTGTATACACTTGTGTTTCGAAAGAAAGTATTCTTCATCATTTACATCTTTGTTTTTCTGGAAGGTCTGATCTATGGATTTGGACTCTGGTGGATAAACTACCTGTATGTCTGGAGCATACAGGCACTCATCACTCTCCTTTTCCGGAAAAATGATTCCGTATGGTTCTGGTAGTATCCTCTCCGGGATCTATGGTATTACATTCGGAGCACTCTGTACCATCCCCTACTTTGCAATCGGCGGGATTTCCGGTGCATTTGCATATTGGACGTCAGGACTTCTATTCGATATCATACACTGTATCAGCAATTTCATTGTATGTCTCGTATTGTTCAAACCGATCCGCTATGTTTTGGAGAAATGTATACAGCAGATCAAATAATATTTCACACATAACACAAGAGAGCAGCTGTGAGCCTGCTCTCTATTTTTATACCTATAAAAGCTTCAGCAGCTCTCCCATATGCAAAATAACCGCATCTGCACCTGCCTTCTGAAATCTCTGACGTACTTCTTCAATCTTTTCTTCCTTTTTCTCCTGTGTCAGAGCGTCATATTCTTCTGTCAGCCCCATCTCGGAACTTCCTTCCACAACACCAACTGTAAAAACTCCGGCATGTTTTCCTTCCAAAATATCTGACACAGTATCTCCAACTTTCACTACATGTTCTACGGATGATACGTGAAGCGCTTCCATATTTTGGAAGATCATATACGGATACGGTCGTCCCACATGTCCCACACTGTCCGGACTAAACCAGGTATCTGGCTCATATCCAGCTTCCTTTGCCTTCGGTACGACCACTGCCATCATATCATCCGTATATCCGGTTGTAGAACCAATCTTGATTCCACGGGCACGCAGCTCCTTTACCACTTCCAGAACATATGGCTTTGGCTGTGCAAACCTGTCCAGAATGCTCATCAGCTTTTCTTCAAACAAACCATACAATTTTTCCACATCTTCTTCTGTGGAAGCCTGTCCGTACTTTTCTTCCCAGAGTTTCTGAATTCTCGGCATGTGCAGCATAGTACGGATATGATCGATTTTCAGCATCCCCATCGGTTCTCTTACCTCCTGCATCGTCGGCTCGATTCCGAAATGCTTAAATACCTCCACAAATGCCTGCACCGGTGCAAAGCATCCATAATCTACTGTTGTTCCCGCCCAGTCAAAAATTACTGCTTCTACGTTTCTCATGTTGTTTCTTTCCTTTCCCGTTCTATGCTTGTTCCATATAAGACTTCATAATCTCTGTCAGTCTCAAAACATCTTCCTCGTAGATCTCACCGATCACTCCGATCCGGAAGGTGTCTGCATCCGTCAATTTTCCCGGATAGATCGCATACCCTCTCTCTTTAATATAAGCATACATCTCCTGGAAATCAAAATGCTTTCCTTCCGGATAGAGGAATGTCGCAATGATCGGTCCCTGCCACGCTTTGTCTACATACAGCCTGAATCCCAGATTTTCAAAGTTTTCCACCAGTGTGTCCATGTTTTTCTGATATCTTGCATGCCTGGCTTTGATTCCGCCTTCCTGCTCCAGCTCTTTCATTGCCTGCTCAAATGCCAGCACCACATGAGTCGGAGAAGTATATCTCCATTTTCCGTCTTTCTCCATTCCCGCCCACTGATCGTACAGATCCAGACAAAGACTTCTCGCACGTCCTTTGGATTCCATTAAAAGTACTCTGTTTGCAATGATGAAAGAAAATCCCGGAACACCCTGAATACATTTGTTTGCGGAACTGATCAGGAAATCAATGTACCAGTCTTTTACCGGAATCTCCACTCCCGCAAAGCTGGACATGGCATCCACGATGAATACTTTCCCATATGCCTCTGCCAGCTTTCCAATACTCTCGATATCATTTAAAATTCCGCTTGTCGTCTCACTGTGGATCATCATAATGTGGGTGATCTCCGGATGTGTTTTCAACAGTTCTTCCGCCTCGTTTGCATCCGGTGTCTTATTGTAATCCTGTTTCACATGGATACACGGGATTTCATAATAGCTGCACATTTTTGCAGCACGTTCTCCATATGCTCCATTGCTCAAAAGCAGGACACATCCGTCTTTTGGAACTACACTTCCAAGCACGCTCTCCACACCGAATGAACCCGATCCCTGCATGAGGACTGTCGTATATTCAGTCTCCTCCACCTGCGCCAGCTTCAGAAGATCTCTGCGGATCTTCTGCGTGATTTCTTTGTAATCATCGTCCCATGTACAGTGATCAAACAACATCACCTCTTTTACTGTCTCTGTTGTAGTCAATGGGCCCGGTGTCAGTAATTTATATCCTGCAGTTCCTAAATTTTTCATTTTTCTTTTCCTCATTTCTTCTTTCTATTTTTTACAGCTTTCTGATAATTCCTGGTGTTTTTTCAAAAGATCAACGGTCAGTTTTTCCGGGAATGTCTTTGGATTACCGGATTTTTCTGTTTCCGGCACAGACTCTCCCTCATACAACGGAATCGGATAACTTTTCAGCAGTTCTTCCCTTCCGTTTTTGATGATACACTCTGCCATTTCCATTGCTTTTGCATTCTTTTCTTCACTTTTATTGACAACCGCTACAGATTCTGTCAGTGTGAAATTTCCTTCTTCCGGATCAATATAGTCCACCGGAAGGCCTTTTTCTTTATCTGCCACTGCCTGCTGACGAAGTCCAAATCCAATGGCAACCTCACCTGCACGCACCAGTTTTAAAGGTCCTGAACCAGACTCTTCCAGATGATCTCCTGCATTTGCATAAATATCTGTGAGAATTTCTTTTGCTTCCTCTTCTCCATATTCTGAAATCAATCCCTGGATCAAAAGCCATGCAGTGGAAGAGGACGTAATATCTGTAACAGCAATCTTGCCCTTATATTCCGGATTTGCCAGATCTTTGATGGACTTTGGCATATCAAGATTTTCTGCCTCCATCTGTTCGGTATTCACAATCAGCGTACCTTCCTGCGCGGTGATCAGTGCACTTCCATATGCGGCCAGTGTTCCGAAAACAGCTGTCAAAAGTGCCACATACAGCGAGTTTTTGTATACTCCCATCAAACCTGCATCCTGAAATACAGCCCGGAAATGCTCCATGGAAAATCCAGTCTGATACGGCCAGTCCTGCACAAACGGCACAATAAAGATGACTGCGAATATGGATAACACACCGAGGATGATCAGCCCGCTTCCAATCCCGCACAGCCAGTCTCTTCCACGATTTTTCGGAAGCTCCATCACGGATATTTTCTGATAGCGCACATTGTATTTTTCCAGATAACGAAGCAGTGCGATACTGACGATGGACGGAAGCAGCATCATCACTGCAACCACGCTTCCTTTATGAAAGTCCGGGACACTCCCCAGCATCTGACTATATAAAACACTCGCAATGACCTCGAATTTTCCGCCCACAGATGCAGGAATACCAAAATCTGTGAAGCAAAGAAAAAACGACTGGATGAACGAGGCCATCAGCGTTCCTGCCAAAGGGCGGAAAATTGTCATCATAAAAGTGGAAACTCGATTGTCTCCCATGATCCTGGAAACGATCATGAATTTTTTATCAATATATCCCATTGTGTTATGGATCAGCAGAAAAGACACTGGCAGCGTATAGATGATATAGCCGATCAGCAGTCCGTTAAATCCATAGATATCAAACAACTGTCTGCCAAATAGCTTTGTCAGAAACCCCTGCTTTCCAAAGGAATAAATAATCGCAAATCCATATGTCAATGTGGGAAGGAACATCGGAAGCACAGCCGCTTTCTCACTTCCTTTTTTGAATTTTGCATTGATATTTGTATAATGAATGGTGTAGGCCAGAAAAAATGCCAGTCCTGTTGTCAGAAGCGCGCTGACTCCCGCGATCAGAAAACTGTTTTCCAGCGCCTTTAAAAACCCTTTCTGCGTCAGCACCGAATGATAAAATTCCATTGTCATTCCATTCTCTGAAAGAATGGATTTTAACAAAAGTCTTACTGTCGGATACACAAGGAACAGCGCAAACAGTGCTCCTGTCACCATAAAAATAATCTTTAATTCCCGATTTTTCGTTTTCATCTCTTTTTCCTATGACACCTGTACCAGTTCTTCCCGCCCTGTCAGTATCTCCTGTACCTTTCCGGCTGCGACGCCCGGAATATTTTTTGGCACTGTAAACAGAGAGTAGATATTATTTTTCTTGATCTCCAGCTGTTTTAAAATAAACTCTCTGACAAATCCATTTCCCGGATTTTTAATAATTTCTTCCGGTGTATCGTACTGTGCGATTTTTCCTTCCTGAATGATCAGTACGTGATCAGATAATGTCAGCGCTTCTTCCGGATCATGTGTCACAATGATCGTTGTCAGATGAAATTCTTTTGCGATCGTCTTGATCTTCTCTTTTATGGATTCTTTGATCACGCCGTCCAGCGCACTAAGAGGCTCATCCAGGAGCAGGATTTTCGGCTTCATGACCAATGTTCTGGCAAGTGCCACTCTTTGCTTCTGCCCGCCTGAGAGCTGGT
>ENA-OQJN01000307-OQJN01000307.1-human-gut-metagenome-genome-assembly--contig:-NODE-307-length-22474-cov-2.784266_pt1 | contig 22474 bp, 20 predicted proteins | sample MGYA00242610_ERZ504777 | MGnify/ENA primary metagenome ERZ504777 (study PRJEB26092, sample SAMD00036350) | human gut metagenome | host: Homo sapiens | study: EMG produced TPA metagenomics assembly of... | reverse complement strand
TACAAGGATTGCCGGGGAGATAGACTGAAGGTTTTTGAAAAACAGACTCGTCCGCCTCGCTCTCCCCAAATTTTCCGGTTAATACTTGATAGGCATACATCGCCAATTTCCTGTTCGTCCGGTCCTCCGGATTTCGCAAATAGCGCAATACGGCGATCAGGAAACGGACCGCCGGAGAACTACCCACGAACAGGGCATCATCGGAGATGATATCGTAATTGTATCGGTCGGACGGATGCTCTTCCTTATAGGCAAGCAACGTATCAGCCACTAAAGCACCTTCTTGATTGGTACGCACGAGTATGGCGATATCTTTTAGCGCGTAACCGCTATCCTGCAAGCGCTCCAAGGTAGCGGGCAATCGCTCCATCGCCTCCTGTTTCCAGTCCTTATCCTCATCACCGGAGAGGAAATCGATCCGTACATGTCCATCCTTCTTCTGGAAGGGCGGGGGGACACGCTGGGAACTATCGTCGTAGGCCGCCATGATCCTCGCGGAAAAGGCCGTGCGCTCTTCCTCGCTTAATGAGGAGTTTTTCAACGCCTCATTATATAGATCCTGCAGGATCGCCGGAGCGGCGGTGAAGAACGCATTATTAAACTCCACGATATGGCGGCAGCTTCGCCAATTATCCTTTAGGGTATCCTCACGGACTTGCTCGTCCTCGAAATCCCTGCGGACTTGCTCGTCCAATAGCTTCCAATCCGAGTTACGGAAACGATAAATACTTTGTTTCACGTCGCCAACGATCAGATTCGCCCGGCCATTCGCCAGACTTTCCTCCACCAAGGGGCGGAAGTTATTCCACTGCATGCCGCTGGTATCTTGGAACTCATCGATCATATAATGATCTACGTGCGTACCCGTCTTCTCGTAGATAAAGGGGGCGTCACTGCCGCTGATGACCTTATTCAGCAACTCGGTCGTATCGGCGATCAGCATGACATTCTTTTCTTCCCGGTAAAAGGCGATTTGCCGGGAGATATCGGTTAAGATCCCTAACGTATAATAATAACGTACGATCTCCCGGGCCGTGTTATAGGCCGTCAGGTTGGCGAACAGGGATACGATATTCTTTACGCAGGCATTCAACCCTTCCTCATATACACACCCGATGATCTGCCGGAGACCCGGTGGAGTCGTCTTGGTCGTATAGGCATCCGGATTATCCGGCAAAGCTTGGAACGTGGCTGTCGGCTCTTTCATCTCACCTTTCGCCAGCTTCTCGAAATAGAAAAACGGGGAACGACTTCCTCCCTTAAAATCCGAGGGTTGTAAGGCGAACTGTTTCAGCAACGCCACTCCCTCCTCACCTAAACGTTTCGCCTCCGCCTCTACGGAGCGGATAATGGCGTATAGCTCATTCTTATAGGCATCGAGCGCCTGCTTATCCGCGATATCCTTACCTACTTCCTCGCTAAATGCCTTATAACTCTCCTTAAAGACCTCCCGGCTGAGCGACATGATGTCTTGCCGCAAACTCCAGCCGCCTCCATCCTCGATCTTGTTCTCGGCGAAACGCAGCAGCCAACCTAGCAAATCTTTGCTCTCCGGCTTCTCCAGATCGGCCAGCAGGTTATCGATCGCCTCGGTCAAGACCAGTTCTTGGTCCATCTCGATGCCATAACCGCCTTGCAAGCCGATCTCGCGGGTAAAGGCACGCATCGTTTGCTGGAAAAAGCGGTCGATCGTACTGATATTAAAAGCGGAGTAATCGTGCAGGATAGCGACCAGAATCTTCCGGGCCTGCTCCCTCACCTGCCGCTCCGTCAAGGAATAGGCGGAAGAGAGTAGCTGGATATAATCGGACGCACGGCCGGAAGCGAGGTGATAAAAGTTCTTGAACGATACGGGTTTTCATCTCATCCGTCGCCTTATTCGTAAACGTCACGGCCAAGATCCGGCGATAAGCGCCCGGCTGGGAGAAGAGCAACATCAGGTACTCCCCTGTCAGCTTATGCGTCTTGCCCGCCCCGGCGGAAGCCCTATAAATTGTTAGCATAGCGATCGGGGATTAGATCGTACGGCTTTTCGAATAGCCCTCTTTCCGGAGGATATCCAACACCTTGGCACGCAGGTCACCTTGGATGATTATCTCCCCGTCCTTAGCGGAACCGCCTACGCCGCATTTCACTTTCAAGAGTTTCCCCAAGGCGGTCAGATCCTCGGAAGTGCCCCGGAACCCGGTGATCAAGGTAACCATCTTCCCTCCCCGGTTCCGCTTATCCAAGGATATGCGCAAAGCTTGTTTCTCCTTCGGCAACGTATCTTCCTCTTCCGTATCTCCCGTATTATATTGAAAATCGGGATTCGTGGAGTACATCACGCCTAATCGATCTTTCCAATCATTATTCTTCATAAAAATACCACTTTATTGGCTCAAAGCTACGTATTAATCTCCGAATAGGCAAACAAGGGCGAAAAGGCTATCCTATCAAGATGGAACTATTACCATTTTACTACATATAAAACCTTTATTTTCAGGCAAACCTCTTGCTTAATAAAGCGGAATCACTACATTTGCTACCAGAATCACGTTTGCTACATATATCGCTTAGAATTAACGGCCATGAGAAATATCATTCTTTTTATTTTTATTATACTAACGGTCCACTTGAACATGAGCGCACGAGGCTCCGGCGAGAAACCGTCTATAGTCGTACTGCACTCCATCAACTTCGAGGAAAGCTGGACGAAACAGACCTATCTTGATATAGAAAGAAAATTCGGGGAGGAAGGGTTTACCGTAAAGGCGATTCCCTTACAGATCCCCGGTATCCGCACTATGGAAGGGTTTCAAGAGAAGAGAACAATGATCCTAGAGAGAGTTCCCGTGCCACCCACCTTAGTCGTATGCATAGGAGATCCCTCTTGGCTTGTCGCCCGCCCGTTGTTTGACAAGGAATGGAAAGATATTCCCTCTATCATCTGCTACGCCAGAGATTATATGTACCCGAAAGAAGAGTACCTGATAGACCTAGATAAAAACGTGCTCGATACGCTGGTTCCCATCACGGACGTAGTAAAAGGCTATAACGCCACTTTTATAAAATACCCAGTCTATATCAAGCAAACGATCGAGCTAATCAAAAAGCTACAACCGGAATTAACCAAACTGGCCTTTATTTTTGACCGCCGTTATATAAGCCAGCAAACGAAAGCGGATGTAGAGGCCGTGCTACGGAAAGATTTTCCGGGCATCCAATTCGAGCCACTGTCTACCACCTCCATTTCCACCGAGAACTTATTGGACAGACTGGCCTCTTTCGACAATAAGACCGGAGTCCTTTATTACTCATGGTACAGGACCCGGAAGGATAACGAGAATCGTTACCTAGTCGATAACGTCCAGAAAATGACCAATAGTTTCTCCGTCCCCCCAATCTTACCTTGCAAGACGTACAAACAGAAAACGGGGAATTTTCGCCGGGGGGATATTATGTTTCTCCGGAGGATTATGCGCAGGTGACGGTCAACACGATCGAAATGATCCTCTCGGGGAAAGATAGTAAGGAAATCCCGATCCAGACCGCGGAAACCCCGAGGGCCTACCTAAATTACCAGCATCTATTGCTTCACCAGATCGATCCCGGCCTATATCCCCCGAACGCCACGTATTTCCAAGAGCCTCCCGGTTTTCTTACAGAAATACAAGATCCATATCATAAGCCTACTCGTCATTCTGGCGTTATTGATAACGATCGGGATCTTACGGGTCCGCCTCTTCATCCAAAAGCAAAAGGCCAAAGACAAGGAGCTGCAAATCGCACGCCAAGCGCAAGACCTGAACCAGAAATACCAGCTCGTCTTGAAAGCCAGCAACATGATGACATGGATATGGGACGTAAAAGAAGCACGGCTCGAATGTAACAATATTTACCTGACCCAAAGATCCATTCGCGACAAGGGAATCGACGGCCAATTCTGCATGTCGGCGGACGAGTTTTATAGCGGCATTCACCCCGAGGACTTGGAACAGATGCAAGACGCGATCAATAAACTAATCGCCGGCGAGAGCATATCGATCGACGAGGAGATCCGTTATTTAGACGATACAGGGCTTGAATATACATGGATAGAGATCTTTGCGATCGTAGGGAAAACCGATCCGGAAGGAAAACCCGCCTACTTAACCGGAGGTACTACCCTCATCAACCAACGGAAAAAATGGAACAAGAACTGAGGGACAAGGAGAAGATAGAGGAATCCAACCGGTTGAAATCCGCCTTCCTAGCGAACATGAGCCACGAGATACGTACCCCGCTGAACGCTATCGTAGGCTTTTCCAACCTGCTAGCGGAAACTTGCCACTCCGAGGAGACGAGAGAGTTCTGCGAGATCATCGAGACGAACAACGAGCTTCTCCTTCAACTCGTGAACGATATCCTGGACCTATCGAAGATCGAGGCCGGGCAAATGGATTTCATCTATTCCGAGTTCAACGTATCCACGCTATTCCGGAGCTTATACCAGACCTTCCAAAGCCGGGTGAAAGACGGTGTCACTCTCTATTGCGAGATACCTGAACAGGATTGCGTTATCTATTCCGAGAAGAATCGCTTGACCCAAGTGATCACCAACTTCCTCACGAACGCCTGTAAGTTCACGTTCCAAGGGGCTATCCGCATGGGATACAAGGAGAGGGAAGATGGATTATACTTTTACGTAAAAGATACCGGAAAAGGTATTGAGCGGAAGAACCTCCCGCACGTATTCGAGCGTTTCGCCAAATTCGATTCCTTTATCCAAGGAACCGGACTCGGACTATCCATTTGCCAAACGATCCTAGAGAATCTTCACGGGAAGATCGGCGTAGAGTCGGAAGAAGGAAAAGGGAGTACTTTCTGGTTTACGATCCCATGCGCTGTATCAAGACCGTAGCGTAAGCCGAGATCCCTTCCTGCCGTCCGGTGAAGCCCAGCTTCTCCGTGGTCGTAGCCTTGATAGAGATATCCTCCTCGTCCACGTTCATGACCTCGGCCAGCGTTTTCTTCATCAGAGGGATATGGGGATTCAATTTAGGGCGCTCGGCGGCTACGGTGGCATCGATATTACCCAACTCATAGCCCGCCTCTCTTAAAAGCCTCATGGTATCCCGGAGCAAGATCTTACTATCGATATTCTTATATTCACCAGCCGTATCCGGGAAATGATAACCGATATCCCGCATATTGGCCGCTCCCAGTAAAGCGTCGCAGATCGCATGGATCAACACGTCCGCATCGCTATGTCCCAATAGGCCCAACGTATGCTCGATCTTAATCCCGCCTAGCCATAATTCCCGGTCCGGCACCAAGGCGTGGACGTCATAGCCAAAACCTACACGTATCTTCATATCCATTTATCTGAAAAGGTTCTTGATTCCATCCATATCGAACGACAAGGAGAAGCGCAATGTCTGGTCCAACGGGTTACTCTGTACCGTACTGATCAGATAAGCGGCATCCAACTGGAAAACACTCATGCGGAAACCAGCACCGACTGAGAAGTACTGACGGTTTCCCTGATATTTATTCTCATAGTAATAACCGCCACGAACAAAGAACTGCTGATTGTAATTATACTCCAGACCGATAGAGGCCATAATCTCCTCTAGCTCGCCCTTGAAGCCATTCGGCGAGTCACCGAATGATTTGAAGATACCCGTGATCGGGGACATATTGTTATATTCATCATGTTTTTCCTTATAAGCAGCCTCATCCTCGGGAGTCGTACCTTCTTGAATAGGTTCGGTAGGAACTAAATATTTACTCAAATCCACATAGATACCGATTTGGTTATAATCATCGATCGGATACAGTAAACCAGTTCCAACCTTTAACATCGTAGGCAAGAATTGGTTGGTATTTCCACCGTCGTAAGAGACCTTCGTACCGATATTGGAGACATTAAAACCAAAGCTCCACAGGCACTCGCTATTCCCTAAGATCACGTATTTCTCCAGATAACCGGCGATATCAGCGGCAAAAGCGTTATCCGGAACCATATCCGCATCCGACGAGGCACCCATGTCCGAACGAATATAGCGCAAGGCGACCGCCATAGAGAACACATCCGATAATTTACGGCTATAACTTACATCAAAAGCCATCTCATAAGGATTCAATATGAGCTGATTACCCATTCCTCCATCCCGGCTTTCCTGTACTTCTCCTAAAGAGAAATAACGCAAGGAAGCTCCGATCGCCTGCATATCGCTATCGCCTAATTTATAATAACCGGCCAGATATGCTAAAGCCACATCATTCACCAATTTACGTAACCAAGGCGTATAGGATAAAGCGACTCCGGCCTTACTATAACTAAAAGCATACTTAGCCGGGTTCCAGTATTGGGAATTCACATCCGGCGTAGTAGCCACACCGTTATCACCCATAGCACCTCCGCGAGCATCGGGCGCAATAGACAAAGACGGTATCGCCGTATTAATCGGGGCGAATTTATGTTTAACATCGTCTGCGCCTCCTTGGGCATATAAAGCCGTAAATGCCGTCAAAAAGCTGAAAACCGCTAGTAACAGACTGAATCTTGAAACTCTTACCATATATTCTATTCTAAAAATACATTTACATTTATCATTCCTAGAGGGTAATAAACATACCCCCATGCTTATTATAAACTAATTACCCGATACTTTATTGTGCGAGAATGATTAATTTATTCGCTTTCGTCGCCTCTTTCGAGTTATTCGTGCTAATCGCCGCCCGATACAGATAAACTCCCGGGCGCAACCGCCTGCCACCGTTATCCGTCAGGTTCCAAGTTACGATATAAGCCTTAAACAACTCGGAGGAACCGCTCTTCTCTGTACTCCATAGGAACTTACCGGTCATATCATAAACCATAACCGTCACCTTTAAGTTCGACTCCGGACGATTGTGATGCAGAAAGAATTCCACCTGATCCCGTGCCGGATTCGGGGTGGCATACATCTCGATCAGATTAGGTTTCAACCCTTCCGCCACCTCAAAAGTAAAGGTATAGGTTGTGGAGTTATTTAAGATATCCCACACCTTAAACTCGGCCGTATGCATTCCCGGCTCCATCTCGGGGATGGAGAACTGGACAAGTCCTTCGTTCTCACTATCTGGTAGCAACGCATAATAACTATTTAAGTTATAGCTCATAGAGGGCATACTATCAATCGTCAACATCATATCATGCCCTACGCTACTGCCGGTTATATTCACGCCGCTCTTATCCCACAGCTTCGCTACAAAATAAGGAGTCGTGTTTACCTTATCGCCCGAAACAAAACTGGAATCATTCAAATAGATTTGCCGGATCTTGGGACCGATCGTATCAGTCTCCGCCGTATCCGAAGTCCCCCCCACGATAAAATCGAAGAAAGAACCCTGCGCCTCTTTTGTCTCGGAAGACGCATATAGGTTTAATTTACCTTTCTTATTGGAATAAGAGATATCCTTCGGGACCATAAAAGTAAAGCTGAACTTTCCATTTCGAACCGAGTCTCTACCTATATAAATCGTATTCGGATAATCGAGATAAGTGAATTTCTCAGAGCTATTCCCTAAAGTCGTAATGGAACTTTGGCTATCAAATATGGTCGAGCTTAATACGCCCGTGAAATCCGCGGCAAAAGAACCTGACGGATTCAAGATTTCACCCTCTACCGTAATCCGGGATAACGCCTTAAACTCAAAAGGCTCATCAGAAACAGCTTCTCCATTCACAGCCGTCACCCGAGCCTTATACTCTGGATACGCGAACTTTAACGCCGGGTCTCCGATTAAGATAAAGTTCAATTTATTTGAGTCATTGAGTTGACGTTTCGTATACATCATCGCCTCTCCAAGCGTATAACGGCTATTCGCGCCTTCTTGGAACAGGTTATCGATGAGTGCCTTATTTAAGTTCGCATTATTACCGGAGAACACGACACGGGTCGTCGTAAACAAAGCGATACCCCCACTGGTAGGATTCAAGAAAACAGATTCACCCGCAGAAGTTTTCACATCGTCAAAACGGGTAAAGTCGCAGGTAGCCGTCACCCACACCGGCAGATGCTTATAACTGGAATTATTGATATCGGTTTGTGTCCATACGCTTTCGTCCGCCCAATGGGTCGTACTGCCATGCCCCGTATAATTAATCAACAACTGACCACTTTTTAATAGTTTCTCAATCTCATTATGCACATCCGGATAAGTCCCGAGGCTGCTACGCTTATAAGCATCGAAATACACTTTATTAACTAGAAAACCGGGTTGCATCTCTTCAATGGCCTCAGCAAGCTGATCTGCCTGCTTCATATGATTCGTTGTGAAGCTATCCTCATTATTTCCATCATCCGCCACGAATGTCACGTTATTCTTCCAACTACCCGAATCCTTATTCTCCATATAAGAAATCGTCTTATCCACCATCTGAGTCGCCTCCGTTACTGTACGGATTGGAAAGCGCCCGACACCCACACACATCTTATCTCGGCTAAAATTACTGCCGGAATTATCCTCTAAAAACGCAAAATAATCATCTGTCGCATAAGAGTAGACATTCAATGACTCTTGAGACTGGAAAGTCAAGAGCATATTACTCCGTGAAACACCTTGCACCTCACCGCTTATCCCCCGATTATCATAGATCCCGTCTCCGAAAAGCAATAAATATTTTGGAGGATTACCCAAAGAAGAACTACGATCGTAAAACATCTTCATCAAACGACGATATGCCGTCGCATCTGGAGTTCCACTAGAGAACTCATTATAAATCGCCTCTGGAGTTACGACTTCAACAGTCAAGCCATCTTTCTCACGGTGCGCAACCGCCAAACGCTCCGCCTGCTGAACCAAAGACGGAGCCGATATAATAATCATATCCCTCTGTTCCAAACCATGCAGATTCGAGGAAGCGACTTCTCCCACGACTTCCGGAGAAGGAAATGTTTGATTGGTTTGAACCAACACAAACTCCCTCAATCTACCCGCTGGTATTGTAAATGAAAGTTCAGAACCATTCAGATCGGCTTCCACTCTCTTCACATTTAACGCATCGGTCACATCAAACACCAAGGTATTCGAATTCGCCTCGCTAATAACAAAGCGAGACGCATTTCCTACAGAAGTCAAGCTTCTAGAAAAAAGTACAAGCCCCATAAGGGCGCAACGTACGGACAAATTGCATACGGATATAGTCCAAACGTACATTCGTATGTCCACTTGAACTATAGGAAACCACTACGTTATTTTTCTCACTTTTTGATCCCTTCCATAACGCGGTGGTTGTCCCGGGAATCGCCTTTGTATACGATCTGACATTCGAGCTTACTGTTTGGATAGAAGGTATGGTTATATCCAACAATTCGGAGTCATTGATACTTAAAGAAGCCGTACCGGAGCCAGAGTTAATTCTTGAGATAAAACGCATGGTCACCTTACCGTCCGCATCCGTAATCCCGGGGATAGAAGAAAAGGTAGAAATTGTACGAGGGCGTGCCCCACTAAAGTCCTCTCCAAAAAACTCCCGGCCGGATTGGTTTACGGAGACTAACTCTTGCTCATGCAATAGATAATCATCATAAGTCGTAATCCGAGTGGAAGCACCACTCGCTTGAGCCACGGAAGTCATATCATTCGTGGGTGTGGCATCGGTCACAAAATAATAGCCATACAATGAATAAGGATTATTCGTATGCACGAATGTCTGGCTCGACGAGTCATATTCCCATTTAACCGACCCTTTCCCGTAGAATAACAGGTAATCACTCCCACGCCAAACCGGAGTAGAAGGGACATCATCGATATATTCTTTACTGAAATCCTCATCCAAGGGCCATCCTCCATAGCCATGGACAGAGACTTTCGATGGGTCCGAGAAACCCATATTCTTCAAATCCGCATAGGATAATTTGTAGATTCCGGTCTTATCCACCCGGATCTTCACCCATTTCCCTTCCGATAACAGGGAGTTAGAAGCATAACGGCTACCATCCGCCCATGTATATGAGCAAAGTAATAAACCTATAATGAATATATATATTAATCTTCTCATCTCACATAAAAAATCCAGAAGCTTCCGCTCGCCAAGATATCCCTCCAGATGATCGTCGATCTTCACGGGACCTACGCCAGCAGGTGTTCCGGTATAAATCAAATCGCCTATTTTCAGCGTAAAGAAGCGACTTACATACGCAATAATCTTATCTACCGAAAACAGCATATTCGAGGTATTGCCTTCCTGTACCTTCGAGCCATTGATATCCAGATGGAATGGAAGCCGGTTTACATCCCCCGCTTGCTCCAGCGGAATAAAGGTCCCGATCACAGCCGAATTATCAAACGCCTTACTAATTTCCCACGGTAGCCCTTGCGCACGCAATTTATTCTGCAAATCCCGTGCCGTGAAATCAATACCGACCGTAACCTCATTATAATAACGATGAGCGAAACGCTCGGCTATATTTTTCCCCAAACGGTCTATCCGTACCACGATCTCCGTCTCATAATGAACTTCCGATGAAAAATCCGGAATAAAAACGGTTTCCCATCTTTCAACAAAGAGGAGTCCGACTTCATAAAAATAGTAGGCTCTGATAATTCTAACGAATGATGCAGCTCTTTATTGTGAGCGGCATAGTTCATTCCAACGGCGATAATCTTCATATTTTAGTGATTCATTGAGTTCAATCGATTAAACATAACAGCTAAATGCGCATACATAGAAGTGTTCTGGACTACGATATGTTCCGGCACCCGTATACGGAACGGGGTAAAATTCCAAAGAGCCTTGATTCCTCCCTCGATAATCCGGTCTGTCACCTCCTGCGCTTTCTCCACCGGCACGGTGATCACCCCGATCGTCGCGCCATATTCTTTCTGCTTGGCAGGAAAATCATCCATATGAAAAACGGGAATGCCATTGATCATGCTCCCGTCCAAATCCTCACGGACATCAAAGCCCGCCACGATCTCCAAACCATATTGGCTCAGTCCGGTGTCATGCAACAAAGAAGCGCCCAGACTCCCTACCCCAAACAGAAATGCCTTATGCTGGGATGTAAAACCGAGGAAATCCTCCAGTACGTCAACCAACGCGTTAATATCGTATCCCACTCTCGTCTTCCCGGAGATATTCACAAAAGAGAGATCTTTAGCGACCTGACTAGGATCTACATTTATCTCCTTAGCGATCTGGGTAGATGAGATAAACGCTTCCCCTTTCCCTTTCATCAACTTTACGAACGCAAGATACCACGGCAACCTCCTTAACGTAGGTTCCGGCACTTTCCATGCCTGTTTTATATCATCGCTGGCCATTGTCTAATTCTCCTATTCATGTATAACATTCGTGCAAGCCTACAAAAGTACAAAATTAAAAGATTCACCAAAAAAGCCCCGATCGAGAAACTGTATTTAACTACCACCTTAACAGTGGTCTCACATTCAACAATCACGGCTTCGATACCGGCAAGTATGACGATCCTAGCGTTGTCGGTAATAAAAACTGTCTCTACGATCCTTTTTCCCGTATAAACCTGGGAGGCATTCGAATCTTTTGTATTTTTACGCAAAAGTTTCGAGATATCCAAAACCATAGCACAGATTTAGGTATCATCCACTTTTAACTAAAGTGTTCACACAAAAACTTCAATTATGACAAAGAAAGAAGCTATCAAGATTTTCGAAGAGAAAAAAGTACGTACAGTCTGGGACGATGAAACAGAGGAATGGTTTTTCTCTGTAGTAGACGTTGTCGCTATCCTAACAGATAGTCCTAATCCTAGCAATTACTGGAAGGTGCTGAAACATAGGCTAAGAAAAGAGGGAAATGAGTTGGTTACAAATTGTAACCAACTGAAATTACCTTCTACCGATGGGAAATACTACAAAACCGACGTAGCTACGACAGAACAGCTGTTCCGGCTTATCCAATCCATCCCATCCCCTAAAGCAGAACCTTTCAAGCTATGGATGGCCCAAGTGGCAAAAGAGCGATTGGATGAAATGCAAGACCCCGAGTTAACGATAGATCGAGCCATGAGGGAATATAAAGCTTTAGGGTACTCGGATAACTTGGATTAATCAACGCCTTAAAAGTATCGAGATACGCAAGGACCTAACCGACGAATGGAAACGGCACGGACTACAAGAGGGTATTCACTTCGCTACCCTTACAGATATCATCTATCAAACGTGGGCTGGTAAAACTGCCAAAGAATATAAACAATTCAAAGGACTGAAAAAAGAGAGCCTGCGAGACAATATGACCAATACGGAGCTTGCTCTTAATATGCTTGCCGAAGCAGCTACCACTGAATTGTCCAAAGAAAAGAATCCGCAACATCTCGAAGAACACGAAGTTATCGCCAAACAAGGAGGAAAAGCAGCAGAGGCCGCCCGCAAACAACTTGAAAGCGATTTAGGCCACTCGGTAATCTCTCCCCTCAACGCTAGAACCGGATTGAGACTTAAAGATAAAAACGACAAAGAATAGGCAAAAAGCCCCGATCAAGAAACCGACCGGGGCTTATTCTTTTTCCGCTTTCTTGCCTCACGGAAATACTGACGGAGAGCTTTAATTTTTTACTTTAGTATTAATATCCCCGCATGTTCTACCATCGCAGTGTACTTGAAGAGTCTATCTCCGCACGGGAATTTCAGAATTATAAATATCTTCTTAAAGGAAGAGATGGGGAATCCCCCATCTCTTGACCTATCTATTAGTCGTTTAATTATTTAACAACTACCTTAACAGCTTCCTCACCATCAACAGCCACAGCTACGATACCAGCAGGTACGGCGATTGTAGCGTTATCAGAAGAAAGAACTGTCTCAGCGACTACCTTACCTAAGATATTGGTGATTACTACTGGCTTACCAGCGGCACCTTGAACAGTCACAGCACCGTTAGTAGCTACCACTGATACGCCTTCTACGTTAGCGCCATCGATAGAGGTAACCATATCGTCCGCGTCAGTCTTTTGAGCCACATTGAATACCAAAGCCGCATCACCACCTGTCTTAGAAGAATTGAAGTCTGAATCGTAGCGTGTCAATACCAGACAACCATTCTGCATCTTCAACCATGCCGCATAGTTCGGAGCGATAGCATTACCCAATCCATGAACATTGCTTAAGGAATATTCTTTTGAGCACCCGCAACAGCATCATAATCAGGAGTATCTAATTTTTCATCCGTATAAACATTAGACTCGAACATGAATGCGTTAACGTTCGGATCTTCCTCTGTTACATTGGCTGCCTTGTCAGGATCTACATACGGAATGACCACGTTACGTTCTTGTGTTGGTCACCTTGTAAGTTAACGATATATTTACCGTTGATTTTTAGCGGCGGTGTATGCCTTTACGATATCAGCCGTATCCAAGTCTGCCGGTTTCATATTCTTGAACTCGTTAACCAAGATGAACAAGCTATCACCTGCATGAACTGCCTTAACGAAACCTACGCGAGTATAACCGTTAGTGATATCCATCCAAGGTTTAGTATTGCTATCTTTCATTCTTGCAGAGTCGGCGAAGCTTACCAAATATTTGCCATAAGCGAAACCAGTTCTACCTTGTTTAGCATGTTGACAATGCCACTTATCAGTCTTATGGGCAACACCCTTATCATCAATATAGAAGTGTTTGTCATCTGCCTCATCACAAGGAATCGTTTCGATAGCGCCTTGATCGTCACGGGCTACGGAGATCAAATATTGAGGCTTAACATTGCCAGCACCACGGTTCAACCATGCGGTATCAATGCGCATAGCCAACTTGTTTTCAGCTTTTTCCTTGCTCCAGATACCTAGATAATCAACGAACTCGTCAGTGAAACTACTGTTACCTTCATCCATCAAGTATTCTTTACGATATTTCTCTACGAACAATAAGCTATCAGGACCATCTTTCTCATCTTCACCCAAGATTGCCTTGTTGAAACGACGATACAACGGAGCATCGCTAGGCTCTACAGTAAATGCGGAGGTTCTAGACTCATTCAATAACTGAACCTTCAAACCTGCGGTCATACCGTCATCAGCGATACCAACTTTAGAAGTCTCTTTATTCAGATCAGCGATATATGCCGCATGCTTCGTGTTATCATAAGCTGTCTCCAAGATCGCATAGTAATGCTTGCCATCATAGTGGTTGTTCTCTTTGAAGAAGAATGTATCCACTTCTGCTACAGTACCATAATTAGCAGCACCCATAGAATACTTGCTACCATAAGCCTTAACTAATTTAGCCGTCTTGTTCTTAGCGATCACGTAGTTTGTTCTTTCCAATTGAGCAAGTCCCGGGATCTTCTTTAATAATGTAGCGTCAACATCAATACCATACTCAGCGGTAGATCCTTCAGTCAAAATATACTCATTCGCATCTTGTTTTACGTAGATCAAAGAGTCCTTATCCGCACCATTAGCGATCCAATAGTCCTGAGTAAACGGATTCAAATAGTTGAATTTGTATTTATTTACTATCAACTCATTATTTGAAAGGTATTTATAACCTAACTTCTTATCCTTGATGATAGTAGAATCTTTAATCTGATCGAATGTAACATTGTTAAATTCTGAAGAAGACGCAATGATCTCACCTTTATCATTCAATCTCAATTGAACATTGTTCCATTTCTTATTCGGGAACTCACGGTTGGTGATAGTAATCGGAGAAGTAGCCAAAGAAGTCGCAGTGCTCAAAGTCTTCGTAACAACCCACTGATAAGCAGGCATGTGCAATGGCTGTTGCTCATCCAATTTCACCCATTCGATCGTATTGTTACCAACATTATCATTTTCATGGATAGGAGCGGCCAACACTTCTCCCTTGGCATTCTTAATGATATACAAACCATTGTCTTTTGAAGTCTTATCGCTTTGAACGAAACAGTTTGTAGCATTGTATTTAATATGCGTATTAATTGGTTTCAAACCGATAGTAGCGATTCTATCAGCCACAGTAAAGTTCTGCAACTTAACGAACAAGCTATCAGCGCCTACAGGTCCGCCTACCTCATCTCCCGCACAGAAGATATCGTGGTATGTAGTTCCATAGTCGATGATATTTGTTACTTGATTCCAATATTTCTCCGGAGTCTTCTCGTTCTTATAGCGAGCCTGCATCACTTGGATATACAAGCTATCCGTAGAAGGACGATAGGTAAATAAGAACTTATGCTGATCCGCAAGACTTGAGTTCTCTACATCCTTGCTAGGTTCCTTAGACTCATCTGTCCAACCAAACTTCAAGAACTGGATACCAACACCGTTAGCGGCAGTATCGACTTTCAAATATTGGTTCGCGTCTTCCTTGGAAGTAACGAATACGAAATTACGTGCCGTATTGCTATCTTTCTTATCAGCAACACCTTTCGCTACGAACTGAGTTGTAGAGAACGGATTAACGTCTGCGTTCGCATCCTTCTCAAAAGTAAGAACGAACTTATTGTCTTTCACATACTCATTGATCTCGCTAGCGCTCAATACATACGTACCGGCATTAAACAGAGTAAGTTCTACCGCACCCTTAGATTTTGCATCCTGTCTAATATCTTTAGCCAATACTCTTTTTGCTTGAAGTCCATTATTAGTGCCTTTTGTTAAAAGAAGCACATAGTCTGGTTCATAATACGTATACATAGGCTGGTTATCTAGCAGCGTAGTCTCATAAGTACTAGAGAAAGCCCAACACCAAAGCTCTCGCCAACAGTCAAAGAGTCTGTTGTCGCAAATGTTCCAGCCTTAATAGCCGAAGCATCTAAATCAGAAACAGCTAAAGTCTCGCCAGTCGCCTTGTTAAAGAAGTCATAAATAGGTTCTTTACCAGAACCTTCCTCTGTTACCTTTACACACCACAAGGAAGCCTTTAGATCTGTCAATGAGCTTACAGTCTTAAACGCATATTTGCCATTCTCAATAACAAGAGCCTGTCCCTTATCGTCTCTGATTTGGTACACACCTTTTCTTGCAGCCTCATCCAACTTCACAACCTTGGCGGCATCAGCACCAACCGGAGCACTTGCAAGATTCTGCGCATTAGCAGACATCGCACTCAACAGAGCGACACCCGCCAAAAAAGTAGAAAACTTTTTGTTCATAATAAATAAATTAATATTAATACTAGTGTTTATTAAGATAATCAACCTGTTAGACTAATTGAGAATCGCCGTTTGTCGATAAAAACGACTAGTCTAAACGATCGTCTAAATCTTGCGTTTTTTGAGCGTCGAAACGGAAGGTTCGTTGAAGGAATCGCTTGTTTCGTAAAGGATAACCTATCATATTGATAAGAAAGAGAATAAGCGATAAAAAAATCGTCTGGAAGGGTTGCAAGTATCGAAGAAACGCGTACCTTTGCAAATGACTAAAAGAATCGATCGTTTATACTAGTCGTTTTCAGCTAAATTAAATTCATACATATCTACTCATATATAAATGTACGGACGTACATTATATATAAGTATGTTCTATACTTTTAAGTTTCCTCTTTTTATTCCTCATACAACAGACAAACACGAACATGTCATTGAAAGATCAAAAAGCGTATCCTTTTGATTGGATTATACCCTTTCTCGTGGCACAGCTTCTAAATAAGAATGACAAACTAGAGGGAACTATAGAGAAGAAACAGGCATTTATACACCTTTTTGACGCAAAAAGCCCTGTTTTTTGATAAGATTACCCTCGTCAAGCTACACATATAGTCCCATTAACTCACACATATAGTCGCATTAACCCACACATATGGTCACGATAGGCTACACATATAGTCATAATAGGCAATATGACTACCTTATAATGGGCATTCTTACCCCCTAACGACTGGATCATAAGGCATGAAATATGAGCTAAGATGAATTAATTTCGCTAGAATAAAAGGGTGTTTTTCGACAAGTCGCTAATGGATAGACAATTGCTGATTTTTTCTTTCGTTTTTGGGAACGAGACGTACATTGGCTCGAAATAATCGATTCTCACGGACTTCTGTTTGCGAAATGTCAAAATGATAAAAGCCCTTCAACCTAATCCGTTACTAACGGCCACAGGCTGAAGGGCTCTTTATGTATATAGAAAGGAGATCCTTAGATTCTCTCCAATGTAGCTGTAATAAACTCCCAGATCTTCTGTACGGAATGAATATTCACTCGCTCGTCCGGTGAGTGCGGATATTCCAAATCCGGTCCGATAGAAACCATATCCATATCCGGATAAGCGCCTTGGATGATACCGCATTCCAATCCGGCATGCATCACCTTCACCTCAGGTTCCTTACCAAATAAATCCAGATAGGTAGATTTCATCAAGTTCAAGATCGGGGAATTGATATTAGGCTGCCAGCCATTATAATGACCGGACTCCTCCACCTTAGCCCCTGCCAAAGCGAATACACTTTCCAGACTTGAGCAAACAGAATCCCTGCGAGACTCGGATGAGCTACGCACCAAGATCTTCACCTCGATCAACTCATCAGATGTCTTCACGATCGCCAAGTTAGAAGAAGACTCAACCGTACCCGGGAAATCATGCAACATGCTAATCACACCATTCTGGCAACCCTCGATCGCATTGATCAAATCATCCTGTATCTCCTCCGGAATCAACGTAGACGGCAATTCAACCATCTCCGCGACGAAATCGATCTGATCCTCCACACCCATATACTCCGTACGGAACATATCTTGGTAATCAGCCACTAGCTCCCAAAGAGACTCCACGTTATCACCCGGAATCGTTATCACGGCAAAAGCCTCACGAGGGATAGCGTTAGGCAAGGAACCACCCGCCACAGAGGACAAGCGAGCGCCATAATCACAAACCGCCTCTTTCAAGAAACGGAAGATCAACTTATTCGCATTCGCACGCCCTAAATGAATATCCACACCGGAATGGCCACCTTTCAAGCCAGACAAGCTAACCTTGACAGCCACGTCACCTTCCGGAATATAAGTATCCTCCTTAAATTGGAAAGAGACATTCACGTTAGCGCCACCCGCGCAACCTACGAACAACTCCCCTTCCTTCTCGGAATCACAATTCAATAAAATATCACCCTGTAAGAAATGCGGCTTCAAGCCGAAAGCGCCGTCCATTCCCTGTTCCTCATCAATCGTAAACAGGGCCTCGATCGGTCCGTGACGCAAGCTATTGTCCGCTAACACGGCCATCGCCAGAGCGGCGCCCATGCCATTGTCCGCCCCCAAAGTCGTCTCACGGGCCGTCACCCAATCACCGTCTATGTAAGCGTCGATCGGATCTTTCTCGAAATCATGCTTTACGGAAGAGTTTTTTTGGGGAACCATATCCAGATGAGACTGCAATGTCACGGTCTTACGACCTTCCATTCCGGGCGTGGCCGGCTTACGGATCAATACGTTACCCACCTCATCTTGCAGGGTTTCCAGTCCCAATCCTTTACCAAAGGATATCATAAAACGGGTTACTGCCTCCATATGTCCGGTCGGACGGGGGATTTGCGTAAGGTCATAAAAATAACCCCATACATGCTTCGGAGATAGATCTTTGATTTCTGCTGACATAGATGTTAATAATTTAGTTCAGTTCATATTTAATACATATCTTGTATTCATCACGAAACAGCGACCGGAGCCTCTTTGTTCTCCCGGTTGGTGAGCGGCAAAGCCACCACGCCGAATAATCCGCACAATCCAGTCCATACCGTCTGTACCGTATGAACGACCAAGGCGAACGCCGCCGCGTCATTCTCGTTCACGCCAAAACAAACCAAGGTAGCGATCACCATGAAATGCCACGGTCCGATACCGCCTTGAACAGGCACCGCCACGCCGATACTACTCATCGTAAACGTGATCAGCCCGACCACGATACCCAAGTCCTTGGTAAAGTCGAAAGCATAGAACGTTATATAAAAGTAACAGAAATAACCTCCCCAAATCAATAACGTCTCTATCACGAAACGCATCTTATGCTCCATGTACCAGATACTCTTCATACCGGTCCATACATTCTTCAACATGCCTTTGGCTTTCTGTACCAGCGTAAAGTTACTCATATAAGTGAATACAAACCAAATTACAGCGACAAAAATTATCACCGCCACGTAAATCCATATCGAATTAAACATGGACTGGAACCCTTCGAGCAAAGCCGGGTTCTTGGCGAAGAAACTCGTAAAGAAGCTTATATTAAATATGAATATCATCAAGGTTATCAAACCGACCATGATCGTATCGCTCACACGGTCGATCAATAAGGTACCTAAAAGCTTGGTAAACGAGATCTTATCGTATTTCGTGATCATGCCGCAACGCCATACCTCGCCGACACGGGGCAATACCAGATTCACCGCATAATTACCCAGCACGGCGTAAATCACGTTACTCATCTTGAAGCGCTCGCCCAAGGAACTGATCAGCAATCCCCACCGTAAGCCACGGACGATATTGGCGAACAAGCCGAACAGCAAAGAAACCAGAATAATATCATAACGAACCCCCTCCTTGACTACTCGCCAAATCTCAGTGATATCCATTTTCCGATACAAAAACCAAAGGAGTAAACAGCCGAAGGCTAAAGGTAGAATTATCTTCAGAAACGTACGTAGAATGCTCTTAAAATCCATTAGGTATAGGGAACTTTAAATTATTTATTGTACTTTTGTGCATCCGCAAAGATAAGCATAATATTTAAAAACAAACACATTACACCGAAAAGTGGATGAGATTAGTTAAGCCAAAAAAAGCATTAGGGCAACATTTCCTAAAGGATCTGCAAATAGCACAGCGCATTGCGGACACACTCGATACTTTCAAATCCTTGCCGGTCTTGGAAATCGGACCGGGAATGGGAGTCCTTACCCAGTTCTTGCTGGAGGCGGGACATGATTTAACCGTTGTCGAGTTGGACATGGAATCCGTAGATTACCTGAACCAGAATTTCCCCGATCTGAAAGGACGTATCATCGCCGAGGATTTCCTGAAATTGGATCTCTCGAAGCTATTTCCGGGGCAGTTTTGTGTGATCGGTAATTATCCCTATAATATCTCCAGCCAGATATTCTTCAAGGTCCTCGATTATAAGGACCAGATTCCCTGCTGCTCGGGGATGTTACAAAAAGAGGTAGCGGAACGCCTAGCGGCGGGTCCCGGTAGCAAGACGTACGGAATCTTGAGCGTATTGCTCCAAGCTTGGTACGACGTGGAATACCTCTTTACCGTCAGTGAGAAAGTATTCGATCCGCCTCCAAAAGTGAAAAGCGCCGTATTGAAAATGACTCGTAACGACCGCAAGGAGCTGGGATGCGACGAGAAGTTATTCAAGACCGTAGTAAAGACCTCATTCAACCAACGAAGGAAAACGCTTCGTAATTCCATGAAACCCCTATTGGGTAAAGATTGCCCGGATTACGCCTTGCCGATATTCGACAAGCGCCCGGAACAGTTATCCGTGGAGCAATTCGTGGAACTGACCTTGATCAGCCAAAAGCATCTGGAGAAGCAGGCTGGTGATGTCCTATAATAATATAAGAGTCCAATGATCGAACTGACGAAAGATTACATCGAGAACCTGAAAAGCATCATCGAGGCCAAAGATGACGCGAAGGCACAGGAGGTACTTCATGAACTGTATCCTGCCGATATAGCCGAGCTTTATCAAGAACTGAACTTGCAAGAGGCCATTTATCTCTATCTATTGATGGATGGCGACAAAGCGGCGGATGTATTGATGGAGTTGGATGAGGAAGACCGTCATAAGTTATTGAAGGAACTTCCCAATGAGCTTATCGCCAAGCGTTTCGTCGATAACATGGAAACGGATGATGCCGTTGACTTGATGCGTGAGTTGGACGAGGATACCCAAGAGGAGATCCTTTCGCATATCGAGGACGTAGAGCAGGCTGGTGATATCGTGGACTTGTTGAAATACGACGAGGACACCGCCGGCGGTTTGATGGGTACCGAGATGATCGTGGTGAACGAGAATTGGAGTATGCCCAAATGTATCGACGAGATGCGCAAGCAAGCGGAGGAGATGAGCGAGATCTATTATGTATATGTAGTGGACGACGACGAGCGCTTGAAAGGCGTGCTCCCCTTGCAGAAACTGATTACCCACCCATCCGTCTCCAAGATCAAGCATGTCATGAAAAAAGACCCGATCTCCGTTCGCGACAGCGACAGTATCGAGGAGGTTACGGAGACGATCGAGAAATACGACTTGGTAGCCTTGCCCGTAGTCGATAGTATCGGACGTCTGGTAGGACGTATCACGATCGATGACGTTATGGATGAGGTACGCGAGCAACACGAGCGTGATTACCAGTTGGCATCCGGTATCTCGCAAGACGTGGAAACCTCGGATAATGTATTCACCCAAACCGCCGCCCGCCTACCTTGGCTGCTGATCGGCATGATCGGAGGATTGGGAAACTCCGTTATCCTCGGTGGTTTCGAGAGCAGTTTCGCCACTAACCCGAAGATGGCGCTATTTATCCCGCTGATCGGTGGTACCGGTGGAAACGTAGGCATACAATCTTCCGCTATCGTGGTACAGGGCTTGGCAAACAATACCTTGAAGGAAGGGAATATCGTACCGCAAATCCTAAAAGAGTCCGTAGTCTCGTTAATCAATGCCAGCATTATCAGTCTGGTCGTGTTCATTTACAACTTCTTCATGCTGGGAGACCGGGGGATTACGGCCTCCGTATCTTTAAGCCTATTCGCCGTCGTAATGTTCGCCAGTATATTCGGCACGTTAGTTCCCATGACCTTAGATAAGATGAAGATAGATCCGGCCTTGGCGACCGGACCGTTTATCACCATTACCAACGATATTATCGGTATGATGATTTATATGTTCATTACTTCCGCGTTAGCTTGATGCCACGGAGGGACGGACGCCGTCCCTACAATGTTAAAATAATATGTTATAGAACATATCTACGAAATAGCTGTTATCTTTGTAGCGGTTATCAAAAAAGGTGAAAAACTATGCTAACAGAAGCATTTTACATTCTCTTCTTCTATTTCACGGGAGAGTTTATCAGCTACTTTATCGACGGTTTCATACCGGGTAGCGTAATTGGGATGGTGCTATTGTTCTTAGCCCTCGCGTTCAAGAAAGTAAAACCTGAAAAGGTGAAACGTCTTTCCACAGTTCTTACCCAAAACATGGGATTATTCTTCGTTCCTGCCGGTGTAGGGCTTATGAATTCCTTCGGGATCATCTCCGAGTATTGGGCAGTCCTGCTGATCGCTTCCGTAGTAAGTACAATTTTAGTCATCGCCAGCGTAGCGTTGGTGCAACAAAAACTGGAAAGGGAAAATAGACCATGGATAATCTGGCGCATTCCGAGATTTTCGCTCTTACCTTGGTAATTGGTACCTACCTGACTTCCTTGGCTCTTTACTAAGAAAGTCCATATCAGTCTTTTGCATCCTTTGCTTACGTACCATCTTCGTGATTATCGTGGTACTGGAGTCCTAGGCATTCAATATGAGTCGTTCCAGCAAAGCAGTCATTTGATCC
>ENA-OQJN01000305-OQJN01000305.1-human-gut-metagenome-genome-assembly--contig:-NODE-305-length-22661-cov-2.882489_pt1 | contig 22661 bp, 22 predicted proteins | sample MGYA00242610_ERZ504777 | MGnify/ENA primary metagenome ERZ504777 (study PRJEB26092, sample SAMD00036350) | human gut metagenome | host: Homo sapiens | study: EMG produced TPA metagenomics assembly of... | reverse complement strand
CACCAGAATACCATTTTGGAACTGATACTGAACATCAGGATCAAAAAGATCAGCGGAATGATCAAGATCGCCGCAAATCCTCTGCGGATCCGTTTCTTATAATTTCTCTCAAACCGTTCTGCCCTCTGGTACATCTCTTCCCGGAATGTTTTCTTGTCTGCCAGCGCACTCACAACTGCTGTCATACGGAATCTCTCTTTTGTCAGACCTTCCTCCTCACAGATCATCAGCTCAGTCTCTCCCAGTTTCTGATCAAACATATGGTTCAGATTCAAAAGCCATGGACGTACGACAACTCCGATCAAAAGCGCAATCGGAACATACACTGCAAGACACAACAGATTCTCTGCATAATGGAATCCATATATTCCTGCTACCGCTTCTCTCATCGCATTGATTCCGTATGTAAAAGGAAGCAGCGGATGCAGCTTCTGGAAAAACGCCGGTGTCATCTCGATCGGATAGGTTCCTGCAGAACCCGGAATCTGAATGATGACCAGAATTACACTGACTGCCTTTCCAATGTGTTTGAATGTAATAGAAAGCGCATAAATAATATTCACATATACAAAGGAAGTGAACAATCCTGCAAAAATAAATGCCGCAGGTGACTTGCACTGGACTCCTAACAATAGCAGATCTCCCACACAGATGATCAGCGACTGTATCAGTCCCATCACCACATATAGCATCCATCTTCCGAAATAAGACTGAACTGCTGTAAACTTCGGCACGACTTCATCTTTATCAGACTCCAGTTTGAAAATTGCGATCAACACAATCCCCCCTACCCAGATGGCAAGGTTTGTATAGAACGGAGTCATGGCGCTTCCATAATTTTTCACCGGATAAAAGGACTCTGTTTTCAGAGCTACCGGTGCAGACATAAACTCCGAAACTGCTTCCGAATCCAATCCTGTCAGATTCAGAAAATCCTGATAGGACTGGGAACTTCTGAGCGCATTCAGATCTGCTGTTACTGAATTCAGTTTTTCCTGTACTTTCTGAAGCGCATTTCCTGTACTCTCAAGTGCCGTCTTGGAGTCATTCAGGCTTGTATTGAGATTGTCAAGAATTCCTTTCGTCTGATCCACCAGTGGATCCACTCCGCTTAACACACCGGAGAGTTTTCCGGAAAGCTGTCCGAAAGAATCCAGAGATGTGTTCAGCCCTGGAAGTACATTCTGCTCAAAGCTGCCTTTGATTCCACGAAGCTGCTGCTGATTTTCCTTACCAGACTGCCAATCTGCTGTGCTGTATCCGTTGCCGTCTGAGCCGCATTGCCGATTCCCGCATTTCCTGCCTGCAGACTATTCAAAAGCTCCTGATGTCTCTGGTTCTCTGCCTGCAGCTGTGCGATCAGATCTGATGCCGGACTGCCTGGTATGGCACTGTCCAGCTGTGAAAGCAGATCAATGATCTTTTCATTCAGCTGGATCACACTGTTGATGGAAGACATGGCACTGTCCACTTTTCCATTGACTGACTGAATCCTTTCATTCAGACTTCCCAAATCTGCCCCTGCGGAATTCCCGATGTCGGACAGAAGATTCTCCCCATCCGTCAGCGTTCCAGATAGTGCAGAAGAAAATGATGAGACACTGTTTCTTCCTGCCTGAAGTGCAAAAGCCCCTGCATCCAGAGCAGCAGCCCCTGAGGAAGCAGCGCTTTTCACCTGATCCATGGCAGACTGCACCTCTTTGATCTGCGCATCACTGTCCTGAAAGGTTGCCTGGAACTCAGACAGTATCTGCTGATAACTTGCGATATTGTCAGATACCTTCTGAATATCTGAAACTACATTTTCCTGCAGCGAATCCAGATTGCCCGCTGCATCTGCAATCGAATCTTTAAAAATTTCTGAAACTGCTTCTGATGCAGCAGATACAAATGCCTCATTGACCTGACTCTGCACCGCTGTCGCCCCACTGTCCGTAATTTTCGGTGCGATCGCATTTTTCTTCTCATTCAGATAATAAGTAAATTTAGGCTGTTCAATCGTTCCCGTCAGTACACTGGTCAGGGATTCACTGAAATCTTCCGGAATCACGATCGCAGCATAATACTTGCCGGATTTCACCCCGTCTACAGCCTCTTCTTTTTTCACAAACTTCCAGCCCAGATCATGATTCTCCTTCAACTGATCTACAATCTCCTCACCTGCATTGAGCGAACCGGTAAGTTCATTTTCTGTTCCTTTATCCAGATTCGCCACCGCGATCTGAACTGCTCCCGTATTTCCATAGGGATCCATATTCGCAGCAATATTAAACCATGCGTACAGCGATGGGAGCAGACAGACGCCGGCCACAACGATCATTGCGATTGGATTGTGAGCCAGCCGTCTCATATCCCTTTTTAAAATCTGAAATGCGCGCTTCATCTTCAGCCTCCTTTAATAAACACTCTGTCCATAGTAGTGTATTGTATCATAAAAAGAACCATTTGGGCTATTGCAAAAAAAGATGAATTTTGGTCAGAAATTTTACTCATTTTTAACAACAAGCCACTTATTTTCTGTTGATTATCTCTTTTTTATCAAACGGAAAGTATATTCCACCTTCCATTCTTTTTAACAACAGGCAGGCAATCACGGCTGAAACCAGTTCCGCCACCGGAAAACTGATCCAGATTCCCGCCGCTCCCATTGTTCGTGACAAAAGATATCCAAGCGGAAGGATAATGACCAGCTGGCGCAAAAGTGAAATGATCAGAGAATCTCCGCCCCGTCCCAGCGCTTCAAACACACCGGAAAAGATCACACCTGCTGACGACACCAAAAATCCAAGCGAAATCAATCGCAGTGCCTCCATTCCTGCACGCATCAGCTCTGCATCTGCCTGGAACATACTCAGAATGATGTCCGGAATTGCCAGAGAAACAACCGTTCCCACCAGCATCAGTACTGCCGCAGAAATCAGACTGTAGCGTATCGTATCCCGCACCCGTTTCTTTGATCCGGCTCCGTAGTTATATCCGATAATCGGCCGCATTCCCTGTACAATTCCATTCGCCGGCATATAAATAAATGTCTGAAGTTTGAAATAAATTCCAAGTACTGCTACATACGTATCCGAAAATGCAGCCAGGATTCCATTTAATCCGCCCACCAGAACAGACGGCATCGTCATCATCAGAGAAGACGGGATTCCGACCGAATATATCTGACGGATCAGCCGCCAGTCCAGATGCAGATATTTGGGATGAATCGTAACACCCGGATTTTTTCGCAGATAAACAACAATATATAGAAGAAATGCGCTGATCTGCCCGATCACAGTTGCCACTGCCGCCCCTTTTTACTCCCCAATTTCAGGAAATCCAAGAAGGCCGAAGATCAGGATCGGATCCAGGATAATATTAATCATTGCACCTGCTCCCAGAAGTATCATTGTCGTTTTTCATTGCTCCGATGCCCTGATAGATTTTTTCCATCGCGATCTGAAGCAGAGAACCAAACGAAAAGCAAAGAACAATATACGTATAGTCACATGCCTGTTTCATGACCTCGGGTTCCTTTGTAAATAATCCGATAAATGGTTCTGTGATCACAAGGCCCAGGATCACAAACAGTACACAATGGATCAGCGTAAGTGCCATCCCCATTGTAGCAGCCTCATTTGCCCGTTTCTGATCCTTTTTTCCCAGACTGATCGATAAGACGGAAGCAATCCCGACACCAATTCCGACTGCCACAGACAGCACGATATTCTGCAGCGGGAATGCCAGTGACACTGCCGTGAGAGCCCCTGTTCCCAGATACGATACATAAATACTGTCAATAATGTTATAAAGAGACTGCACCAGCATGGACAATACCATCGGCAGAGACATGCTCATCAAAAAGCGGAAAAAATGTCCCTTGTCTCCATCTTGTTTGTTTCCATAATACCCTCCATTCCTCAAAAAAAAGCCATGTGTTTCTGTTTATTCTGAAAACAGAAAAAACCACATGGCTTTGTACATGACCTATTTTTTTAGCTTTGACAGCATAGCATATCTTTTTCTTTCTGTCAATTGCTTTTTCCAGGATACGGCTTGTGTCTCATTTTTAATTATGATACTATGATTTCGTATGGACATCGAAGCGGTCCATCAGCATACAGATAGAAAGAGGGGACATTTATGCACACACTGAAAAAATTTATCCATTACTACGGTCCATATAAAGCCGTTTTCTTTCTGGATCTGATCTGTGCTACGATCATCAGTCTAATCGATCTGGCATATCCTCAGATCCTGCGTACCTGTACCAATACCTTGTTTACGAAAAGCAGTTCCTCTATTTTAAGCGCACTGCTTCCCATTGCAGCCGGTCTTCTGATCATGTACCTGATCCAGAGCCTGTGCAAATATTATGTCAGCTATCAGGGACATATGATGGGCGCTTATATGGAACGGGATATGCGTCAGCAGCTTTTTGACCACTATGAAAAACTTTCTTTTTCTTATTATGATCAGAACAACTCCGGACAGATGATGAGCAAACTTGTCTCTGACTTGTTTGATATTGCAGAATTTGCGCATCATGGACCGGAGAATCTGTTTATTTCCGTGATCAAGATCATCGGATCGTTCATCTTCCTCTTCCTGATCAACTGGAAGCTGGCAATTCCACTTCTGTTTCTGGTGTTTTGCATGTTTGCATTTTCTATGAGCCAGAACCGACGAATGCAGTCTACCTTTATGGAAAACCGGAAGAAAATCGGAGATGTCAATTCCCGTCTGCAGGACACCCTCGCCGGAATCCGCGTGGTTCAGTCTTTCGCAAACGAGGATGTGGAAAAAGAAAAATTCCGCAAGAGCAATCACAATTTTCTGCTCTCCAAGGATGCCAACTACAAATGCATGGGCAGTTTTATGGGCTATAACCTGTTTTTCCAGGGAATGATGTATCTTGTCACACTGGTATTCGGCGGCTACCTGATCGCAAAAGGAGAAATGCAGGCGACAGATCTTGCCATGTATGCACTGTATATCGGAATTTTCATCAGCCCGATTCAGATTCTGGTGGAGCTTACGGAAATGATTCAGAAAGGCTTCTCCGGATTCAAACGGTTCCTTGCCGTGATGGAGACAGAGCCGGAAATCCAGGATTCCCCGGATGCAAAGCCACTCAAAGACGTCCGCGGACTGGTTTCCTTCGAGGATGTATCCTTCCACTACAGTGATGACGATACCCTGGTATTATCCAACGTTTCCTTCCAGATTCCGGCAGGAAAATCCATTGCCCTTGCCGGTCCGTCAGGAAGCGGAAAAACTACAATCTGCTCCCTTCTGCCAAGATTTTATGATGTGAGCAGCGGACGCATTACGATCGACGGCAAAGATATCCGTGATCTGACATTAGAGAGCCTGCGAAACCAGATTGGAATCGTACAGCAGGATGTCTATTTATTCTGCGGCACAATCAAGGAAAATATCGCCTACGGAAAACCGAATGCCTCTATGGATGAGATCGTCGATGCTGCCAGAAAAGCAAATATTCACGATTTCATCGAAAGTCTGCCGGATGGCTATGACACCTTTGTGGGAGAACGCGGAACCCGTCTTTCCGGCGGTCAGAAACAGCGGATCTCCATTGCCCGCGTGTTCCTGAAAAATCCGCCGATCCTGATCCTTGATGAGGCCACCAGCGCACTGGACAACGAAAGTGAACGCTGGATTCAGCAGAGTCTGGAAGTTCTCGCTAAAAACAGAACAACCATCACGATCGCACACCGACTCTCCACGATCCAGGGAGCAGACGAGATTCTTGTCATTGCTGACAATGGAATCGCAGAGCGGGGGACTCACGAAGAACTGATCGAAAAAACGGAATTTATGCGCACTATTTAAGAGCATAAAAAACGTACATCCTGTAAGGATAACTCTCCTTCTGGATGTACGTTTTTCATTTTAGTAGTTTTCTGCGTGAACCTCAAAATAGCTCTGCGGGTGATTGCAGGTCGGACAAATTTCCGGTGCTTTTGTTCCGACTACAATGTGGCCACAATTGCGGCATTCCCATACCTTTACTTCACTTTTGGCAAATACTTCTGCCGTCTCCACATTCTTTAAGAGTGCACGATACCGTTCCTCATGATGTCTCTCAATCGCTGCTACCAGACGAAATCTTGCAGCCAGCTTCGGAAATCCTTCTTCCTCTGCTGTTTTTGCAAATCCGTCATACATATCTGTCCACTCGTAATTCTCTCCATCTGCTGCCGCTGCCAGATTCTGTGCCGTATCGCCGATTCCCTGAAGTTCTTTAAACCACATTTTTGCATGTTCTTTCTCATTGTTTGCCGTCTTCAGAAACAGATCTGCAATCTGCTCATATCCTTCCTTTTTGGCAACAGAAGCAAAATATGTATACTTGTTTCTTGCCTGTGATTCTCCTGCAAAAGCTGCCTCTAAGTTTTTCTCTGTCTGTGTTCCTGCATATTTGTTTTCTGACATGATTCAAAACCTCCTCTTTTGATTTTAACTCTATCTTACCACTATTTTCGGTCGGATATCAACTTAAGTTCAGAAATTTGAGAAATTCTTCCGCCTGTTTTTAAAGCATCTTTTCGTTATCTCCCTATCAGAACCTGCTTTCCGCAAAAAGCAAAACCATGCTTCCTGCATTGGCGTATCGTATTCATCTAATTCATTGTCAGTGTTTTTCCGAAGCGGCGCGGCCGGGTAATTAAAGTAACACGATTTCTTCTCTCCCACCACTCTTTTATAAATTGTGTTTTATCTACATAAAACAAATCGTTTATAATAATATCCTCAAATTCCTGATATCCAATTGATACTCTTCGTGCCATACCCTAGCCTCCCTTCTCTGCATAAATTCAATTATAGTCCTTTTCCTTCATAATCACAATGGAGATCTTCTTCCAACATCTGATAAGAAAAGAAACCATCAACAAACTCAAAAAATACGTCTCTTACAGTTTTACTGTAAAAGACGTATTTTATACTGCCTTACTCGATCACCTGAATCCATCCTTTGGGTGCTTCAATCTGCCCCATCTGGATTCCTGTCAGTGTGTCATACAATTTCTGAATGGTCGGTCCCATCTTTTCCATTCCGCTCGGGAAGCAGATCTCTTTTCCGTGATCCACGATCTTTCCGACCGGAGAGATGACCGCCGCTGTTCCACACAGTCCGCACTCTGCAAACTCTTTCACTTCATCCAGATACACATCCCGCTCTTCCACTTCCAGACCAAGATAATGCTCTGCCACATATAACAGAGAACGTCTTGTGATAGACGGCAGAATCGTATCAGAATGCGGTGTCACCACTTTATTGTCTTTTGTCACGAAAATAAAGTTTGCCCCGCCTGTCTCCTCAACTTTCGTTCTTGTTGCCGAATCTAAATACATGTTTTCATCATAGCCGTTCGCATGTGCTGTCACGATCGCATGAAGACTCATTGCATAATTCAGTCCGGCTTTGATATGTCCTGTTCCATGCGGCGCCGCACGGTCAAAATCAGATACACATAACGTCAATGGTTTTACTCCGCCTTTAAAGTACGGTCCGACAGGTGTCACAAACACCCGGAACTGATACTCATCTGCCGGCTTGACTCCGATGACCGGATTGCTTCCAAACATGTATGGGCGAATATAAAGTGTTGCCCCGGAACCATACGGAGGCACATACGCTGCATTGGCTTTTACCACTTCTTTGACTGCCTCCAGAAAACGTTCTTCCGGAAATACCGGCATCTCCAAACGTCTCGCAGAATCTGCCATCCGGGCAGCATTGAGATCCGGTCTGAATACAACGATCTTACCGTCTTCTGTCGTATAAGCTTTCATTCCTTCAAATACAGTCTGTGCATACTGCAGGACTCCGGCACATTCATTGAGTACCACACCGGCGTCTTCTGTCAGTCCTCCCTCATCCCATTTTCCGTCTTTATAATTGGAAACATATCTCTGTTCAGTCTGTACATAACCAAATCCGAGATTCTCCCAATCGATCTGTTTCTTCTCCATCAAAAACTCCTCCATTCCTCAATCGAACGTATTTGCAACTTGTTTGTTGCAATTATAATACTCTCACGCTCAAAAATCAAGAGTGCGCTCTGTTTTTTTATCGTTCCATCATACTGATGGATTCAATCCCGACACTTCCGCCTCTGACGACTTCAATACTTTTGAATTCTTCTTTTATCAGCTTCACCACTGCGTCGTTTTTCGTCCCGGTCTGTACAAATTCCAGAAGCAGGCTGTCTCTGTCACAGTCGATCACTTTTCCTTTAAATGTCTCTGCGATCTGATGCAGCTCCACTTTCTGATCCAGTGTACACTTCCGGACTTTGATATAAAGGATTTCTTTCATCCGCACAAAAATATCTGTAAAATCGATGACCTTGATCACTTCTACCATTCGATTGAGCTGCTTTTTGATCTGCTCAAATGTCTCATCATCACTGACTGTGGCGATTGTCATTCGGGATACCGTCGGATCTTCTGTGGTTCCTACTGTCAGACTGTCCAAGTTGTAGGATTTCCGGAAAACAGACCGGAAATCTTAGAAAGCACTCCACCTGATTTCCACATACAGAGAAATCCATCTTTTTTTCATACTTTTATCTGCCATCGTCCGTCTTCCTCCTAACAATCCATAATCATATCTTCCAGTGTTCCGCCCGGCTTGATCATCGGATATACCATCTCTTCCGGATCAATGATAAATTCAATCAGGGTCGGAGTTTTTGTATTTTTCTTTGCCTCTTCAAATGCTGCCGAGATCTCTTCTGTTTTTGTCACACGGATTCCTTTTGCCCCATAGCTTTCTGCCAGTTTTACAAAATCCGGCGTATACTCCGGAAATTCGGCTCCATCTGTCCGTCTCGAAAGCGCTCCTGCGCGCAGATTGGTCATCCCATAGCGTTTTCCGTAAAACAGCTTCTGCCACTGACGCACCATCCCCAGATATGTATTGTTAAATACACAGGCGATGACCGGTGTCTCCTCCAGAACTGCCGTTGCAAACTCCTGAATATTCATCTGCATACCGCCATCCCCGGAAACTGCGATCACTCGTTTCTCCGGATTACCGATCTGTGCTCCGATCGCCGCCGGGAATCCATATCCCATCGTCCCCAGTCCTCCGGACATGACAAGCTGCTTCTTTTCTGTAATCTCCGCATACTGAGACACCAGCATCATATGCTGACCGACATCTGTCGTGATGATTGCATCGTCAAACTGACGGTTCATCTCTTCAATAATATCCAGAGGGCTCATCAATGCATGCCGTTTCATCCGAAGCGGATGCTCCTCTTTCCATGCCGCGATCTGCGCAAGCCTATTTTTTTGTCTCGCACTCTTCCACATACTCCGTCATCTTCGTAAGCGCTTCTTTGGCATCTGCTACGATTGGAATATCCACATGAATATTTCTGGAAATCGATGCCGTATCGATATCAATATGGACAATTTGTGCATGAGGCGCAAATTCATGCAGTTTTCCCGTGATCCGGTCATTAAAGCGCGTCCCGATGGAAAACAGCAGATCACAGCCGCTGACTGCCATATTGGCTGCATAAGCGCCGTGCATCCCCAGATTTCCGATAAACAGCGGATGATTTGTCGCAATGGCGCCTCGCCCCATGATCGTTGTCACTACCGGCACCTGTGTTTTTTCCACCACTTCTGTAAACAATGCACTGGCGCGCGCAATATTCACCCCTCCGCCTGCCAGAAACAGCGGTCGTTTTGCCTTGTGAAGCATCTTGATCGCTCTTTTCAGCTGTCCGATATGTACACTGGTATTCGGCTTATATCCTCTGATATTCACCTCTTTCGGATACTGTGCACTGCCAAGCTCCGCCATCACATCTTTCGGAAGATCGATCAGAACCGGTCCCGGCCTTCCCGTTCTTGCGATATAAAATGCCTCCTTGATGATCCGTCCAAGATCTTCCCGCTTCGTGACCGTCACACCATACTTGGTGATGCTCCGTGTGATCCCCACAATATCCACTTCCTGAAATGCATCATTTCCGATCAGATGTCTCGCCACCTGTCCGGTAAAACAGACCAGCGGAACACTGTCATAATTGGCAGTCGCAAGTCCTGTCACCAGATTGGTCGCTCCCGGTCCGCTGGTCACCAGACAGACGCCGACTTTCCCCGTTGTCCTCGCATACGCATCCGCTTCATGCACCAGTGCCTGCTCGTGTCTCGGAAGGATCACATCAATCCCGCTCTGCTTATACAGCTCATCGCTGATATCGATCGTACACGCGCCCGGATATCCGAACAATACTTCTACGTCTTCTTCTTTTAATGCTTTTACAAATAATTTGTTTCCTGAAATCTGCCTCACCTTTCACACCCTCCTTATGCAAAACGCCCCAAGCTGTCAAAAAGCTCAGGGCGAATAAAATTCCTCATACACTGAATTTCAGAGGCTTTCGCTGCTGAAATTTATCCTCATTATACGGTGTATTTTTATCTTTGTCAATTTCCTTTTCTTGATCTTTTTAATCCAATTCGCATTTACTTCCCGTTGTTTCTGTTTTTCAGGGCTCCGATCACACTGTAGACAGCCAGCATTGCCATATTGACCACAACTACACTCGCACCTGCCGGTGTTGCATACACATAGGAAATCGTCACTCCCAGAATCAGGCATACAACCGATAGAATCGCTGAATTCAGAATCACACCCTTAAAGGTCTTAAACACCCGCATGGAAGTCAGCGCCGGAAAAAATAATCAGACTGGAGATCAGAAGTGCTCCCATCATCCGCATTCCCAACACGATCGTAACTGCCGTCAACACCGCAATCAGAGTATTATACAGATTTGCACGGACTCCTGTTGCCCGGGCGAAAGTCTCATCAAAGGTGATCGCAAAAATCTTATTATAGAAAAACAGATATAAGATCAGCACCGCAACCGACAGAAGAATACTGAACTGCACATCCTCACCACTCATGGCAAGGATACTTCCGAACATATAGTTATAAACATCAGTGTTCATTCCTGTCGTCATCGAAATCACCATAATCCCGATCGCCAGTGCTCCCGTAGAAATCAGTGCAATTGCCGCATCTCCTTTGATCTTGCTGCTGCCGCTGATGCGAAGAAGCAGAACCGCAGCCACCACGACCACCGGAATTGCAACCGCCAAAGGCGCCATGTTCAGCGCAGCCGCGATGGCCAGTGCCCCGAATCCAACATGAGAAAGCCCGTCTCCGATCATCGAATAGCGTTTCAGTACCAGACTGACTCCCAGAAGTGCCGAACACAATGCCACCAGGGAACCCACCAGAAACGCCCGTACCATAAATGGATAGGACATCATTTCCATAAATGTATCAAGCATTTCCCTCACCTCCCAGAAATCTCTTGCCGACTGCACTGTTTTGATATTCCTGCGCAGTTCCGTAAAACAGGGCGCTCTCCTGCAAATGCAGGATATGGCTTGCATACTGTATCGTACTTTCGATATCATGAGACACCATGACAACTGCAATTTTAGCCTCCTTATTGATTTTTCAATCAACTGGTAAAACTCTGCAGTCACCAGCGGATCCAGTCCTGTCACGGGCTCGTCTAACAACAGGAGCTTCTTTGTGGCACACAGCGCTCTCGCCAGCAGCACCCTCTGTTTCTGTCCGCCGGAAAGATCCCGGAAGCACTGGTGTTCCATTTCCCGGATTCCTAAAAGCTCCATATTCTCTCTGGCTGCCTTCTTATCCGCTGCACTGTAAAACGGCCGCCAGCCTCTGCTGTTGAGTCTGCCGGAAAGTACCACCTCATAGACGCTTGCCGGAAAATCTTTCTGCACGACCGTCTGCTGGGGAAGATACCCGATTTCGTCTTGCTTCAATCCGTCTCCCAGCAGAATCTGCCCTTTAAAGGGCGGTTTTAATCCAAGAAGACTTTTTACCAGCGTACTCTTTCCGGAACCATTCTCTCCCACAATGCAGAGATAATCTCCCTGCTCGATCCAAAAAGACAGATCCCGAACAACCGTCTGTCCCTCATATGCGATCGAAATTCCATCACATTTTATCAATGCCATCAGTTCAAAGCCTCCTTTAATGTTTCTACATTCTTTTTCATCATGCTCAGATAAGTCTCCCCGTCTGCAAATTCCTTTGCAGTCAGATTATGACAACTGTAAAACGTCTTCACTTTCGCATGTGTCGTCTCGGCAATGGCATTTGCAATATTCTCATTACTCAGCTCCATCTTTAAGATCACCGGAATCTGTTCTTCCTTTGCTTTGTTGATCAGAAATGCCATCGTTGCCGCACTTGGCTCCGTATCGGATGCGCAGCCCGGAAATGCCGCATAGTATTTCAGACCGTATTCATCTGCAAAATACCGGAACGGAAAACGGTCTCCAAAAAGCAGCACATCGCGTTTGGCCGAACTTACCACCTCACGAAACTCATCATCCAGCTCTTCTAAAAGACTCACATACGCTTTTTCGTTCTCTTCATAAACTGCCGTCTGCTCCGGATCCAGCTCACCCAGAACATCTGCAATCTGCTCCACAATTGCAATGGCATTCTTTGGAGACGTCCATACATGTTCATCCGGGGTCAGCGTCTCATGTGTTTCGTGCTCCTCTTCCCCGTGCTCATGCTCGTGCTCTTCCTCTTCTTCATGTTCATGACCACGTTCTTCTTTCATCCCTTCTACGTGTTCTTCATTTACCGTATCCACGCAGTCGATCAGGCGAAGCAGTCTGATATGTTCTGTATCGATGGAGTCCAGAATATCCTCCACCCATTCATCGTTCTCACCGCCCACATAAATAAACAGATCACAATTCTGGATCTTCAGAATGTCCTGCGGTGTCGGCTCATAGGAGTGTGTCTCTTCTCCCGGCTTTAAAAGCATCGATACTTCTACATTATCCCCTGCGATCTGACGTACAAAATCATACTGTGGAAAAATGGTTGTCACGACATTTACTTTCTCTTCGCCGGTCTCTTTCACAGCCCCACTCTCTGACATCCGGCCACACTTGTCACCAAAAGAAACACACTCAGCAGCACTGCCGCCTGTTTTCTCTTGTATGTTTTTCTAAATTTCATGATATGCCTGCCTTCACTGTCGGCGCTCGTAAGTCGAAAATACATACTCCAGATCAAAACAAGTATGCTCTTCACTGACTTCTGTCATTTCCCAGTCTTCCAGCTGATCCAGATTCGGGAAATACGTATCTGCCTGATATGCATGGTCGATCTTTGTTACATATACTTTGCTGCAATAAGGAAGCATCATCCGGTAAATACTTTCTCCGCCGATCACAAAGATTTCTTCCTCATCGTATTTTTTCAGTTCTTCCAGCAATTCTTCTGTTGTATGCACGATCACTGCATCTTTCACATGATAATTGGGATTCCCTGTCAGCACAATATTGGTGCGGTTCTTCAGCGGCAGACCGTTCGGAAAGCTTTCCAGCGTCTTTCTTCCCATCACAACTACCTTTCCACCTGTCATCTGACGGAAAAACTTCATATCTGCCGGAATGCTGACCAGAAGTTTGTTTTTATATCCGATTGCCCAGTTTTTATCGGCTGCTACAATTGCGTTCATATTCATTTCCTCCTTTTTTTGCACAACTCCTATACCGCGATTGGAATATTCTTGATCTGAGGATGTGTCTCATATCCATCCAGCCGTACATCATCCGGTGTAAATTCATAGAAATCCTTTACCTCTGGATTCAGCCAGAATTTCGGTGCCGGAAGCGGTTCTCTTTTGATCAGTTCCTCGATCATCGGGATATGTCTGTCATAAATATGCGCATCTGCGATCACATGAACAAACTCTCCGACCTTCATATCACACACCTGTGCCAGCATATGAAGCAGCACCGCATACTGACACACATTCCAGTTATTTGCTGCCAGTACATCCTGAGAACGTTGATTCAGGATTCCATTTAATGTCAGTTTGTCACTGTCCTTTTCTTTTGTCACATTAAATGTCATGCTGTATGCACACGGATACAGATTCATCTCATGAAGATCCTGATGCACATAGATATTCGTCATGATCCGGCGGCTGTAAGGATTGTTCTTCAGATCATAGATCACACGATCGACCTGATCCATCATTCCCTCTTTATACTGATGCTTTACCTGCATCTGATAGCCGTAGGCTTTTCCGATGGAACCGTCCTCATCTGCCCAGCTGTCCCAGATGTGACTGTTTAAGTCATGAATGTTGTTGGACTTTTTTCTGCCAGATCCACAGCATCTCATCCACACAGCTCTTGATCCCTGTCCTTCGCAGAGTCAGTGCCGGAAACTCTTTTGAGAGGTCATAACGGTTCACAACGCCAAATTTTTTGATGGTGTACGCAGAGGTTCCATCCTCCCATACCGGGCGTACCTTTTCTCCCTCTGTACTCGTTCCGTTGTCAATAATGTCTCTGCACATCTCTATAAATACTTTATCTGCGTAACTCAATCTTATCTTCTCCTTCTAATATTCTCTGATCATACTGCTGATTTCAGAAATGCTGTCCATTTTCTGCAGCTCTCTCAGCGCATCCTTAATATGATACTCTTTCACTTTTTCTGTACTGATGACCAGTTCAGCCGCTTCTTCCTGTACATGCTTCTGCACAACTCTGCGGATACTTACCTTATGACCGCCAAATACACTTGCCACTTTCGCCAGAACTCCCGGTTCGTTTTTCACCTGCATTCTGAGGAAAAATTTATTTTTCACTTCATCAAACGGCTTCACCGGCAGATCCTGATAGCAGGTACAGCTGATTCTTCCGTTGCATCCAAACTGCAGGTTTCTGGCAACATCAATCACATCACCGACAACAGCACTTGCCGTCGGCATCTCCCCGGCACCTCTTCCGTAAAACATCGCATCATCCACAGCATCTCCGTGCACAAAAACAGCATTGAACGAATCCCGCACGGACGACAGGGGATGCTCTTTTCCAAGCAGCACCGGATACACTCCCACTTCAATCCCTTTGTCCGTATTGTGCGCAACTGCAAGCAGCTTGATCACACAGTCAAACTCTTTTGCATAGGCAATATCTTCTGCTGTGATCTTTGTGATTCCTTCTGTATAAACATCTTTAAACTGTACTCTGGAATGAAAGGCAATGGAGGAAAGGATCGCGGCCTTTCTTCCGGCATCCAGTCCTTCCACATCCGCTGTCGGATCTGCCTCTGCATATCCCAGCTCTGTTGCTTTTGCAAGTGCAGCTTCAAAACTCATGTTTTCTTCAAACATCTTGGTTAAAATATAGTTTGTCGTTCCGTTCACGATCCCCATCACTTCTGAGATCTCATTTCCGGCAAGACACTGTTTGAGCGGACGGATGATCGGAATGGCGCCTGCCACCGATGCCTCAAACAGCAGATCACAGCCATGTGCCGCCGCAAGGTCCAAAAGCTCTCCTCCGTGTTCTGCCATCAGATCTTTATTGGCTGTCACCACATGCTTTCCGGCTCCAAGTGCTTCCTCGATCATGGACTTTGCCGGTTCGATCCCGCCCATCACTTCGATCACAATCTGAATCTCCGGATCGTTTACAATCGATTTCCAGTCCGTTGTGAGAAGCTCTGTATCCACACCTTCTCTTTTTTTATGCAGACTGTGTACCAGGATCTTTTCCACTTCCAGCTCGGCGCCAACTGTGTGTATCATACTTTCTGATCTCCTCTGGATCAATTTGTACACTCCGCCTCCAACTGTTCCAAGTCCCAGCAATGCCACTTTGATCTTTTTATTTTCCATACTCTTCACCTCTGTTTTTGAATCCACTGTTTTTCTTTGCTCCATCTACAGACTTCTGTTTCTATAGAGTAACAAAATCTTTTCGAAAAGTAAAGCGGACATTCTTCTGTCCGCTTCTATCTATAGCTGACCTTATTGAAAGGCAATACCATATAATTCACAGGCCTGTGTAAACAATCGCTCTGTGTTTTCTGTTGCCTGAGAAGTATTCAAAGATACACTGCTCACCAGAATTTCCCGGTCCTCCATCAACTGAACCTGTATGATCTCAGTACACGGATAAGCCACTCCATCTGCCCCGATCTGATTGCAGATCAGCTGCTGCATCACGAATCCGTCTTCTGCTACCATCTCACCTACAGTAATATCCGTATAGATTCCCGCCTGACTTTCCAATGTCTTTCGGATATTTTCCACTTCTGCCGAAATTCTCTGCTCAATCGTTTCATCCGCAGCCAGAAGTGTAAAACCTGCTTTCAGCTCAATTCCATCTTTTGCGGAAGTTGCTGTGGACTCCGTAACTGTATTCTCCCCGGCCTTGAACAATGTGACATCCGTAACCCATTGATAACCATCCAGGGATACTGTCTCAAAATCCTCATATCCTTCAATCGGAGTGCCCTCATATTCTCTCTGAACGCCCTCCTCTTCTTTCACATCTGGTTCTTCCTGTGTTTCCTCCGGAACTTCTTGTGAAATCACCGCATCCTGTGTCTGTTGTACTGTCAGATCTGAAACTGCAAACAGGCCCAGTGCGACAACTGCTATCACTTCAAGTACCAACAGAATGATACCGATTCCGCCAGTGATCGCACTGGCTATGATCGCTCCTGTACTTTTCTCCCGATCCGGACCTGTATACTCTGCCTTTCCAAACGCAAGGATTGGAAGAAAGACAATACTTAAGAAAATCAGCCCACAGGCAAATCCACCCTTCTTTCCAAACACTTTTGCCAGTTTTATCATTGTAAAAATTGCAAATATCAGATTCCCCAGCGGCAGGAATCCAAAAATAAACAGCCATCCTCTCCCCCAGGTTATCCTGGTCATTACATACAAATTATAAAACGGGATCAATGACGCCCATCCGGGTTCTCCTGCTTTACAAAATACTTTCCACATTACCGCAACACAAAAAATCAGAAGCGCCAATGCTACAATTATCATTCCTATCGCTGCTGCCATCATACCTTTTCCTCCTGTTCCTTAGCTCCCTTATCCCTTTTGATCTCTATTTCATTCTCCTCTTTTGGACTGAAGAATGATTCTTTTCGATTTTAACACATCATAGCAAAAAAGTCGATGAGAATAATTCTCTTTTTGAATATTGTAATATACAGGCAGGGATTGGTGTAAACAGTACGATTTGAACATACAATTAGAAATTTCAAAAAAATTAATTTTTTTCAAAAAAGTTGTTGACAGATAAGAACTCCTGTAGTATAGTATATATTGTTCCGAGGGGAACACAAAACAAACGCGATAGTGGCTCAGCTGGTAGAGTACGACCTTGCCAAGGTCGGGGTCGCGGGTTCGAACCCCGTCTATCGCTCTTAAGAGACTGTAGATCGAAAGATTTACAGTCTTTTTTATATTTTCAAAACCCGGCATTTCTTCCACTTCCAGTTCAATCCCTGCTTGAGTTCCCTCTCCGTTTCCTTTGATAAATCAAAAGCAATACAAAAAGAGCTCTTACTACTTGTGTAGTTGAGAGCTCTCCATAATTCACGTTCTGTATGCACCATTTTTCAAAAAATGCACACTTCTTCACATTATTCTTCTGTTTTTACATCTTTTACATCCAACTTCAGTCCCAGTTCTTCCAACTGTTTATTGTCTGCCATACTTGGAGCCTGTGTCATCAGGCAGGATGCGTCTTTGATCTTCGGGAATGCCATCACATCACGGATACTGTCTTCTTTTGCCATCAGCATGACCATTCTGTCCAGACCATATGCCAGTCCTGCGTGAGGCGGTACTCCGTATTTGAATGCATCCAGAAGGAAGCCAAACTGCTCATATGCCTGCTCTTTTGTAAATCCAAGCACCTCAAACATCTTCTCCTGTACGTCGTTCTGGAAGATTCTTACACTTCCTCCACCGATCTCATTTCCATTTAAGACGATATCGTACGCTTTTGCACGGACTCTGCCCGGCTCGGAATCAATATACTGCAGATCTTCTTCCATCGGCATCGTGAATGGGTGATGCATTGCCAGATAACGATTCTGCTCATCGCTCCACTCAAGCAGCGGGAATTCTGTAACCCACAGGAAATTGTACTGATTCTTGTCCAGAAGTTCCATCTGTTTTGCCAGTTCCAGACGTAAATTTCCAAGAACATCCCATACAACTTTGTTCTTGTCTGCCGCAAAGAGCAGTAAATCTCCTGCTTCTCCGTTCATTGCTGCAATCAGATTGTTCATCTCTTCTTCTGTCATAAATTTGGAGAAAGAGGATTTCACGGTTCCATCTTCCTGAATTGCAATATAAGCAAGTCCCTTGGCACCGAAATCTTTTGCAAATGCCACCAGCTTGTCAATCTTCTTACGCGGCATTGCTCCCTGTCCTTTTGCGTTGATACCACGGACTGTTCCTCCGTTCTCAATCGCCCCTTTGAACACAACAAATTCACTGTCTTTCACAGTCTCTGTCACATTCACCAGTTCCATACCGAAACGGGTATCCGGTTTGTCAGAACCGTAGCGGTCCATCGCTTCCTGCCATGTCATTCTCTGGATCGGAAGCTGTACATCCACATCCAGAACTTCCTTGAACAGTTTTGCAAGGAAACGCTCGTTGACTTCGATCACGTCATCTACATCCACAAAGGAAAGCTCCATATCGATCTGGGTAAACTCCGGCTGTCTGTCTGCACGAAGATCCTCGTCACGGAAACATTTTGCGATCTGGATATAGCGGTCACATCCGGAACACATCAGAAGCTGTTTGTAAAGCTGTGGTGACTGTGGAAGTCCGTAAAAACTTCCCGGATGTACACGGCTAGGCACCAGATAATCTCTTGCCCCTTCCGGTGTTGTCTTTCCGAGGATCGGGGTCTCGATCTCAAGGAAGCCTTCTTCTGCGAAAAACTGACGTGCCAGTGTTGTGACCTGACTTCTCATACGCAGGTTTCTCTGAAGATCCGGTCTTCTTAAATCCAGATAACGATATTTCAGACGAAGCTCTTCCTTTGTCTTGCTGTTTTCTTCCACCTGGAACGGCGGTACCTCGGATTCTGAGAGGATGCGAAGTTCTTCAGCACGCACTTCAATCTCTCCTGTTGCCAGGTTTTCATTGACTGCACCGCTTCTCTTCTCCACATTTCCTACAACTGCAACTACAAACTCACTTCTTAATTTTGAAGCTTTTTCCATCAGCTCTGCCTGTTCTTCTCCCTCAAATACGATCTGAAGGATTCCGGAGCGGTCACGCAGATCCATAAATACGATTCCGCCTTTATTTCTGTTCTTCTGTACCCATCCCATGACGGTTACTTTCTCTCCAATGTTTGCACTGGACAGTTCCCCGCATCGGTGTGTTCTTTTGAGTCCCTGCATTGATTCTGCCATTTCTCTGTTTCTCCCTTCTTCTCTACAACTGCTCCACATTGTCAGCATAGCAGTCTACAATCTCTGTATATCCCTGTTCCATCAGCTGTTCTTTCTGGAACTTTTTATTTTTCTTCATGTTGACGATCATCACCTGTTTTCCAAGTGCGCGCTCTGCTTTTGCCAGATTTAGGATCTTGAGCATGCCTTCCTTCGGCATCTTCTTGTCGATCAGAAATGCTTTCTTCTGTGCGGCTGTCGGTACCTGATATCCTCGTTCTAAAAGCAGCATGACAATCCGTTCAAATCCGATGGAAAATCCGACTGCCGGTGTATTCTGTCCGGTGAATTTTCCGATCATTTCATCATAACGTCCACCGCCGCCTACCGAACCGCCGAACTCGTCCATAGAAATCTCAAACGATCGTCCCTGTATAGTAAGACATTCCCCGAACCAGTGTCGGATCAAATTTCATGCAAAAATCCGCTTCCTTTGCACTTTCCACACTTGTAATAATCATCTCGAGCGAAGCCGCCGCGTCATCCGCAAGAAAGCCTTCCAGTTTTCTTTACAGTAACGTACGCCTTCCACGTCATTCGTAATCTCTTTGAATAACTGCAAATATTTTTCCACAGACCCTTTTGCATATCCGTTTTCCTCTAATTCTGCTGCCACACCATCCAGACCGATCTTGTCCATCTTGTCCAGGATGATGAATACATTTTCATAATCACTCTCTGCAAATCCGCTGTATGCTGCCATTGCTTTTAAGATTCTTCTGTCATTGATACGGATCGTAAAGTTTTAAAATCCAGTTTTCCAAGCAGCGTCGTCGTTGCCAGGATCAGCTCGATCTCTGCCAGATTACCTGGCTCTCCCAGAATATCGATATCACACTGCATAAACTGACGGAAACGTCCTCTTTGCGGTCTGTCCGCTCTCCAGACATTTCCCATCTGAAGTGCTTTAAACGGAGACGGCAGTTCATTTGCATTGTTCGCATAGTATCTGGACAGCGGTACTGTCAGATCGTAACGAAGTCCTCCGTCCACAACATCTTTTTCTTCTTTTGCTTCTTCGATCTTCAGCTTTTCTCCTCTTTTTAAAATCTTGAAGATCAGTTTTTCATTGTCTCCGCCCTGTTTGCTGCAGAGATTTTCAATGTGCTCTACACATGGAGTCTCAATGGATGAGAACCCAAATGCGCGGTATGTCTCTTTGATCTGTCCGATCACATAATCGCGGATCTCCATCTCCGCCGGCATCATATCTTTCATTCCGGTTACCGGTTTCTTTTTCAGCGCCATAACCATTCTCCTTTTCTCTCTATCATCTCATCAATACGGCTTTCATACTCCGTAATATTTTTCACATTTTCTATGCGGATCAGATTCGTCTCCCGTCCATTGTCCAGACGGATCTTCTCCGGAAGCACGATCTTTGTGGAGGCACCTGCCCCGGCTGCAAGGATCGTCTGTTTTTCTTCCATAATAAGTATATTGTATATTCCGGCTTTGTCAACCTTTGCATATCCAACATTTTCAAAATTTCCCGCAATATTTTTCTGCCGGTACAGATAATACGGCACAAGTCCCATGCGTTCTGCCGCCCTGGCACTCTCTTCTACCATCTGTTCGATCTCAGAATGCAGATCAATCTTGCGCTGCTCCTGGCCGAACTTCGCCGCCCGCTTGATCGCCAGCGCATGAACCGTCAGACTGTCCGGCAAAAGCTCTTCAATCTGACAAAGCGTATCCCTCATATCCTCCGCCGTCTCTCCCGGAAGTCCTGCGATCAGATCCATGTTGATATTGTCAAATCCAAGCTCTCTGGCTGCATGGAAAATGTCTTTTACATCCTGAACGGTATGCTTTCTTCCCACCAGATCCAGCGTTTTCTGCTGCATGGTCTGGGGATTGACAGAAATCCTGGTCACCGGAAATCTTCGCATCACTTCCAGCTTTTCTCTTGTAATGCTGTCCGGTCTTCCCGCCTCGATCGTAAACTCCTGCAGATACTCAAATGAAAACGACTTCTGTATCGTATCCAAAAGCTCAAAAAGTTGCTCTGCCTCCAGTGTTGTCGGAGTCCCTCCTCCGATATAGATCGTATTAAGCTTTCTTTCTTCTGCCCGCTCTCCCAGTGCCCGGATTTCCTGACAGAGCGCCTTTAAATAATCATCTACCCGGTCTTTCCACTCCGCCAGAGGGGACGAACTGAAAGAACAGTACGAACAGATGCTTGGACAAAACGGAATCCCTACATAGAGACTGAATCCCTGCTCATAGTCCAGTCTGCCAAGCAGCTCTTTTTCCCGCTCTGCAATCGCAATGCCAAGTTCTGCCTTCTGGTGACTGACTCCGTACTCCTGCTCTAAAAATGTGCAGACTTCTTTTCGGCTCATACCGGCTTCCAGTTTCTGCATAGCCAGCTTTGTCGGTCTGACACCTGTCAGCATCCCCCAGGCAAGTATCCGTCCGGTCACTTTTGACAGCCAGTCATAGACAATCTTTGTCACCTTCTTCTTTCCATCCTGGCGGTCCGGACAGTCTGCAATTTCTGAAACAGGAACATAAAAGCAAGAATTCTCTTCCAGTTTCACTGAAACCAGAGATTCCTGCTTTTCGTCCAGATTCTGGCTGATCTCCTCATTCGGGAAAAAAGCCTTCACAATATGATATAAATTATACATATATAACGTATCTTTACTGCTGATCTGTATCATCATATTTCTCTTCCGTTTTCTTACAAAAACGGATTATTCTCCTTTTCAAATCCGATCGTTGTTGCCTCCATATGTCCCGGATACACCTGTGTATCTTCCGGAAGGCTCAGCAATCGCTCTTTTACCGAACGCACCAGTGTACTCATACTGCCTGTCGGAAAATCTGTTCTTCCAACAGAGCCTGCAAACAGTGTATCTCCGCTGAAAAGAACCTCCTCTTCTTCTATATAATAACAGCATCCTCCCGCCGTATGCCCCGGAGTGGAGATCATACGGATCTGATATCCTGCAAGTGCGAGAGATGCCCCATCTTCCAGAAACTTGGCGTCCGCAAACACATAGCCCGCTCCATATGCAACAGACAGATTCACATTGGCATCTGTCAGAACCTTCTGCTCCAGTGCACTGGCATAGACAGGAACTGACCATTCCCTGCGCAGTGTGTCAATTCCCATAATATGATCAAAATGACCATGTGTCAGGAGAATTCCCTGCAACTGAAGACCTTCTGTCTGGATAAATTCGACAAGCGGCGCAGATGGTGCCGCCGGATCCACAACAAAACATTCTTTTGTATTTTCATTGTACACCACATAACAGTTGGTGCCGACCATTCCGATCACAAATTTTTGTATCTTCCATTTTT
>ENA-OQJN01000304-OQJN01000304.1-human-gut-metagenome-genome-assembly--contig:-NODE-304-length-22692-cov-3.711544_pt1 | contig 22692 bp, 19 predicted proteins | sample MGYA00242610_ERZ504777 | MGnify/ENA primary metagenome ERZ504777 (study PRJEB26092, sample SAMD00036350) | human gut metagenome | host: Homo sapiens | study: EMG produced TPA metagenomics assembly of... | reverse complement strand
ATTCGCGGTCGGTTTTCGTAATGGCCGCCTTCAGGGTATCTTCCATGAAGCTGTCGTAATCAGTTTCATCGTGAAGGACGCAGATTCCCCCTTGAGCCAGGAAAGAATCGCTGTTTTCCACGTCATCTTTGGTAATCATGAGGACCTTTTTATCGCGCGGCACGTGGAGGGCGGCAAAGAGGCCGCTGGCACCGGTACCGACGATGACAACATCTGTTTTTTCTGTTTCCATGACATCTACCTTCTTCTATTTGGCTAACTCCAGCATCCGTTCCAAAGCCCGGACGGCTTTCCCTGCCACGTGATCGTCGACAAAGACTTCGTTGGTCTCATCGCGCAGGCAGTCGCGGACCTTTTCCAAGGTGACTTTCTTCATATTGATGCAGTACGCATCTTCCATGGCCGGATAAAAGACCTTGTCGGGATTGCGCGTTTCCAGCTCATAAAAGACGCCGCCTTCGGTGCCGATGATGAACTCTTTGGCATCCGACGCTCCGGCATAGTCGATGATGCCCGACGTGCTGCCGACGTAATCGGCCAGGGCCAGGACTTCCTTGCGGCATTCGGGATGGGCCAGGAACAAGGCCTTGGGATGAGCCGCCTGAACGGTCTCGACGTAATCCGGGTCGACCGTATCGTGACGGGGACAGAAGCCCTGATTGACGATAAAATGCTTATCCGGCACCTGAGTCGAAACGTAATGGCCCAAGTTCTTATCGGGCGTAAAGAAGATGTTCTTCTGGGGCAGCTTCTTCACGATCTTGACGGCATTGGACGACGTGACGCAGACGTCGGACGCCGCCTTGACCGCTGCCGTCGAATTGACGTAACAGACGACGGCCAAATCGTCGTACTGGGTGCGGGCCTTTTCGATCGTCGCCGTGTCGGCCATGTGGGCCATAGGACAGGTCGCCGTCGCATCGGGCATGAGGACCTTCTTTTGAGGATTGAGCATCTTGGCGCTCTCACCCATAAAATCGACGCCAGCAAAGACGATGATTTTGGCATCCGTTTCGACAGCCTTCTTGGCCAGACCAAAAGAATCGCCGACGAAGTCAGCATAGGCCTGGACCTCATCGGGCACATAATAATGAGCGAGGATAATGGCCTCTTTCTCCTTTTTTAAGGCAGCGATCTCATCTTCAATATACACAGGTTTTCATCCTTTCAGAGAAACGGGACCGCCCGTCGGACAAGTCCCGTTCACCCCGCCGAGTATAAGGCCGGCGACCCTTTTTATTTACCCTAATTATACGCTATTGACCAAATTTTGACAATACTACTGTCAAGACAATAGAAAAGTCAAATATACAGATTTACCCAGAAATCACTACCGATACAGAAAAGAGCCGTTCCCCAAGGTAATGACCTCAGGAAACGACATGTAGTAAAGTGACATAGTCGACCAAGCCTCCATACCAATATGAAAAAGTGTTAGCACTAGTCTAATTATTAACATCAATTTCAAGCAAACCCAGAGTATATCATCGCCCGCGCTCTGATACCAGTCTATCTCCAGATTCAATAAAATCAAGACTTACTCAAAAATCAAGGAGAAAATAAAAAGAGCTAACTTTAAATACCATAAATTATGGATATCAAAGTTAGCTCCAATATATAGACTTTTATTTTCAAGTTCTTTTCAATTTACATTACGAAAATAAGGGCCCTCAATTTCACATCCAATGATGTCCTAACAAAACATCATTAAATATCATGCATATAATCATGATTATTCGAATTCATTTTTAACATGAAGTATCGGAAATTTGAATTGTTTTTTTTCTGAAACCAGAGTCCCTTTTCGTAGGCACATAAATCTTTCCAGATCCTCAATCCTAAAAATTATCCCTTCATTTGCAAATTCATCCAATATCGCTTCTTTGCTCATATAACCACCGTCTATTAATAAATCAATAGCTCCTTGGAATAAGTTATCCCTAAGTTGTCCAGGAACATCCCCTGGTTCTTTTAGTCGCCATCCTTTTTTTGAAATTTGCCTCATCATATACTGGAATTGATTCGCTGTTATAATCCCCATTTGGCGCGATCGATACATCATAGCCTGCATTGACACTTTCCACTTTTTCTTCAATTCTCTATAATAATCTATTGCAGTAGGATAAGCAGAAACAGCCATTCCAAACGATTTTCTCGGCAGCAAAAAATGCGCTAGCAAAAATATTTGCCTGTTTTTCCCGCGCATTAAATTCATCCTTAGAGACTTCACCTTCTGTATCTTCAATTGACCATCTATGCATCAAAAGATGTCCAAGCTCATGAGCCATATCAAACCTCAATCTTTCAAGTGGCTTCTTTCCAATTGCTAAAACAACTACATATACATCTTCACCATTAACATTAATTTGTTGACTATAGGCATCAATTGATGAATCTTCATTTTTAAAGCCGGTAACAACAATACCATTAGACTCTAGCAAATACTGAAGATTATCAATAGGTCCATTACCCAATCCCCAATAATCTCTTACGTATTCTGCTAAACGTTCTATCTTAGATACAGCTTCATCAGAATCTACATCTTGAAAATTTTCTTCAAAATCATACATCCTTGTATCTGGCAGATTTAACTGAGGGAAATCGATTTTACTGAGTAATATTTCATATAAGGAAGCTACATATTTTGTCTTTTGTGAGGCTGCAACCCTAGCTCTCTTCGTAGTAGAAGCTTGTGATCTAAAATAAGTTTTTCCAGTCCTAATAACTTGAGAAGGCTCAGTCATAAAAATTGATAAGGAAACGATAAAGCCTTTGCAATTTTAAAAACATTCTCTGCGGGCGGAGTATTAGCCTCATTTGCATATAACGACAGTGACTGCTTGCTGATCCCGGTTTCCCTTGCCAATTCAGTCATTTTCTTTTCTCTTAATTGCATAGCCTCTTTAAGCCGTACGCCATTAAATTTTTCTTGTTTCATTTTCATATAAAAAGCACACCCTTTTATGTTAATGTTATGCTTTCCTGTCTTCCTCCATTTCCCTAGGATAAATTTCAACCTTTTTATCCGGCTCGCTAGATAACTCACCTATTACTCCAGGTTTAATGGAGACTAAGTCATGCCCATCCTTTACGGGTTTATCTTTAGATTCCAATGTCAATTCACTAAAATCTGGCTTTAAATACTCAAGCAAGGATAGACACTCAAGAGTATGCCCATTCTTATCTAATAGCATCGCATCGATATTCGTAATCATATAATTTGCTGATTTGTAAACAGCAAGCCAACAACGATACCCCTGAAAAAAAGTCGGATTTCTTTTCAAAATTTTGATAAAATCTTCTTCATAAGTATTTTTTCTAAACGCATAAGGATCTTCTAATCCAAAATCAAATAAAGACCCTTGTTCATAAGTTGATATTGCATCTGAATTTAGGTTATTCACTAAAGTCTGTATATAATGGGGATTGCTTCTATCCTTCTTTTTTCTTGACACTATCTAAAGCACTCTTTGTGCAAATCAGAAAAATTATTTTATTAACAAAGTCAATAACTAGAACGCCTTGCCAACACGCACGTTTGAATATCATTGTTTCAACAGCTTCACTTGTTGCAAACAGATTCACCAAATTAGTATTTATATTATCCACTCTCACACGAGGAGAGGCTATTTTTCGTTACTGTATTACTTTCTTCATCGTAGTGTCGACAATCTTCACCCACGCCTTTTTTCCACCGCTCTTACAATACCACTTAATGTTTGATTCATATGTTTGTCGATGATCACAATAACTTATATCCTCCCGGTCTATTTTATAATATTATTTTTACATTTATAATTAAATTTGTCAAGTATTTTATTAAATTTATTTTTTTAGTCATTTCTAAGAGAAATAAATTTTCTACCTTGAAGTAACTCTAGAAATTTAAGTTTCCCCCACCGTAGCCAAATGCTGCATTGTTTTTTTCGCTGCAATATCATGGCAAAGGCAAAATTCTATGAGCTATACCAGCCGATTTTTTTCCTTGCGTTTTCTATCATTATAGTCTTTGATCAACTACTTTATGACATTGCTCCAAGTCTTCAATTCCGTTGCAATCTATAAACCCATATTAGATTTTCTACTTCCCATAGTTTGGTAGTCCAAGTCTTTTGTTTTAGATATATGTTCTCAAAAAAGATATTTTTTTAATCGTTAGATATGACATTCTATCTGGTAGTACTCGACTTAGGCCGAGCGGAATACAAAAGGCCCCTACTTAGTTTAGCTTGCTTTATTCAACGCAGTTCCCCCCCCCTTTCTGCACAAGACTGTTTAGTAATTTCATAACCACCCTCTTTGTGTATAGATTTAAAAGTAAGTCAAAATAGCGCTTTTTCATACCTGCACGTCCTTGCTAATCAAATTAGTAATACTTAGGGCTATAACTTTCTGAGACGAGTTGCAAGATGTCAGTCCTGTGTTTAAGCAATTTGGAGACACCTTGCAGATTTTTCCTTGTAAAAATGATATGTCTAGCGTCTGTACGCAAAGTATGTGTCTTGAAGTGCCCAAATTGAATTTTGAACCCGTTCTCAGTTTATATGAAAACTTTTTTTCACGCGACGTTCCATACATTCGACGATAACCGTAATTTTCATGATTTTTTCGGATATCCTTGATTTTGGTCTCGAGCTCATGAAAGTTCAAAGGGGAACCAGTCGCATTGTCCAAAATGTGTATATTTCGGCAGTTTAAGAAAGGAAAGGATATCTTCTAGTTAATATGATTCTTGGCGAATGTGAGTCAGACTTGCTTTCACATTCGTGCTGCTTCATACTTTAATCGCAGTCACCTCAATACTTTTAAACAAACAGGCTCCACTCTTAGACAATAATTTGCTTCTTCCAATTGTTTCAGATAGACTTGTTGTTCATTTTACGGTTTCCTAGGCATAGTGAGTTTAACTATTTTGAGATTTCTGCCCGTCTATTGTGAGTGGAATCTTTCTAATACTGACTGACCGATAAGTATCTTCCCCCATTTGCCCCAAGACGGTCATTTCATGGCAAAAGTAAACGATAAATTCTGATATCTGTACTTAAGTATAATTTATCTCATAAAGTTTTAACCTAAAAAAGCATTTTGCAAAAAAGCACTCCCCCTGTAGTCAGATTTTAGATCCAACTACAGGGGGAGTGGGTAGAAAGAAGATTATCTCGATATATCCATCCTTCTTGTATCATCATAAAAATCATATTAACTAAACTTACCATTCTTCGACAGTTACTAGTCCTTTTTCAATAACCATCGGAAACGAAAGCGTTTTATTGGTAGCCGCAAATGAAACCATGATTTTACCAGTTTTAATCCCTGTAACTTTTCCTTTGCCAAAAGTCGTATGCCTGACAACCGTGCCTATGCGGAATTTGGACAAATCAATCTCTTTAAACGTAAGATTATCTGTTTCCTCTGAAACGTTATCTTGTTCCAATGTTTCTGGGATAGTATATATTTTTTTGCTAGTTAAAGACCTTTGGACCGGTTGTTCTACAATGATCTTTTTCTTAAAAGGGTTTTCCTGCATCGAAGCATTTTGTGCTGTCGCCATCTCTCTATATTCGTCTTTTGAAATGACAGTACTGAACAAACCAATATTTTCATCCGCAACATGTCTGTTAATCCCCGTATACTCTAACGAAGAATCTTCGTAACGCTTAAAATTATAAACGGCGCTATTCATCAGTGAATCGTTAAAAATTCCTATAGAAACAAGCAATTCAAAATCTTCGATAGTAAGACCCGTTACTTTTTTAAAAAGTCCTGGTTCAAACTGAGTGATGACGTCTTTCAAACTAAATTCACGAAAATCTGTTAAGTACATGAAAATTGGTATTCTAGTAGCAAATTTAATAAGTTTTTCTTGAATTTCTTTTCTCTTAGCCTTATATTCTTTTTCCTCTTCCGAAAGTTTTTCTTTTTTTCGGAGTCATTTCTTCATTTCCCTTAGACTTAATCTTTTTAACTGCATTAGACTTATTAATAATAGTTTCAATATCTCTATTTAGACTACGAAAACCTTCTATATTCATAATAGCATTCATTGCGTCTTCATTATTAAGAAGTCTCTGCAAGGTTTCATTATCTACATTTACAAGTAACGCAGATTCCCAGCGCCGTGCCAGTAATGTCGCTGACGTACCGGCCATCGTAATATCGAGAATATCCGATGCAGAAACAGCAGTCATCGTACTTCCATCAAAAGCCAGAACAGGGAGAAAATGGATGAAATTGGCAACCTTTTTTTCCGGATTTGATTCTCGAATATTTAACCTACAACTGTAGTCAGAAATCTGTCGAAGTGCACGATCGAGCGCAAAATCAAAAATGTAGGAATTTTCTTTCATAATTTCTTCCGTCCCGTCTTCCTTCTTAAACGGTCCAAGGAGATTGCTACACGAAAGGCTGCCTGGAAATAGGTTTCAGGAGAAGATAAATTACGCAACATAAAAATACCGGTCCACGGTTTAATAGTTACACCCGTTGTCAATTTACCACAAGAAAGTGTGATTGTCTTGGTTTCAAGTGGCGAATCCATAGAAGTACGTACCGGTCCAAGAGCTTCCAGCCCGACACCTGCTGCCGCTCCAGCACAGACATTTACATAGTAGTCATGATAGAAGACATTTTGTGCTTCCGCAAGTAGATTTGCCATAGCATAACACGAAGCTACATTCGGTAAAAACCATAAAGTATGATTTAAAACAGAAAGCATTCGAGTATCAGAATATGGCATAACAGGTTTTGCATTCTGACCTAGTTTCAAATCATCAAGCGATGAAGGAAGATAGGCACCACGAATCAGGTTAAGCCATTTCTGAACAGAGTCCTTATAAATAAACTGTGCAGTTTCAACCTTACCTTCTATTGCCGGTTTTGCTGCAAAAAATACATTTAAATCAAATTCATTGAAATCTTCATTATATGCAATACGTCTGATTTCATCAGGAATTCGGTACGTCATTAAAACAATTTGGGGCATAGATGCATAGGGATTAGGCCCATCATGATAATCCCAGTTTTGTTTTGCATTTTGTTCATCAGAATAAGTCCAAGAGAAGATTTGATCTTCCATAAACTCACCTGTGTTCAATGCACGAAAAGGAGTTCCCGATAGAAATAGATAATAATTCGTAGTAATTGGTAAAAAAGTTTCGTTTATAGCATTGTCAGCCTCATCGTTCTTATATTTTTCAAGATCAAGTTCATCATAGCTATCATCATCTTCGTTTTCAAAAAGCTTCTTTGCATTTTCGCGCCAGGCACCGAAATGATATTCATCAAAAATGACCAAGTCCCAATTCGTAGTGTGCACCCATTCATTTTTGACTTTTATACCACCTGCAACATTAGTTCCTAAGAAATCCTGAAATGATCCAAAACAAACAATGGGTTTATCAGGATTCATATCCTCTGGCTTTACTCCTGTCCTCCAAGACAAATCTCGAGAGTAAAATTGCCAGCCTTCAAAATCCACATGTGTATTCAAGTCGGTTTCCCAAGACTCTTCTACAGCAGGTTTAAAAGTAAGAATTAACACACGTTTCAAATTCATTATCTTAGCCAGTTCATAAGCAGTAAAGGTTTTACCAAATCGCATCTTAGCATTCCAAGAAATTTTGCCGAATGATTTTGGATTTTTTCTCTTTTTGCGATTCAAAATATGCTTTCGTCATTCGAACAGCACGAGCTTGTTCTGGACGCATAGAGAAGTTTTGTACTCGGTGCGTAATATTTGTTTTATAATGCTTGACTGCATATATCGCTTCCTTGACCTGCTGAACAGAACATTTAAACCATTCTGTTTTTTTACCGTCCTGATCTTTGAGGGCATGAATATGATTTGCTTCCAGTAATTTATGCACTGCGTGGTCATAAAATATCTCTCCAGCTGCATTTAAAGCGGATTCGGTATATTCAACTTTATAAGAACACCCAGGAGTAAGAGTCGGATAATGCTCATGCATACGGTCTTTTACGGGACGGTCGGTATAACCAATTTTCAAACATCCAGGGAATCGAGTATCGGAGTATACATATAGGCTAGGATTAATATCTTTTTTGGGATGAACATATTGATCAAAAATATCAGGCATCAGCGACTACCTCCAATATTAGCTATCTTTGAATCTATAAACAACCACTCATCATCGTTAATATCCCATTTTTTGCAGAGCATCTCATCTGTATACACACCTGAATATTTCTCTAAATGCGGCACAAAACGAAATTTTTCTCTGGTAACATCTTGTGAAACTACACATTGCAATAAAAGGAATCTTGCAACTTTTGTATAAATATAACTTTTAAAAGATTCAACTTCCGCTTTGGTAGTCGCGGAAAAAAGAACTATAAATGACTCGGTGCAGCAAGTTCCTGGGGGAACTATTCTGGTATTACCATCATAATAAAAGCTTACTGGTTTAGTAAAATCTGTTTGTCCTGCAATAGGAGAACGTGGTGCCAAAAACTTCCATTTATCAAGAATATTTCCACTATCAGTCACATCCTGAGGGTCTGCATATTTTAAGCCTATCTTTTGAATAAATTGACATGGTATCCCGTGACTTTTGGGTTTATAAAATGTACGTAATCCAAAAGGCTTTGATGGAGATACAGTCTCATTCATGTATTTACCTTTATGATGCTTTACTATCTTCCTTACAATATCGACAGCTTTATTAGAGCGGATAAAAACATCATATTCATCAAGCAACCTAGTCTGAGAAATATCCTGATGATTACTTGCACAATTCACAACTTCACATAGACCATCATGGTTTCTATCCCATAGGAAATAACAAGCTCCACCAGCTAAATCAACCCCTGGAAAAACATCCTTAAAGCTCTCATAATCAACAAGTTTCGAAATTCGTTTGTCCTGCAGCATCATTTTTCTAAATTTTTCTAATCCCCTGCCACCGGAAAACCATCTTGACGGAATTATCATTGAAAGATATCTTGGATTTAATTTTAGAGCTTGCTGCACGAAATGTTGATAAATAGGCATCGCACTTTTCCCGTGTCCACCGTCCTCTAATTGATAGGGTGGATTACTGATGATTACATCAAACTTCATTCCAAAAATCTCCTCTGGTTTTAATGTATGAATGAATTCATATGCATGATTTTCCATTCCTTCACGCATTACATCATTTAATTGATTGCTATAGTTTATACCGCAAAAAATGCAATGTCCCTTTGAATTAGTTTTATCCCACTTATGCTTAACTTTATGGAACAGAATATTCCCATATACACTATCGAATTTAGTAAGCGAAAATGGACTATTTGCATATTTAGAGCAATATATAGAACGCCTAGATAGGAGTGAGGTCAACTCGGTTATAGCAATTCCATATAGCTGGTTCTTAAAATCCAGTCACAGCGTTCCTGCAAATTTGGGATTTATCTGCCAGTCCGACAATTAATCTTTTTGCAATTTCCCGTAAAAACACACCTGACTTACAGGCTGGATCTAAAAATTTTGTATCCAGACTGCGAAAAAGTTCTTGAGGCAATATATCGAGCATATCATTTGCTACATCGGGTGAAGTAAAAACCTCGTCATTGGACAAATCCGCCAGACAAGAAAGCACGTCTGGTTTATAAATACTCGTAAATAAATCAGGATTAAGTGGCATATTGCACCTCCCAAAAATCTATAAGTGGATACTCTTTAATTGGAGCGGGTATCCATTCTTTCATTTCCTCGTCATATTCCCAGCCTACCATATCAAAGGACATTTGTACTTGCTGAACTCTCATTAACGCATCAAGTGTATAATCCCTTCGTTTTATCTTATTACCAGTAATGAAATCCCACTGAGCAAATACGATAGGTGTCCCATCATTTTTCAGAAGCGTCAATGCATCGCCACATAAAATATTTTTACCAAGGATATATTTTGCAGCAGTTCTTACTTCATCCATTATGTCTTCTTTACACTGAGTAAGATAATCTTTATCCCAGATTTTGAACAACCGTTCGCGGCATTCTTCTACATTATCCTCTAAAATATCAATCCCATAAATACTAGTAAGTGCCAGAAAAGAATTTTTCGTATATTCCAAATTATTCCTTGTATATTGTCGTTTTACCCTAACAAGTTTTCGCCTTAAAATCTCCGCTAAAAAGTTTCCATTACCACAGGCCGGTTCTAAAAAACGGCTTTCAATACGGTCAGTTTCATCTTTAACAAGGTCAAGCATCGCATTAACTTCTTGTTCGTTTGTAAATACTTCTCCATGATAAGATACACGATTCTTCGACTTTATCTGTTTTGTCACGTAAAAATTTCACCTCAAGTCACTCTATAAAGACTTTTAAAAGATTATTTATCAGCCACGGTTTCCACAATTTCGTTTATATTGCAATCTAGTGCTTCACAAACCTTAAGAAGCACATCCGTAGTAAGATTTTCGCCCTTGCCTAATTTGGCAAGAGATGCAGTGCTGATACCACTTTTTTCACGCAACTCTTTTTTAGTCATTTCTCTTTTGGCCAATAATACCCACAAAGGTCTATAGCTTATATGCATTAATACCTCCATAAATGCTCTTATTGCAACATCTTAACCATCGAACCGTCTAATCGAAATAAAAGTTAGTAGATTTTCTGAAAAATACGAAGCCCCCTTTTTACCATAACGGTTAATTCCCAATTAAGACGCAAACAAAAGTATGTACAGCTGTGTTTTGGATTAATTTTTCTCAATTCGTTAAATATACTTAAATCGAAAAAGAAATTTTCAATCCACAACTCTTTGTTTAAATTATATCTAATGATTATCCGATGGTCAATTTTAAATTTGTATTCATAAACTTTAAATTGACCATTAAATAATATTCTTCCCGTAAAACACGTGACTCGACTAACAGCCATAGACCTTTATGGCTAAAAACCCGCTTTCAAAGACTTGCCTTTCAATTCATTCAAACAAATATGTATTTCACACATTACATTTCCCTAAAAGAATTTTGATTACTTCTCAAGTAATCAAAAAAGTGACCTAACAAAATCCGGTACAAGACATCATTATCAGATGACCTGTACCGGATTTTCTCATGCAGCATCCAATTTTATGAAACTTATCAGTCTTCCGTCCCCTTTCGGGGATTATGGTTCTTAACGTTGGTCATTGACCAACAGAAGTACTTCAGTTTTAAGGTGTTTCCGTCCCCTTTCGGGGATTGTGGTTCTTAACAGCCCCCTTACGGATGGCATAACCAAGCCATCGATTTTGCCGTTTGCGGGGCGGATTTTATTTTTCTACTATTTCCGGTATTATCTGTGAAAACTTCTATCATAAAGGCTTAAAACCTGCATGTTCATCATATCGGGGCAGAATGTTATAAAATCCATTGGTTTCTTTACATTATACCATATTTTTAATCTTCAAGAAAAATCCAGTACAGCCTTTCTTAAGGATTTCAGTCACCTATTAATCAGATCCTTTTATAGAAGAAGTGCCATCAAGGTGGGAAAAATGGTAATGCGACGAAAAAGACGTTGCTTCTTCACAGATGCCCCTAATCGGGCACAGGAACTCTTTCCATATCTTGGTCGTCAGTTTTTATTAATCGACTTCAACAGGCCTTCTAATTCGCGCCTATGAGGGTTTTCTCCTATATAAAAAGAAGGCTGTACGTCGTGAAAAAAATTCATACGTACAGCCCTTATATGGGGAAGTCTCCCCTCCTAATATACAAGGACGTTTCAATCCACGCACCCTAAGGGTGCGACTGCGAAAGACTATATGTTTCGCTTTTTCTTATAAAAAAGGACGTCCCATGACAGGAGTCACGGAACATCCTTTTTGTTCGGAGTCAAACGATGATCTTATTTGCCTTCAAAGGTCGGTTTACGTTTTTCTACGAAAGCAGCCATGCCTTCTTTCTGGTCGTTCGTGGAGAAGCAGAGACCGAAGACTTCAGCTTCGTAAGCGATGCCGGTTACGACGTCGCAGTTGATGCCGCGGTTGATGGCAGCTTTGGAGAGCTGTACAGCGACCGGAGCGTTCTTAGCGATCTTGCCAGCCAATTTGAGAACGGTCGGCATTAATTCTTCCTGAGGAACGACTTTGTTTACGAGGCCGATAGCTTTTGCTTCTTCAGCACCGATCATGCCGCCGGTGTAGATGAGTTCTTTAGCCTGGCCGCGGCCAACGACGCGGGTCAAGCGCTGGGTGCCGCCGAAGCCCGGGGTAATACCGAGACCAACTTCAGGCTGGCCGAATTTTGCGTTTTCTGCTGCATAGCGGATGTCGCAAGCGCAGGAAAGTTCGCAGCCGCCGCCGAGGCAGAAGCCGTTGATAGCAGCGATAACGGGCTGAGGCATGTTTTCGATTTCCGTGAAGACGTTCTGACCGAACTGGCCCCATTCGCGGCCTTCAGCCGGAGTCTTGGTAGCCATTTCTTTGATGTCTGCGCCAGCTACGAAGGATTTTTCGCCAGCACCGGTGATAACGACGACTTTAACGGCTTTGTCGACAGCGATCTTTTCGATAGCGTCTTTTAATTCCGTAACCGTGTCGAGGTTCAAAGCGTTCAAAGCTTTCGGACGATTGATGGTAATCGTTGCAATACCGTTTTCTACTGCACAAAGAATGTTCTGGTAATCCATGAGATAAACCTCCTAAAACAACTGATATAAAGAATAGTATAGAATGAGTATAGAAAACGACTGTCTTTTCCAGAATGGACTCCAACAGGCCGGACCGCCCCCGGGATGTTGGAAAGATACGCCGTTTTATGGACTAAAGTTTAAAAATAATACGGGGTGTGATAGTCACGCCCCGTATTCAATTAGCACAATGCTAACTTATTTCGTGTAATCGTAGAAGCCTTTGCCAGTCTTACGGCCGAGGTAACCAGCCTGGACGTATTTTTTGAGCAGCGGGCACGGACGATATTTGGGATCGCCAAAGCCTTCATAAAGAACTTCCATGACGTGGAGAACAACGTCGTTACCGATAAGGTCGCAGAGAGCCAGAGGTCCCATGGGATGGTTGAAGCCGAGTTTGCAGACGTTATCGATGTCTTCTTTAGAAGCAACGCCTTCCATCAAAGCCTGGATAGCTTCGTTGAGCATCGGAATGACGATACGGTTGCCGGCGAAGCCCGGGAAGTCGTTAACTTTAACCGGAGTTTTGCCGAGGTCTTTCGACAACTGTTCGATCTTAGCGTAAGTTTCATCAGAGGTTGCGATGCCGTTGATGAGTTCGAGCAACTTCATGACCGGAGCCGGGTTGAAGAAGTGCATGCCGATAACTTTATCCGGGCGTTTCGTAGCAGCGCCGATCTGAGTGATAGCCAGGGACGACGTGTTGGAAGCGAGGATCGTGTGTTCCGGGCAGAGTTCGTCAAGTTCTTTGAAGATAGCCGATTTGATCTTCAAGTCTTCGATAGCAGCTTCGACGACGAGGTCGATGTCTTTCATGTTTTCAGGTGTACGGGTTACGAAGCCAGTAATGCGAGCCATCGTTGCATCTTTTTCTTCCTGAGTCATTTTTTCTTTAGCAACTAATTTGGTCAGAGATTTGTCGATTTTGGCCTGGCCGCCAGCGATGAATTCGTCTTTAATATCGTTCAAGACAACGTCCCAACCGTGCGTAGCGAAAACCTGTGCAATGCCGGAACCCATCGTACCAGCGCCAATAACCATTACTTTACTCATGTTTAACTCCTCCTTCGTCGCGTGATTTTTTTCACTAGATTATCCTAAAAAAAAAGTCACACGCCTCATAAATAAGATTCACTGCTTACATTGATAGTATACCACACACACCAAAAAAATCCACTAAAAAACGGCACTTTTTTCATTTTTTCACATTTATTACATGCATTTTATGCAAGTCGTTTTAAGTCAAGTTACTTATTATCATTCTTTAATACAATTATATCATAGAAATACGTTACGTTATGAACTTATGTTATAAAAGTTACGTCTATTTTTCACAAAGTGAATCGGTATCCATAACCAATGGGAATTATCGGTCAATCCGGCCGGAGTTTTCCCTAGGACACCGATAAAAAAAGTGCCGCATCCGGCAAAGCGGTACGGCACTTGATCTGTCTTATTTTCCCCCATTGAGGGCTTTTAAGAGGGCGCCCCGTTTTTCATAGGAAGCGCGGTACATCTTGGTATTTTCTTCATCGGGAACATAAGTGGCTTTAACTTCCAGCTGGCGTTCGAGGGCTTTCTTCAAGTCTTTGATATCGCCGGCCGCGTAGGCTGCGACGATGCAGTTGGTCGGTACGGCTCCGCCGGCAACTTTCAAGGTAACGACCGTCGTATCGAGCATGTCGGCCTTGATCTGGTTCCACAGTTCGTCCCGACTGCCGCCTTCGGTAATGGTCAGGTGCTTTAAGCCGATACCGGCTGCCCGGTACTGGTCGGTGACTTCCATGTAGTCGTAGCCGATGCCTTCGAGGACGCAGCGCCACATGGCCCCTTGGTCGGAGTCGAGGGTAAGTCCCGTAAAGGTCCCGCGGACGTTGGGATAGGCGCTGTCGCCGCCGGTAAGGTAAGGCAGGAACATGGCCCCTTCGCAGCCCGGTTTATGGCGCTTGGCCAGTTCGTCGAGGGTTCCGTAGTAGTCGTCCCCTTCTTGTCTGGCAATGCTGTCTTTGAACCAGCGAAGAGCCAAACCGCCCGTGCGGACCATGCCCCAGTAGAAGTACGTGCCCGGCAGTGTCCCGGAGTTAAAGATCAGGTTGCTTCCGGGGACGGACAGTTCAGGCATGATGCCGTCCGTTGCGGCGCAGAACATGGCACAGGTCCCGGCGACGTCGACGGCGTTGCCCGCTTCCAAGATGCCGCTGCCCATCATGGATTCCATCGTATCACCGGCACCGGCGCAGATGGGAATGCCTGCGGGAAAGCCTGTTTCCATAGCGTCTTCTTCACAGAGATGACCGATGATGTCCCAAGGCTTTACGATGCGCGGCATGAAGTCTTCGGAAATGCCCAGAATATCGAGCTGTTCCTTGGACCATTCTTTTTTGACGACATCATAGCCGAGGCCCCATCCAGACATGGTACCCCAATCGATGAAGGCGTCTTTGCCTTTAAGGCCTGCCAGGTGCATCAATACGTAGGGGCAGTTATGGACGAACTTGACGCCCTTTTCTTTCCAGGCCGGGACGTTTTTCATGAACCAGCGGGCAAACATGGCCGGGAACATCATGTTCGGTTCGGCATTGCCCGTTTCCCGTCCCCAGATATCGAGGTTCTTGGCTTTCAGGGCTTCTACATCGTCGCGGGTACGGCTGTCGAGGTAGTTGACGTAAGGCGTAATGGCCTTTCCGTCTTCGTCGATGCCGGCGATGCCGCAGATGATGCCGTCGCCCATGATGGCCCGGACGTTACCGACGTCCCAGCCTTTTTCTTCCATCTGCCGGCTGCAGGACGCCATGCACTGTTTGATGAGGCGGTAATATTCATCGACGTCCATCTGAACCCAGCCGGGCTGGGGATAAGCCAAATGGGTCTTGGCCGTATCCATGGCCAGGCAATGCTGTTCGTCGTCGTAAACGGCTACTTTGACGCTCTGTGTACCGGCGTCGAATCCGAGATAATACTTATCACTCATTGATACCACAATCCTTTCTTATCAGCCGTGGCAGTCCTTGACCATGCCGCCGATGCGCCCGACAAGGCCCGTCGTCGATTGGTTTGGCTTGGGAAAGCGCTTGAGGCTGGTCAGGGCTTCGACGTAACAGAAGTATTCTTCCATCGCCGTTTCGATGGCCGAAAGGGTCTGTCCGTCGATGTGTTCAATGAGGGCCAAATCGTGCTGTTCATAGCGGTTGATGTAGCCGTAAAGCGAGGTAAAGGTACCGGTATGTTTGGTATAAGAACAGAAGAAACAATACTCGATGACGGCGTCGCATTTTTTCAGCGTCTGCTGCTCTGCCGTACTGGAAAATTCCGGTCGGTCCTGGATGATGGTCTTGATCCAGTTGTTGATAACGCCTTCAAAAAAGGTAAATAACGACAACAGTGCCGCCCGATAGTACCGGCGGGATAAAAAGATGCCTTTCTTCGTTTCCTTTTCTTGCTGCATGACAGCCCGTTGTTTAAATGTACAGTAGTCTTTCCACAGTTCTTCGTAGATCGAAGCCTGCAGTATATCCATATCACCGTTTTTGAAAATGGTGACGTCAATCTTGGCCTTCATGAAATCGGCTGTCCTCCTACTTCGATAGTTTTAAAAAATCTGGTTCTTTCTCGGCCATGCGGCTGAGGATCTTTTCGTACCCGCCGCTGCCGTATACGAGACAGCGCTTGATACGGCTGATGGTCGCCGTGCTGGCGCCGGTCTTTTGGACGATATCTTCGTAGATGTCGCCGGCTTTGAGCATGCGGGCTACTTCGAGCCGAGCCGAAATGGCTTTCATTTCCTGAATGGTGCAGATGTCTTCGAAAAATTCATAGCATTCGTCGACGCTCTTGAGTTCCAGTATGGCCCGAAACAGCTGGTCGTGCAGGTGATCCCGTAATTTTTCATTCACTGCCACGATATATCCCTTCTTTCGCTTACAGATTTTGTCTTGCTGAGGCCGTTCCTTTAGTCGGCTAAATACAAGAATTATTATACGGCAATACGGTCAATCTGTCGAGAGAAAAAGCCCCTCCTAAGGGAGAGGCTCTGTTTCTTATAGGCTCGTTTACATGGCAAAGAGATCGATTTGTTCGTCTTCCGGAAGGTCGCCTAAGCAGCCTTCTTCGCTCATGGTGTCGATGAGCGACTGGGATACCTTGCCGCGCATCTTGAGGTCGGCTTTGGAACTGAACGGGGCAGCCTCTCTTGCGGCAACGATCTGTTCGGCAACATTGGCCCCCAGGCCGTCGATGGCCGTAAAGGGCGGCAGGATCTTGCCGTCGCAGATGGTGAATTTCGTCGCTGCCGAGCGGTTGAGGTCGACGTTCAGGAAGGAGAAGCCGCGAAGGCTCATTTCCTTGGCCAGTTCCAGGGCCGAATAGAGGTCCTGTTCGATCTTGGACGCGCTCTTGCCCTTGGCGGCGATGGTTTTCATGGCCCGTTCCTGCCCTTCAAGACCGTGGATCATGGCCGACAGTTTGAAGGCCTTGGCCCGGATGGTGAAGTAGGCGCAGTAGTAGGCCAGGGGCTGGTTGATCTTATACCAGGCGATGCGGAAGGCCATCATGACGTAGGCGACGGCGTGGGCTCTCGGGAAGAGGTAGCCGATTTTCTGGCACGATTCGATGAACCACTGAGGAATGTGCCCTTCTTTCAATTCGCCTTCGTAGTCCGTCGTCTTTTTGGCCGAGTTTGTTGGGCTTATCGATGCCCTTGCCCTTACGGACGTTTTCCATGACTTTAAAGCTCGTCTTGGGTTTGATGCCGTGTTCGATGAGATAGTTCATGATGTCGTCACGGGTCGAAACGGCTTCCTTCAAGGGAACCGTCCCCGACGTGATGAGGTCCTGGGCGTTGTTCAGCCAGACGTCGGTACCGTGGGAGAAACCGGAAATACGGACCAATTCCGAGAAGGTCTTGGGCTTGGTATCGACCAGCATCTGACGGACGAAGGACGTCCCGAATTCGGGGATGCCCAGGCTTCCGACTTTGGAACCCAGTTCTTCCGGCGTGACGCCGAGGGCCTTGGTCGAGCTGAACAGGCTCATCGTCGCCGGATCGTCGAAAGGAATGGTCGTGGCCTTGATATGGGTCATATCTTCGAGCATGCGGATGACCGTCGGATCATCATGGCCGAGGATGTCGAGCTTGACCAGACGGCCTTCGATGGAGTGGTAGTCGAAGTGGGTCGTGATGATGCCGCTGTCTTTCTTGTTGGCCGGGTACGTGGACGGGGGTAAAGGTGGATGGACGTCCATGTCGCGGGGGAGTAACCATGACCCCACCGGGATGCTGGCCCGTCGTGTTCTTGATGCCCGTGCAGCCCGAAACGAGGCTGTTGACGTAGGCGTCGTTGACTTTGATGCCCTTGGCTTCGGCCCATTTCATGACGTAGCCGTAGGCCGTCTTATCCTTGACGGCGCCGATGGTACCGGCGCGGAAGACGTTGTCTTTCCCGAAGAGTTCTTCCGTATATTTATGAGCCTTGGGATGGTATTCGCCGGAGAAGTTGAGGTCGATATCAGGGACCTTGTCGCCGTCGAAACCGAGGAAGATGGCAAAAGGAATGTTGTGGCCGTTCTTTAAGAGCGGTTCGCCGCATTCGGGGCAGGTCTTATCGGGCAGGTCGAAACCGCCGCCGTATTCCCCTTTGGTGTAGAAATGACTCCAATGGCACTTGGGGCAGACGTAGTGCGGCGGCAAAGGATTGACTTCGGTGATGCCTGACATGGTGGCCACGAAGGACGAGCCGACGGACCCACGGGACCCTACGAGGTAACCGTCGTCGTTGGAGTGTTTTACCAGTTTATGGGCGATGTAATAGAGGACGCCGAAACCGTGGCCGAGGATGGATGTGAATTCTTCTTCCAACCGATCTTCGACGACCTTCGAAAGCGGCGTGCCGTAGATTTCATGAGCCTTTTCGTAGCACATGTGCTTCAAGGCTTCCGACGAGCCGGCGATCTGCGGGAAGTACAGCGTTTCCTTCGGGATCGGGCGGCAGTCGTCAATCATGTCGTTGACCTTATTGGGATTGGTAATGACGACTTCCCGCGCCCGGTCTTCGCCGAGGTAGGAAAATTCTTCCAGCATTTCGTCCGTCGTCCTGAGGTACAGGTCGGGCTGGAATTCGGCATCTTTAAAGCCCTTGCCAGTCATGAGGATTTCCCGATAGATCTTGTCTTCGGGGTTCATGAAGTGGGCATCGCAGGTGGCGACGGTCATTTTCCCCAATTCGTCGCCGATTTTTAAGATCGTCCGGTTGATGTCGCGCAGCCCTTCTTCATCGGCCACATAGCCTTCGCGGACTAAGAAGCCGTTGTTGGTCAGGGGCTGGATTTCCAGGTAATCGTAGTAATCGGCGATCTTCTTCAATTCTTCGTAGGGCAGTTTCTTCTGGACCATGGAGCGGACCAGTTCGCCGGCTTCGCAGGCAGAACCTAAGATGAGGCCTTCGCGGTATTCGTCGAGAACGGCCCGGGGAATGCGGGGACGGCCGCGGTAGATGTATTTCAGGTGAGAGATACTGACCAATTTGTACAGGTTGCGGATACCGGTCTGGTTCTTGGCCAGGATGATGATGTGGTACGACTGGTCGATCTTGTCGTCAAAGAGGTAGCCTTCGACGCCGTAAATGACCTTGACGCCGTTGCTCTTATCGGTCGAGATTTCCTGCAGCAGCGGGAAGGACTGGACGACGCCGTGGTCGGTGACGGCAACGGCTGGATGATGCCATTTTTTGACGGTCTTGATGAGCTGTTTGACCGTGATCAAGGCGTCCATATCGCTCATGACCGTATGCAGGTGGAGCTCGACGCGAGGCGTCGGGTTGTTGTCTTCCCGTTCGACGGTCCCGCCGTCGGCAGCCATCATGTCATAGGCCATGAAGACGTAGTCGTTTTGGTAGTTGTCATATTGGATATTGCCGTGGATGCGGACGTAGGCGCCGGGCTGCAGTTTCGTTTTCAAGCAGTCGTATTCTTCCGGCGTCATGGTATTCTTGCGGCGGAACTTGCCGCCCCCGCCCTGATTGCTGACGTCGAGGAATTTTTTGGCCGAAATACCGTTGGTGCTGTCGGCCATCTGGAAGGTCAGGAGGATGCGCTTCGATTTCAATTCCCGGAACTCGACTTTGACGACCTTGCCCTGGAGGACGACGTCGTTCTGCTCTTCGCCGAGGACGTCGTTGATGGGAACCGGCTGACCGCCAAAGGCACGGCCCATCCAAACCCGGCTGTCGCCGCCGGTCTTGGTGCCGCTTCCCTTGCTTTCTTGGTGACGCTGCACGAGGAAACGGAAGCGCACTGGCAGGCCTTCTTATAGTCTTCATCCTGATATAATTCTTCGTCGACGTCGTAGAGGGCTTCGTACGAATCCTCATGGGGAATGCCGTAGCCTTCGAGGTCATCCGTCGAGATGTCGGCAATCTGCCGCAGGGGATCGTTTTCCGGTACCGCCAGCGACATGTCGCCGCCGTGGAAGACGGACGTCACCTGGTGTTCGACAGAGACGTTGCCTTCAAGGCCCAGTTTCCGGCAGACCCGGTCGCGGAGGAGGTCCATATCGCCGAGGGCATAAGACGACTCGGTCTTGACCTTCCACCAGTGACCTTCGACGTCAGCTGCAATGGAGGCAACGGCGACGGTCTGACCGCCGTCGACGGGAATCAAAATATCATTTTTGGGAACAATATGCCAAACCTTCATAAACTATCCTTTCTTTCAGGCACGGTGATCAGGCTACTCTTCGTCGTAGTCTTCGTCAGCGTTTTCGTCGCCATTCGGGTCATCGCCGGCAGGCGCTGCCGTGACGTTGAATTCCATCATATCGTGCGGCGCGTTGAGGAGCGGATCCTGAGGCTGGAGATCCGCCGTGCTGACGACTTCTTCACTGTCTCCGTCGGGCGTCAAGACGATGGCGTCGTTGGGATCGTAGTGCGACGTAATGAGGTCGATATGACGGTCGCCGTCGCTGTAGGTTACGGTCCGGCGGATGGTGATGTCGTGGCCGTCGTAGCCAAACTGCTTCAGCGTGTCGTCACTGACACTGTCATCGTGCTTCTTTATGATCTTGTGAGGTAAATTCTGGAGATGTGTCGTTTCAAAGGTGACCGTACTGGTATCGGCGTGGTTGCCTAAGATGTACGTCGTCACCGTATTGGCCCCGACAACGGTATAGACGGCGACGGGGTGCTGGAAGGGGTTGGTAAAGGCGAAATCAAGGCCGTCATCGGCAACGGTGGCATCCATGCCGACAGGGACATAGGCTGCCGGAGCGAAATGCGGTTCCCGACTGGCGATGAAGAGGCCGGCCCGGAGGGCTGCGTTGAATAAGGTTGTGCTGACCTGGCAGACGCCGCCGCCGACGGATTGTTCCAACCGGTTTTCAAAGTAAGACGGGGCCTGTTTATAGCCTTTATCTGCCGTTCGCGTGCCGACGTATTTATTGAATGAAAAGTCCTGTTGGCTGGCAACGAAGGCATGATTCAGCCGTTCCTGGGCCAATTTGATATTCGTATTGCGGTCAGGATTGCTGTTGTCGAAATGGGTCGTGTAATAGGACAACACCGTATCGATGTCCTTTAAGTCACCGCTCTTGACATCGGCCTGCTGCCGACTGTCAATGGGCACGTCGATGTCGCCGGTCTGGCCTTTATGCAGGCTGTCGGTAATGGAATCCTTGAGGCCTGCCGTATTGATGACGATGCGGTCTTTTTCCGGTTCGACGGCGACGGTCTTATTGTCTTCCTTGACATAGGCAAAGGCATTTTCCGGATCCTTATCGTGTTTATCGTGAAGATCCGTCAGGGCCTTGTCGAGTTTTTCTTCATCGACGGCAATGGCCAGGGGGATGTCCTTGCCATGCATCAAGGTCGTCGCGACGTCAGCCACGCGCTCCCAGGGCATGCCCTGCCGGCCGATGAGATGGAGTTCATCGTCGATGTAATCGCGGTCGAGTTTGGCACCGAGTTCATCGAGGCTCAGCGTCGTATCGACGCCGTCGGCTGCCAGGTGGAGCTTGCGCCCTTCGATATCTTTGGCATGGAGATCGAGATAGTTGGCAATATCCTCTTCGGTCATATCCTGAACGGAATGGCCGTCGAGGGTCACCATCTGTTCGGCCCGCGTCTGGGCGGCAAAGAACCCGCCGAATCCCAGGATGCACAGGGCCACGACTGCACCGCCTATTTTCTTCCATGACCGAGACTTCGGAGCCGGCAGCCCATGCTTTTCACGATACCGGCGGCGGTATTCCTTCATTCTCTCTTTTCGTTCCTTTTCTGCTTCCGTCACGCTCTAACCTACCTTTTCAGACTACAATAAAGACAAATAAGGGCTCCCATATCGGCCGGCGACGCCTTCCCGCTGCGGATATGGAGCTGTAAGGTAAAAATATTACATATACAACGTTCTAACTCTTCTATTGTCCAATAAGATGCGACTTTTTGCAAGTGATATATGACATATTTCGCACTTCGCCCCTTATTGACAGCCGTCAGGACCTGTTCGCGCTGGTGCTGACCGGCGTGGGCCCGTAACAGTTCTTTATACGACAAGAGGAGCCGCAGGCGCGACAGCATATATCCCGTGTTCTTTAAAAAGGCATCCTGCTTACTGAACAAGCCTTCGACAAAGGGCAGGGTCTTCTCCCCATTGCGGCGAAGGAAGGCATCCATGAAGGTGAAGAGGTTCTTTTCCATGGTGCCGGCAAAGAGGTCGGCCAAATCGTCGGGGCCGATGCTCTTTTTCCCGTCAGGGAGGGTGATGCACAATTTATCGAGCTCGGAAAAGACGTAGAGCAAGGATATGCTGCCCCAGGTTTGAAAGAGGTCCTGCAAAAAGACGACGCCGTCGCGGCTAAGGCTTCGGCCCCGATCTTTAAGATAGGCTGTCACATAGGGCATGACCGTCTTTTCCGTCACCGCTTCGGCAGCGACGACCTCAGCCATGGGCTTCAAGGCCTTAAAGAAAGCGCTTCCCGTATCGACGTTGCCCTTACTGTAAAATAAGAGGCTGTTGCCGTCGTCGAGGTGTCCAGCTTCATCGAGAAACCACTGTTCTTCTTTCGATATTTTACTCCGCGA
>ENA-OQJN01000303-OQJN01000303.1-human-gut-metagenome-genome-assembly--contig:-NODE-303-length-22743-cov-4.867218_pt1 | contig 22743 bp, 29 predicted proteins | sample MGYA00242610_ERZ504777 | MGnify/ENA primary metagenome ERZ504777 (study PRJEB26092, sample SAMD00036350) | human gut metagenome | host: Homo sapiens | study: EMG produced TPA metagenomics assembly of... | reverse complement strand
TCTTCGGGCCAACATGGCCCGAAGTGTCAGCGTCGCTTTGCTCCTTATTTTCATAACCTTAACGCTCCTTTTCCTGCTTTCTTCCCGGCTCGGTGTAGCCCATCAGAGTGTCAATGTTCGCCTTGATTGTGACGATCTCCTGCATATCCCGTCGTGCCTTTTGATATTCTCCATAGAGCTGTTTTTTCTTTGCTGTGAGCTTACGGCCTTCTTCCTTCAGCACATCCATTTTGGGGAGCTTTGCCCCGCCCAGCAGAGAGCGCATTTCCGCTTGTGCAGCCCGGTACAGTTCAAGGTCGGCCTCATGCTCCGCAAGGAATTTCCGGCTGTACTTCGTCGCCTTATACTGCTCAAAGACTGGACGGGTTTTGGCATACTGAACCGTTGCGGCCTTTTGAAGAACCGTCCATGATTCTTCTGGAACAGATTTTTACGATCGATAAATCCCGCATGGAACGTTTTATGGGCTGCGCTGCCAAGACCGAGATGCTTCGCATCGATATGGCGTTGCTGGTCAGCCTGGCGTTGAACGTTCCCACCGGGAACCGCGGCGAATAGCGGACAACCCGTGACCCGTAAGAATGAGGTGATAGCGATGGGACCGGAGGTGAGTGAGCCATGCGAAAGAGTGACCCCATTGAAGTGGGGGTGTTTTACCCAAAAACCGAGGAAGGCTGGGAAGAGTTGGGCAAGCATGTCGCAACTGCCCACGCCACCTTATACATTTCCTGCCAGTTCTTGAAGTCCTTGCCGGTCAGGTCGATGCTGATGACCTTTTCCACCTGTGCATCGGTCAGCTCTCAGGTATAGCCAAAGTTGATGACACCGGCGTTGGCAATGACCACATCCAGACGACCAAAGGTCTCCCATGCCGTTGCACCTAGTATAGGGCTTTCGTTTGATGAAAACATACGGAACGTATTTATGAAATCCATCAACAGTTAAAGCAAAAAAGGAAGATTCTTACTTGTCGATCTGCTGTAGAAAATCACCTGAGTTTGGACAAAGTTAACAAAGTGAAAAAGAAGCCCGTTTCCTTCTTGACACTCCACAAGGAATATGGTATTGTAATCTAAAATAAAATAAATTGTTCTTCGAGTGCTTGATTTGTTTGTGCCTTACAAAAAGAAAATTGTACGTGAGCAGCGTCGTTGGATTGTTACCGTTTGGCGGGCTAGACCAACTCTGCATAGCATAAGCCGAAAGTGTGTTTCAGCCTTCGGGATGTTTGCTGTGTCGAGGATGGTCTTTTTTATTGCTTTTTTTCAACCTGAGGCGGAGAAACAATGCAATATACCGTCAAAAAACCGATCAACAACATTTTGCGCGTGGTAGACCCCACGGGCTGTGAGCGGATCGTCACCTGGCACAAGGAGCTCTCGGACGAGGAACGGGTGTTCCTTACCATTCACCTGAAGCGCATCCGGATGGGAAAGTAAGCCGCCCGCCTGCCGCACCGCCGTACCTCTGATTCTCCGCAGGCCGCGCCTGCGTGTGGATATATTTGCTGGATACGAATTTGGAAAAAGGAGAACTGAAGATGAAAGACAAGATCTTTGGCGTGCTGCAGCGCGTGGGACGCAGCTTTATGCTGCCCATTGCACTGCTGCCTGTAGCGGGCCTGCTGCTGGGTATCGGCAGCTCGTTCACCAACGAAACCATGCTGGCGGCCTATGGCCTGAACAGCGTCATCCACCCCGGTACCCTGATCTACACCATTCTGGACGTGATGAGCCAGACCGGCAGCGCCGTGTTCAACAATCTGGCCCTGCTCTTCGCCATGGGCGTGGCCATCGGCATGGCTCGCAAGGAAAAAGAGGTGGCCGCCCTGTCCGGCGCAGTGGCCTATATCATTATGAATACAGCCATTCAGGCCATGATCAATGCGGCAGGCGGCGTAGAAGCGATGCCCGCCAACTCCACCACCACCATGCTGGGCATCACGACCCTGCAAATGGGCGTGTTCGGCGGCATCGTGGTCGGTCTGGGCGTGGCGGCGCTGCACAACAAGTTCTATAAGATCGAGCTGCCGCAGGTGCTGGCCTTCTTCGGCGGCACCCGCTTCGTGCCCATCGTCAGCTCCATCGTGTATCTGGTGGTCGGCATTGCCATGTTCTATATCTGGCCGGTGGTGCAGAGCGGTATTGCCGCGCTGGGCGCACTGGTGCTGGCTTCCGGCTACGCAGGCACCTTTATTTACGGCCTGCTGGAGCGTGCGCTGATCCCCTTTGGACTGCATCATGTGTTCTATATGCCGTTCTGGCAGACTGCTGTGGGCGGCACCGCCATCATCGATGGCGTCACCGTGACCGGCGCACAGAACATCTTCTTTGCCGAGCTGGCTTCCAAGTCCACCACGGTGTTCTCGGTCAGCGCTACCCGTTTCATGGCCGGTAAGTTCCCCTTTATGATGTTCGGTCTGCCCGGCGCAGCGCTGGCGATGTACCAGTGCGCCAAGCCGGAAAAGAAAAAGGCGGCAGGCGGCCTGCTGCTGTCTGCTGCGTTGACGGCTTTCCTCACCGGCATCACCGAGCCGCTGGAATTTACCTTTATCTTTGTGGCACTGCCCATGTACGCGGTGCACTGCGTGCTGGCCGGTCTGTCCTTCATGCTGATGCACATTCTGAATGTGGGCGTGGGCATGACCTTCTCCGGCGGTCTCATCGACCTGGTGCTGTTCGGTGTGATGCAGGGCAACGCCAAGACCCACTGGGTGTGGGTGGTCGTGGTCGGTGCGGTGTACTTTGTACTGTACTATATCATTTTCCGCTTTATGATCTCCAAGTTTGACTACAAGACCCCGGGCCGCGATGATGCCGAGGAAGTCAAGCTGTACACCCGTGCGGACGTGAACGCCCGCAGCGCCGCTTCCGGCAGCACCGCCCCCGCAGGGGATGACCCGGTCAGCGCCCTGATCGTAGAAGGTCTGGGCGGCACCGCGAATCTGTCCGACGTGGACTGCTGTGCCACCCGCCTGCGCTGCACCGTCAAGGACGCGGCGCTGGTCCGGCAGGATGTGCTCAAGGCCTCCGGTGCCTCCGGCGTGATCTGCAAGGGCAACGGTGTGCAGGTGGTGTACGGCCCCAAGGTGGCCGTCATCAAGGCAAAGCTGGAAGATTATCTGGAAAATGCACCCAAGACCCCGGCGGCGACCGCAACACCCGCCCCGGCGGCCCCCGCAGCAAAGGATACCGTGCTGTCTGCCTGCCTGAACGGCACCGTCGTCCCGCTGGCCGATGTGAAGGATGAAGCCTTTGCCAGCGGTGTACTGGGGGACGGCATTGCCATTGAGCCCACCGATGGTGAACTGGTGGCACCTGCTGACGGTGAGATCTCCTCCACCTTTGAGACCCACCATGCCGTGGGCATGACCACGGCTGACGGTGCCGAACTGCTGATGCACATCGGCATCGATACGGTCAAGCTGGGTGGCAAGCACTTTACCTGCCTCGTCAACGAGGGTGACAAGGTGAAGAAAGGCCAGCCGTTGATCCGCTTTGAACTGGAGGCCATTAAGGCCGAAGGCTATCCCGTGACCACGCCGCTCATTGTCTGCAATACGGATGACTATGCCGCTGTCGCGGCCAAAGCCAGCGGCACCGTAAAGCAGGGCGATGCGCTGCTGGAACTGAAGCGCTGAGCGTTTCTCCCAAACTGTAAGGCGGAGTCGTTATAAAAAAAGGGGAGCTGTTGCAAAATAGCCCCCAACAAAAAAATGAGATAGACTTCCCCGAAAGGGGGGCCTATCTCATTTTTTGCTGTAAGCTGAAACCGTCATGAACCAACTACAATCCCCAACAAGCATTTTGCAACGCAAAACAGGCGTTTGTATAGACAGACGTACTGCTTGCCACGACAATGCGTCCCTTCAGGCGTCAATTGTTATACTCCGAACAGAACATGAAGTCCAAGCCCCGCCACACCACACAAGCACATGGTCAGAATGGGGTTCCACCTGAGCTTGCGCAACGCAAAGAACGCAACTGCAAAACTGCTGACACCGACCCAATCTACATTCCTAAATGCTTTTGCATTACCTCCGAATACTACCATAGACAGGATGGAAAGCCCTGCCCCAAAAATCAGTGCTACAATGACCGGGCGCAGGCAGGCAAGAACGCTTTGCAGCAGAGAAATATCCTTGTATTTGCGGTAGATGTATGACAGCAGTGAAACAAAGAACAGGGCGGGTGTGATACAGCCCAGAGTTGCGATAATGGCTCCGGGAGCCTGTGCAATACGCAGACCTACAAAAGTTGCTGAGTTGACCGCAATGGGACCGGGGGTCATTTCTGCTATCGTGATGAGATCGGTGAATTCCTGCATGGTCAGCCAGCCGTGCTGTTCCACCACCTGACTTTGTATTAGGGGCATGGCAGCATAACCGCCGCCTACACTGAACATTCCTACCTGCAAAAAGCTGAGAAAAAGCTGTAAGTAGATCATTTTGCACCTCTTTTTTTCCACCGGTTCAATGTCCGTACTACACCGAAGGCTGCTGCAGCGAGGATGACCACAACCACATTGACATCAAACACTGTATTGGCGACAAACGCTGCGACCATCAGGGCAATATACACCCACGAGCGGGTCTTCAGCACCTTGCCGCCGAGGTCGAATACCACATCCAGAATGACCGCCGCTACGCCGGCTTGCATTCCCTTGAGCAGCAAGGCGATGTAATGATTGGCGGCAAAGGCGTTGTAGAACACAGAAATGACAGAAAGAATGATCATAGGGGGAATGATCGTTCCCAACACTGCCACGGTCATTCCCACAAGCCCTTCTACCTGCCAGCCTACCAAAATCGCAGCGTTTACTGCGATGGCACCCGGCGAGGACTGAGCCAAAGCGGTCATGTCCAGCATTTCCTGCTCGTCGATCCAATGCAGCTCATCCACAAATTTTTTCTTCATAAAGGTCACGATGACAAAACCGCCGCCAAAGGTAAAGCTGCTGATGTACAACGTACTTAAAAACAGCTTCCAAAGCCGTGATGACCGTGCAGAGGATGTTTTGCTTTTAACCATACAAGTTTTCTTCTCCTTTTTGATTTTTGGACAGCTATCTTTATTATCCTTACAAGTTCGAACAGCTTTTACCTGTTAATGCTTGCGAAAAATCGTGTTTTCCGGTATCCTTGTTTTAAGAAATGCAAAATACGAGGGGAGTCTCTATGAAACACAATACATTTCTCGTCAAGCCGGCGTCCAGCCTGTGCAATCTGCGCTGTCGGTACTGCTTTTACGATGATGTTTCCAACAGCCGGGCGTGCAAGAATATGGGACTGCTTTCACACGAAATGGCAAAAGAACTGATCGAAAAAGCCTTTGCCGCCACAGAAGATGGCGGCAGCGTCCATTTTCTGTTTCAGGGCGGCGAACCGACCCTTGCCGGACTTGATTTTTTTCGGTTCTTTCTGGAAACGGAACGCTCCATGCAACGCAAGATCTCCGTGTTCCACAGTATCCAGACCAATGGGATCTGTCTGGACGAAGAATGGGCTTCTTTTTTCAAAACGAACTCTTTTCTCGTGGGAGTCTCTCTGGACGGCACGCGGGAGAACCATGATCTGTACCGGATGGACGCCGCTGGGCAGGGAACATGGGACAAGGTGACGAGCACGATTGCATTGCTGGATGCCTATGGAGTCGAAACGAACCTGCTCTGTGTTGTGACCGGACAGTTGGCAAGAAAGCCGCAGCGAGCCTTCAAGAGCCTCTGCGAGTTGGGACGCCACGATCTGCAGTTCATTCCCTGCCTTGACCCGCTTGACACGATTGGCGGGCAGGCATATTCTCTGACGCCGGAACATTATGGTCGTTTTCTGTGCGGCGTCTTTGATGCCTGGTACGATCAGCTGCAGCGGGGCAATTATGTCAGCGTCCGCAATTTTGAAGACTACCTGCGTATCCTGCTGGGAATGCCGCCTACATCCTGCGCTTCCTCAGGCTCCTGTGGACATTATCTCACCGTGGAAGGCGATGGAAGCCTTTATCCCTGTGACTTTTATGTTCTGGATGAGTGGAAGCTGGGAGATCTGAGCCACTGTACCGTCGAAGATGCACTGGACTCGCCCGTAAGCCGGATGTTTCTGGAACAGGGGCGAAAACGCCCGGCGGAATGTGCAGCCTGTGCGTATCAGCCGCTCTGCCGGGGCGGATGCAAACGCGACTGGGACACCGCTGGAAGTAACCGCTTTTGCACGGCATATAAGCAGTTCTTCTCCTATGCGCTTCCTCGCCTGCAGACTGCTGCACGCTTTCTGGCACAACAAAACCGATAAAGAGATTCTCCCGGAGAGCAGGACTGCCTCCGGGAGAACTTTTATTTTGCCTTTGTGATCTTCCGGATGGAATGACCATCGTAGAGAATGGGCTTCATGACATAGGTGTAGTTCCGGTCGTCGCATTCGCCGGTGGAGATCATCTCCATAAGCCGCAGTGCGAGCTGACGCCCCATTTCGAAGCCTTGCTCCACGGAGCAGGTAACATCTTCCTGCCGATAAGTCTCCTCAGAATAATCAAAACAGACCAGCGAGTAATCTTCTGGCACGGTCTTACCCATTTTTTGTAAAGTCTTCATCACCAGTCGATAGATGATATAGTTGCAGCAGACGATAGCGGTGCATTTAGGGATGCTCTTCAGAAATCTTTCAATGGAGCGGACATAGCGTTCGTTATGAGCTTCGTCGGAAATACACCACTTGATGTAATCATCGTTCAGATCCAAACCGCGACTTCGCATCGCCTCCGCCATGCCCTGAAACTTTTCGACACTTTGATAGTTATCGTACACGAATATCCCGGCGATGTTGCTGTGACCGGCATCGATCAGACGTCCAATCAACTGATGGGCACATTCAATATCGTTGATGGTCACACGGGGACAGCGTAAGTTCCGATAGAAGTTGTTGTAGAATATCACCGGGATCTTGCGCCGATAAAGCTCCTTGTAGCAGTCAAGATTCGGGCTGAGGATGCTCGATTTGACACCATCCACGATGAAACCGTGAAAATTCTGATGTACCACAGTCTCCAGACAGCGGCGCTCGTTGCAGAACTTGTTGTCGGTCAGAAATACATGCAGATCTACCCGTTCCTGCGTCAAGACGCTGCGCACGCCCTCGATCAACCCGGAATTTGCACTGGTGTCCTGACCCTGTAGAATAAGGCCGATCTTGTAAAGAGCACCCTCCGTGTTCAAGTCTCGTGTCATTACTTTTTCCCGGTGAAAATAGGTCCCGCTCCCTTTGATCTTATACACGATCCCTTCGTTCACCAGTCGGTCAATGGCAACTCGTATCGTTTCTCGGCTGACACCCAGCTTCCGGCAGAGAGCATTTTCTGAAGGCAGACGCTGGTTCCCGGAAAATTTGTTTTCGTCAATATAAGCCAGAAGCCAGCGATATACTTGATCGGATTTTTTCTCAACAGCCGAGAGCATGGGCAGGCGCTCCTTTTCAGTCGGTGATGGTGGGGCGGGTACCTTCGGCGTGCTGGATCCAGTTCAGCAAGCGCTCACGAAGCTCCGCCTTGACGTCAGCATATGCAGGGTCTGCGACAACGTTGTTCAGCTGCCACGGGTCCTTCTGCATATCGTAAAGGAAGTCGTCTGCATAAACATCGGATGCCGCGGCCTCGCCGCCGTTGATGCCGGGGGCATAGACCGAATACATGTAATTTTCCGTGCGGATGCAGCGTCCGCAGCGGCTTTCCGAAATCTGTGCGTAGACCTCATTGACTCTATTATGGTTTTTCTTTTCCACAACGTCAAGCAGATTTTCACCGATCATCTTGTCACCGACATCCACGCCTGCCAGAGCCAGCAGAGTTTTAGGAATGCTTTCCGTACTGACCAGGTCGGTGATCTCCTTGCCGCCCGAGAAGGGACCGCCGCAAATGACCAGCGGAACGTGCAGGCAGCCGTCGTGGCAGGAGCGCTTGTAATCATCATAGCCATTCAGGTGCGCATCACGGTTGCGGGTCTTGAAATGAGAACCATGATCGGAGGCGTAGAGGATGACCGTATTGTCATATAAGCCTTTTTCCTTCAGCTTCGCCACCAGTCTGCCAAGGTTCTCGTCGAGGCTGGCACACTGACCCAGATAATCCGGGTATTCTTCCGCTGCGTTGCCGCCCAGAGCCTTCAGGTCCTCCGGCAGAACAAAATTTGCAAATCGCTGCCGGGAACCGATGGGACCTTCGTAGTGGTTGTGGTCGTTCTGGTGGTGCGGCTCGATCTGAGATACAGTCATAAAGAAAGGCTTCTCGCCGGTGTACTGGTCGAGGTAGTCCAGTGCAAACTGGTTGATGCAGTCGGCGCGGTAGCCTTTGAAGTCGATACGGTTGTTGTTCTCGTCGAACACATAGCCGTCGTAGCCGTGAGAGGTGAACTCCAGCACGTCCGAAGCGCGCCAGTAGCCGGTGTAGCCGCCACGCAGTTCCAGAGGAACAGCAGTGATCGTGTGGTCGATGGTCGGTTTCTTTTCCAGTTCGCCGTCCGAGGCCAAATGCCATTTGCCGATGTAGGCGGTCTCGTAGCCAGCATCCTTTTCCATGTACTCGCCCAGAGTCTTGATGTTGGAGGGCAGCATCAGATTGTTGCGGAAGCAGCCGGTCTCGGTGGGGTATTTGCCGGTCTGGAACAGGGCACGGCAGGGGCCACACACTGGCTGAGGAGAAAAGGCATTGTCAAACTTCACGCCTTCTGCTGCCAGTTGGTCCAGATTGGGTGTGATATTCAAAGGTTGACCAAAGCAGCCGCAGGTGTCCCAGCGCTGCTGGTCACTGAAATAGAAAATAATATTATATGCCATGGTTTTACCTCCTTTTACTGTTCCGGCTTGGCAGCTTTTGCTTCCTTCATCTTGCTGCGAAGAATGCCGAGAATGACTACTGCGATCAGAGCAATGAAGATCCAGCAGTACACGCTGCTGACGAAAATTCTGGGGCTTCCATCCGAGATGAGCAGAGCGCGGCGGAAGTTGGTTTCCGTCATGTTGCCCAGCACCATGCCCAGCAGCACAGGGACAGCGGGCAGTTCCAGTTTGCGCATGAACCATGCCATTATGCCAAATACCAGTGCCACGCTCAGGTCAAAATAGCTGCTGTTTACCGAGTAAGCACCGGCAAAGCAGAAGATAACGATGATGGGGGTCAGGATCTGCTGCGGGATAGAAACGACCTTTGCAAACAGGCGGGTCAGGTACTTGCCCTGCAGGAACATAAAGATGTTCACGAGGATGAGACCCAGCATGATAGCATACATGATCGCACCATCGGTGGTGAACAGCGAGAGACCGGGGTTCAGGCCGTTGATCATCAGAGCAGACAGCATGATGGCCACGCAGCCGTCACCGGGGATGCCCAGCGTCAGCAGGGGGATGAGGGTCGCACCGCAGACGGCGTTGTTGGCGGATTCAGCAGCCGCCACGCCTTCCACAGAACCATGACCAAATTCTTCTGGGTGTTTAGACAGGTTTTTTGCCGTGTTGTAGGAGAACCACGAAGCTTCCGATGCTCCTGTGCCGGGTACGATGCCAACGCAGGAACCGATGATAGAACCCATCAGCACTGGGCGAAGCATCCGCTTATACTCATCTTTTGTGATCTTACCGTTGTCATTGCCGATTTTTCCGGCATGAAGGTTCAGCTCATTTCGCTTCAATTCAGCCTTGCTGATGATCTCCACCAATGCAAACAGACCAATGAGGGTGACAGCAAGGTCAAGACCCAGATACAAACGGGGAATACCGAAGGTAAAACGGTCGTAGCTGGTCATAGGGTCTGCACCAACACAAGAAATGATCAGACCGAGGCAGGCAGCGATGATGCCCTTGACGAGACTTTTGCCCGAAACGCCTGCGATGATGGTCATGCCGAACAGACAGACCATGAAGTATTCGGCTGTACCAAGCTGCGCCGAGATTTTGGCGACCTGGGGTCCGAGAAAGAGCAGCACCAGCGCAGAGAAGATGCCGCCGAAGGTGGAGGCGTAGAGTGCAATTTTAAGTGCTGCTTTCGTGCGGCCCATCTTGGACAGCGGATTACCGTCCAGCATGGTAGCTGCCGCATGGGGTGTGCCAGGCGTGTTGATAAGGATAGCCGACACCGAGCCGCCGTATCCACCCGCACAGTAAATGCCCAACAGGAACATCATGCCAGGAATCGCACGCATGGTATAAGTGACAGGTAGGAACAGGATGATACAGAGGATAACGCTCAGACCCGGGATGGCTGCAAATACGCAGCCGATGAAGACGCCGAGATTGATCCAAATGATGTTTTCCAGGGTGAAGAGCAGCCCGGAGGCCGGGCCGATAAAATCAAACAAACCCATATTCTGCCTCCTCAGAAACTAACATTCAGCACGAAGTGGAACACGACCCAGATCAGCACCGCCATCGAGACGGTGATGGCGTAGTAGAGGGGCTTCTTGCAGCGGAAAAACAGCAGGAATGCCACCGCGCAGAATACAGCACCCACCACGAACAGGTCGGTGACCTTTGCCAGAAGATATGTGACCATCAAAATGAGGACAATGACCAGCGCCTTGGCTTCTACCAGCAGGTTGAGTGTTTTGGTTTTGATCGGGCGGTGCATCACCATATTGTACGCCTCCCGACCCACCAGAAGGGCGCTCATGACCAGCATGAGCCAGACCAGCATCGTCGGAAAGGCACGACCATTCACAACGTCCTTTTCGGAGATCTGTACCTGCTGCGGCATGATGAGCAGCAGCACAATGCCGATGACAAGAAACAGGATGCCGCAGACCAGGTCTACGGGGTACTCGATATTCTTCACCTCGAGCTTTGCGCCCCATTCATCCAGCTTTGTCTCAGTATGTTCTATCAGATTTTTCACCAGTTTCAACTCCTTTTTGAAGTGTAAAAGCAGGGGGAAAGGGATGACCCCATTCCCCCTGCTTCAGCTTTTTCGCTACGAGATTTTTATCAGCCGGCTACGATGTCCTGATACTGCTCAACGATACTCTTGACGTTTTCGATATGAGCCTTGACGTCATCTTCACTCATCGTGTCAACTTCCAGCAGCATGGTATCGTTTAACCACTTGACCATTTCCTGGTCGGCAAGGATCTTGTCGTACAGCTCCTTCAGTTCTGCGACCTTTGCGGCATCGGTACCCTTGCGCGCCATCACGAAGCAGCGATTGCGGAAGAAAGGATAGCCCTTGGAGCCAACGCCTTCAACACCTGCGAAGGGGCCGTTTTCGATGGCCTTGTCGTCGAATGCGCAGACCACGTCAACGCCGCCCTGCTGATAGGTTTCGAGGATCTGGGACTGGTGAGAAACTGCGAAATTCGTTTCGCCCTTTGCCACAGCCTGTGCGGCCTCGGCTGCAGACTGATACGGAGTCAACTTGAGCTGGTCGCCAGCACCCATTGAACCGAACAGAGCCGCTGCCAGGAAAGCTTCAGAGCCGGTAGCACCGTTGACTGCCACAGACACCGGGTTGCCAGCCTTGACATAGGCTTCCAGGTCGTTCAGATTCTTAAGGTTCAGCGAAGAATCTGCGGACAGAACGAAAACGGAAGAATACAGGTTCTCAACGAACTCGAAATCGTCATAGCTGAACTGCAGCTTGGAGGGATCCAGAGTCTCGGTAATGGCGAACAGACCTTCGCCAGCAAAAACGAGGTCCTTGTCGTTTGCCTTGGTGCTGGCTACCCAGGTGTTGACGGTAGCAGCATCGCCCTTGATGGCCTCTGCCACCAGAGTGATCTTCTTATCCGAGTAATCCGGGGACATGGCCGCAGCCTTCTGACTTACCATTGCTGCGACACCAGACGGTGCCCACGGGCAGGTGACCTTCCAGCTCTCCTGTTTGCTCCCGCAGCCGGTAAGCATCGACAAAGCAAGGACACCGGCGGTGGCCAACGCCGCAATACGTTTCTTCATCATTTTACTCTCCTTTTTTGTTTTGCCTTTTCGTGTGGGGGAGCACTCAATGGTGCTCTTGTTGTCAACAGGATAGCATTTTCGCCCATCGTGAGTCAACAAATTTTCTTATTTCTTGCATAAAGTTGTATGATTTGGCTGCTAAATGGCCATTTCTGTATTCGATATGAGAAAATGTGTTGTGCATATTGCTTTGCTGCACAGGTTCCTTTTGTGCAACTTGAAATGCCTGGAAAACGATCCGCTGACGGACGGAAAAGGGAGATGCTAATTATCTGGTATTGCCTTTTTGGATGGAAAGAGGAGGGAGGACGGGCAGTACAGCATACGCTTTCTGCACTCGCTCCCTTTATTCTTGGACGGATAGAAGTATTGATCTACCGATATATCGAACATTGTCACCATCTGATAAAAGGTGTTGAGGCTGGGGTGCTGGCCATCATTCTCGTTATACATGATGGTGCGCGGAGCCCGGTCAACAATATAGGCCAGTTGCTCCTGCGTCATCCCGCTGGCCTCCCGCGCTCGCTTGATGGCGAGTCCTATATCGTGAAAATCAAATCGTCGTTCATCTCTTTCAATCTTCATAATATCACCTAATGTAATTCCACATTTCAGGCAATATTATTTGAACGAGTTTGTATTTCATACTACTGACTAATTATTTTCATGTGAATGAATGCTATTCATTGACATTTCAAAAAAGAGTGCTATACTAATTGGTGGAAAGGAGATCAAACCATGAACACCGTAAAAGAAAACTCGAAAGCTGCATTTAATCAGCAGGCCGCTACTTATGATAAAGATATTAAGGGCCAGCACGCCCGCTCTCTTTATCCCGTCCTGCTGGAAAAGCTGTCTCACATTCCGTTTCAATCTGCCCTCGATTTGGGATGCGGGACTGGTGAAATGCTAAAACTCATTTTGCAGAAAGATCCCCATAAAGAATTGTGCGGCATCGATCTATCAGAGGAAATGCTTGCTGTTGCGAAATCGAAACTCCCGGAACAAGTCAAGCTACTGTTGGGGGACAGCGAGGCACTCCCTTTCCCGGACAACGCCTTTGATGTTGTGTACTGCAACGACTCTTTTCATCATTATCCTGCACCGCAAAATGTGTTAAGAGAAGTAAACCGAGTATTGAAGCCGGGCGGCACTTTCCTGATGGGAGATTGCTGGCAACCCTTTGTAGGTCGCGTGATAATGAATTTTTATATGCGTCATAGCAAAGAGGGGGATGTGAAGATTTACTCCGAAGCAGAACTCGTTTCCATGCTTTCAGCATATTTTCATAATGTATCATGGGAGCAGGTTGGTAACACGGCTTGTATTGCTATGTGCGAAAAATGATTGATATTCACTCATTGATTTTTTAGAGCGGGCGTGCTATCATAAATAGAAAGGAGGCTCAGACTATGCGGATTACAAAGGAGCCGGAAGTACGCAAGCAAGAGATTTTAGATACTGCGCTCAAATTATTCGGGGAAAATGGATATGAAAAAACCTCGATTACAGATATAGCCAAAGCAATCGGTGTGGCACAAGGTCTATGCTATCGCTATTTTCCGTCCAAAGAGGCGCTGTTTGACAGCGCGATTGAACAATATGCGGATGTTCTGGTGGAGCAGTTTGTAGGCTCTGAAAAGGACAGTCAGAAAACCTTGCGGCAGATCATTGAAGATATGCCTGCCACTATGGAACAAAAGGACACAAAATACTATTCTGTTTTTCACGGAGCAGAAAATAAGAAATTTCACGATCAGCTTTCTCTCAAAGTATGCGAAAAACTGACTCCGCTTGTAGAAAAACTATTGCTTCGCGCTCGGCAAAAGGGCGAAATCCAGTTTGACGATATTCAGGCCGCTGCGATGTTCTGCGTCTATGGACAACTTGGTATCCTGTTGGCAGATGACCTGACACAAGAAGATAAATCGAAAAGGATTCGTGAATTTCTGATATTCGCACTTCATCTTTGAAAAAATCCCCCGCTTTGGGGCGGGGGATTTTCAAGGGAAAGCAAATGAATAGTTTTCATTCAAAAAGTCGCGGTAAGCGATTTATATTTTGACTTTAATGTGAATGTTGTTCATTCATCTATCGAAGAAAGGGTGTTTATTATGCCAACTAAAATTGACTTTATAGGGGGAAATACAAAGCGTTGCCTTATGGCAATGGCTCTCCCCATGATTGCCGCTATGTTTCTCAATATAATGTATAACCTTGTAGACAGTCTGTGGATTGGAAATTTGCTTGGAGAAACGGCTTATGCCGCTTTGACAAACTCTACACCTATCATTTTGATTTTGACTTCTGTTGCGATGGGAGCGACTAATGGTGTATCAATTCTAATCTCCCAGGCGATTGGTGCAAAGGACAAGAAAAAAACAGAAAGTTTGATTTCCACATCGTTCTGTGTAGCAGTAGTTTTCTCCCTCCTTGTAACTATTCTGCTTGAGGCTTTTTCTTCCGGGAATTTTGAAAGCTCTGAACACCCCGGCTGAAACCTATGATATGGCATACAGCTACTTGGCGATCTATATCCTCGGATATTTGGCGGTCTACCTCTATCTTTATTTCACCGCTGTTTTGAGGAGCTTTGGCAATTCTATGTTTCAAGCCGTAGCCATGCTGGTGTCAACAATTTTGAACGCGATCCTCGATCCTATTTTTATCCACTTCATCGGATTTCACGGTGCGGCGATTGCTACCTTGCTTTCTCAAGTGATCTGTCTGGCGTTCATGTTGATTTATCTGAAAAAGAAGAAATTGTTTGAATTCAAAATCTCTGCGTTTGATAAAAATGATGTATTGACACTCATTCAAAAAGCAATTCCATCGGTTATTCAGCAGAGTATTCCGGCCATCAGCACGACTTTCCTTACTGCACTTGTTAGTACATATAGCGTCACTGCAATAGCGGCTTATGGGGTAACAGGAAAATTGGAAACCATACTTTTCTACCCGGCGATGGCGCTAAACATGGTCTTAACTACCATTATCGGACAATGTGTCGGCGGCGCACGTTATGACCGGGCCAAAGATTATTTGAAGTGTGCATTGGGGTACGGCTGTGGTCTGCTTGTAATTCTTTCTGTTTTGGTGGTCGGGTTTTCAAAGCAGCTTTCCGGCCTATTCGTCAAGAGCGATGCTGTGGCGGCTATTGTCGGAACTTATTTTCTGATTGTCAGTGTCGGGTACATTCTGAATACGGTTACAAACTGCTATCTTGGTGCCCTTAACGGTATGGGAAAACCTTCAAAGAGTATGTTCCTGATGATTTTTTATTACATTGTGGTTCGGATGCCCCTGGCCTACTTACTTTCCTATCTTGGCTTTGGACTAAATGGAATTTGGGTTGCGGTTCTGGTCAGTCATGTAGTGGCCAGTGTTGCCGCTGGCATCTCTGGAACTATTGCTATCAAAAAGCGGACAAGTACAACCTAAGTCCATTTTATTAGGCAAATGCAACTGTCCGGCGGCGGTGGCGGCGGAAACCACAACAATGGTGGCGGGGGAGACGGCAGCGGCTGCGGCTGCCTCATCGCCATTGCGGTGGTGGTCGTGCTGGTGCTCATTGCCATGGGAAGCTGAGGGCATTTCCACAGCACTAGGCTGCTTGCGTGACCCGGTCACAGAAAATCTAACTAGGAAATGTTATCATATAGCCACAGAAAACACCGACAACATTCCGATGGAGGATTTGAATATGAAAGCAAAGTTTTATATCTGTGAGCACTGTGGCAACCTGGTCACCACCATCCACAACGCAGGGGTCCCGCTGGTCTGCTGCGGCGAAAAGATGAAGGAGCTGCTCCCCAACACCGTGGAAGCCAGCGGCGAAAAGCATCTGCCGGTGGCAGAGCTTTCCGGCAGCACCCTCACAGTCACGGTGGGTGCGGTGGAGCATCCCATGGTGGATGTACACCACATCCAGTGGCTCTTTGTGGAGACCGAAAACGGCGGACAGCTCCGATACCTCGCCCCCGGGCAGGCACCCAAGGCGGTGTTTGAGCTGGGCAGCGAAAAGCCGGTGGCGGTCTACGCTTACTGCAACCTGCATGGTCTGTGGATGACGAAACTTTAAGAAATAAACGGGCTCCTGCCAGTGGTTGAACGCTTGCAGGAGCCTGTTTTTGTGTGCAGTCAATGGTTCTGGCACAGGCGTATCAGACAAAATGGAGTAAACATTGAAATACAGAGAAATCGTGGACGGCATTTTTCTTGACCGCCCCAACCGTTTTATTGCCCATGTAGATGTGAACGGCACGGTGGAAACCGTCCATGTCAAAAACACCGGGCGGTGCAGGGAGCTGCTGCTGCCCGGTGCGGCGGTGCGTCTGGAAGTGTCAGACAACCCGAAACGCAAGACAAAATACGACCTTGTGGCGGTACGCAAGCAGGAACTTGGCTGGGTCAACATGGACAGTCAGGCACCCAACAAGGTGGTGGGAGAATGGCTCTCAAAGCAGGAGTTTGACCTTGTCAGGCCGGAGTTTGCATACGGAAAATCCCGCATTGATTTTTACATGGAAAAGGGCGAACAGAAATACCTGTTGGAAGTCAAAGGCTGCACATTGGAAATGGGTGGCATCGGTTATTTCCCGGATGCACCCACCGAACGGGGCGTGAAGCACTTGCATGAGCTAGCGCAGGCACAGAGGGCAGGGTATCGGTGCGCAGTAGCCTTTGTGATCCAGATGGAAGGCGTCACCGAGGTGAGGCCGAATGTTGGCACGCAGCCGGAGTTTGGCACAGCGCTGGCCGAAGCGAAAGCTGCAGGTGTGAGCGTGCTGTTCCTGCTTTGCCATGTCGGGCGGGACAGTCTGGAAATCGTGGAGCAGCGGGAAGCGTGAAAAAGAGAGGAAATGAAAGAACACTCTATTTGTGTTTGGCGAATGCAGTCTCCCTCGGCGGCGACAGCGACACCCTTGCCTGCATCACCGGCAGCATTGCCGAAGCCTTTTACGGGATGCTGCCTGAGTTGCGGCAGGAAACCTTGAAGCGTCTGCCGGAGGATCTGCGGGCGGCGTATCAACTGTTCCGGCAGAACCTCAAGCGTAAAATGTGAGACTGCCGGTGCATGGAATCTGTCCCCGGAGAGCTGTAACAGGCCCTCCGGGGGCATTTTTGTTTTTCGGTATCTTTTCTGTAGGAAAAAAGTGTGGTATACTGAGGGCGGAAAATCGGAAGTTGTGAACTTAGAATTAGAGGTGTTGAAAATGAAAATAATAATTATATTTATTGATTTACTGATGGCAACTGTTCTCTTTTTTGTTGGAAGATTTTTTACCAAATCAAGGAATACAGAAAGAAGTGTGCTGTTTTTATCAGGAGATTATACTGGATTAAATACAGAGAAAATATGCAGAGTTACTGGAAAACGGATTAAGACATGGGCAATGCTCTTTTGTCTTGGCGGTATAATTGATTTTATCAAGCCGGGCGCAGGAATAATAATAGTTTCCGCTTTTTTTAGTATCTTACTTGTATTTCATTTGGTTGATATGACTATAAATCGAGACAAGTACCGGGTATAAATTCGCGTTTGTGGAGCGAAGCGGAACAATGAAAGCCCCAGTGGGGCTTTTAAGCGACAGAACGGTCTTGCGGCAGCAAGATGGAGGGGCCCCGCCCCGACAAGTTCCCGTTTACCACACAGGAACATCCATGAGAGAGGAGTGACTGTTATGAAGGAAAACAGAAAACTATTAAAAGAAGTGCTCAAGGACATCCGGCACGACATGACCGATGAGGAAGTGCTGAATCTGCTGGCAGACAGTAAGATCTCCGTCAGCCCTGAAAGCGAAAAAGAAAAGTATACGCTGGGGCAGCGTGCAGCGGATTCCATTGCAAAGTTTGCCGGAAGCTGGGCGTTTATCTTTTCCTTTACCGGTGTTCTGATCCTTTGGATGGTGGTCAACACGGTGCTGGCTGCCAAGGCGTTTGACCCGTATCCGTTTATTCTGTTGAATCTGGTGCTGTCCTGTGTGGCGGCAATTCAGGCACCGTTGATCATGATGAGCCAGAACCGTCAGGAGGAAAAAGACCGCCGCAGAGCGGAAAATGATTATAAAGTCAACCTGAAGACCGAGATCATGATCGAGGACCTGTACGATAAAGTAAACGCTATTCTTGCCAAGCAGTCCGCACTGGAAAAGCGGCTGCAAAACGATGGCAAAAATCATACAAAGCAGCAGGAAAACAACTGAATCCTAGCTTTTTTGCGCCAAAACGGGACAAGCCGGAAAGCAAACGGTATGCGATTCCATCTCCCGGTGCTGATTTTTGTCTCATTGTGGTAATGGGGGAAAGCCAAATACAAGATATTGTTGCAAGAGTATTATTTTTTCGTGAATATTAGCACTCACATCTTGACATTGCTAATGCGCGGTGCTATAACAGTGGCGTGCTCAGGAGGAAGGGCAAAAGGAGAGCCGCTAGGCTCCCCGGAAAGCCCTTCTGAGTGGACGCTTCAGATTTTTTGCCCCGACCCGAACGCCGGGATTGGAGGAATGATTTATGCTTATGCCGACTGTTTTCCATGAAAACCTGTTCGATGATTTCTTCGATCCGTTCTGGAATGACGCTGCACTGGAACGTATGATGAACCGTGAGGCTCGTGATACCTTTGGTAAGCGCGGTGCAAACATGATGAAGACCGATGTCAAACAGACGGACAACGGCTACGAAGTAGCTGTTGACCTGCCGGGCTGCAAGAAGGAAGACGTTCAGATGGATCTGAACGACGGCTACCTGACCATTCAGGCAGTGCGCAGCCACAGCAACGACGAAAAGGATAAGAAGGGCCGCTATCTGCGGCACGAATCCTTCTCCGGCACCTGCGCCCGCAGTTTCTACGTGGGCGATGTGAAGAAGGAAGACATCCACGCAAAGTTCGAGGATGGCGTCCTGCACGTTGAGCTGCCTGCTCCTCAGCAGACGAAGGCTTTGCCTGAGAACCCGAATCTGATTGCAATCGAGTAAAACGCCGGTCGTGTGCGCCAAGGCACAACGCACATAAAGTGGCCCCGGAGAGCTGCAACAAGCCCTCCGGGGCCATTTTGTTTTCGCTATCTTTTCCGCAGGGGAAAACCATGGTATACTGAGTTCAAAGTGATAAACTAGGAGGTACACTTATGAAGTGGGGAATTTTAGCGACCGGCACCATTGCCAAAAAGCTTGTGTCTACGGTGGAACAGATGGGCGCAGAGGGGGGAGCAGATTGTTGCCGTGGGGTCACGGCATCTGGAAAGCGCACAGGCGTTTGCGCAGCAGTACGGCATCCCCCGCTGCTATGACTCCTACGAAGCCCTTGCCGCGGGTCTTTTGCGTGCGGAAACCATAGTATACGGAGAGCGACAAATCGAAATTTCGGGAGGTGTTTTTATGCCACAAATGAATAAGGGAGGAAAATTTATTTTCGGGAAATCACTCATTCGGACGGATGGAACATTGCGGATTCCACCGCAGGCAATGGAAGAATATCACATTGCAGATGAAGGAAAAGTATATCTTTTTACCGGAAGTAAGATTACCGGTGGCTTCTGCGTCACCCGGAAAGGCCTTTTGCGTCCGTCAAAACTTGGTCACATTTTGGACGATACTCCACCGTTGCTTGACTACTCAGCAGGTTCTGGCGAATTTATCAAATACAAGGGGCGTTCCTACTGCTGGGTAGAGATTTCACAGGAGGGGCAAATTCTTCTTACGAAGAAAATGATGGATTTTTTGAAGGTGAAACCCGGAATGGAGCTGCTCTCTATCCGCAGTAGCGACATCGCGTTCACGATGGGAGCTAAAGGACCGCTATTGGAAAAAGCAGAAAACTATGATGGTGAAATTCCGCTTTTTTAAGTGTAACAATTTCCAGTCTGCCGGGCAGACAGGCATCTGAAAACCACAAAAAAACGAAGGAACAGCCATGGTACTTTATTTTACGGGAACCGGCAACAGCCGGTATCTGGCACGGCGCATTGCCGAAGGGCTGGAGATGCTGCTTTACGACTTGAACGCCTGCATCAAGGCAGGGGATACTGCCCCGGTGAACCCGGTGTTCTATCGCTTCTTTGTAAAAGCCGATGCCTTCCGGGCAACGGATGCCTGCATCGGCTGCGGCAGGTGTGTGGAGCTGTATCCCCTGAACAACGTCCATTTGAAAAACGGAAAGCCGGTCTGGGGCAAAAACTGCACCCACTGCATGGCGTGCATCTGCTATTGCCCCAAAGAGGCCATCGAGTACGGCGAAAAGAGCAAAGGCAAGCCCCGGTATCACGTTGAAGCACTGGAAAAGCAGCAGCAGGACGTATGAGGAAAAACCGACGATGGTGAAAAACAGATGAAATATTTATACTTGCATGGATTAGGACAAAAACCAGACAGTTGGGACAGAGTAATAAAAGAAACGAAGGTCTCGGACAGCAGCGTCAGCTTGAGTCTGGCAGAGATGCTGGAAGGAAAAGCAGCCACCTATGGGGAGCTGTATACTGAGAGTGCGACAAGGAAAATGACGAAATCGTCTTATGTGGGCTCTCTCTGGGTGCTGTTCTGGCACTTAATTATGCGATAGACCATCCGGATAAAGTAAAGGCGCTTGTGCTAATTGCGGCACAATACAAAATGCCTGAAAAATTATTGAAATTCCAGAATATGCTGTTCCGCTTTATGCCAAATGCAACGTTCAAGCAATTTGGCTTCAAAAAAGCAGATGTGATCAGCTTGTGCGGCACGATGGCAGAATTGGATTTCAGAGATTCATTGTGTAAGGTGTCTTGTCCTGTATTGATCGTTTGTGGGGAAAAGGACAACGCAAATAAAAAAGCCTCAAAGGAACTTGCCGGTTATTTGAGCGATTCCTGCTACCGTGAACTTCTGAAAGCAGGTCATGAAGCAAACACAGAAGCTCCGGAGGAATTGGCAGCAGTGTTACAGGAATTTTATGATAATGTCGAATAAACTACGATTCATCAAAGAAAGAGGACTGTAAAATGAACATCGAAGAACGGGCGGCACAGGCGGCCGCATGGAAAGCTACTGGACAGTGCAACTGTGCACAGGCGGTGCTGAAGGCATTTGAGGACAAGCTGCCGGTGGATGCCGACACCCTGATGAAGCTGGGCGCAGGCTATGCCGCCGGCATGGGCTGCATGGAGAGCACCTGCGGCGCACTGATCGGCGCTGTGATGGTGGCGGGCATCGTCACCGACGGCAAGGGCACACCCCACATTTCCAAGGAGCTGCTGCAAAACTTTCAGGAAAAGTGCGGCGCTACCATCTGCAAGGAGCTGAAGGGGATAGAGAACGGCGCACCGCTGTGCCCCTGCCCGGAGTGCGTCCGCAACGCTGTTCTGGCACTGGGCGAGGTGCTGGGCGAGGTGCTGGGAGAGTAAGCAGAAGTTACGCTCTATTATAATATACGAATTTAGTTTATTTGAACCAAAGCAAAAAGCTCAAAAAGGAGAGATTATTCATGGTTTTATTGGTTGTAGATGCACAGAATGGTATCGTGGATGAACGCTTATATGAGTTCAGAAAGTTTGTTGGTAATATCAAAAAGCTGATTGGAGCAGCTCGAGAACAAGGCATAGAAGTTATTTATGTACAGCATGATGATGGACCTGATACCGGATTCTCTATCGGGGATGATGAGTTTGAGGTTTATTCCGAGTTTCAACCGATGCCTGATGAAAAACGGTTTATCAAGTCCGTATGCAGTGCGTTCAAAAAAGAGAGTGGTCTGCTTGAGTATCTGACTGCAAAGGAAGAAAAAGACGTGATGATTTGTGGCATTATGACTGATTTCTGTATCAATGCCACGGTAGAGGCTGGTTTTGAGCATGGCTTACACATGATTGTTCCTGCCTATGCAAATTCTACGCAGGACAATGAGTACATGACCAGGGAACAGGCTTACCATTACTATAATGAATTTCTCTGGCCTGAACGATATGCAGACTGCGTACCAATGGACAGGGCATTGGAATTACTCAAAAAATGATATAGCGCAAACGGTCTTTGCTGAATACCTTTGTTACCGAAATACATTACATAAACTTCAAGATCATGTTGCAGTAAATTCAATAAATCAGTATCATGGCAGGATTTACCGGGCATGATGAAAAGTCTCAAATCGTCTCATAAGCCCCGTTTCTAAGCGTTTTTTGTGCTTCAGTCTCAAATTTACCAAAGATTTACCAATATTTCTGGAGAGCCAGACTTGCGATTTTAATACCAGAATAAGGAGATCAATACTATGACTGAGATGAAGAAACACATTTATGATGAGAGCAATGGCCTTTGGTATGAACGCATTGGCGATTATTATATTCCGGTTCTTACCTTGTCCTCTGAGGAACAGTGCCCCATTGAAAAGTATGGACGGATGCACCGGGAATATTTAAGAGAAGTCCACCCAGCCAGATTGAACACATTGACCTTGACTGGGGAGTTATGGACATATCTTGCAGACCTGAACGAACAGGCACAGGAACGGTTAGACACCATCATGGAGCAGATGAAAGCTGCCGAGGGCGTGACCGAAGAATTAAAGCGTACCCATCAAATGGAGTGGGTGCAGCGTTGCAATAACATTCACAATCGGGCAGAAGAAATTGTTTTGCATGAGATGATTTATTCATAACGGTATGGTAGAATGATTATGACAAATAAGAATTTGTTGAAAGGAGTAAACAACTAATGAAAATGTCAAAAGAAAAAATTAGATATAAGCATGTTTGCCCCATGCGGAATGAATTGTAAGGTTTGTTATAAGCACTGTTACAATAAAAAACCTTAGTTACTGGGTGCTTGAATAGTGATAAAGG
>ENA-OQJN01000302-OQJN01000302.1-human-gut-metagenome-genome-assembly--contig:-NODE-302-length-22952-cov-3.639737_pt1 | contig 22952 bp, 24 predicted proteins | sample MGYA00242610_ERZ504777 | MGnify/ENA primary metagenome ERZ504777 (study PRJEB26092, sample SAMD00036350) | human gut metagenome | host: Homo sapiens | study: EMG produced TPA metagenomics assembly of... | reverse complement strand
TTCCCTTCTTTTTCAGGTATGCAGGTGCCTGTTCAATGACTCCTACCGGTAAAAATACAGTCCATCTTCTTTTCCGTCCAGCGCAAGATACGGATCATGGTCTTTTACTTCCTCCTGCAGTTGTTTCTATCACAGAAGTTCTGATATACGGCGGATTGGATACAACCACATCATAAGTTCCCTTTACATTTTCAAACAGGTCACTCTCCAGAAACTCTGCATCGATCTTCAGCTTCTCAGCATTTTTCTCTGCCACACACAGCGCTTCTTTTGAAAGATCCACGCCAACACCTGTCACTGTTCGGGGCTTTAATTCATGCAGGAGACTCAGAAGGATACATCCGGAACCGGTGCACATATCCAGGAGTCGGATTTCTCCCATCTGTTCCTGTTTGCACACATCCAACGCTGTTTCCACCAGTACTTCTGTATCCTGTCTCGGGATCAGCACGTGTTCGTTGACCAGAAATTCCAGTCCCATAAACTCCTGAACACCTGTCAGATGCTGAAGCGGAATCCGTGTACTTCTCTTTCTGATCAGCTCCAGATATTCTCGCTCCTCCTGATCGTGCATCGGGTGCTCCGGCTCCATATAATAAGAAGCCTTTGTAATTCCGGTCACATGTTCCAATAAATACCAGGCGTCCAGATCATACTCTTCCACGCCGGCTTTTTGTAAGCTCTGCGCTCCTCTTTTCCAGGCTTCCTTCCAGGTCATAAGGCACATTCCTCCTGTGTACACTTGTTTTCCCCAAAAGATTCCTCTGTCTTAGAAAAATTTTCTTCCAGATACGCCTTCCAGTCGAATACCTCTTCCACTGCCCGGATTGCCACTTCGATCATACTGTCATCCGGTTCTTTTGTCGTCATCATCTGCACCCACATTCCCGGTTTGCTCAAAACATTGACCACAGGATTTTCACTGCTTCCCGCCAGACGGATGATCTCATAAGAAACTCCCGCGATCACCGGCATCAGCGCAATCCGGATTCCTACTTTTAAGACCTGCGATTCTGCTGTGATAAAAAAGCAGAAAATAATACTGACGATCATAACAAAAAAGAGAAAACTTGTCCCGCAGCGCTTGTGCTGTCTGGAGCTTTTTCTTACATTTTCAACCGTAAGCGGCATTCCATGTTCAATACAGTTGATACACTTGTGCTCTGCCCCATGATACATAAACGTCCTCTGAATATCCTTCATTCTGGAGATCAAACCAATATACAAAAGAAAGACTACCATTCGGATCACACCTTCCAGCGCAGTAAGTACCCCTCTGGACGAAATATAATTCTTCAAAAGATCACTCAGGAAATACGGGAGGACCATAAAAATCCCGACCGCTGCCACGATAGAAAATGCCACCGTAAAGCCCATCATGATCTTTTCTTGTTTTTCCTGCTTTTGCGCCTCTTGTTCAGTAAGAACTTCCCCCTCTTCTTCCTCGAAAAAGCTGGCCGAATAGGTCAGAGTTTTTCATTCCCAGCACGAGCGAATCGATAAAATTAAAATTCCCCGGATAAACGGCACTTTATATACACCCTGCCAGGGGATGATGCCTTTGTATTCTTTGACGCAAACCTCGATCTGCTGATCCGGTTTTCTGACAGCCACTGCATACCGTGTCTTATTTTTCATCATAATGCCTTCCAGCACTGCCTGCCCGCCTATATTTGATGACTTCATACTGCCCTCCTGTTTTTCTGTATACGAAAAACAGGCTGAGATACATTCACCTCAGCCTGCCATAGTCTTTTCCTATTTAATACCATATTTCTTGTTGAACTTGTCAACACGTCCGCGAGCCTGAGCAGCTTTCTGCTGACCTGTATAGAATGGATGGCATTTGGAGCAGATTTCTACGTGGATGCTCTCGTTTGTAGATCCTGTTACAAATGTGTTTCCACAGTTACAAGTTACTGTTGCCTGATGGTACTCTGGATGGATTCCTTCTCTCATGATTTTCACCTCTCTATTTTAAAATATTATTCTAATCTCTAAACAGCTACACCATAATAGCATAGTTTTTTCTGTTTTGCAAGTTTTTTCAATAAGAAAACTTTATCTTTTTTCAATTTTTAATTTTTTGCTGCTTTTCTTTTCCAATCAGGAAATACGGAACTGCCAGGAACAAAATACCGCCCACCATATTTCCAATGGTTACAACAGCCAGATTATAGGCATATCCGCCGATGCTGATATCGTACTGTGTCGGATTCAAAAGACCGATCATCATCAGAGACATATTTGCCACACTATGTTCAAATCCTGCTGTAAAAAATGTGATCAGACACCAGAACGTCATAATCAGCTTTCCTGTTTCTGTTTTCATTTTAATTCCGCACCACACTGCCAGACATACTAAGATATTACAGAGTATTGCCCGCATAAACAGCGGCAGCGGTTCTACAGACATCTTCATCGCTGTAGTATCTGCCATGATCGCCTGTACGCTTCCTGTACAGAGTCCTGTCAGAGAGTACATTCCTGCTACCAGAACAGAGCCTGCCAGATTCCCGAGCCAGCAGGTCACCCACACTGTCACAGAATCCTGAAATGTCACTTTCTTCTGAAACATCCCAACAGCCATCACAAAATTACTTCCTGTAAAGAGCTCTGCTCCTGCCATCAAAACCAGACTGAGGGCAACGCCAAAGCAGCCTCCCATAATAAACTTCACACCCGGCACGCCGCCTTCTTTTAACATTCCACCTGCTGTAAATGCCAGAAGAACGCCAAATCCAACAAACATTCCCGCCAGCATCGCTGAGATGAAGTATGCTCCTGTCTGCTGCCGCAGGAACTGGATTTTCTTTTTGGCTGCATTTCCTGCCATGTCAATTTCTTCACGAAACATCTTGATTTCCTCCTCAGTTTCTCATCATTCAAGTATTCTTGAACATCCCGCATTTTGTCACATTTTGCAGGACACCAACCAGAATATAATATCTGTTTTGTGAGTCAGAATCAAGTATTTTCTTTCGTACAAGAGTGATTTTAGATAAATTTTTGACGAATTACTGTCTGCACCAGCTCGGCATTCGTTCTTGTCCGCGAGAACATATTCAGCAGATTGTCCACTGCTTCATCTGCTTTCATGCCATTCATTGCCTTTCGGATGATATAAACTGCATCCTGCTCTTCTTTATTAAGCAGCAGATCTTCTCTTCTGGTTCCGGATTTCGGAATATCGATCGCCGGGAACACTCTCTTCTCCTGAAGTTTTCGATCCAGCACCAGCTCCATGTTACCGGTTCCCTTAAAATTCTTCATAAACAACATCGTCCATCTTGCTTCCCGTTTCCACAAGTGCTGTTGCCAGGATCGTAAGGCTTCCGCCCTCACGCATATTTCTTGCCGCACCGAAAAACCGCTTCGGCATATGCAGTGCAGCCGGATCAAGACCGCCGGACAAGGTTCTTCCTGACGGCGGCACAGTCAGGTTGTACGCTCTTGCCAGACGGGTGATACTGTCTAACAGGATCATAACATCTTTTCCATGCTCTACCAGACGCTTCGCACGCTCGATCACCATCTCGGATACTCTCTTATGATGTTCCGGCAGCTCGTCAAATGTAGAGTAGATTACTTCCACATTTGGTCCCGCGATTGCTTCCCTGATATCGGTTACCTCCTCCGGACGTTCATCGATCAGAAGGATCAGAAGATGCATGTCCGGCTCTCTTTTCTGAACAGAGAGTGCCACTTCTTTGAGAAGGGTTGTCTTACCGGCTTTCGGAGGAGATACGATCATTCCTCTCTGTCCTTTTCCAATCGGAGAGAGCAGATCTACGATCCGCATTGCAGTCGTTGCTCCCGGTGTTTCCAGCGAAATCCTCTGATTCGGGAAGATCGGAGTCAGATCCTCAAAATTATGGCGCTTTACTGCTTCTGCCGGACGCAGCCCATTGATGGTCGACACGTACAAAAGTGCACTGAATTTTTCAGACTGTGTTTTAATCCTCGTATTCCTGTGATGATATCTCCCGTCTTCAGATTGAAGCGCCGGATCTGGGATGGTGACACATATACATCATTTTCACCCGGAAGATAGTTTTCACACCGGATAAATCCATACCCGTCCGGAAGCACCTCTAAAATTCCGTTTGCAGTACGCCCGCTGTCAAGCTGTTCGATATCCGTTCCCTCTTTTTCTCTTTCACTTCTTCTTTTGCCTGTGCGTTGGCCTCTTCCTGTTTCTCTTTGTCATCCTGCGCCAGCATTGCTTCGATCAGATCTCCTTTTTAAAGTGGAAATTCCTTTCATCTTTCTTGCCTTTGCCAATTCCCGCAATGTAGCGAGCGGTTAACGATTTCATTATTTTTCTCTTGTCATAATTACCTGCCTTTCTCAAAATTCACTTTTCATTTATTCATTTTACTTTCAATCTCTTGGGGATCTTTGTCTGAACTGACTTAACTTGAACTAATTTTGTAAAGTTTGTTTTTTTATTATAGCGCATCTTTTCCAAAAAGAAAGTTTTTTTTGAAATCTTGCACCGTTTCCTTAACAGTGTTATGATTATGGAAGAATGTGTTCTGCACAGGAAATCTAAGAATCAGCGAGGTAAAAACTATGACAAACAGCAAAAAAGCATTACAGATGCACGAACAGTGGAACGGAAAACTGGAAACTGCAGCCAAAGCACATGTCAATTCCAGAGAAGATCTGGCAATTGCTTACACACCGGGTGTAGCCGAGCCTTGTAAGGTGATCGCAAAAGATCCGGAAGCTGCTTACAAATATACAATCAAATCCAACACCGTAGCCGTAGTTTCTGACGGAAGTGCGGTTCTGGGACTTGGCAATATCGGAGCCCTGGCAGCCATGCCTGTTATGGAAGGAAAAGCAGTTCTTTTCAAAGAATTCGGCGGTGTCAATGCCGTTCCGATCTGCCTTGACACGCAGGATACAGAAGAGATTATCAAAACCGTTGTCAACATTGCACCTGCATTTGGCGGAATCAATCTGGAAGATATTTCTGCACCGCGTTGTTTTGAGATCGAAGAGCGCTTAAAAGAGCTTCTGGACATCCCTGTCTTTCATGATGACCAGCACGGAACTGCCATTGTTGTCCTTGCCGGTATCATCAATGCTCTCAAAGTTACCGGAAAGAAGAAAGAAGACTGCCGCGTTGTCGTAAACGGTGCAGGTTCTGCCGGAGTTGCCATCACAAAACTGCTTCTGACCTACGGATTTGAACATATTACAATGTGTGATATCAACGGAATCATCAGCAGCGCATCACCGAACCTGAACTGGATGCAGAAAAAGATGACAGAAGTGACAAACCTGGAAAACAAAACCGGTTCTCTGGCAGATGCCATGTGTGGAGCTGACATTTTCGTCGGTGTCTCTGCTCCTGGTATCGTCACAAAAGAGATGGTCGCATCCATGAATTCCGACGCCATACTCTTTGCCATGGCAAATCCGGTGCCGGAGATCATGCCGGATCTTGCAAAAGAAGCGGGTGCACGCGTTGTTGGAACCGGACGCTCTGATTTTCCAAATCAGGTCAATAACGTTGTCGCTTTCCCGGGAATTTTCAAAGGAGCGCTGGAAGGGCGCGCCACACAGATCACGGAAGAGATGAAACTTGCTACAGCCAATGCCATTGCAAGTCTTGTTTCTGATGAAGAACTCAATGAAAACAATATTCTTCCGGAAGCATTTGATTCCCGTGTTGCCGACGTAGTCAGCAAAGCGGTAAAGGAACTGATCTGATCATGCGCTGGGGTGAAAAAAGATACCACTCTCTGGATTATGAATTAAAACAGATGTTCAAAGAAAAAGTTTACAAAATCGCCTTAAACGGCGGCATGACCTGTCCAAACCGTGACGGTCATGTCGGAACAGGGGGCTGCATCTTCTGCAGTTCCCAGGGTTCCGGCGATTTTGCCGGCTCTGCCAGACTTTCCATCGCCGAACAGATAAGACAGGGAAAAGCAGATATTTCTTCCAAACGTCCGGTGCACTCTTATATTGCCTATTTTCAGGCATTTACGAACACTTATGCGCCGGTGGAAACTCTTCGTGCCCTTTATATGGAAGCCATTGCTGATCCGGAGGTGAAGATTCTCTCCATTGCCACCAGACCGGATTGTCTGGGAGCAGATGTCCTCGCACTGCTCGATGAGATCAACCAGATCAAACCTGTCTGGGTGGAGCTGGGATTGCAGACCATCCATCCCGAAACCAGCGCCTACATCCGGCGCGGATATGAGCTTTCAGTATTTGAACAGGCAGTAAAAGAACTTCGCGCCATCGGCATCACGGTAATTGTTCATACGATTCTGTATCTGCCGGGTGAGACGAAAGACGATATGCTGGATACGATCCACTATCTCAATCATATGGATATTCAGGGGATCAAACTGCAGCTGCTCCATGTCTTAACCCACACAGACCTTGCAGCCGACTATGAAAAACACCCCTTTTATATTCCCGATATGCAGGATTATATTCAGTTTCTCGGCACCTGTATCGCACATTTGAATCCAGAGATCGTGATTCATCGCCTGACCGGAGACGGACCGAAAGACCTTTTGATCGCCCCTCTTTGGACAAGCAATAAAAGAACCGTATTAAATCAGCTTCACAGCCACCTGAAAGAACAGGATATCTGGCAGGGAAAGGAGTACTATGTCTGAAACTTATACACTGTATAAACTGATCGTATTGTACATGCTGGATAAAGTGGATTTTCCATTGACAACTTCACAGATTTCCGAATTTATTCTGGAAAAAGAATACACAACTTATTTTAAGCTTCAGGAAACACTCGCTGAAATGGAACATTCCGGACTGCTCCGCGTGGAAACGACACACAACCGTACTCTGTATCATCTGACAGACAACGGTCTGGACACCATCCAATACTTTAAAAACAAGATTTCCCCTGCCATTCAGCGGGATATTGATGAATTTCTCAAAGAAAAGAAGTATGATCTGAAAGAAGAGGTTTCTGTCAAGTCCGACTACTATCTGAACACCAACCATGAATATGAGGTCTGCTGTCAGATTGTAGAAAACGGCTTCAGCCTGATCGATCTGAAACTCACGGTTCCTACCGAATCAGAAGCTGAAGCCATTGCCGGAAACTGGGCTTCCCAGAGCCAGGATATCTATACCCTACTGCTCACGAAGCTTTTGTAAATGCTCTTTGATCTGTTTTTCATAGCCAAGATCGCCGGGTTCGTAGAACCTGGCGTTTTTGATTTCATCCGGAAGATACTGCTGTTCTACATAATGATTCGGATAGTCATGTGCATATTTATATCCGATCCCATGTCCCAGATTTTTAGAACCCTTGTAATGTGCATCCTGCAGATGTGACGGAACCGTGGTCTTATATTGCCGTACATTTTCATTTGCCGCAAAAATCGCATTGACCGCCGAATTACTTTTTGGCGCAGTCGCCACATACAGTACTGCCTGCGATAAAATAATCTGTGCCTCCGGCATCCCGATCCGCTCCACTGCCTGTGCTGCGGAGACAGCCACCGTGAGTGCCACAGGATCTGCATTTCCCACATCCTCTGCTGCACAGATCATGATCCTGCGGGCAATAAATTTGATATCTTCTCCTGCATACAGCATTTTTGCCAGATAATACACTGCAGCATCGGGATCAGATCCCCGCATACTTTTGATAAATGCGGAAATCGTATCATAATGATTGTCTCCGCCCTTATCATAGCGCACAACCCGCTTTTGAATACATTCTGACGCCACATCCAGCGTAATATGAATCTTGCCGTCCTCACTGCGCTCTGTCGTCAAAACACCAAGCTCAATGGCATTGAGCGCACTTCTTGCATCTCCGCCGGATACATCTGCCAGAAACTCCAGCGCATCCTCGTCGATTTCTGCATGAAAACTTCCCATTCCCTTATTCTCATCATAAACCGCACGTTTCAACAGAGTGCGAATATCTTCTTTCTCCAGAGATTTTAATTCAAATACACTGGATCGGGAAATCAACGCACCATTGACTTCAAAATACGGATTTTCCGTTGTTGCTCCGATCAAGGTAATGGTACCGTCCTCCACGAATGGAAGCAGATAGTCCTGCTGTCCCTTGTTAAATCTGTGGATCTCGTCAATAAACAGGATCGTTTTTTTGCGATACATTCCGAGCAGTTCTTTCGCTTCATTTACCACCTGCTCCATATCTTTTTTTCCCGCTACTGTGGCATTGATCTGCTTGAACTCCGCACTGGTCGTATGTGCAATCACCTTTGCAAGAGTCGTCTTTCCCGTTCCCGGAGGTCCGTAAAAAATGATCGATCCCAGCTTATCCGCCTTGATCGCACGATACAAAAGCTTGTCTTTCCCTATGATATGCTGCTGTCCTACCACTTCTTCCAGCGTCTGCGGACGCATTCTGGATGCCAGGGGAGATTCCTGTTCCTGTGTTTTTTCTCTCATATAATCAAATAAATCCATACTCTTCCTCCTGCCGGCTTCTGTATATTTCAGACACCGCTGATCTCGCGGATGACCTCTCCTGCAATCAAAAGCCCTGCCACCGGCGGTACAAAGGAAATGCTGCCCGGAAGTATACGGCGGGCTCCTTTGTCCTCTCCGGTCTCACGTCCGGACGTATCGACTGGTTTTTCCGGTGAATACAATACTTTCAGATGCCGGATCCCTCTTGCTTTCAGTTCCCGCCGCATCACTTTGCAGAGCGGACACATACTGGTCTTTGACAGGTCTGTGATTTCAAACAGTTCCGGATGCAGCTTGTTGCCGGTTCCCATACTGCTGATCAGTGGGATCTCCCTTCTCTGCGCCAGTTCCGCGATCGCCAGCTTTGCCGTTACCGTATCGATGGCATCAATGATATAATCCGGAGTTTCTTCAAACAATTCTTCCACATTATCCGGCAGTACAAAGGTCTCATAGGTCTTTACAACAATCTCCGGATTGATATCCCGGATCCGCTCCCGCATCACTTCCGTCTTCATCCGTCCGATGGTACTGTGATATGCGATCGACTGCCGGTTGATGTTCGTCAGAGAAACCTTGTCATTATCGATCAGGATCAGCCTGCCCGCACCGCTTCTTGCAAGTGCTTCGATACAGTGAGAGCCTACGCCGCCGACACCAAATACCATGACAGTCGCCTGCTTAAGTCTCCCCAGCCCTTCTTCTCCGATCAAAAGTTCTGTTCTGGAATATTCATTCATCTTATATATCTCCTCTATTTCTAAGGCAGAAGCAATCTGTCTGCCGTCACAAATTCAAATCCTTTTTCTTTCAGTCTGTCTATGATCTGCAAGGCCGCCTCCACAGAGGTTCCGTAACAGTCATGTAACAGAATCATATCATTTTCTTTGCCTGCGTCACTACTTTGCTGACAATTTTCTCTGTATCTTTTACAGACCAGTCCAGCGGATCCACTGTCCACATAACCGGGATCATGGAAATTTTTGCGGAAAGTCCCGGGAGTTTGACAGTTGAATAATAGAAAAACACCTTGCAGGCCTTGTAATACCTGTATTTTTTTGTCAAATTTTAAGTTTTAGTATGTACTTGTTTGTAATAGTGTGTTATAATAAAAGAAAAGGAGTTTTTCTTATCATGTATATCGCAGTTACAGGTAGTAGAAATAATAAAGATGTATACATTTATCAATCATTTCGAAAAGAAAACGGGAAGTCCTCTTCTCGCATCTACAAAAAGCTCGGAAAGTACAATACTCTCTTAGAACAATTCGATGGTAATGTAGACAGGCTAATGGCATGGGCAAAAGAACAGGCTGCCAAAGAAACTGAACTTTATAAACAACACACCGGGAAAATCGCTGTGGAGTTTTCAAAAGCTGCAACCATACCAAGGAACAAACAACGTTCCTTCAATGTTGGGTATCTTTTTCTTCAGGATCTTTGTACACAGCTTCGTTTAGATAAAATCTGCAGAACAATTAAAGGACGCCATAAATTTAAGTATAATTTAAATGCAATCCTCACAGATTTAGTTTATGCACGAATACTCTCTCCATCCAGTAAACTGGCTAGCTACGAGTATTGTCAATCCTTATTAGAATCGCCAAAATACAGTCTGCAAGACGTTTATCGTTCCCTCTCTGTGATTGCCGAAGAATCCGACTTTATTCAAAGCGAACTCTATAAAAACTCCAACTTTCTTCATCCCAGAAATAACCGGATCCTTTATTACGATTGCACAAACTACTACTTTGAAATCGAAGAAGAAGGTGATTTCAGGCGTTATGGGAAAAGTAAAGAGAACAGACCGAATCCAATCGTAACAATGGGATTATTCATGGATGCAGATGGGATTCCTCTTGCCTTTGATATTTTTCCGGGAAATCAAAACGAACAGACAACCCTGAAACCCTTAGAAGCAAAGATTCTTCAGGATTTTAATTGCAGCGAATTCATCTATTGCTCCGATTCCGGGCTTGGCAGCGCAAGCAACCGAAGATTTAACAGTCTTGGAAATCGTGCTTATATTATTACTCACTCTCTTAAAAAGATGAAAAAGGAAGATCGTGAGATTGCTTTAAATCCAACCCAGTTTCGTAAAGTAGGATCCCAAAAGTTCATAGATCTCCGCACACTGGATGAAACAGATGAAGAAGTTTATCACACGATTTACTACAAAGAAGTACCTGTTGTTACGAGCAACATGGATGAAACTTTGATTATTACTTATTCTCCAAAATATAAAGCTTATCAGAGGAAAATCCGTGCCCGCCAGATTGAACGTGCACAAAAGATCCTTGCAACACCTGGTCGCAAACGGAAAGGAAAAAATCAAAATGATCCTATGCGGTTCGTCAAAAAAACTTCGATTACTTCTGAGGGCGAGATTGCAGAAAAACAAGTTTACGATCTTGATGAAGAACAAATAGAAAAAGAAGAAATGTATGATGGGTTTTATGCGGTCATCACAAACCTGGAAGGCGACATTTCAGAAATCATAAGAATTAATAAACAGCGATGGGAAATCGAAGAAAACTTCCGAATCCTGAAAACAGAATTCGAAGCAAGACCGGTATATGTCAGAAGAGAGGACCGGATAAAGGCTCATTTCATGACCTGCTATATAAGTCTTCTGCTTTATCGTTTACTGGAAAAGAAACTCGGAAATGCTTATACAGCTAGTCAGATCCTCAGGACATTACGTTCTATGCAGATGACACTGTTAAATACAGCCAGCGGATATATTCCATCTTACACAAGGACTGAATTAACAGACACATTACACAAAGCATTTGGTTTTAGGACTGATTATGAGTTTATCACAAAATCTTCTATGCGAACGATTATTAAAGATACCAAACAGATAAAAGCAAAAACATCATAATATAGCACATATCGTTACAAAAAGAGAAGCGGCTACGAACCTCATATTTACTGAGGTTGTAGCCATTTTTTCACTTTCCAACTGTCAAAGATGGGATTTTATTTTATCCCCCCCACACATTTTTGTCAATATCCGCGCCTGGTGAGTTCCTATGCTGATAAGTTCTTACAGAACAACGCAAAAGACTGAAGGGTATACCGCCCCCTCAGTCTTAATTCTAATCACTCTATCTCCATGCGCTTCGGGCACTTTCCAGATCACGAAGTCCCTTTTTCCACCTCTTCTCTGCAAGCAGCCATCTCATCTGCCTGCTCCATATTCTCTTCCTTCAGCTGTCTCAAAAGATCCTGCAAATTCATTTCATGTGTTTTTCCACATTCTATAAAATATTCCTTTACCTCATGTACCTGATACAGGTTTTTCAAGCTTCGGCTATGGAGCTCGAGTTTATCACAAAGTGCTTTTGCTTCCTGAAAAACCCGTTCCAAATCTTCATACTTCTTTTTCAGCTCGTCATGAATTGACATATATTTAAGGATATCTGCTGATCCCGCCATTCTGTTCAACACAGACAATGCGGTTTCATATGCTGCTTTCATTGCGGCAATCTCCGGCTGTGTCAGATCAAGCCCTTCGATCGTTTCCACTTTTGGAAGAAGATCCATCACGATTTAAAATGGATTTTCATCTAATTTTTCCAGAAGCGTCGCATCAACACTTTCCAGTGCTTTCGCAAGCGCTGTCAACTCAGGCTCCAGAATTCCATATGCATATTCTGCCTGTTTTTTAATCATGTCCTCCAGCATCAGTACGGCATCATCCATTTGCTCCTTCAAACTGTCATCCCGCAGCCCAAGCGTTCCTTTATGAATGGTCTTTGCCGCTTCAAGTAAAGTATCCTGCATAGTGGATTTCTCTTCTTGTACCATTTCCATTACTTTTTCCATGATTTCCGGAGTGCAGTTCAAGCTTTCATATATTTTCTCTGCCTCCGTCAGTCTTGTGATTAAATTTTTCATCTCAGGAATACATCTTAGATAGCTGTTCTCAATATCATTGTCAAATTCCTGAATTGACCTTCTTAATTGTTCCATGCTTTTTTTAATTCCGGCAGATATTCCATATCAAACTGAATCACTGCGTTGTTTAATTTTTTCCGCTGTAACTGCAGTTCTTTTCCCGGATCTTTTACACTTCTCACTTTGACATTCACTTCTCTCTGGGCTTCTTCAAACAATGCTACAAGCTCCGCTGTAATATTCCCCACCTCTGACCATGAATTTACTGTACTTTGCATTCTCATTTTAAACTGCAGCAACAACGTGGAATTATCTACGTCTTTTAGCTGCTCAATGGAATTTTCAACATACGCCTCCACAGACTTCCATACCGTTTCAAGATTTTTAACGCCTGCTGTCGCCTCATTGATTACAATACTGGCATCTGCCATATTTCCTCTGACAGCTACTACTTTTCCAACAAAGTCTTCTTTTTCTCGAAGCTGCTCTCTATACTTACTCAATTCCGCACATTCCTGTGCTCTTCTGCGTCTTATATTTTCTGCCTTGGATCCATAGATGCCGCCTGTGCATGCCCATGCAACCACACCTGCCGGCGGGAAAATCATGCCAATTGCACCCCAGAATGTGTATCCTACCATTTTTTTATATTCTTTATCCAATAACTCAATTTCCTTTTGCCTGTTTACCATTTTCTCCCGCAGGTCTTGAATCTCTTGATTTAATTCCAGACATTTTAGTTCTTCCTGAATGCCCGCAGTTCTCGGAATAATCTTATTATCCATATTTTCACGATATCTGCTTATTGTCTCAGAAAGTGCGCTCGTAGCTTCTTTTTGTATTGCAATGTCTCTTTTCAATTCTTCAAGCAGTACCATCAATCCGATTTTACTCTGCTCATCGTCACGGGTAAACTGTAATTCCTGTTCTTTCTCTTCCAACGCTTTCAGCTGTTCCATAATCGGCATCTTATCGATCTCTTTCACAATCTCTTCTCCGATCATTGTGTAATTGCCGCTGAACACCTTCAGATCTGTACCGATTGATTTAATTCTGCTCTCCAGATCAGACCACTGCTCTACATGTTCTTTGATCATCTCAAACAGCTGTTGAAAATTTTTCGGCGAAAGATTCGGATTGAGCTCTTTCGAATAATTCAGATATTGTTCTACATCTTCAAGGTTCGTAGGAAGCGACAGTCCGTAAGACACATATTGCTTGATTTTTATAATCTGCGCCTTACTTAAAACAAGCCCTCTTACAGATTCGTCCCTTCCTTCCCGAAGCTGAATTCCCCTTCCTCTTCCTTTTTAAAAGATCGGATAACCCGCCATTGCCTTCAACATCAAAAGTGATACCTGCTCCTCAGAAATTTCTTTGACCATAGCTTCTGCTTCTTTTAATTCTTCATTAAATCCCTCTAACATTACACTTTTTCCGCTAAACATACTCTTTTTCCCTTTCCTTTTTGTGGTAACAGCAGTTGGTTTTTAAAACAAAAACCGGAGTAGCTATCAGAACACTCTGTCTGATCTCTACTCCGGTAACCTCTGTCTCATCGGACAACTTCTACTCAAAGTTCTCTATTTATTTTATATGACGCTTGCCCTTCATCACTCGTCCCAGGTCAATAGAAACGACTTTTCCACAATCTCTGCACTTGATCTCTATCACGCCATCTATTGCGGAAAGATTATCAAACAGCCGCTTATTATTACAATTCGGGGTCGGGCAATGTACGTGGATCCCTTTTGCTTCCAAACAAATCCCTTCTTCCAACTTCTGTCACAGTTCACTTACTACGCTGGTGCACCATGTAAATCAGAACGCTTGTTCCTCTTTACAATTCATAATATATCAGAACATTTGTTCGTTGTCAATAGCTTTTCAGAACACTTAAGATCTGTTGTTTCCGTAGATTCTTCTACTTCACAATATCTCCTAATTCTAAATATTAAAATCTTTTTCTGTCAGAATAATTCTGTCTGCATCATCTGTATTCTTTCCAAGAACTCGCTTTACAAGCTTCTTGGCAGATACCTTCTGCGAATGTGCCATCGCCTCGTCCATAATGTCTTTTACTTCCGCAACTGTCACTGCGTGATCTTCTCTCTGCATCGCATCGATCCGGCTGTACAGCGCCAGGATTCCCATCTCATCGATACGATATCCATTCTCCTGTGCGTAAGTCTGACCGAATGTAACCAGCTCGTCATTTACAAAAATCGGCACTTCCAGCCTGCTCGTAAATTTCTTTCTGAACTCTCTGTTTGAGGAAAGTATACGGTCAAGCGGCTTTCTCTGCTCTTCCAGCACGATCAGCATCTCTCCGGTATCTTTTTCCATTGCCTTGTTCAGCTTCGCAACCGTTCTTTCGCTTAATTTTCCTGCTTTTTCAATGATCAGCGCTCCGCCGTACAGCTTGGCAATGATATCACTGATCTTCTTCTTATTCAGCGCTTCTCCGGTGATGATTGCAACTCTTCCCTGACGGATTTTTCTCTGCTTCTGGATCGCTTTGACCACATCAACCGCAAGAACCGTCTTTCCGTTGCCTTTGTTTCCAACAATCAGCAAGTTACCTGTATTGGATGTACCTCTTCTGTTCGTACAATTGCGGTCCTGCTCCAGAACATCCACCAGCTGTTCGCTCATGCCGCGCACCGGAACAAAGTAGGAGAACAGTTTCTTCTGCTCTTCTGTCAGCCCTGCTCTTTTTGCACCCTGTCCGGACAGATCATAGCGGCTGTGTACCAAAAATCCTGTATCGGAAATCGATAATGCATCTGCAATCTCATCCATCGGAAGCGGTGCAGTCTTTCCTGTCGCGATCAGCTTCGCTGTCTCTTTTCTGCTCAGCGGTGTCGTAGAACTCAGAATATCCGACTCAACAGGCTCTTCATCCGGGATCTCACGATCGTCCGGTTCATCACTCAGCGTCGGCTTGAACTCTTCCTGCAGTCCTGCTGCAATCGATTCGTAATCGTCCTCATAATCCAGTTCTTCTTCGAATTCCTCTTCCAACTCCTCTGCTGCATCTTCTGTCAGAAGATCCTCATAATCTTCTGCGCTGTCAACCTCCAGAGTCAGCTCTTCCGATTCCATTCCAAACTCCTCTGCCGCTTCCTCCTTATTCTCAAGAGGTTCAACAGAAGTACTCGTGTGTACCGGAATCTCCTCACTCTCTTCTTCCGGAATCACACCTTCGATCTCATCGATCATCCTCTGGATATCCGGGGATAAGATCGGGCTCTTTGGCTTGCGCTCGATCTGCTCTACATCCTCTTCATTCACTTCTGGAACTTCCTCCGGTTCAACACCGCCCTCTGCGGCTTCCCACTCAGCAAGAATATCATCAATATCAAGTATATCGTCAACCGGCTCGTCTATTCTCTCATCCTCTTTGATTTCTGTTTCTTCTAATTTAATAGATTCTTTTTCCATATCTTCCTTCTCAGCCTCTTCTGCTACTTCAGGTTCCTCGATTACTTCCACGTCCGCTGCATCTGCCGTTTCCGGTTCTGCCAGCTCTTCTAATTCTTTCAGGTCAACTTCCTTAACTTTCGTCTCGATCGTCTCCTCAATGATCTCTTCTACAGGTTCTTCGATCACTTCTTCCTCTGCCACTTGATCCAGCAATTCCAGATCTGATAATGACTCAATCTCTTCCAACGCTTCTGCCAGATCTGAGCAATCATCTTCCCCTGTACTCTCCTCGTCATCACCTTCCACCGGTTCTGCGTCCTCTTCTGCCAATTCTTCGATGTCTTCTTCGTACTCTTCCGCATCCTCTTCTAAAAGTTCCAGCTCTTCCTGCTCCTGCGCTTCTTCTTTTTCTGTATGGAACAGATTCTGAAGCGCCTCGCCAAGCTTCATCGTATCACCCAGCTTCTTCTTCGGCGGCTCCGCTTTTTTCAGCTGCTCTGCCACTTCCTCCTCACTGAGTTCGGCATTCTCCGGCTCTGCGATCTGCTCAGAACGCTCCAGCATATCCTCTGTATAGCGGGCAGCTTCTTCCTGCTCTTTTCTCCGCTTTTCTTCTTCCTCAGCTTTTATTCTGCCCAGATCGATCAGTTTTTTCGCTTCTCTTTCTGAAGATTTTTCTGCTTCTTCCAGCCTTCTGTCATACTTTTCCTGCTGCAGCGGAGTCAATGGCTTGTATCGCATCTTCAGTTCCATAGCCTTGTATACATACTTGCCTTCGCTGAACCACAGGATCAGATCATCACACTCTTCCAGACATTCGGCTGTCATCCCGGCTTCTTCATATCTCTTGGCCAGCTCGTATGCCCACTCTTCGACATACTCTGCTTTTTTGAACTGCTCCAACGCACGGATCTGCTGCTCGATCGGAGCTCTTCGTGCTCTCAACAGGCGGTATCTTAGGATGTACTGATTCGGATCTTTTGGTGCAGCCTGTACGTATTCATCATAATAGTCGATTGCCTCTTCCAGATTTCCAACCTTTATCGCAAGAGTGCACAAGCGATATAATATCTTTCTGCTCCCCTCTGTTCTATGATAGGCAGCTCTCAGAACTCCAAAACTCTTACGGTAATCTCTGATCTTTTCATATATATTGCTGACGTTTAACAGCATATTTACATTTCTGACACGCTTCCAATCAATGCTGTCAGCAATCTCAGCGGCTCTGTTGTATGCACCGTTTTCCATAAGTTTTAGCATCTGTTCTGTCTTCAACTTATATTCATACTTGTCCACTATGCTCACCTCATTATACTTAGTCTGTACCTTACAGGTATCTTTCTCTTCATTGCCTAGTTTGTTCTAGTTTACCATATGACTCCCGTAATGTCAAAAAAATGCACCCTCAATTGACATTGAAGATGCATTTTACTTTTTATTCAAATTTTTCATATTCTATTTTATAAATCGAAGGAACTTCTCAATTCTGTTCCTGTAAGACCTTTACACTTGTTAATTGATATAGCAGTCTGTCCACTAAGACTGGCTTATATGAAACCTCCTGTTCTTCAATTTAACAATATCTATAACCTAAATCCGACTCGGTATCGGTATCATCCTATCATGAAAGTCCTCTCTTCAGTTATTCTCTCTATAACCTTTCGGCTGCTGCAGTATCATCTGACGATATTCCAACATCCTATTTGATTATTCTTTCTATAACTGGGGGTGCTTCATATAAAACTGATATTCCTTATCCATGTTTCTTTACACATGTTCGGGAACTTTGGCTACATGTGGTATCTATATTCAATACGTCTGTAGATGTCGAATCTTTTCATTTTCATCCAGCTTTACAATCTCTTCGATTTGATCTTTTCATTCACTTTTACTGGATCTTATCTTTCGTGGTAAAGGTCTCTTTTACAGGAACCTGCATCTACCGTACCACTGACATATTGAAATGTAACTGATGATATACTGTCCATTGGACCTCTGCCTCCTTAGTTCGTTTATTTTTAATCTAACAGAACGACTGCTTACTAAATTAAGAATCGCTCTTTAGTTAAATATCCTTTTGAGATGTGTGATTGTTGTATCTCTTTTGGATTGACTTAATAATAACACTATCCCTTTTAGTTGTCAACACACTTTTTTATATTTTATCGAAATGATTTTTAAATTATTACTTTTTATCAGAATTTTCTGAATATTTATTTTGTATAATCTGCGTATTGTTATTATAATCCGAACCGGATATAATGAATTTACTTTTTAGCTGTCGTCTGTACAGCATTGGCTTCTTTCTTTTAGAAGCTGTCTGTTTTTCGGCGTTTCGCCAGATTTTCAGTTGATTTTAACCGAACACAAGAATAAGAAGATTGCCGAAATCCGGAACAAAAAATCCTCTCTGGAAACCAGAGAGGATAGGGGCTTGCGCTTGCGTCGCTCCAATTGCGACGGGGCCACCTTGCCCTTTGTGTTACCTATTGTATAACAATATACATAGAATGTCAAGCAGATTTTTACGAAAAAGGAGAAGTTGTAACGTTCCGGATTTCGGAACAGGGAAGGAGAAAACAGATGGAAAATGAAAGAGACCAACAAGACGTACTTATGGCACTGCAGGGAATGGGGCGGATGAGCTTAATGATGGATCCGGTGTTTAAACTGACCGCAACGGGAACCATCTTATTGATCCAGCATTTCGCGCGCATGCACAAGGAAGGGATGCTAAACAACGGGAATTCCAAAATTTTCAGGAGTTTGCAAAACTGACCGAAGGAAATTATAAGATTGTAAATGTGCCGGTGGAAAGTTGGAAGAGCTGGAAAAAAGTGGATTTCTCTCACAGATGGAAGAACGGAATGTCCGCTACATTCGGATGCCGGATCTGAATGACAAGGATGGGTTTGTGCAGCTGGCTGTTTATGGGGAAGACCAGCTGAATTTTCAGGGATGGTATGACCGGTTTCTGATGGCAAGAATGCAGGGCGGGGAGCATGAACTGCAGAACTTAAATAACCTTACCAGTGGCAGAACAAGCATTGTCAGTATTCCGATGGAACAGGAAGTAGATCTTTTAAAAGCAGATTTCGATACGCTGCAGGTCAATTATTCCATCCTTCCGGATTTGAACATTGGAGATGGGGAAATCCAGGTGGTCGTTGCAAACGCCGATCTTCCCAAGGTAGAACACTGGTATCGAATGTTGCAGGAAAAATGCCTGTCAGAAGGCAAAGAGATCAAAGGCTTCGAGACAATTGACATGGGTCAGTATCGGGAAACAGGGACAATGAATGAAGAGGCTTATGTGGATACTGCATCCGGGGAAATGAAAGAAAAGCTGGAAAAATACGAAGGGCAGGAACGGGGAGAGTTGGAAGAAAAAGTGTTGGAAACGGAAAATTCCATCAAATCCATCAGCAATGAACGGTATCAGGAACTCCATAGTCATCCGGATTATGTGGAAATTACGATCAATACAGAAACCCTGATCGATCAATCTAGGATTGCTAGAGAAAGAATCCGGAAGTAGAGGCAAAAGGGATGTTTGCCAGCCGGATTCCGGGTACCTGGGGAGAGAAGGAGAGAACACTGGCTTGCCAACAGACCAGGTGTTTCAAACGGATGGTGGGAAAACCTATCTTGCCTTTTAGCAAAAAATGAGAAACAGATCCTTTTGGATGCCAATGGAAAACCTGTTTCTGCGGATCATCGGCCAACCGGTTCTGATCTGTATACTTCAAACTATGAGAAAGTGGATCGCATGTTTAAAAAGAAAGAATTGCTGCAGACAGAAAATGTGCAGAAAGAAGCAATCAAAAAAGTGGTAGGACAAGTCCCGCAGAAACTCCCAGCCATGCCACGAAAGGGGGTGTAATGTATGGTAGAAAAGCGAAAATTGCCGTGGGGGATGCTGGCAGCTCTTCTGGTAGGATTGCTTGTTATCTCTTACTTTCTAAGTGGTTTGACAACATTAGATGGAGTGACATTGGCAAACTGGCAGGACAAACTGCTGTATGTGATTCTCCATCCACTTCAAAACTGGTGGAACGATCTGACCTTTACGTTTATGGGGATTGCACTGATTGTATGGATCGGCATTGTAACATACCTTATGGACTATTATCGCAACCGACAGGTCGGTGTGGAGTATGGATCGGAGCAGTGGGCAGATATCAAACAGATCCAGAGAATCTTAATGAATAAAGACGAAACAAAGAATACGTTGCTCAGCCAAAATGTAGCAGTGGATAATGGGAAATTATCAAACATGAATATGCTGGTCATCGGGAACGCCGGAAGTTATAAATCGACTTCACTGGTCATTCCCAATGCACTTCTGGCATCGATGACCAATGTATTTTTGGATATCAAAGGAGAACTCCTCAGAAAAACAGGAAGATATTTAGAGAATCAGGGAGTTGCAATCAAAGTTTTTAATCTGATCAACCCGGAAGAATCGGATCGGTGGAATCCCTTTGTTTATATCCGAGACGAGGTTGGCTTGGTCAAATTGATCACAAATCTGCAGGAGTCTGTGAAGCCGCCAGATGCCATGAAAGGGGAACCGTTTTGGGATCAGGCAGTGAGCTTGTATCTGATGTCTCTTTTCTCCTATGAATGGCTGCGGCAAGAACGGGAGAAAAAAGAGCATCCGGAACAGTATCAGGCGGCCACATTGCCGAGGGTTCTGCAGTTGGCAAATTTAGAAATGCAGCCAGGATCGGAGGAAAACAGTACCCGATTACAGGAGAAAATGGATGATCTTGCCAGAAAATATGGGGCAGATTATCCACCAGTGCGTGATTACCGGAAACTAAAAGGCAATATGGAAGCCCAGGAAACCGTCAGCTGCGTCATTTTGATGGTAAACGCAATGCTGCGCCTTTGTGAGATTCCTGCAATCAAGAGAATTCTAGAGTCGGATGATATGGATATCAAGAGTCTGGGAACAGGTGCGGATGGAATCCCAGGGAAAAAGACAGCCCTCTTTTTGGTCATGCCGGATAATGATCCGTCTTTTAATTTTTTGATTTCGATGTTTTTATACGACCATGTTTGATGTATTGATCCATGCTGCAGATCATGAGTATGGAGGAGCACTTCCGATTCATGTCAGACTGTGGGCGGATGAATTCTATGCGGGCCCGAAACCAACCAGGACAGAAGTGTTGATGGGAACGATCCGGGGAAGAAATATGTCCATTGTACCGATCCTGCAGTCGATCGCACAGGCAAAAGCATTATTTCCACAGGATAAATGGGAAATTTTTATAGAAAACTGTGCAGTGCTTGTTTATATGGGATCGGGGCCAGCCGCAAAGAGTACTCATAAATTTATTTCAGAATTAATCGGGGAAATGACTATTGATGTGCGGAATGATGGACGTACCTATGGTGCTCATGGAAATGCAAATATACAGAATCAGAAATTAGGAAGAAGTCTGATGACACCGGCGGCTGTCAAAAGAATGAGTCGGAAGGATTGTATTCTTTTCATCGAGGGGCAATATCCGGTTTTTGATCAAAAGGCAATTCCATTTCAGACGCCACGGTGGAAGGAAATGGAAAAATTAGCTGGGGAAAATGGATATCACCATCTGGTAAAGGTCATATTTGATGAAGAGCAAAGAGCCTATTTTACAATCGAAACGAAAAAGCAGATCCAATTTTTGAGTAAAGAACAAAGTGAAGCGTACAAAGAGATGGCAAAAAAGGATGACACAATCTATTATCGGGAAATTGATAAAGAGGCATTTCTCTATCTGAATTTCCGGAAGTACCCAAAACCCACCGAAGAAGAGATAACAAAGGCATTTCAAGTAGAACGTCAGGTAAGGAAGGAGCGGGTGGATCTGTTAAAACAGCAGGAGCTTCCGGAGGACGTGAAGCTATATCAGGAAATGGAAGGGCAAGGATCTGCAGAGAAAGGAAAGGAATCAAATAAACAGGAGAAAGATCTGTCAGGAAGCATCTTGGATTGTATGGAACGCTATCATACAATTTTAAGCAGAGAGCAAAAGGAAATCATTATAGAGAGCCTGGAAAAAGGACTGACAGAAGAGCAGGTGAAGCACTTGATGTTTTATCCAGCAGAAAAGATGCGGTGTTACCAACGAGCATTTTTATTGAGGAATGGTACGGGATAGCATACCGTTTGTTCCGGATTTCGGAACAAAGCAAAAGATGCAGTGTAAAAGGGGTAGGCCTTGCTCTGCATCTTTTACTTCGATTTGTGATTGAAAGCCTTAATCGGCTTGTTTCTATTATAAAGTTCCGGATAGAAAAACACAAGAAAAATTTGACAGGAGGAAGATTTTTCCCTTAAAATAGTAGAAAAAAGAGAAATACATAGAAAATGTTTAACAGCATGGAAGAAAGAAAATAAAAGAGCCAGCAGTCACTGACTCTTCTTTTGATCTTTACTCATCGTCTGACAAATAAAAATCCCCAAAAACATCTTTACTATAACAGATAGGATGAAAAAAGTCAAAAAATTTTTTCTGCTCATGCTGTATAGTAAAGAGGGAAATATGGAAACAAGAAAAAAAGGATCACACTTAAATATCGAGGAAAGAAGACAAATCGCAATTCTGGACAAGGAAGGTTGGTCTCCTTATAAGATTGGAAAGAAACTAAAGAGGGCAAGCAATACGATCAGAAACGAATTAAAAAGGGGAACGGTAAAACAGGTGGTAGGATATAAAGAGACGGAAATCTATTTCCCGGATACCGGGGATATCGTATATAAAAAACACAGGAAGGGATGTGGACGCAAGAAAAAACTCAATTCTTGTGCAGCATTTTTGCGTTATGTAGAGAAGAAAGTGAAAAAAGGGAAACGCTCTTTTGCTGCAGCCAGAGCAGAGGCATTGGAAACAGGTGTCTTTAAACGGGAAGAAGTGGTAAGTGTGGATACTTTGTACAGTTATGCAGAGAATGGAGAAATTGCAGTAAAAAATATCGATCTGCCGGAAAAAGTGAAACGCAAACAAAAGAGAAAAATCTTACTGTAGAAAACATAAGCGTTTAACGGGGGAAAGCATAGAGAAGCGTCCTGAGACCATCAATGAAAAAACGGAGTTTGGACATTGGGAAATTGATTGTGTTATTGGAAAAAAGACAAACGATAAAGTGCTACTTACCCTGACAGAACGGATGACTCGG
>ENA-OQJN01000300-OQJN01000300.1-human-gut-metagenome-genome-assembly--contig:-NODE-300-length-22966-cov-3.254652_pt1 | contig 22966 bp, 18 predicted proteins | sample MGYA00242610_ERZ504777 | MGnify/ENA primary metagenome ERZ504777 (study PRJEB26092, sample SAMD00036350) | human gut metagenome | host: Homo sapiens | study: EMG produced TPA metagenomics assembly of... | reverse complement strand
CATAAAAATCGGTCAGTCGTATTCCCTCTTTAGCCATCTGGTCGATATGGGGAGTACGATGCTTCGTACTCCCGTAACAACCTAAATCCCCATATCCGAAATCATCGATAAATACGATGATCACATTTGGCCTTTCCGCCGCTTGAGTAGCCACGGCCGCTCCTGAAAAGGCTAATACCGATATTATGTTAGATATAAGTTTCATTTCATTTTCTTTTAGTTGCACATTACCAACCCGGATTCTGATCCAAATTCGGATTCAAAGAACGCTCGCTATCAGGAATCGGTAATAAATCGTAATATTCCAAATAGCCATTTGGGAACTTCGTCTCGATCACGCTACCCTCATGATCCTTAATAATCATAGGGTAAAGTTCCTTACCGATTTTCCAACGTTTTACATCTGACCAATAACGTCCTTCTAATGCTAACTCAATCCGTCTCTCATGTCTCACTTTCTCACGAGCCTCCTCACGGCTCATAGATGTCGGCAGCAAAGAGATCTTAACGTCATCCCTTTCCGTACGGATCCGGTTAAGGATAGCGATCGCATCCGCCACATTTCCATTCGTCTCAATAATCGCCTCCGCTTTTGACAATAAGACATCCGCATATCTCAGTATGATATCATTGATATAAGACTGCCCGGAAGGAGGAAGCTTTGACTCATCCTGAATCCGATATTTACGGGTACTTAAATGTTTCAACCGATTACCGGCATGATTAAACGCACCTCCCGGATACAGGTAATTAGGGAAACGATAGCCCAAGAAATAAGAACCCGGAAGTACAGCCGTGAAACCTAAACGAGGATCCCGGTTCTCATAAGGATTCTCGGGATCTACAGGAGAGCCGTCGATCGTCTCATAAGCCGCTACCAAATCATCCGTAGGGACATAACGGCTTCCACGGGTCCAACTTCCGGTACCCGTTCCGCAATACTGGTCAATATAGGAACCTTGCGAATTCTCGCCTTCAATATATTGGATATCAAACAATACTTCCTTATTGTTCTCATTAGCCGGATCAAACAAACCCTCATAACTATGGAATAGACCATATTTCTTCAACGCATCAATTTGCTCGACACAAGACAGAACCTCCTTGTATTTACCTTGGTATAAGTAGGCTCGCATTTTCATACCTAAAGCCGCCCCCTTGGTAGCACGCCCCGGCTCAGGAGCATCCACTCCCAGATTGGTGATCGCAACCTCATAATCATCCAGCGCTTGTTGCCAAGTCTCCTCCAAACTCGCCCGCTTCAAGCTACGAGCTTCTTCCGTGGAAATGTCCGTCAATATAATAGGTACCCTACCATAGGTTTCCACTAGCACGGAATAAGCCAGTCCCCGTAGAAAATGAGTCTCACCTGAATATTTGGCTTTCGCTTCTTCCGATAAATCCACTAAATCCATACAGGCCAACAAATAGTTTGCCCGGGAGATTATCTCGTAACATCTTTTCCAACGATACGTTACGACTCCTCCGTCACTAGAGCTCAATCGCCCGGCACCCAACTTATTAAAAACCTCATCCGTTCCCCAGTTAAATGCGTTAGGGGTAGCTCCATCCGTTATGCCAAAGCCAAACAAGCCTTGATTATAAACCTCTTTTTCCCTCAATTGAGCATAGACACCATTTAAAAGGAGTTTGATATCCGATTCATTTTCCGGGAAACTCGCCGAAGTAATCTTATCCTCAGGATACAAATCCAAATAATTCTCCATACATCCCGTGAAAGAGACACATAGTATAATTGATAAGCAATATGCTAATAACTGTTTCATACTTTTAGAAATTAAGATTTATACCAAATGTAAATATTCTCGGAGTCGGGTAATAATTGGTACCCGAATCAAACGTATTTCTTTCCGGATCATATCCTTCATACCCTTTTTTCCACATAATCGTAAACAGGTTCTGGGCATTCGCATATACATACAACCGTTGCATTTTTAGCTTTGAGGTAATCCATTCAGGGAACGCATAACCTAATTGTAAGTTCTTCAATTTCAAGAAATCGATACGATGTACCCAAAATGAGGAGTCATACGTGTCCCATGAAGAGTCAAACCGAAGCATCGGTATATTTGAGTCCGGATTCTCTGGGCTCCACGCATCCCGCCATTTATCAGAAATAGTCAGCCATTCGTATTGCATACGGGTCATGCCGCTCTTCGTAAACGCATTCGCCTGTCCCAAACCTTGGAATAAGATATTTAAGTCAAACCCTTTATAGCGTAAGCCGGCAGTAAGTCCATACGTAATTTTAGGAATCGTATTACCAAGTACTTGTTTATCTTGATAGTCTAATTTTCCATCATTATTAACATCCTCGTATTTCAGATTTCCCATTTCCGGCTTAAGCCCATTGCTATGCATATGTTGAGCGGCTTCTTCGTCCGATTGATAGATGCCAACCGCTTTATAGCCATACAAAGCCTTATACGGATATCCCTCACGAATCAAATAAAGCTGGTCCGGAGAGTTTCCACCTTGAAATTTCGTTACTTTATTATCGATATACGTAAAGTTTAGTCCTACGTTAAATCCAAGGCGATCTCTGCTCGTCTCAAGATTATCATAATTCACGACTAACTCAAAACCATTATTTTTCATCTCGCCCACATTCTCAAACGGTGCGGTCTTATCCCCTAATACGTTTGGTATTGGCAATTGAACGATAATATCGGTTGTTTTTTTATTGAAGTAATCAGCTTCTATATTCAACTTATTACCTAAGAAGCCCAAATCCACGCCAATATCCAAGGAAGAGGTAGTTTCCCAAGTAATATCCTCATCCACCAAAGCGGTTACGGCAGCACCCGGAGCCAATGAGCCTCCATAATTATAACTCAAGTCATAATTTTGGGAGATCACTGTTAAATAAGGCCAATATCCTTCAATGGTTTGATTGCCTAATTGTCCCCACGACGCACGTAGTTTCAAATTAGAAAACAGATTCAGGTTCTTAATAAACGCCTCTTCACTCAAACGCCATCCTGCAGAGAAGCCCGGAAAAACACCCCAGCGATTTCCCCGTTTAAAACGAGAGGAGGCATCGGCACGGAGATTCATCTCAAATAAATATTTATCCGCAAAGGCATAATTCAATCGACCAAAATAAGATGCCATGCGTAGACCTTCAAAATTTCCCTCTCCCTTGATACCTTCCGTTCCCGCATCCACTTGGGTTAATCCTTCTTTGGGTGGGTTGGTTCTTCGGGCAAATACGTTCTTTATACTGTAATTCTCCAATTGGGTACCAAGGATAGCGGCAACATAATGCTTATCCGCAAATCGCTTGCTATAGTTTAATGTCGCTTGGAAATTATTACGCATAGTCGATACTTGCTCTCTACTCAACACAATACCATCACGATTGTAATTTTTCGGTATCGTCTCTATGCCAGAATCCGTATATCCATAAAGGGTCTCATTATATTTATCGACCATTTTCCAATTGCCATTAGAGGCCCATGTTACTTGTAAGTTCAAGTCTTTCGTAAAATCTACGGTAGCGAAAGCATTTACAGCCATATAATCCTTGGATGTTTTAGTCGCCCCGTTCGAAGCGTCTATAACCGGCTGATAAGTCGTATACAATAAAGTACCATCATCCTTAATCGCTTCTACCGAACCGAAACGGCCATCCCGGGTATATGGAGCGATGAAAGGAGCCGCACCTTGTTGCTGTTCGAATACACGGAACAAATCAAAAGGCTCTTGGGAATTCCTACGAGTATAATTCAAACGAGCGCCAACTCTCAACCATGAATTCACTTTATACTCCACATTTGCCCGGATACCGAACCGCTCCGCCTTAGAGTTCATCAAAATACCTTCCTGACTCAAATAGTTCAAAGACAAGAAGGAAGATAGTTTCTCCGATCCACCGCGAATGGATAAATTATGCCCTGTTATTAAAGCATTCCGATAAAGAGAGTCATACCAATCCGTATTCGGGTATTTATAAGTATCTGTTCCATTAGCGAAATTAGAGATCAATGTTTCCGAGAAAAGAGGGTTCTCTCCCCCATTCACCAAAGCTTGATTCGCCATAGTCATATGCTCGGCGCTATTCGTCACTAAATCAAAATGACGTCCGATCTGCTGCATTCCGACGTAAGAGTTCAACTCTACTTGGGTTTTCTCATTATTCTTTCCCATCTTCGTCGTAACCAAAACGACACCGTTAGCGGCCTTTGATCCGTAAATAGCCGCACTAGCCGCATCCTTCAAGACTGTGATACTTTCGATGTCACTCGGATTTACTTGGCTGAATACCCCTTCTACTCCGTCAATAATCACCAACGGGTCCGAATTATTCAATGTACCCCAGCCACGAATTCTCAATTGCGCTCCATCATCTCCCGGCTTACCCGAATTCTGGCTGATCCACACGCCGGAAACCTTTCCGGAAAGTGCTTGAGAAGCATCAGTGATCGGACGGTTCGCCAATTCCTCATCAAATTTGACTGAAGAAACAGAACCTGTCAAATTCACCTTCTTCTGGGTTCCATAACCAACAACCACAACCTCTTCCAAAGCCTGTGTATCCTCCTTTAAACGTACATTCAATGAAGTCTGTCCCGCAATAGCGACAGTTGTTGGCATAAAGCCGATATAAGAAAATTGAAGTGTCGCGTTATCCGATACCTCCAAAATAAATTTACCATCAAAGTCTGTTATCGTACCATTTTGAGTACCTTTCTCCACAACATTCGCTCCAATGATAGGTTCCCCTTTTGAATCGACAACAACACCCGTTATTTTTTTGGCTTGCTGGGTGACCGCATTCGCTATAGGTTTTTCAAATAAGTAGATCTTTCCATTTTTAACTTCATAACTTAATGACGTGCCCTCCGTTATTTTATCCAATACATTTGTCAATTCTGCATTCGTAAAATTAACGCTCACTCTCCGATTCAAATCTACGATTTGTTTGCTATACGCAACACTCAACCCGGTTTGGTGGGTGATGGTAGCTAAAACTTTCTCCACTTTCGCATTGTCCAGCACAATAGAAACCCGCTGAGCCGAGGCGGTAGCCGTGAAACTCAGCAAGGATATGACTAAAAATAGAAAGGTTAACTTCATGGCATTCGGTATTTTCTCAATTAATATTAAAAGGCACCTACGCCGAGGGCTTTCTTGCTTTTCTTTCATATATTTGTATTGATTTTAATAGTTGGTATTAGAAATTTATTTTTAATACGATCGGCAGCCGAAAAGGGTAGGAGCTTTTCGGCTGTTCTTATGTTATCTATTTATGAGGAATCCATACGCATATCTATTTTAAGGTTAACACTCTGTTTCCTGCTCTCCTATCAAATAGACACACGACAAATCTAAAAGGATGAGTCGTTATAGCTAATTTTTATTTTTCATCCGGACTTCTATCTTGCCCCTTTTTCCTCGAATAGTACAGGCGTGATTTTTCCAATTCTTTTAATACCGTGGTCAAATTGACGCTATCGGTCGTTATCGTATACGTATATCGCAAAGCGGCAGAATCCTTCACGTCAAAGGATATATCATAAGTTCGAGCCAATGTTTTCATTACGTCCGATAAAGGGGCGCTCTTAAATACGAGCACATTACGTCTCCATGCCGAATACATCTTGACATCGTGGGAACGGAGTACCTCACAACGTCCGGAAGCCTTGTTATAAACCGCTTTTTCTCCCGGGCGTAATTGATAAGATTTGAAGGATCTTGATTTCAACTCGATAGATCCTGTCTCTAAAGCGACGAATATAGCTTCTTCCTCCGGATAGGCTTTCACATCAAAGGTAGTACCCAACACTTTTATATCCATATAAGAAAGATCCACGATAAAAGGCCGATTCTTGTTCTTGGCGACCTCGAACCAAGCCTCTCCTTCCAAATAAACCTTACGTTCGGAGAGACCGAATTTTTTCGGATAACGAATACGGCTTCCCGAATTCAAATGGACCTTACTCCCATCTTGAAAAAGCACTTGCATGCGTTCCCCATTAGGTACGTACACCTCGTCATAGCCATCATCCGCCAACAAATCCACTTGTGAGTTTATGCGTATGAAAAGTCCTATAATTAAAGCGATCGGTATAAAGACCGCAGCCGCATACGCTATAAAACGGCGTATTTTTTGTCGGCGGAGTTGCCGCATAATATTCTGATACATTACGGCTGAGGGTATCGGATGGTCGATCCATGCCTCTTCCTCCCCCATATGAATCGTTTTCTCATCCTGATCGATACGCTCAGCAAGCCATGCCTGTCCTTCCGGGGTCTTAAACCAACGAACAACCTCACAAGACTCCTCGGAAGTAGCCTCATTATTTAGCGTTTTCTCTATGATCGATAGATCGGGTATTTTCATATTCATTTTCTTTTATCAATTGACACGCAAAGCCATCAATAGGATGAGTTCCACAAATATAAAAGAAATAAAAATAGTCTCTCGAAATGTGCCCGCAGTATTTTTATCGCTTGCGCATAATGTGTTTTTACCGTGGGGACCGAGATATTCATCTTATCGGCGATTTCTTGATTAGATAGATTCCCTTTCAGCTTATACAGACAGACTTGGCGTTTCTGCTCCGGCAAATGATCGATCGCTTGGTAAAAATGAGACATCATATCTTGTTCCTCTATCTTTATAAGCAGTTCATCCTCATATTCCGGCGCTGATTGTACGATCTCATAATTTTTCTCTACGGCGCTATTATTATTCCGGATCTCATTTAATACGTGATTCTTTAGCATTGTATAGAGATAGTTCCTTAAATTCACGTTCACCATCAGTAGGGAACGTGCCTCCCACAATTTCAGAAAAACTTGCTGTACGGCATCTTCCGAAGAATATGTACTTTTCAAATATTTATAGGCCAACACATACAATAATTTATGATACCGCTCATAAATAACAGTAAACGCATCCTCGCTCCCCTGCCTCAATGAGGTGAGCAGATCTTCATCGCTCCGTATGGATTTCTGAAAAAAAGACATTCGAGGAGACTATATAATATACGATTCGCTATTTAACAGACGTTCCGCTTCCTCCTTCATGGCATCCGGCACCTGTGTAACCGCACCTTCACTGATCGATCGGATAAATTCCGGATACTCTTTACGGTAAACATCCAACATCCGGTTCGCAAAAACAAACATCATCGTATATTGGATATTCGCCAGCCGATCACACTATTTTTATAAAAGAAGCGAATTTAGTCTGCCGTATTCCTTGATAATACAGGTCATTCGCCCGTTCTCCCCGGTTTCGTCCTTTTTCATTCGTTAAGGCGTATACGATTTCCGGAACTTGGTCTTCCAAGTGCTGTCTCACGCCTTCTGGCAAGACAAAGCCTCCCCCCTTGAACTCTTTCAGGAATTTCACGACATCATTATAGGTCATCCGTGCATCTTCTATCGTATCATGCAGAAAAGCAGAGGCATACAAAATCAGTATATCCGCCTCGGTCTCAGCTACCAGATATCCGTAGCGAGAGACATACGATACCGTCATTTTCAGATGAAATCCATAAGGCAACACATGATCATATTTCTGATTCACATCATCATGTATACGAAAAGCAGCCTTCTCCATACTGCAGATCCAAGGATAATAACGCTTTACTAGAGCGATAAATGATTGTTTTTCCATTCTTTCGATACTAAAGATTAATCTTTACGCATGGCAATAATACACAGTTCCGAAACCGCTGTTTCCGAAACGGCGGTTTCTACAATGCGAAGATATATAAATAATCGAATTAAATCACTCTATATCAAATTATTTAATACGGACTCCCACACGTGCAAGTGAAACATACCGTTTCCTTTCTTTATTATGGATATAATTATTATATTTGCAATAAAATGTATTTATATTATGGAGACAATCGCAATGATGAATCCTTTTGTCGTGGGTAGATATGTATCAGACAAATATTTTTGTGACCGTGAGGGAGAGACAAGCTTCTTGATTAAACAGATTGAGAACGGACGTAATGTCGCATTGATTTCTCCACGCCGTTTGGGTAAGACCGGATTGATCCAACATCTTTTTCATCAAGAATCGATAGAAAAAATTATCATGCGTTCTTTGTGGATATTTATGCCACTACTTCATTAACAGAGTTCGTATATCTATTAGGAAAAGCCATCTATGACGAATTGAAGCCAAAGAAAACGGTTTGGACGGAACGGTTCTTTCAAATCATAACCTCATTGCGTGCGGGTTTTAAACTGGATATGGTAACCGGAGAACCTTGTTTTGATATTGGGCTAGGAGACATTCAAGCACCACAAACAACACTTGATGAGATCTTCGCTTATCTAGAGACCGCAGATAAACCATGTATCGTGGCGATCGATGAGTTCCAACAAATTGGCGGCTATGAGGAGAAAAATGTAGAAGCGTTGTTGCGAACCAAGATTCAACAATGCAAGCAGACTATGTTTATCTTCTCCGGCAGTAAACGCCATTTGATGAGTAATATGTTTAATTCCTCTTCCAAGCCTTTTTATCAAAGCGCTATTAGTATAGGACTTGAGCCAATACCCATTCATATCTATGTGGAGTTCGCCAACCGGCTTTTTGAGCAAAGGGGAAAGCTTATTGACAAATCCGTAATAGAAGAAGTTTATCGGATGTTCGATGGCTATACTTGGTTTGTGCAAATGATAATGAACGAACTTTTCGCATTGACCGAAGAAGGTGAGCGTTGTGGTATGGATAAGATAGAAATAGCCCGCAAGAATGTGATTCTAACACAAGAAAGTAGTTACAAGGATCTACTTGCCAATCTTGCTCCCAAACAAAAACTTGTTTTACAAGCTATCGCCAAAGAGGGCAGAGCAGAAGGTCTCACGTCATCAGCATTTATCAAAAAATACAAGCTACCCTCAGCCAGTTCTGTACAATCTGCGGTCAAACCTCTGTTGAAAAATGATTTGATAACACAGGAAGATGGCTTTTATAGGGTATATGACTACTTTTTCGCGGATTGGATGGCTAGAATATATTGACTCTCTTGTATGTAAATGTCAGAAAATAAGCAAATCTTAGTAGGCACTATCCGTTACTGAAGTAAATAATTTACGACTTGAAATGTAAATTCCTTATGCGGTGAAAATGAATTATTTAGACAACATACTTAATCGCTTGCAAAAGGCTTCTCAAGTGATTAGTTATTCACTTCCCAAGCCGTTAACTAGCGGCTAGGTATAGCCGTTAGTTATTCACTTGAGAAGCCGTTAGTTATTCACTTCAGAAGCCTATTACACCCTGCAAAACAGATAAAATTAGGGAGAAAAGAAGAGTAACCATCAAATAATATCCAGCCGTTCTCTCAGTTGTTTAAAATAGCGATGCGAGGCGATCCTCTCCTCCTCTTGGAAGGGGGGATAGAACTCGCATCGTAAGGTCTTATTCTCGATGAACATCAAATAAGTCAAGTTCACAATGCAATCTTGGCTTATTTGAACAAACGTATTATTGATAGACAACAAATCTTTCGCTGTCGTGCCCATTTTTAGTTTATGAGTAGTACGGGAAGTCAAGACAATCTGCCAGCAACGCTGATCTCCCAAGAACTGAAACAGGAATATCTCCTCACAACGGACTAGCAAAAGACCCGAAACGGTTTGGATCGCAAATCGACTATCCCGATTCAATATTTTCCGCAAGGATCTCTCCATGCAGGCAACATCCGCAGGCTCTGTCGTATGAAAACGTTCGATAAGTGCCTCTAACTCCTCAATCAAATACGGTTTTAACAAATAATCAAACGCGGAGGCACGTAGGGCATCCAATATATATTTATCGTATACCGTATAGAAAACGACTCTCAAGTTCGGAAGAATATCATCCCGTATATCATCCAGCAAATCAAAGCCAGACATGTCCGGAAGTTCCACATCCAAAAACACCAAATCCGGTTGATACTTAAGGATATGCCTCTTGCCCAATTCCGCCGTTGTCGCTGTATCCAATATCCTTACCTCCGAGAAGGCCAATAGATCGTTTTGCAATTTCTGGATCGATCCAAGGTCATCATCTATGATTATTACTGTTATTTCCGGTTCCATACACGCTTCCATTTTCCAACAAAGTAAAATATTTATTGTTAAGATAAAAAATTAACGGCTTACCATAAATAGTGCTTTTTACGTATAAGTTGTAATATTCACGTTTATCCTATCGTTTTTCATGCTTATCTGTCATTTTTTATTTTATGATCTTGGTTAATTACCATTGATTGATAAACCCTATCTTTGCAAATACAGTTATAAAATAGAAACAATATATTTATGTCTCGAAAAATAAATCTTATTATATTCCTCTGTTTCATTTTATGCGAGGTATATGCCCAATACGTACCCGATGTATTGGGAGATGGCTATTTACGCCGTACCTTCCAGATGCCGGATGATTATGAGGGGAAGGTAGTTTGCACGCTGGTCAAGAAACCTCAACTGGATAGCGTAAAACAGGCCGTGCTGTATATCCATGGCTATAATGACTATTTTTTCCAGAAACAATTAGGGGATAGCGTAAACGCTCACGGATATAATTTCTATGCGATGGACTTGCGGAAATACGGACGTTCGATATTACCCAATCAAAACCCGTTCTTTTGCAAGAGCCTAAAAGAGTATTTCGCTGATATCGATACCGCTTTAGCCACCATCCAGTCCGAAGGTAATGAACGGATATTATTAATGGCGCATTCTACGGGCGGGTTGATCACACCTTATTATTTGAATAGCAAGAAAGGGGAGTTACCGATAGACGGGCTTATCTTGAACAGCCCTTTTCTAGATTGGAATTTCGGATGGTTTATGGAGAAAGTCGTACTGCCAACCGTTGCGTTTGTCGGGAGGCTATTTCCGAATCTTACCGTACAAGGTTTGGGTGATCCGAATTACGCTTATAGCCTGCTTAAGCAGTATAAAGGAGAATGGGAATTTGATACGAACTGGAAAATGATATTCGGGCATCCGAAAAAAGCCGGATGGATCAAAGCCATACAAGAAGCGCAACAGACGGTACAAAAAGGGCTAAAACTGGATTGTCCGATACTAGTGATGTCTTCCAACAAATCTTTTCCGGAGACAGAGACATGGCATGAGGAATACATGACCTCCGACATCGTCTTGGATGTTCAAGACATTCAAAAATACGGGGAGAAACTAGGAGACAAAGTCACGAGAGATACCATTCCAAACGGCATCCACGATCTGATCCTATCTCAAAAGCCCTATCGGAACGATGCCTATCAAACTATATTCGAGTGGTTAAAGAAACAATAATGGTTGCACCAAACATATAAATCCTTACCTTTGCGCCCAGACAAAACATTTATATATACATGAAATCAGTGCGATCAATTTTTATAGGTCTGACTTGTCTGGGGATGGCAACGGCTAGTTTCGCTCAAGAAGAAGAGACAACTCCGGAAGCGACTACCTACAAGGCCGAAATATTCGGATCGGTAGCTAGTGGCGACAATGCCCCTTTCTGGATGGTTAGCAATCGATACGGAATTGTTCCTTTGGAAGCGAATAACGGATATTTGAATGCGGGAGTATTCCATAATCAAACTTTTGGCAAAGGTTTTCGCTGGGGAGCCGGATTAGACGTAGTGGCCGCAGTTCCTCGTCATCGCAATTTCTTTATCCAACAAATATATGCCGAGTTAGGTTACAAATGCTTGCTATTGAGTGTAGGAAGCAAGGAACGCTATAATTCACTTTGGGATCGTTGGCTTAGCTCGGGCGATATCGTGCAATCCGCCAATGCCCGCCCGATTCCGGAAGTGAACATCAGCATTCCGGAATTTACCGTCGTTCCTTTAACTAAAGGCTGGATGCAAGTCAAAGGAGACTTTGCCGTCGGTCGTTCTTTCGACAAGGATTATCTGGCTAACTTCACAAACAATAAGCAGACTTATGTAGATAACGTTTTATGGCATCATAAATCATTATTTGTACAGATTAAGGATACACGCAATGACTTCCCGTTATCCGGTGTAATCGGAGTACAGCATTGGGCACAATGGGGAGGAACCTCAACCAATCCTAAGATCGGAAAGCAGCCTCAATCCATCAAGGACCTTATCCGGGTTATTTGCGGCAGCGAAGGGGGTGGCGACGCAACAGTCTCCGATCAAATCAACGTACTGGGTAATCATTATGGCTCTTACGATTTCAAATTGGCTTTTACACAACCTAACTGGCAAGTATCCGCCTATTACCAACATTTCTTCGAGGATAAATCCGGTATGATATTCGTAAACAATACCGACGGATTATGGGGAGGACAATTGGATTTACCAAAATTCCCGTGGTTGCGTAAGGTGGTCGTGGAGTATCTGGTTACAAGAGACCAAAGCGGACAGTTCCACTTCATCGATTTTGATCACGACCTACATCCCGGCGTAGGTGGCGGTGGTGATGATTATTATAACAACGGAGAATACACTACCGGAGCCTCTTATTTTAACCGGGCGATAGGTTCTCCTCTGATCCCAAGTCCGGAGTATAACGAGAACGGTTCATTAGGATTCAAGAACAACCGTGTTCGTGACTGGCATTTCGGTGCGGAAGGCGCTATCTCCTCACAAGTATCTTATCGGGTATTAGTCACCGTGATGAATAGTTGGGGTAGACATGCCACCCTTTCCTTAGCAAGAAAAGAGGAGCTTCCGGACTTTTAGATATCTCTTATCAACATCCCCGTTTATCGGGATGGGAATTTACAGGGTCTTTGGCAGCTGATGCCGGTTCCATGTTCGGCGATAACTTCGGATTCAGCCTGAAAGTAGCGAAACGTGGCATCTTGAAAAGCTGGAAATAATAACCTAAATTATTTATATTCTTCCCACAAGGCAGATGCTATGATTTCTTGAGTCTGATCAGCGAACGCTTGCATTCCTTTGTGGGAAGTGTCTATATTCTCGGTAGAAACCGCCGGATGGATCACCATCTCCATCCGATGACGATGGACATTCAACGACCCGATCGGCAAGACATCAAACGGCCCGTTTAAGGTGATCGGAATAATAGGCAAATGCTGACCTAGCGCCATTTGATAAGCCCCTTTCTTGAAACGGATCATTTTCCCGGTATACGTACGCGAACCTTCCGGGAAAACAACCACGGAAGCCCCGTTCCGAAGACAACGCTCCGCCTCCAAAACACTACGAGCGGCAGCCTTCGGCGTAGAATTATCGACAAAGATAAAACCGGCGGCACGGCAAGCGGCCCCGACAAATGGAATTTTAGCGATACCCGCCTTCATCACCCACTTAATGGGAACGCCTAAGAAACCATATATCAAGAAAATATCAAACGCACCTTGATGATTTGCTACGAAAACATACGATTGTTTCCGGTCTATATGCTCACGCCCTTTTACCGTCACCGGCAAAGCGCCAGATAGCAAGTCAATCGAGACCAGATCATACCCGGATAATAAGCGAAGATTTTCTCTCCCCCCAATAGACAACCGATGATAACCGTCACAGCCGTAAGTATAGTCAGTACCAGAAATACAGGTACAAAAAACAGCCACAAATAAACTATGTAAAAGTATTCTTCCCATACGTAACTATATTATAACACAAATATAGAAGCTAATTTCAATCGTTTCATTATTTTTCTCCGAAAATATTTTCACGATCGGGTTATTATTGCTTTATTTGCGGTAGAAAAGAAAATAATTATAAAATATCTATAACCATGAATGAGTTAATTAAAAATCTAGGAGTGATCGTACTCATTATTGGTGCGGCAGTTTTGGCTGTACCGTTTTTCACCGGTGGTATGACAAATAGTATTCTACTTACAGGTCTGGGATTGGTTCTCCTTGGCTATTTTGGTCATATCGTAATCAACAAACGAGTAGAATAATACACGCTACTTAGATTTAAAAGGAAATGAAAAAGGATGTGCCTCATTGTTACGCACATCCTTTTTTTGAATCATCATGCAAATTGAGAGATATGCCCAAATCGTTATTGAGTTCCCCATTCCTTGTTTGGTTTATCGCCAAGCCATAATTCCAAAAGGCCACCTTGCTCAAATACGGTATGCGGCAATTGATATTTATGATACATCTCTCCGTTCAAAGAAGCTTTCTGGATATAACAATTCTCTGGGGAGTTATCATGTACTTTAATCTTAAACTCGTTCCCTTTATAATACCGAGAATCCAATCGAATCGTAATCTCATTGAAAACAGGGCTTGTAATATCATACATCGGATTATAGGCAGAGCCTCCATCCAAACTGAATAATCCCATAGCCATCAGTGCACTTATTCCAGCCATCTGTCCTTGATCTTCATCATTTTCGCCGTAGCCTCGCTCTGGCGTAATATCACCATAGGTCTGTTTAGCGACCTGACGCACCCAATATTGAGTCAGCCAAGGCTTTCCTACATGTGAGAAAACGTGCGCATTCGAGCAACCGGGTTGATTGGCATAACTAACATAACTAGACAGGAATCTTGCATTTTTCGACATCTCAAACACATAATTCAATTGAGTAGCTAAGCTGTCATTACCTCCCATCAAACGAGCCAATGTTTCAATGTCATGAGATAATCCAAAAGTAGCCTGCCAAGCATTGGCTTGTACAAACCCACGCTCGGACAAAGGATCCAAATGGACCCACTCTCCTGTTTCTTTCTAGGCATCATCAACCTCAAATCCGGATGCCAAGACGCAGGCCAGCCCAAGGAACGATTTCTATAATAATTATAATCCTTGAGTTTTCCCATAGCTTTCGCCATTTCTCCCAAAGCCCAATCCTCAAAGGCCCATTGAATAGTCAAGCCAGCCTCTTCTGGGCAATATCCATGTTTAATATAGAACTCCAACTCTTTATCCATATCAAAGGCAAGCATACCACCTTTCTCATGATTCCTTTTCATAGCCGCATATCCCTCCTTGGGCGACCATTTATGAAACACCCCCCGCTGATAAGCGGAAGTAATCAAGGAGGTAGCCGGACAGCCCGTCATAATATAAGTATAAGACCCTATGGACGGCCCACGAGGTAATAGACCTCCATTCTTGTCATATTCGATAAAAGAAGCGGAAAACTCGTCTAAAACAGAAGGATACGCCAGTCCCCACAACGTGTTTAAATTCCACTGTGTCAACCATAGAGCATCTGAATTATACATATGAAACCTTGATTTTCCTGTTTTATCTTTAGGCAAAGTCCGTACTTGGAATTTAGGAGCAATCGTATGTATCCTTGTTTGTTTTCCAATACGTTCTCCTCCGGACAAATAATCCGGATACTCGCCATTGCTATCATCTATCTTATGACGCCCCAACAATACGTGCCACAAATCGGTATAAAACTTGGTCTTTTGCTGAAAAGAACCACCTTGCACATCAATTTTTCCCAACCACTCATTCCAAATACGCTCGGACGCACTCTTAACTTGATCAAAATCCCAATGTTGACATTCCCGCTCTATATTCTCACGGGCATTTTTCCTCACTCACATAAGAGATAGCGGTCTTCAACAATAGCTCATCACCAGCCTTAAAAGATCCAAAACAAGCTTCTACGCCAGAAGAAGGAGATTGTTTAAAAGAAGACTTAGGCACGGTAATTAATTCTGGAGAACCTATCAAACTATTGATATCCGTTTCCTTTCTATCTCCAACCCAACCGTTCAAAGCATCCATAGGTTTATCAAATTGAACAACAAAATAAACTTTAGCCACATCGACACCTCCCCATACACGACCAGCCGTATCAAAATATCCGGAGATCTCTGTATCATTCACCTTTGTCACATGAGCGTTCAACAAAGTAGAAGTAGCTATATGACCTCCCAGATTTACCAAGACCTTCGCCAAACCATCTTGCGTATACGTAAAACGATAAAGTCCTACCCTATCCGTAACCGTCTGTTCTACCCATATTTTATAAGTATCCAAGAACAAACGGTGATAACCAGGTTGGACAATCTCATCATCATGAGAAAAAGAAGAACGCCAAACCTTATCTCCTCTGCAAACATCTACCTCATCTTTCACCGGCATCAAAGACAATCCTGAAATCATCCAATTATGAATTTGAGGGAAGCCTAAAACCTTAGTAGAATTATAATTATAACCTCCTCCTCCTTGATTGATATTGCGGGTTAATGGAGCGGAACTTATCATACCGAAAGGCAAACTTCCGGTCACAAAGAAAAATATCGACCTTTAGCGGTCTCGACATAAGGATTCACCCAAGAGATATAATCCGGATAAGACTCAGGAGCAGGATACACCTCTATCTCAGACAGCCCTAAATCTTGTCCTTCTCCATCCGTCATTTGAAAACGAATCCATTCCGTCTTCCGAGTATCAAATTCAACCACCCTTGGCGCTCCATCATTGGGAATCAAATTAACCGTTACCGAACTACCGTCACTAAAGAACAAGGTACCCGCAGCACAATGGCTTCGCTCATCCTACCCGATCGTATAAAATAACCTTATTCGTATAAATCGCATGATCCCAATCTAATTGTATCCAAGGATACGGATACACCCGACCACGCGCATCCAATTTTTGTCTTGGCTACCCATTCTCCCTTTCCGGAAATACGAATCACCTGATCTATCACATACTTACCTTCCTGCTCTTGGCTCAAGGCAGACGAACAGGAAACTTTAGCTTGATAAGCGACATTATGAGGGGTTGCCCATAACTCATAACAGGTAGTCAAACACAATAGATATAAAATAACTCCTAGCTGCTTCATATTTTTTATTACATCGTGAAAAAGCGGTGCATCAAATGGATATTAAACTATTTGACACACCGCCTTTTCTTTCATTTAATTTATCAATAACCCGGATTCTGTTTCATTACTTCCGTACCACAAATATCAATCATAGACTGAGGTATCGGGAAATACTCATGCTTACCTTTTACGAAATGAGCATTTTGCAAGTGGGAACGGAACACTTTCTCTTTGGCGATATAAGCGTTGATAACTTCATCCGCGACACCCCAACGCACCAAATCAAAGAAACGAATTCCCTCATGCGCCATCTCCAAACGTCTCTCCATACGTAACGCTTGCACGGCTTCATTTTTTGATTTAAAAGGCTCATCATAAACCCCTACCTTATAATTAGCAGCATCTTGTGATTGATCCATTGTCTTGACATGCTGAGTATTTTTCGCACGCTCCCTAATCATATTGATATACTTACGCCCAGTCTCTAAATCACCTGTCTCAATAGCAGCCTCAGCTCTCCACAATAACAAATCCGCATAACGAATCACATAGAAATTCAAAGCATTCACATAAGGCCATATCGGCGAATAATAAGTAGAATTCAATGAAACCAAACGCTTCTTCGGGCTATACGGGCCATACACACTAGCCTCTCTAGGAGTCCAATCATACAATTGTACATCCATAAACGGTATATTTGGTCTAGCTAATGTATGATCCAAACGAACATCTACATAGTCATTCTCTGACACATCTTTACCATCATTATAAGGCAAGCCTTTAACATCCGTTTTATAAGCATTTACCAAATTTTGAGTCGGCCGCAAAAAGCCATATACAGGATAAGGACCTCCCGGAGGCAACAAGCGATCGCCATAACTTCCGTTCTCATTATTGGGAGAACCATCATTAATGGACAGCTGGATCGCAAAGATAATCTCCGAGCAATTATCATTTTCAGGCAAGAACACATTCCGGAAATCAGGGAATAGCTCATATTTTCCAGATTGAATCACCTCATCACAAGCTTCCAAACATTCTTTCCACTTGGACTGATATAAATAAACCTTTGCCATATAAGCTCTAGCTGCCATTTTAGTAGGCCGGCCATAATCCGCTTGGCTCTCCGGCAATACTTTATAAGCAGCAGAGAACTCTTCTAAAATCTTCTCCCACAATTGATCGGATGAAAACTCGATATTCGATTTCTTATTGTATTCATTTGGATCCACCAACGTTTCATCGATCCAAGGAATCTGATTATAAATGATTTTTAAGTTGAAATAATAATGCCCCCTCAAAAAGCGCATCTCAGCTAAACGCTGTTCCTTGTTTTTAACCTCACTACCATTCAATAAACGAATCGCTTGGTTACAACGTTTTATTCCCTCATAAAGAGCAGCCCATCGAGCTTCAAAGTCAATCCCTGTGGGATTCGCATTAAAGATCTCCATCAAATGGATTTGGTTCTGGTCACCGGTACCGCCGCCACCTTTATACGCATCGTCAGAGACAACATCCCCGAACTGCCAGTTTGAGCAACCGGAATTAATCGCATCAGAGGCATAATACCCATCCAACACAGCATATGCACCGGTCACGATACCCTCTATATTTTCCTCACTCTCTACCTGTCCGGGCAAGAACTCACCCACAGGCTCCTCAGAAAGGAATGAGTCCGCACAAGAACACATCATCAACGCTGATGCCGCAAAATAAAATATCTTTTTCATTGTATATATCTCTTTTTATGTTAAAAACTAACGTTAACCCCTAAAGTAAATGTTCTTGGTAATGGATACACTCCACGATCCACCCCCATATCCAAATTACGGTTCTCAGAAGAATAACTCTGCAAACCAACCTCCGGATCAATACCTTCATATCCCGTTATGGTAAACAAGTTCTGTCCTTGCAAATAAATATACGTACGTTTCAACTTCAACTTAGATGCTACTTTATCCGGTAGTGTATACCCCACCTTTAAGTTCTTTAAACGGACAAAAGAGGCATTATGGATATAATAGGTAGAAGGACGAATATTATTATTCGGATCATCCAATGTGACACGAGGTATATCCGTATCCGTATTATCCGGACGCCAAGCATCCAAGATCGTAGAATTTTTATTATATTGAGCCTGGTTATAAAACTCACCCAAATAATTCGTCAAATTATAGACCTCATTACCAAATACACCTTGGAAGAAGGCACTAACATCAAAGTTTTTATAATTGAAACCCAACGTCAACCCCATGCTACAATCAGGCAACGGATTTCCCTTGAAATCGCGGTCATCACTATTGATAACGCCATCTCCATTCAAATCCTTGAAGCGAATATCACCCGGTTTCGCATTCGGTTGTAATAACTCACCTCTATCATTCTTATAGTTTTGGATCTCCGCATCGCTTTGGAACAGACCATCAGCCTCATACACGAAGAAGGATCCGATCGGTTGTCCTACCGCTGAACGAGAAGTCTCTTGATCGAAATTACGTCCGTGAAGTTCACTACTGGAAAGACCTATATAATCCACCCCATTCAGTTCGGTCATTTTATTCTTGATAACAGAGAAGTTATATGCGACAGAGAAACCAAAATCCTGATTGATTTGCTTTTGATAATTTATCTCCATCTCAAAACCTTTGTTGTTCAATCTTACCTACATTATCCCAAACAGTCATATTTGTTCCCCCGATCGAGGCAGGTAAGGCTCTACGCCACAATAAGTCCTTGGTATCTTTATTAAAATAGTCCAAAGTCAAATTCAAGTCACCATTCAAAAAACCCAAATCCACACCGACATTCGTTTGTGTGGTTGTCTCCCATTTCAAATTAACGTTTCCGTTTCGAGTCTGCACCAATCCTATATCTACACCACTTTGATTTCCATCAATCGGGTAATTCGAGTTCGTAGAATTACTCTTATATGAGTCAATCGTCGCATACGACGGAACATCCGAGTTTCCATTCTGTCCCCAACCAACGCGTACTTTCAAATTACTAATTGCCTCAACATCAAAAAACGGCTCATTACTAATGCGCCATCCAACTGATGCCGCAGGGAAATTACCCCATTTGTTATTACCTAAACGAGATGAACCATCCCGACGCAAAGTAAACGCCACCAAATACCGATCATGATAATTATAATCGAGCTTACCGAAATAAGAGACCATACTATACTCCGTAGCAGCACCCGAGTTCTTCTGGGTTCCTACATCTCCCGCATCTAAAAAACGGAAGTTAGGATCGTCTGACGGAAAACCGTCTCTTGAAGCTGTAAAATACTCATATCTATTTCTCAAAGACTCCATACCTAATAAGGCATTGATCGTATGGTCGCCAAATGTCTTATTATAAGTCAAGGTATTCGTGAATACCCAGTTAAAATTCCAAGCATTTCGGTTGGATAAACTACTTAATTTCTCCGAGGCATTCAACTCATCATATTTTGGACTGAAAGAACGTCTATACAGATTATTGTAATCAACACCAAAAGAGGTCTTAAACATAAGCCCATCGAACAAATGCAACTCGGCATACAAATTACCTACCAAACGGCTCTTCTTATCTTGATTATCCTTGTTCCTATACAATTTACCCATAGGATTCGGAATATCCGAGAATACATTTCCGGCATACTCATCTTCCAGATTTTTCACGGGCGTGATAGACTGGAATTTATAAGCCTCATACAAAGTTCCTCCCAAGGCGGCATTGTTAGAGACACTAGTTCCCCAAGAATGAGAAAGAGAGATATTTTCTCCTATACGGAAATGATCATCAAACAATTTATACTCGGAATTAAAACGACCACTCACACGCTTAAAATCGCTAAACTTAACCAATCCCTGCTGATCATAGTATCCCAACGAGAATAATTGATTAGATTTTTTATCCGCTTTCGTAAAAGAGAGATTATAAGACTGTACTACGGCCGCACGTAAAATCTCATCGACCCAATCCACGTCATCGGAAGGGATTAAATGATCACTATCCAAATATTCAGGAACAACTGCCTGATCACCATTTCCGTAGATATCATGCGAAGGAGTTTTTCCATCATTTTTCATTGCCTGCCACAACATATCGCCAAACTGTTGCGCATTCAACATCCTCAATTGTTTCGCCGCTTTTTGTACACCAAAGTAAGCATCTAAATTGACATTAAATTCACCCTCTTTTCCTCTTTTTGTATTGATGATAACGACACCATTAGCGGCACGAGCTCCATAGATAGAGGCAGAGGAAGCATCCTTCAACACCTGCATAGATTCGATATCGTTTGGATTCAAGAAATTGATACCACCATCCACAGGAATACCATCAATGATATAAAGCGGATCATTGTTACGGATCGTACTGAAACCGCGAATACGCACCGCAACTCCTCCACCCGGCATATTATCCGGCATCACGTTCACTCCTGAGAGCTTGCCCTGCATCATTTGGTCTACGCTAGAAACCGGTGTATCTTTCAAATCATCGATCTTCAAGACCGAAACCGCGCCTGTAAGATCTTTTTTACGGGATACACCATAACCTACGACCACAACCTCATCCAAGTTTTGTGAGTCCTCTTTCAACGAAATAGTCAAATCTGTCTTTGATCCGGGTACTAATTCCGTTGATAAATAACCAATATAAGAAACAACCAATACAGCATTATCCGGAACTTCCAGCGTGAAACGCCCATCAATATCTGTAATCGTACCAACAGTCGTTCCTTTCACCAATACATTTGCGCCAATTACCGGTTCTTGGTTCGAATCCAATACGACTCCTTGTACCGTATGTCCTTGTTGCTGCGCCAAAGGAATAGATTCTAATTTACGCGATAAGATAATCTGCTTATCCACAATCTTGTAATCGACATTCATGTTATCGAAGACCCGGGATAAAACCAAATTAATATCCTTATTATTGGCCTCTAAATTAACAACACGGCTCACATCCAAAACATGATCCGCATACAAGAATGAATAACCCGTTTCCTCCTCTATCCGATCGATCGCTTGCTCCAACGTAGCGTTTTTCAACGACAAGGAAAGTGTTGTTGTCTGTGAATAAGAGGTACCTGCATATAACTGAAAGGCAGTCAAGAATGTAAATGCCGTACCAAGATTTAAGATACGATTCGATTGAGGTAAATACCGAGTAAGATTCCTCTTACGTAAATGAAATGCACTCATAAGCATGTAGATTTAGTGATTACACAAAATTTATTTTGAAATGATTTTTTATCGTTGATAAACATCTATCCTCTGCCGGACAAACGTGGAATCCGAATGAGAGGAAAGTTGTCGGGCAGACCATTCAATAGGGGCAGTCTGTTTTAGATAATCCAATATTTGCTCCAAGGTCTCATTTGTGAAAGTCGCACGGTATTTATACTCCGCATTCGAGTTCTTATGCAGTACGATCTCCACATTATATCGTTTTTCCAGTCGCTTTAGTACCTTCTCTAAAGGAGTATTTCGAAATACCATCCGCCCCTTTCTCCAATCCATCTTCTCATCCAAATTGACAGCAGAAACACGGAACACACCGCTTTCCTTATTAAGCACGACCTGTTTGTTCGGTTCCAAGCGGATCCGTTCATCGTTCCGGATAACATCGATCTTTCCTTTTTCCAGCACAGCCTCGATAAAAGGTTCATCGTCATAGGCATTCACATTGAACTTCGTTCCATACGCTATTACCCGCAATCCCTCAGAGGTAGACACACTAAAAGGATGTTCCGGATCGGCTTCAACTTCAAAATAGCCCTCACCAAAGAGCTGAACTTTACGTTCTTTCTCATCAAAGACCGATGGATAAACCAAGCGGCTGCCGGCATTCAACCAAACAACAGATTGATCAGGTAACACCAAACGGGTAATTGTACCAGGCATGGAACTAATCTCCGCAAAAACCACAGATGCCCCCGTCTTAACATTCCTACCTGTGGTATAATATAAATAAGAAAAAAATAACGAGGATATGAGCAACGGTACTACAAGAATAGCTGCGGCACGGGTAAAAAACAACGAAAACATCCTCATAGAGGCTTTCCGCTTAGCACGACGTTCCATGCTTTGCCAAGCCTTATGCACATCTATCGCTTGGTATTCTAGCATATCCTCAGACAGAGCTTTAATCTTCTCAATCTGCCGTAAATGTACTTTTTTCGTCTCCGCTTTCTCGCATATATGATTGTCTTTTTCTA
>ENA-OQJN01000299-OQJN01000299.1-human-gut-metagenome-genome-assembly--contig:-NODE-299-length-22992-cov-3.341614_pt1 | contig 22992 bp, 28 predicted proteins | sample MGYA00242610_ERZ504777 | MGnify/ENA primary metagenome ERZ504777 (study PRJEB26092, sample SAMD00036350) | human gut metagenome | host: Homo sapiens | study: EMG produced TPA metagenomics assembly of... | reverse complement strand
CGCTGCTGCTAAGGAGGGCTGACTATGAAAAAATTAACCATTGCCATCGACGGCCCGGCAGGGGCCGGAAAGAGCAGTGTTGCCAAACTGCTGGCCAATAAAGTCGGCTATTTATACATTGATACAGGAGCCATGTACCGGGCCTTTACCTGGGCGGTCTTAGAAAAGGGCGTCGACATCTCCGATGAAGGAGCCGTCAAGGCCCTGGTAGATACCGTCGATATCCGCCTGGAACCGATGGCCGACCTGTGTCGGGTCTACGTCGGCGATACGGAAGTTACCGATGCCATTCGGACTCAGCGTGTATCTTCTCACGTTTCTTCCGTTGCAGCTCTTGCAGTCGTACGGCAAAAACTGGTAAAATTACAAAAGGCTATGGCCAAAGAAGGCGGCGTCATCTTAGACGGCCGCGATATCGGGACCGTCGTCCTGCCCGACGCGGATCTTAAAATCTTCCTCACGGCATCGGTTGCCTCCCGGGCCCAGCGCCGTTATTTGGAAGTGAAGGCCAAAGGCGGTACTGAATCGTATGACGCCATCGCCGCCAGCATCGCTGCCCGCGATGATATGGACTCTCACCGCCAGGTGTCCCCTTTGAAGAAAGCCGATGACGCTGTCGTCGTCGACAACAGTGATCTCGATTTACAACAGACGGCCGACGTCATTCTCGGTCTTATGAAGGAGCGAGGCTGATGCACGAATTTATGTATAATACGATTCGCCGGATCTTCAATGTGGCCACGTACGGCTTCTTGAATATGGAAGTCATCGGCGAAGAAAATATCCCTGAAAAAGGGCCTTTCATCGTAGCCTGTAATCATGCCAGCAACTTTGATCCGCCCCTTTTAGGAACGGCCATGCGGCATCATCTCATCCACTTCATGGCCAAGGAAGAACTGTTCCGAAATCCCGTCATGGGCTGGTTCCTGCGTTACGTCCATACCTTCCCGGTCCACCGCGGCCGCATCGACCGCAAGGCGGTCATGGAATCCTTTAAGGTCTTGAAAGGCGGTGCGGTTTTGGGGATTTTCCCGGAAGGGAAGCGGACCCGCGGCGGTTTCGTCGGCCCCTTTCATGAAGGCTTTGCCGGTATCGCCATTAAGGCCAAGGTTCCAGTGCTGCCGGCAGCCATCGTAAATTCGGAATTTCTGCCGAAAAAGACGGGCCGTTCGAGTCATCTTTGGCAAACCCATCATGGCTCCGGCCGGAAAAGCCTCCGATCACGACGTAGTCACGGCCTTTTCCGAAGAAATTCGCGATTCCATCGTGACTATGCAAAATCAGTATAAAGGGGACGAAAAATGAAAGTAACTCTCGCCGCAGCCTGTGGCTTTTGCTATGGCGTCCGACGAGCCGTTGAACTGGCCGGACAGGCTGAAAAAGGAACGCATACCTTAGGACCTATCATCCACAATCCGCAAGTTGTCGGGCGTCTCGCCGAACAAGGCGTGTCGCCGGTAGACTCTTTGGATGAGGTCGATAAGGGGGCTGTCGTCTTGATACGCTCCCATGGCGTAGGACCGGAAGTCTATGAACAAGCCGAAAATCGAGAACTAAAAGTCATAGATGCTACCTGTCCACACGTCAAAAAGGCCCAACAAGACGCCAAAAATATCATCGAAAAAGGTGAAAAGCTTATAATAGTAGGCGAAAAGGCCCATCCTGAAGTAATTAGTATTTCACAATGGGGGGCAAATCGTGCTATTATAATAGACAGGGAAGAAGAGGCTCAACAGATTCCCTTTTGCGATTCTATGGGAGTCGTCGTCCAAACGACGTTCTCTCAAGAGCAATTCAAGCGTATCGCCGCTATCCTGCAACAAAAGACTAATCATCTCGATGTGCATATGACCATATGTACGGCGACGCAGCAGCGTCAGCAGGCAGCGATAGAATTGGCAGGTCAGGTGGACGCCATGATCGTCATTGGCGGCAAGAACAGCGCCAACACCGGCCGCCTCGCGCAGGTATGCCGTGAACAGGATTGCCCGACATACCACATTGAAACAGCAGCCGAATTGGATACGGCCTGGTTCAGTGGTATGAATCATATAGGCATTACAGCCGGCGCTTCTACGCCGGATTGGATAATACAGGAGGTTGTTAAGATTATGGAAAATTTGCAAGCTGAAGGCACAGAAGTAATGAGTGAAGAATTGTTGGACAAGTATGACTATGAAGAAAATCCAAAGAAAGGTGACGTGGTCAAAGGCACGGTTATTTCTGTGAATGATGATGCTGCCTATGTTTCCATCGGTACGAAAGCGGAAGCAATTCTGCCGAAAAAGGAAATGGCTGTTCCCGCTCCGGAAAAAGCGAGTGACTTTGTCAAAGTCGGCGATGAACTGACAGTTGAAATTGCCAACAACATCAAAGAAGAAGGAGCTATTGTCGTTTCCCTCGTCAAGATGAAGAAAGTCGAAGACTGGAAAGAAGTTCGCGAAGCTTTCGAAAATGATCAGCTCGTCGAATGTGTTGGGAAAGAAACGAATAAGGCTGGCCTCGTCGTTTCGATCAAATCCCTCCGCGGATTTATCCCCCTCTCCCAGGGCGATATCAAATTCGTGAAGTCTTTGGACTACCTCGTCGGTGAAACCTTCCAGGTCAAAGTCATCGACATTGACGAACACAAAAACCGTCTGGTCCTGTCCCGCAAGGCTGTACTTGAATCAGAACGCGAAGCAAAACGCGAAGAAGCCCTTAAGAACATTGAAGAAGGGGCTGTCATCAAAGGCACTGTCGTTAAGATCATGCCCTATGGCGCATTCATCGATCTCGGCGGCGTAGAAGGCCTGCTCCACATTTCTGATATTTCTTGGAAGCGCATCAATGCTGTAGAAGACGTTCTCCAGGCCGGAGAAGAACTCGAAGTCCTCGTTCAGAAGTTCGATCAGGAACGGAATCGTATTTCCCTCTCCTTGAAAGCTCTTCAGAAGAACCCCTGGATTGCGGCTATCGAAAAATTTGAAGTCGGCGATATCGTAAAAGGCGAAGTTAAGAAACTCTTGCCGTTCGGTGCTATCTTAGCCATCGATCCGGAATTGCAGGGCTTGCTCCATATTTCTGAATTAACTGAAAAACGCGGCGTGGCTGTCAAAGACCTGGTCGACATCGGCGATGTCATGAACGTTAAGATCATCGGCATCGATACGGATAAGAAGAAGATTTCTCTCAGCGTTCTGGCTATTCAGAAAGATGAAGAAGAACAGGAAGTTCGCGACTACCTCGCTAACCAGGATAACGAAGAAGAAAACAACTAAGGCTTTGTAAAAAGAGGATAGCCGGGCTGTACCGGTTATCCTTTTTTCGTTTATAGAAAGGATAATGCCATGTATAAACCCTTAGTCGCCGTCGTCGGTCGGCCGAATGTCGGCAAATCGACGCTGTTTAACGCCATTGTCAAGAAACGGATTTCCATCGTTGAAGACATTCCCGGCGTTACCCGCGACAGAATTTACTTTGATGCCGAATGGCTCGGTCGGGAATTTACCATGATCGATACGGGCGGCATTGAATTTATCGATTCCAATGATCACATCTTTACCAGTATGCGCTATCAGGCGGAACTGGCCATTCGCGAAGCCGATGTCATCCTGTACGTCGTCGACGGCAAGGTCGGCATCCAGCCGCAGGACGAAGAAATCGCTCACATCCTGCGCTCGTGCGGCAAACCGGTCATCCTGGTCGTCAACAAGATCGACAGCGTCGAACAGGAAATAAACATCTATGAATTTTATAACCTCGGCTTAGGCGATCCCATCGGCATCTCAGCCGTCAACCTGATGAACCTCGGCGACCTCCTCGATGAAGTCCTGAAGAATATTAAAGAGGTTCCGGCCCTTGAAGACGACGACGATACGATTCATATTTCCCTCGTCGGCCGGCCGAACGTCGGCAAATCGTCCCTGACCAATGCCCTCTTGGGGCAGGACCGGGTCATCGTCAGCAACGTACCGGGTACGACGCGCGATTCCATCGATACCCACTGGTCCTATGAAGGAACGGACTTCGTCCTCATCGATACGGCGGGCATGCGCCGCAAGGCCAAGATCGACATGCCGGTCGAACGGTACAGCGTCGTCCGCGCCCTTCGCGCCGTCGACCGCTCGGATATCGCCGTCCTGGTCATCGATGCGACGGAAGGCGTTACCGAACAGGATACGAAAATCGCCGGCTACGTCCACGAAGCGGGCAAGGGCTGCATCATCGTCGTCAACAAGTGGGATCTCGTTGAAAAGGACAGCAAGACGAGCCATAAGTTCGAAGAAGATATCCGACGGGAACTGGCCTTCCTCCAGTACGCCCCGATTCTCTTCGCTTCGGCCCTGACCAAGCAGCGCATTAACCGCCTGGCCGATATGGTCAAATTCGTATCGGAACAGCAGCATATGCGCATATCGACGAGCGTCTTAAACGAACTCATCGAAGATGCCCAGCTCACCAATCCGCCGCCGGCCAAAGGCGGACGGCTGCTGAAAATCTACTACATGACCCAGGCTTCGGTCCAGCCGCCGACGTTTATTCTCTTCGTCAATGAGCCCCAGCTCATGCATTTTTCGTATCTGCGCTTCTTGGAAAACCGACTGCGCGAAACCTTCGGCTTTGAAGGCACTCCCATCCGGCTCATCTTGCGTGGCAAGAAGGATGGTGACCGCTTATGATGACCGGTATCCTCTGCCTGATCTTGGCCTATCTGGTAGGCTCTGTCCCCAGCGGCCTGGTCATCGGCAAGGTCCTGTACCATACCGATCCCCGCGAGTACGGCAGTCATAATACGGGGGCGACCAATGCCTACCGTGTCTTCGGTGCCGTCGGCGGCCTGTTGGTTCTCATCTGTGACGTCGCTAAGGGGATGTTCGGTGTCTACTTGGGGCAGCTTGCCTCCCAGGCCGGCATCGGAACCCCGGCCGATCAGATCTATCTCATGATCGCCGGCGGCCTCTTGGCCATCATCGGTCATTCGTGCTCTATTTTTCTGAAATTCAAAGGCGGGAAAGGCGTCGCTACCGGCCTTGGCATCATCTTGTTCCTGGCCCCTTGGGAAACGCTCATCGTCTTTGCCGTCTGGGTCGTCATCGTTGCCATTACGCGCATCGTCTCCCTGGGCTCCATCGTAGCCGCCGTCTTGGTGCCGATCCTGATGTACTTTTTTGGCGAACCGCTGCCGCTTACGATTTTCGGTCTCTTGGCTGCGATCCTCGTCGTCGTCCGTCATAAGGATAATATTATCCGCCTGATACAGGGACGGGAACTGAAGGTCGAACGAATTCAGAAAAAATAGATTGATATGTACTAAAAAACGTGTATAATTGATTATGTACGAGCAGGTGATCTTATGAGAATCATATCGGGTAGTGCCAGAGGGCGAATTTTGAAGTCGCCGAAAGGAATGCTGACCCGGCCGACCTTAGACCGCACGCGGGAAAGTCTTTTTAATATGCTTGAAAGCAGAGGCAGTCTGGCCGGGGCAAGGGTTCTCGATATCTTTGCGGGTACAGGTGCCTTGGGATTAGAAGCCTTGAGCCGCGGTGCAGATTCGGCTGTATTCATCGACCATTATACGCAGGCCCTCATTCGCCAGAATGCGTCGCTCTGCGGGTTTGGTGAACGCGCTGAAGTACTGCGTCTCCCGTCGGCAAAAGCTTTGGCACGGCTGCAAGGGCGGCAGTTTGATTACATCTTTGCCGACCCGCCGTATAACAAAAATTTGGTGAACGATACAATTGTTTTGATAGGTCAATACGATTTGTTGGCTCCTGGTGGATTGATTCTGATGGAATACAGCCGGAATGAAGGTATAACGGAGAACACATTGTATGAGGTCATCAGAGAAAAATCCTATGGAAATGACACGCGGATTGCTTTTATCCGTCGTCGCCAGGAAGGAGTTTGAAAGAAGTGCGAATCGGTATTTGTCCGGGCAGTTTTGATCCTGTTACCAATGGACACATTGATATTTTGAACGGGGGAGCAAATTAGTCGATAAACTTATCGTTGCTGTTTTTGAAAATCCCGTAAAGAAGCCGTTGTTTACGATGGCTGAACGAGAAGAGATGCTGAGAGAAACGACGAGACATATTCCCAATATTGAAGTCGTCAGCTTTCACGGCCTTCTCAACGAATACGCCATCGACCATGGTGCGACCGTCATTATTCGCGGCCTCCGGGCCCTGAGCGATTTTGAATATGAATTCCAGCGGGCCCTGCTCATGAAAAAAGTAGAGCCGCGCATCGAAACGGTATTCATCATGACGAGTACCAAATATTCTTATATCAGCTCGACGGGCATCCGCGAACTGGCCTGCTTTGGCGGCAAGCTCGATGATATGGTTCCCGATTACGTTGAAAAGAAACTAAAAGTGAAGTTTGCAGACAAGTACAATGCTTAGGAGTGGAGACTACATGAATTCGGATAAACTGTTAGAAGATTTGGAAAGCTTAGTAATGAACGCTTCAAAAGTTCCCTTTACCAACAAAAAAATGGTAGAAGAAGAAGAAATCCTTCAGATCATCGACGATTTGAAAGAATCCATGCCGGCTGAATTGGAACAATCCAAGAAGATTTTGGCCGAAAGAGACAAGGTCATTGCCGATGCCCAGCATCACGCTGACGGCATGGTAGCCCAGGCGAAAGATTATATCGCCAAACTGACCGAAGAAAGTGAACTGGTACGGCAGGCTCAGGAACGTGCCAACCAGGTTATCCAAACGGCCAATGACTCGTCGGAACAGCTGAAAAACAGCTCCATTACCTATGCCGGCGACGTCCTCAAATACGTTGAATCGACATTGGAAAAGACCTTATCCAGCATTCAGCAGAATCGCGAAAGCCTGCTGAAGAACAATGGACATCAGGATACGCCGGATCAGCAGTAATGATGGCTTATGAGGTCCTGTCGCTCGTGCGGCAGGGCCTTTTTTTCCATGTTGATGACAGGAGGTATTATGAACGAAATTGTATCCCGCGATAACCAGTGGGTGAAGATGGCCTGTTCCTTGAAGCAGAAAAAAGGACGCCAGGCCCATCAACGCGTCTTTGTCGAAGGCCTGCGGGTCATTGGCGATGCCGCTGTCATGGGCATTCCCGATGCCATTTGCTTCGTGTCGCCGAAGGGACGAGACCTTGCCGGCTTTGACGAAGTATATGCCCGAGGCCTTGAATTAGGCTGGACTTTTTACGCCGTTACCGACAGCGTCTACGATAAATTGAAGGATACCAAGACCCCTCAGGGACTGGCTGCCATGCTGCCCTTTTTCGCCTATACGTTTGACGCCCTGCCGGCCATTGATCCGGAAAAGGCCGTCCTCTATCTGCGCTCCGTCCAGGATCCGGGCAATCTAGGGACCATCCTGCGAACGGCTGCCGCGGCCAACGTCGGCGCAGTCCTCCTCAGTGAAGGCTGTGTCGATGTCTACAACGATAAGACCGTCCGCAGCGCCATGGGGGCGATTTTCAAAGTGCCCGTCGTCCAGGATGTGACCGATGAACAGCTCGACCAATTCTGCAGCGATGAGGATCGAAACATCTATGGGACGGCCGCTGAAGGGAGCGTATCCTATGTCGATGCCGATTACAACCGGCCGGTTATTTTAGCCTTTGGCAATGAAGGAAACGGTCTGCCCGATGAATTTTTGGAATGCTGTGACGACGTACTGACCATTCCCATGCGGCCCGATACGGAATCGCTCAATTTATCCATGGCCGTCGGCATCGTCCTGTATAAGGCCTGGGAAAAAAATGGTTTTCACGTATAGTCTGGAGGCGTAATGATGGAAGAAAATAAGGACACCCTTGATCTCGGTTTTGCAAAACTCGATTTACAGCGTCAGCAGCGCTGCGGTTTTCCGGAAGTTGTCTATTGTGCAGGAAAGACGACGGATCAGTCGGTCAAGATTTTAGAGATTTTGATGGAAAAATATGACAATGTCATCGGCACGCGGGCTTCTAAAGAAATTTTTGACATCTTGTCGGCTAAATTTCCGGCTGCCCAATACGACGAACTGGCCAAGATGGTCTATCAGCACAAGGATAAGACGATCATTAACGGCGATCGGCTGATTTCGGTCATTACGGCCGGCACCAGCGATATTCCCGTCGCCGAAGAAGCGGCGCTTACGGCTGAAATCATGGGTAACAGAGTCGAACGGATCTACGACGTCGGCGTCGCCGGCATCCACCGCTTGCTCGCTCGCGTCGACGATATCCGCAAGGCCAACGTCAACATCGTCGTCGCCGGTATGGAAGGAGCCCTGGCCAGCGTCGTCGGCGGCCTGGTAGACAAGCCGGTCATCGCCGTACCGACCAGTATCGGCTACGGTGCCAATTTCCACGGCCTCTCGGCCCTTTTGGCCATGCTCAACAGCTGTGCTGCCGGCATATCCGTCGTCAACATCGACAATGGCTTCGGTGCCGGAAGATTGGCCGATACGATGAACAGCCTGAGGTGATCCGATGGAAACTTTATGGCAGTTAGAAGCCAATATCGACGATATGAACCCCCAGAATATGGAGTACGTCTTTTCGCGGATTCTCGATAAAGGGGCCAATGACGTCTGGGCCATGCCGATGATGATGAAAAAAGGACGGATGGCGTCGATGCTCTGCGTCCTCTGCCGGAGAGAACTCCTCGACGATATGATGGAAATCATCGTCAAGGAGACGACGTCCATCGGCGTTCGCTTCTTTCCCGTGAGTCGCATGGCCTGCGACCGGGTCATCACGACCGTTTGTATTGACGGTCGAGAGCTTCACTGCAAAGTTTGCCGTTACGGCGGACAGATCGTCAATATTTCCGCCGAATACGATGACTGTAGGAAGGCGGCAGAAGCGACGGGGATTCCGTTAAAAGAATGGCAGCGAAAGGTGAAGGAAGCGGCATACCGCCAATTTACGGAATAGTCCCGGGGAGGATATTGTCAAAATACGATTGTCCGTGTATAATAGTCATTAAGCCGATGTGCAGTGCATCCTGAAAGGACAGGGAGCGTAAAAGATGAATAGAGTCATTATTAATGCCGATGATTTCGGTATCCATACGGAAGTTAACCATGCCATTATCGAGGCTTGTGAGCAGGGCGTTCTGACCAGTACGTCCTTATTGCCGACGGGACCCGCCTTTGAGGAAGCCGTCTCGCTGGCTCGGACTTGTCCCGGCCTGGGTATCGGTATCCACTTATGCCTCGTCGGGTCGCTGCCCACCGTTTTGTCCCCGCAGGAAGTACCTACCTTGGTGACTGACAGTGGACGGGTCCCCGACAGTTATCCGGAAGTCATTAAACGGGCCTGCCAGGGGCATCTCGATTACGGCCAGGTATATCGGGAACTCGATGCCCAGATGGAAAAAATCATGGCCACGGGCCTTCCCATCGACCATGTCGACAGCCATCAGCACCTGCACGTCCTGCCGCAGATCTGGAACATCGTTCAGTCGCTGATGATGAAGTACGGCATCCATCGGGTGCGCATTCCGCGAGAAGCGTATTCGTACAAACTGTTTTCGGCCAATCCCGTGCGCATCGCCGGCCGTGACGGCCTGACCTTCTTGTCCCAGAAGGCTATGGATGCCGTGAAGCGCCTTCATTTTACGACGACGGATTTCTTTTGGGGCATGGTCGATGGCGGCAACATGAACGAAGGAAACCTGAAGTACCTCATCGACCGGCTGCCCTTTCGGCGTTCATGAAATCATGATGCATCCGGGACGCAGTACAGCCGTTCTCAGCCAGAGCTTTTCCTGGGAGTATCATTGGCAGGATGAATTTCAGGCTCTCATGTCGCCGGCCATTCGCCGTCAACTCGAAAAAAGAGAGATTCAACTCATTACCTACGGCGATCTGCCGTAAGGCCCGGGAGGACTTGTCTTGCATATTTTAGTTACGGGAGGTGCCGGCTTCATCGGGTCCCGCCTGGTCAAAGCCCTGCTTGAAGAAGGTCATGAGGTCACGGTCTTGGATAACCTTTCTAAAGGGACCTTTGCGCAGCTGCCCGACGAAGTCCGCTGTATCGACGGCGACATTGCCGATGAACAGGCCGTCGCAGCTGTCTTTGCCGAAACGCCTTTCGATATCGTCTTTCATGAAGCGCCGCAGCGGCGGCTTTCCGAGTCAAACGACTTTTCGGAAGACGATGTCAGAGAGAGCCTTAAGGGACTCCGGACGGTCCTCGACCAGTGCTGTCGCTGCGGGGTAAAAAAATTCATCTTTTCCTCGTCTGCTGCCGTCTATGGCGAACCGGTCCGCATTCCGGTCCGCGAAGAAGATGACCTTCGTCCCATCACCTTTGAGGGACAGGCGAAAGCGGCTGCTGAAGACTGTGTCCGCCAGTATCATGAACAGCACGGCCTGCCATATGTCATTTTGCGCTATGCCAATGTATATGGCGAAGGAGAAGAGGACAGCGTCGTCAGCCGCTTTACCCGTGCTGTCGTTTACGGCGAAGATGCGGCCATCTTTGGCGACGGAGAACAGTCTCGTGATTTCATTTACGTTGGCGACGTCGTCCGGGCCAATCTGGCGGCCATGGCCGATGAAATCCTGGCTGAAACGTATAATATCGGCACGCAGATGGAGACGACGATCAATGCGCTAAAAGTCATTTTACTGTATTTTACGCATGCCGGTATTTCTATCTCTTATGAAGATGCACGCCAGGGTGACATATCCCGCTCGGCACTGCATATTGAAAAGGCCGAGAAAGGACTCCACTGGCGTCCCAAGATGAACCTGATGCCCGGCCTCATGGCGATGTATCAATATTTTTGCGAAAGGGAAGATGCCAAGTGAAAGACGATAAGGAGCACAAATTTTACTTAGTCCGCGAAGATATTTTGCCTGAAGCGATCAAGAAGACCATCAAGGTCAAAGAAATCCTCAAGCGCCATCAGACGCGGACGATCAATGAAGCCGTCCAGATGATGGATTTGAGCCGCAGTGCGTACTATAAATATAAGGATTACGTTTCTCCTTTTTATGACGTTACGCAGGGCAAAATCGTCACCTTGTCGGTCATGATCTTTGACCGTCCCGGCGAATTGTCGCAGGTCCTCAATACAGTGGCTGCCAACAATGGGAGTATCCTGACCATCAATCAGGGCATTCCCCTTCAGGGTATGGCGGCAGTCAGCTTATCCATTGAGACCAAGGATATGACCGTATCGGTCGAGGATTTGATGAAGACGTTGGAAAAACTGTCCGGTGTCAGCAAAGTAAATATTATCGGACAAGCGTAAGTAAATAAAAGAGGGGGTAGGCCCATGAAAAGCGTTTCTATTGCTCTGTTAGGCTGCGGTACTGTCGGGAAAGGCGTCGTCGATTTACTGACGATGAACGGTCCGCTCATTGAAGAACAGCTCGATACCAAAATCAATATCAAGCGTATCCTTATCCGTGATTTGAACAAGTATGAAAAGATGGAAGGCCTGCCCGATTCCATTCGACTGACGACCGATTTTAGCGACATCATCAACGACGATGACATCGAAATCGTCGTCGAAGTCATGGGCAGCGCCGACTTTGCCAAAGACTGCATTGAACAGTGCTTCCGGCGCGGCAAAAGCGTTATCAGCGCCAATAAAGACCTCATCGCCGACTATGGGATTCCCTTGTTGACCTTATCCTATGAGCATGACGTCGACTTCCAGTTTGAAGCCAGCGTCGCCGGTGGTATCCCCATCGTTCGTCCCATGTATTCGTCGCTTAACAGCAACCGCATCGAAGAAATCATTGGCATCATGAACGGGACGACCAATTTTATCTTATCGAATATGACGGCCCATGGTTCGTCGTATGAAGAAGTCTTGAAAGAAGCCCAGGAAAAAGGCTACGCCGAAGCCGATCCGACGAATGACGTCAGCGGCTATGATGCGGCTCGTAAGATTGCCATCCTGGCAACCTTAGGCTTCCATTCAGCCGTTACCTTTGACGACGTTGCCGTCGAAGGCATTCAAAATATCTCCAAGGAAGATATTGAACACGCGACAGAAATGGGATACGTTATTAAGCTTTTGGCCATTGCTCGCCAGGCGGACGACGGTATTTCCCTCAACGTCCATCCGGCCTTCATTCGGGAAGACCATCCCCTGGCCCACGTCGACGGTGCCTATAATGCCGTCTGCGTCCGCGGCAATGGCGTCGGCAACGTCATGTTCTACGGTCCGGGCGCAGGTTCTCTTCCGACGGCCAGCGCTGTCGTCAGTGACGTCATGAACGTCATCCTCCACCGCAACCTGAAGATGACCGGTAAGCGCGGCTATGTATGGCACGAAGCGAAATTGAAGCCCCAGGCGGAAATTTGCTCGCCCTACTACCTGCGGATGATTGTCAACAATGCGCCGGGCGTCTTGTCGTCGGTATCGAAGGTTCTGGCTGAACACAATATCAGTATCCGCTCTCTGATTCAAAAGGATGAAACGACAGAAATTGCGGAAATCGTCATCCTTATCGACAAATCCGCCGATGGTCTGGTCCAGGCATCGCTCCAGAAAATCGAAGAATTGTCGTGCGTCCGCAAAATTGAAAATGCCATTCGTGTAATTGAGGTGTAAGATATGACAAAAACATTGCATGCACAGATTCCTGCAACATCCGCTAACGTCGGCTCCGGTTTTGATGCCGTCGGTATTGCTCTAACCTTGTACAATGACATTTATTTTACGGAAGAACCGGGCAAGGACACGATTACCGTGGAAATCGAAGGCCTCGGAGCCAACAAACTGCCCAAGGTTTTTGACGAAAATATGGTCGGCCAGGCGATGAAAGCCGTTGCCGTCAAAAACGCCAGGCCCTTCCCAAGGGTGGCACCTTGAAACTGGTCAATGCCATTCCGCCGGCCCGCGGCCTCGGAAGCAGCTCGGCAGCTCTTGTCGGCGGCATCCTCCTCGGTGACGCCTTGACGGGAAGCACTATGAGCCGCGACGAAATGTTGTCCCTGGCAACGGTCCTCGAAGGCCATCCGGACAATGTGGCCCCTGCCATTTACGGTGGTTTGGCCGTTTCTGTCATGGTCGACGGCAAGACTTTGACCAATTCGATTCCCCTTGACGATGAACTCTCTTTCGTGACCGTCAGTCCGGAAATCGAAATCTCGACGGAAGAAGCGCGAAAGGCACTGCCTAAGACCATCGATTATCAAAACGCCGTCTTTAACGTCAGCCGCGTCAGCTTCCTGGTATCGTCGCTGTTTACCAAACAGTACGATCGCATCGCCTATGGCCTTCAGGATAAGCTCCACGTGCCATACCGGCTGAGCCTCATCCCCAGCGGTGACTTAGTCTTGAAGAAGGCTGTAGAAGCCGGTGCCCTCGGAGCTACGATCAGCGGATCCGGTTCGACGCTCATCGCCTTTGCTACGGGAAATGAAGCGGCCATCATGGAAGCCATGATCAACTGCTTTAACGACCACGGCATTGAAGCAACGGGCCACGTTTTAAAATGCAGTAATGAAGGAGCGAAGCTCATCTGATGATTCAAGATATCGGAGATCATACGTATCATGTTGAATACCGTCCGGTGCCTTTGGCACGGGATGGTATTCTCTTGTCTTATCGCGGTCGGGAGGTCCTGGTAAAGCTGACCGGCGAAAAATCTTTCACCTATCCGACTTATGGTGATTACGATGGCCTGGAGGCCAATCGGTTCCGTTGGCTCTTTGCCGAAGATAGTCAGCAGTTTTATCTGGCTGACGAAGCCTTGCCGGAAAAGACGGATTTTCTTACGTCAATATTAACTTTATGCGGGGAGCTTCACCGCGTCACCTGGCCTTTGCCGGCATCGTCGGCCTGTCCTTATCCGTTTGGTACGGCAACCACCGCTTTTGTGGTCACTGCGGCCGTCCGATGAAACACAGCGACACAGAGCGTATGGTCCATTGCGATGCTTGCCATACTATGATCTATCCGCGCATCTGCCCGGCTGTCATCGTAGCCGTCCGCTATGGCGATAAACTCCTGGTTTCAAAATACGCAGGCAGGGAATATAAGAATGTCGCCCTATTGGCCGGATTTGCCGAAGTCGGCGAGTCTATCGAAGATACGGTCCATCGCGAAGTCATGGAAGAAGTAGGCATCAAGGTCAAGAACCTGACCTTCTATAAGAGTCAGCCCTGGTGCTTTACCGATACCCTGCTCCTGGGATTTTTCTGTGACCTTGACGGTGATGATACGCTGAAAGTCGATCACCGGGAACTGGCAACTGCCGATTGGATCGACCGACAGGATATTCCCGATGACTTAGAAAAAGCCAGCCTTACGATGGAAATGATGACCCTCTTTAAAAAGGGGATATATTGATCAAAAAAAACCTTGGATGACGAATAAACCGATCATCCAAGGTTTTCTTATAGAAATGTAAAAGGACTGAAAACAATGTTTTCAGCCCCTTTTTTTTGTACCCGTAAAGACTTTTATTTTCTCTTTGGGTATTTTTTTTTCTGTTAGGCTCTTTCTCAACAGCTCTATCAGTTTCTGGGAAAAGGTCCGAATCATCTTTCGTGAAAAAATCCGAATCGTCTTCCATAAAAGACTTTTATATTGATATCCTCATCGTTGTCTTGGGAGAGGTCAGGATGCTCTGATAAATACAGAATTTGGGCTTCGAATATCTTTATCTCTTTAGAAATCTCTAATATTTGAATTTTTTATCGATAATTTGTTGGCTCAATTTGTCTACTTGATCTTCGTCGTTTGATTTCTTGGCCATTTTTTTTGATAACTCAAGTTTTTCCATTTCTAGAGAGAAGATCTCTTGCTGTAATCTTGCACTTTCAATAGATTTTTCCAGTAGAGCGGGATTTTTCCACGCCTCGGTAGCGGACTCTTCGCCGCTTACTGGATCTCCCAGAATATGTCCAGACTTTTTGGCGTTTTTAGAATACTCTTGGATTGACTCCGCGAAAACCATATATTTCTTTCCATCGATGCGTCCGAGAAGTTTTTTTTCACGGATTTTCTTTTTTACCGTATATTGGCTGATTCCCAGCAAATCAGCAGCTTCGGCTACGGTATATTCTTTCTTTTCATCGGAGAAATTGTCACCAGTTTTTAAAGAAGCTCTTTCCATGATGTTTCCTATAGTCTTAGCTGCTTCTTCCGTTGCGGCTGCCATTCCTGCGGCTGTGGCAGCCTCAGTCGGTTCCGTAAGTGTATCCGTAGTCTCCGTCGAGTTTTTTTGGGCTTCGGCTGTTTTCGTCTCAGATTCTCCTGAGTTATCAGTTTCCGTCGAGACCATAGCTTCCGTTACTGCCCCTGCAATTAAGGCCAGTGGAAGGGATCCGGTAGCTCCCGCTGCAATGATTCCTGCTGCCCGCAAAGCTGTCAATATGGGTAATGGCATAAAATCACCTCCTCTGTCTTTTGTCATTATTTTAACATATAACGATTTTATAATCAATGGCAGGGTAATATGAAGAAAATAAAAATATATTGCATTTGCTATTGCATTAGCAACAGATAACTGATATAATGATAATGTAATATGAAACATGATCTTTTTGTTCTCTTAAAATGGAAGGGAGATCTGTGGATGGCGAAAAAAGCAGTGTTGGATGAAGCACAGCATATTCGAGCAATGTTAAAGAAAATTTTTAAGCAGTATCGAAGGATGAATGCATCGATTCGGCGGGCGTTGGCTGAAATCGGGATTACCGTTGTTGAAGGCAGAAAGCATTACAAGCTTTACTATAACAACGATGATCGGTATTGCTTCCCTTTGCCGAAAACGCCAAGCGGATCGAGGACCGGGGCCAACGCTGTATCTCGGATTTATAATTCTTTGATTTTGCCCCAATTTTGTATAAGGAGTAAGAGTTTTTCAAGAGGAGGATTATCATGATGAACAACCAGAAAATTTTTATAAAAGAAGTCGGGATTCCTGTAGCTAAAAAAGGGGTATCCGGCTTCGGTCGGTTCTTGGCCTTTGATGGCTGTGAAGAACAGTGGGGCCACCGGAGCTCTTTTCGGGGCTGGCATGGAGGCCGTGTCCTCGGTGACTGATGTCATGGACGGTAAAAAGGATGTGGTCGATGCGGCGGTAGATATTGCCGGCGCCGGTGTTAAGGGCGGTGTGATCGGGGCCGTTTCGGCCGTTGCTGGCAATGCCGCTGCTGGGGCCCTGGCTGCAACGACGGTTGGTACTGCTGTTGTGGCGGCTCCGGTTATCATTGGCTTTACGGCGGCCTGTGCTGTGGCTGGGGCCGTCAGTGATATCTTCGATGAGATTTTTGACTAGCCGTCTGCCGTACGATTTAGGATTGTGTCGGTGTAGACCCAATAAAGCCGACTTCAAGATGGATTGCTGATTAATTGAAAAAGAGGCTGTAACGAAATGCGAGTTCAAAACGCTTTCGTTACAGCCTCTTTTATGAGCTAAAACTTAGATTATCAAAGGGGATTTTCCGTAGGATAGAGCATGCCTTTAGGTTGGTTGAAGGCGATGTCTTCGATGCCCAGGTACTGGAAGATGGAGAAGAGGACTTTCCCAATGTGAGCAAAGGCGACGGCGCCGTGATGCGGATACTGCTTGGCGATGAGGACGTGGCGGTAGAAGCGGCCCATTTCGGGGATGGCAAAGATGCCGATGCCGCCGAAGGACTGGGTTGCAGCCGGCAGGACTTCACCTTGAGCGATGTAGGCCCGCAGCTGTCCGCCGGCCGTGCTCTGGAGGCGGAAGAAGGTGATCGGGCTTTCGGCAATGTCGCCTTCGAGGGTGCCGCGGGTAATGTCCGGCGTGCCGCCGTCTTCTAAGAGACGGTTCTGGATGAGCTGATATTTTACGCCGCCCTTTTTCAATTTGCACAGCGGGGTGTTGCCGCAGTGGAAGCCCATGAAGGTATCTTTCTGCGTATAGTTCGTCGGCGGTTTGATATCCGATTCGTAGAGATCACGGGGGACGGAGTTGTTAATGTCGAGCAGGGTGACTGTATCGCCGCTGGCGCACATGCCGATGTATTCGCTGACGGCGCCGTAGATGTCGACTTCACAGGCGACGGGGATGCCGCGGGATACGAGGCGGCTGTTGACGTAGCACGGTTCAAAGCCGAACTGGGACGGGAAGGCCGGCCAGCATTTATTGGCAAAGGCTACGTACTGACGGGAACCCTTGTGGGCTTCGGCCCAGTCGAGAAGGGTCAGTTCATACTGTGCCATGCGGGGCAGGAGGTCCGGCCAGGGGTTGCCGTCTTTGCCGAGTTCTTCGGTCATATCGGCGACGACGTCAGCAATACGCGGATCATCTTTATGAGCCTGGTACGATACGAGAAGGTCGAGTTCGGAATTTTCTTCGATTTCAATCCCTAAGTCGTAGAGCGGCTTGATCGGTGCGTTGCAGGCAAAGAAGTCCTGAGGACGGGGACCGAAGGTGATGATTTTTAACTGGCTGAGGCCGATGAGGGTACGGGCCATGGGCTGGAAGTCGGCAATCATTTTTGCGACTTCTTCAGCCGTTCCTACAGGATACGAAGGAATATAGGCTTTTAATTTACGAAGGCCTAAATTGTAGGAACAGTTGAGCATGCCACAGTAAGCGTCGCCACGGCCGTTGATGAGGTTCTTGCCCGTTTCTTCGGCAGCAGCAGCGTACATGACCGGGCCATCGAAGTATTTGGCGACTAAGGTTTCCGGCGTTTCAGGGCCGAAGTTGCCTAAGAAAACGACGAGGGCGTTACAGCCGGCAGCTTTGGCTTCTTCAACGGCTTTGAGCATATCCGTTTCATTTTCTACGACCGTCGGTACTTCATAGAGGTCGCCATATTGTTTCGTGTAGGCATCGACGATAGCCTGACGACGGTTCTGTGATAAAGAAATAATAAAGCAGTCACGGCTGACAGAAATAATACCGCATTTCACTTCAGGAATATTCATAATAAGGTCTCCTTTCCCATGTAAGGGATACTTATAAATTTTTGAGTGCCTAGGCACATTTCGTTAAGGGAATGATAGCACGCTTGTCAAATTTCTGTCAATACATAGTTTGACATTTTTTTACGAAAGACAGCATTATGCAGAAAAAATACAGGTAAACCCTAGAATATAGCAAAAGTGCATGTATGAAGATTCCTGTTGACCATCTAATTTTGTCATGGTATACTTCGAACATAGACATGTGCTTAGGCACGCAATAAGGCGTAAGGTCCTCGAAATAAATGGAGGACATAGGGAGGAAGATATATGAAGTATGTAATGGGAATTGATATTGGCACGTCAGCGACGAAGACGGTACTCTTTGATGAAACCTGTCAGGCCGTTGCTATGGCGTCTTGCGAGTATCCTTTGTATCAGCCCCAGAACGGCTGGGCAGAGCAGCAGCCGGAAGACTGGTATCAAGCCGTTGTCCAGACGATACGGGAAATCTTGGCTAAGTCCCCGGTAGATGCGAAAGACATCGTCGGTATCGGTTTATCGGGGCAGATGCATGGTCTGGTCATGCTGAATGAAAAGGAAGAAGTCATTCGACCGGCTATTATCTGGTGTGATCAGCGGACCGGGAAGGAATGTATTGAAATCACCCGGACCGTCGGTGCTGATAAATTGATGAAGATTACGGCCAATCCGGCCCTGACCGGTTTTACGGCATCGAAACTCCTCTGGGTGCGCAATCATGAAGCGGAACATTATCGCCAGTGCCGGCACATTTTACTGCCGAAAGACTATGTACGCCTGCGCATGACCGGTCAGTATGCGACTGACGTTTCTGATGCCAGCGGCATGCAGTTCCTCGATGTACGCCATCGCTGCTGGTCCGATGAAATCCTGGACCGCCTCGACATCGATCCGTCGTGGCTGGCTAAAGTCTACGAGTCGCCCGATGTGACCGGAACGCTGACAACTGCTTTTGCCGCAGCAACGGGACTTCTCCCGCAGACCATCGTCGTCGGCGGCGCTGGTGACAATGCAGCGGCTGCCGTCGGAACGGGCATCGTCAGTGACGGCAAAGCCTTTACGACGATCGGAACCAGCGGCGTCGTCTTTGCCCATACGAGCGATCTTCATATCGATCCCAAAGGGCGCGTCCATTCATTCTGCTGCGCTGTTCCCGGTTGTTGGCACGTCATGGGCGTAACTCAGGCGGCCGGCTTGTCACTTCGCTGGTTCCGTGATACGCTGGGACATGACTATATGAAAGAAGCCGAACAGGCCGGTCTTGATCCTTATGTCGTCATGGATCACCACGTCGAACACGTGCCCATAGGCAGTCGTCGGCTCCTTTATTTACCCTATCTTATGGGCGAACGGACGCCGCACCTCGATCCGGATTGCCGCGGTGTATTCTTCGGGTTATCGGCTATCCATACGCAGGACGATATGCTCCGCGCCGTTATGGAAGGCGTCAGCTATTCCTTGACCGACTGCCAGGATATCCTCCGCGATATGGGCATCGTCGTTCAGGAAATGATGGCCTGCGGTGGCGGTGGACGGAGTCCCTTGTGGCGTCAGATGCTGGCTGATATGTATAACTGCGAAGTCAAAACGGTATCGTCGAAGGAAGGTCCTGCCCTGGGGGCAGCGATCCTGGCCGGTGTCGGAGCCGGTTTGTTTAAGAACGTCGTCACGGCCTGCCGTGATTTCATCGATACTAAGACATACTGCCAGCCCGACCCGACAGCACACGCCTATTATGAAAAAGGCCACGCTTTATATCAGAAATTATATCGGCAATTAGCCGGATGTTATCAAGATTTGGCAACTTTATAAATGACGTTAGGAGAGATGTGACCATGATGAATCAAGAAGCAGCCATGATTTGTGACGACAAAGTGTTAGAGAAGTCTCACGCTTCACGAGTACGAAAGTTCATTTATTTTACGGCCGGTATGGCAGGTTTGTTATTCGGCCTCGACCAAGGGGTCATCGCCGGGGCGCTGCCTTTTATTACGGCTGAATGGGGCCTCAACAGCGCCGCTCAAGAACGGGTAGTCAGCTGTATGATGGTAGGGGCTGCCATCGGGGCCTTGTGTGCCGCGTTTATGACGGCCCGCATCGGTAGAAAGCGAAGCCTGCTTACCGGGGCCGCCCTGTTTATCGTCGGCTCTGTCGGTTCCGGCCTTGCCGTTAACGTTGACATGCTCATCGGTTTTCGCCTGATTCTCGGCTTGTCCGTCGGTATCGCGTCCTACACGGCGCCGCTCTATTTGGCGGAAATGGCCGATAAAGACTCGCGAGGCCAGGTCATTTCAGGTTACCAGTTTATGGTTACTGTCGGGATTCTATCGGCCTTCCTGTCTAATACGTATTTCAGTTACAGTGGTTCTTGGCGGATGATGCTGACAGTCATTGCCATTCCGGCCGTCATCTTGATCTTGACCGTCTTTGTACTGCCCGAAAGTCCGCGCTGGTTGGCTGCCAAGGGTCGTTTTTCAGAAGCAGAAAAAGTGTTGCAGACCCTCCATGCCGATGTTTCCTTAGCAAAATCTGAATTAAATGATATTAAAGATACGCTGAAAGTAAAACAGGCCGGTTGGTCCTTATTAAGATCCAATAAAAACGTGCGTCGTGCCGTTTTCCTCGGCGTCCTGCTCCAAGCCATGCAGCAGTTTACAGGCTTTAACGTCATCATGTATTATTCGCCGAAAATCCTCAGTCTGGGCGGTTTTTCCAGCACGGAAGATCAGATGATCGGTACGGTCATAAATGGGATCGTCTTCGTTTTGGCAACCCTGATTGCCGTCTATACCGTTGATAAGTCCGGTCGTAAACCGGCCCTTAAAATCGGGTTTGCCGTCATGGCCGCCGCTATGGTCGTCATGGGTCTTTGCATGGCCGTCATTGAAGGCGGAAATCCCGCTCCCTGGGTCTGCTACTTATCGGCTATCATGACCATGATCTTCATCGCTGGTTTTGCCATGAGTGCCGGTCCGATCGTTTGGGTTCTGTGCTCGGAAATCCAGCCGCTTAAGATGCGTGAATTCGGCGTTGCTTGCTCGACCATGACCAACTGGATCACCTGTGCCGTCGTCGGTGCTACCTTCCTCAGCCTCATCGATGCCCTCGGTTCTTCCATGACTTTCTGGATGTATGCCGGTTTGAATGCCGTATTCATCGCCTTGACCTTTGCCTTTGTCCCGGAAACGAAAAATGTTTCTCTGGAACAGATTGAAAAGAATTTAATGTCTGGCATGAAGTTAAAAAATATTGGGGTTCATGGAGGTAATGACTAATGAAAAAAGTAACCGATAAAGAATTTGCCGTCTACGGACGCGTCCTTGATGTCGATGTCAATGAATTTGTAGACGTAATGAAAGACGTCCCTGTCGTCTCGGAAGGAACGATGTATGAACCTTCTGTCGGCGCTTTTGAAGCCCTTCCCTTGGCCAAGACCTTGGAACAGGAATCCTTCGGTTTCCTTCCCATTGAATTCGGTCATTGCAGCGGCTATAATAATAAACTCAATGCCCTAGAGTATCACCGGTCTTCAGAGATCGACATTGCGGCGACAGACCTCATCTTATTAGTTGGCCGGCAGCAAGATATCGATGTATCCTCCTATACATACGATACGGCACGGGTCGAAGCCTTCTTCGTGCCGGCAGGGACGGCCGTCGAGCTCTATGCGACGACACTTCACTTTGCGCCGTGCAGTGTAGACGGCAAAGAATTCCGCTGCGGCGTCGTCCTTCCCAAGGGAACCAACGAACCCTTGCCGGAAAAGGGCGGCGGTCACGGCGAGAATGCCCTCCTCTTTGCCATTAATAAGTGGCTCATCGCTCATGAAGAGAGCGGACTGCAAAAGGACAAGGCTTGGATAGGCCTGGTTGGAGAAAATATACAGATTTAAAGGATGAGGAACTATTTATAAAGGACGAACTTTGTAAATAGTTCCTTTTATCATGCCGCAATGTTTGGTACAATAGAGGGTACCAGTTAACCTTAAGTATGAGGATAAGTGAGGGAGAAGTATGGTAACGATTAAAAAAATTGCCGAACTTTGCGGTGTTTCGCGAGGGACCGTCGACCGAGTCCTCAATGGCCGCGGGCGCGTCAAGCCGGAAACGGCCGAAGCGGTCATGAATATGGTAAAGCAATTAGGATATAAACCCAATCCGGCCGGCAAGGCCTTGGCTGCCAGACGGCACCGGCCCATCGTCGGCGTCATTTTGAATTCAGAGGGCAATGCCTTTTTCGATGAAATCATCCGCGGTATCGAAACGGCAGAAAGCCGTTATCAGATTTACGGTATGAAGCTGACCATGCGCCGCATGAAAGGCTACGACGTAGAGGCTCAGCTGGCACTCATTGACGAGTTGGAGTCCATCCACGTGAGCGGTCTCATCATCAGCCCCATCAACGATACGCGAATTGCTGAGGCCATCAATGCCTTGGTCGATAAAGGCGTTTTCGTCGTCAACGTCAATAATGACGTACAAAACTGACCGCCGCCAGTGTTATGTCGGCAGTGACTACACCAATGGCGGTGAAACGGCCTGCGCCTTGCTGCAGCTCCTGCGAGGCCAGACTGCTAAAATCGGCGTCGTGACCGGTTCTCGTCAGGCCTGGGGCCATGAACTTCGCCTTGAAGGTTTCCAGCGGCGCATGGAAAAAGTTCCGGGATTTTCTATCTTGGCGACAGCCGTCAATAAGGACGATGAAATCCGCTCTTATGAAGAAACGAAGAAGATGCTCGAAGAACATCCGGATATCGACTCCTTGTTCATCGTCGCCGGCGGCGTGTACGGTGCCTGCCGGGCTGTTGTCAGCCTTAAAAAAGAAAAAGACCTGACCATCGTCGCCTTCGACAGCACGCCGACGACGGTCGACATGATGAAGCAGGGCGTCTTAAAGACCATCATCTATCAGCACCCCTACCAGCAGGGCTATCGGGCCATGGATTTGGCCTTTCAGTACCTGGTCAACGATCAGAAACCGGACGGGAACGCTACATCCTGAAAAATGAAATAAAGCTACTTGGAAAACCTATAAGCGGAGAATGCGAGGCAAGGGGGACCACTTGTCAGTAAGACGCGAAAAAGGCTACTTCCTGTCATGACCGTATATACCATCATGATAA
>ENA-OQJN01000295-OQJN01000295.1-human-gut-metagenome-genome-assembly--contig:-NODE-295-length-23305-cov-3.522521_pt1 | contig 23305 bp, 23 predicted proteins | sample MGYA00242610_ERZ504777 | MGnify/ENA primary metagenome ERZ504777 (study PRJEB26092, sample SAMD00036350) | human gut metagenome | host: Homo sapiens | study: EMG produced TPA metagenomics assembly of... | reverse complement strand
CAACACGAGGATGGATGGATTCGTGGCAAGCACGGAGGCAATAGCCAAACGTTGACGCTGACCGCCGGAAAGACTTGGAATCTACGGTTTTCCATGCCTTCAAGACCAACCTGTTTGAAAACTGCGGCACTTCGTTCTTTAATCTGTTCCGGTGTATAACCGCGGTTTTCCATGGCGAAGGCCACTTCTTCGGCTACCGTCATGGTTACGAGCTGCGTGTCATAATCGGCCAGTACGACACCGATTTCCGTAGCCAATTCGGAAATTTCCGCCTGCGTCGTGGCTTTACCGTTTACGAATACCATGCCTTCCATACGACCGCCGTAGAATTTAGGCACCGCACCAATCATGGCCATACATAAAGTGGATTTACCGCAACCGGCAGGACCGGTAATAACGAGGAAGTCCCCATCGTTTACAACTAAATTAATATCTTTCAAAGCCGGCTTGGTTTGCTGGCCGTAATAATAAGAGAAATGTTCAATAGAGATTTTAGCATCCGTAGCCGGTGTCAATTCATACATACTATGGTCGCTGGAAATAACTTCATCCGCTTTCGGTAAATAACCGCGGCGCGCGAATAAGCGTTGTGCCGGCAAATATAAAAGCGGTGTAATAACGGCGTTAATAGCAGCTACCAAAAGAACTAACGGCCACATAGCTTTCGTGTACACTTCAGTCGGTAACGCTAAAACTACATACAAAACGGTAACGAAAATCCCGCCCGATACAACGGTACTTAAGAATCCGGATACAACCGGCGGTACAATCATGCGACCGAATTTCAAACGGCTGAACATGTGAACCACGAAGGCGGCGGTGAGTGCCCCGGCCGGTTCACTCAATAAGTTCGCATACGGAAACGCCGATTTAGAAGTCATCAGGTTAATTAGGGCTGCCACAAGACCAATCCCTAAGGACTGACGATAATTTGGTCTGGTCAAATGAATGGCTACGCAGTAGGTAGCAATCATCCAGTTCGGCGTAATGCCCGCCACGCTAGGGCTGACTAAGTGTAAAATCGTACCTAACGCAAGCATTAAGGTACTGACTGTGACCCAGCGGAACTGCCCGCCTTGCACATGTGTATATACTAATTTTGAAACATCTTGAACTCGCTCCATACTGTTCTCCTCCTAAAAATGGGTATAAAAAAAACCTTCCAATCCCAAAATACATAGGGACGAAGGTTAATCCGCGGTGCCACCCCGATTGGTCAAAAGACCCGGCTCACTACGTACGGCCTACCCAATACAGGCGATACGCGCTCCTTTGGTAACGGTCGGAGATGACCGGTGACGCCTACCTACTGGTTCGGGCCACATCTCCCAGGTCCATTCACTATACTTTCTTGCACCGGGCTTCCACCATTCCCGACTCGCTGTAGCCGAACTTGTATAGCTACTCTTCCTGTTCACAGATGATAACTATATGTTTTATCCAATTATACACACAAGCGATTTAAGAAGTCAATACGATTTTCACAAATTATGACAAATCTTTTTGCTGGCTCTCAGAATCTTTATTCATGGTTGCTGCTGTAGCTTTATTCATAATCTTCGTTCTCCAATAAATATATAAGTTAGCGTTTAACACGTCATTTCAATAAACAGTTCGCTATGCTATAATAACAGTGAAATAGAGTGGTATCTATCAAGAACCACATCGCTTTCAACAGGATTTATAACTTCATAATTTATTCTAGTTTTATCGCTTGGATCTTTTAGACCGGGACGAGACGCAACATAGGAATTTTATGCGCATTTCGTGGTCGAAGTGCGCCTTTTTTATGAAAACTTGCGGCACGTCAAAAGCAGAAAGGAGTTTCATGAAAATCGGTATTATCGGCGGGGGCAAAGTCGGTTCTACCTTAGCTCGTCATTTGAGCACTCGTTTGGTGGGCATCGTAGGTTCTTCTTCTGAAAAAACCACCCAATTAGCCACCAAGTACAAGGTACCTTGTATGACTCACGCTGAACTCGCCGCCAAGGCGGATTTGGTATTACTCACCGTACCGGACAGGCAAATAGCCATCGTCGCCAAAAGCCTCGCTGCCGAGGCTCAACAAGAGCCGGCTATAGGGAGTACCGTTTACTTACACTGCAGCGGCAGTTTAGACCTGTCACCCCTTAACGCCTTTGCAAGACATTGGCGCTTTCGTAGGCAGTCTTCATCCTCTGCAAAGTTTTGCCGGTGAAAACACCGTTTTAAAAAGGCATTTACATGGCCATTGACGGTGATGAAAAGGCACAACAAGCCGCCCATGAACTGGCAACGATTTTAGAAGGACGAAGTTTTCACGTTCCCGCCGCAGACAGACCGCTCTATCACGCAGCCGCCTGTATCTGTGCCAACTATACGGTCACCTTACAGGCCATGGCGCAAGAGCTTATGAGCCGTTGGTTAGTGCCAACTAAGATTTCAGACTCAACCAAAGACTCAGCCAAAGGCTCGGCCAACGTTTCAGGCTCCGGCTCAGTCATTATGGACTCAACCAAGCCTTCGAAGGCCGCTTGGCAAGCACTTTTGCCATTATTCCAAGGCGTCGCCGCCAATCTTGAAAAGGCTGAAAATCCCGGTTCCGCTCTTACCGGCCCCATCGCGCGGGGCGATATAAACACGGTACAGAGCCATTTAGGGGTTTTACCAAAAAACATGATTCCGGTTTACATACAATTGGGCATGGCCACAACGCAGTTGGCCCTAATAAATCAGACAATTACGCCGCTTATGGCGGAAGAACTATTCGATCTATTTAATTCCGTTCACTATGAAGCTACTACTAAGGAGGAGACTTCACATGAGTAACAAACCAAAAACTATTACAACCATCAAACAGATGAAGGAACAGGGCGAACCGATTACCATGATTACGGCCTATGACGTAGCCATGGCGCGCAATGTAAATGAAGCGGGCATCGACATGATTCTCGTAGGTGACTCCGTCGGTAATGTAATGCTCGGTTACGAATCCACTCTTCCTGTTACGATGGATGAAATGATACATCATACCAAAGCGGTAATGCGCGGCAATTCAACGGCTCTCGTGGTAGCCGACATGCCGTTCATGAGCTATCAGGCAGACATGGCGGAAGCCATGCATAATGCGGGCCGTTTCTTAAAAGAAACCGGCTGTACCGCCGTAAAACTTGAAGGCGGTCAAGAAGTGGCCCCTTTGATTAAGAAACTTACCACCGCCGGCATTCCGGTAGTAGCCCATATCGGTTTAACACCGCAGTCGGTAAATCAACTCGGCGGCTTTAAAGTACAGGGCAAAGACATGGAAGCGGCGCAGCAACTCATTGATGATGCCAAAGCCTTGGAAGAAGCAGGCGCTTTCGCCTGTGTCTTAGAATGTGTACCTGCTGCCTTAGCTACCAAAGTAACGCAATCCCTCAAAACGATGGTAACCATCGGCATCGGTGCGGGCAACGGTTGCGACGGGCAAGTACTGGTTTGCAACGATTTACTGGGCGTAAGCACCGGCTTTTCACCGAAATTTGTCAAAAAATACGCCAATCTCCATGACATCACGGTCAACGCGGTAAAAGACTATATTGCGGATGTAAAAAGTCGTGAATTCCCGGCCGAAGAACATACCTTTAAGATTGACGATTCTGTGCTGGATAAATTATATTAAAGTAAATCCCGCAACTATAAACACGCATAAATACATACAGGCATATATAAACATATTTAAACACACATAAACACATATAGGCACATATAAGAAAATATGTGGTTTCAAAATTCAAAAAGGCGATAAGTTCAGTTTATTTCTGAATTTATCGCCTTTTAAGTTAGCAAATTATAGGACAAATCAGCAGCACTTTCCCTACATTATATTTTACCCTATCTAAAGTTAAGGTTTGAAAATATAGGTAATTGACATTAAATAGGCTGAGCTAAGTTAGTTAAATATATTGTAAAACCGCTGCTGTCATGCCATTTGTATCGACCCGTTGCATGCCGTCCTTATAAATATCGCCCGTACGATAACCCGCTTCCAAGGCTTTTTCAACGGCTGCTTCAATAGCATCAGCGGCCTTAGGTGCGTTCAACGAATAACGACACATCATGGCGGCCGACAAAATGGTGCCCAAAGGATTGGCAATGCCTCGGCCTGCAATATCCGGTGCGGAACCGTGGATTGGTTCATATAACGCAGTACCCGTACCGATGGAAGCGGATGGCAAGAGACCCAGTGAGCCGGACACAACGGCGCCTTCGTCACTTAAAATATCGCCGAATAAATTGGTCGTAACGATAACATCAAACTGGCCGGGATTGACTACAAGCTGCATAGCCGTATTATCTACATACAAATAGTCCATATCAATTTCCGGATTAGCCGCCGCTTTCTCTTGGGCAATCTTACGCCATAAGCGGGAGGAGGCCAACACATTGGCTTTATCCACACTGGTAATCTTACCGCGACGTTTAGCCGCCGTTTCAATGGCCACATCCATGATGCGCTCAACTTCATAGCGATGATACGTTTCCTTATCCCATGCCAATTCATTGGGACCTTCCCCTTCCGCTTCTTCACGTTCTCCGAAATAAATACCCCCGGTCAATTCACGGACAATGACAAAATCTACATTTTGTACCAGTTCCGGCTTTAACGGTGAATAATCTTGTAAGGCTTTAAAAATGCGAACCGGTCGTAAATTACAAAAAAGACCTAAAGCTTTACGAAGACCGAGAATTGCTTTTTCGGGGCGAATAGATGGGGCAACATCATCCCACTGCGGGCCACCAACCGCCCCTAGCAAAACAGCATCCGCCGTTTCACAAGCTTTAATCGTCTCCGCCGGCAATGGCTCGCCATAGGCATCGATGGCTTCACCGCCGGCCTTTTTTTCAACCCATTCTATCGTTATATTATCTTTTGTCACAGCCGCATCAACTATACGGCGTGCCGCCGCCACAATTTCACGGCCGATTCCGTCGCCATTAATAGCGACTAACCGTTTTTGTTTGACTCATTTATATTCCCCTCTATTTTTCTCAAAAATCTCAATACCCAAAATGCAAAAAGATAGTGAAGTTCTTATACGCATTACCTGCTAACTATATTAACAGATACTTCATGCCCCGGTGCAGCGATTAAGCCTCACTGCGTTGTTTGGCAAAATTCACCAACCCGCCGGCCTTGGCGATAGCCTGTACAAATGGTGGCAAAGCAGTCCCTTGATACACTTCGCCGGTCGTCAAAATTATGCACTTCGCCGGTACTCATATCTACGCCCACTTCATGGTCGGCTTTGATTTTTTCAACAGCATCACCGATTTCAATCACCGGCAAACCGATGTTAATCGCATTGCGAAAGAAGATGCGGGGCAAAAACTGTGAGCAATGATACAAGGCACACCATTTGCCTTAATAACCGCCGGTGCATGCTCACGGGAGGAGCCGCAACCGAAATTTTTACCAGCCACCATAATATCACCGGGCTTCACATTCGGTGCAAAAGTAGTATCAATATCTTCCATGGCGTGGGTGGCGAGCTCCTGCATATCGGCAATGGCCAAATAGCGGGCCGGAATAATTACATCTGTATCTACATTGTCGCCGTAGCGCCAAATTTTTCCTTGAAAATCCATATTATACCTCCTCCGGACCGGCAATGCGTCCCAAAACGGCACTGGCCGCCGCCACATAAGGGCTTACCAAATATACTTCACTATCTACATGACCCATACGGCCTCTGAAATTACGATTCGTCGTCGACACAGTGCGTTCACCGGCCGCCATAATGCCCATATAGCCGCCTAAGCAAGGTCCGCAAGTCGGCGTGCTCACCGCACAACCGGCATCTACAAAAATATCTACCAAACCTGTTTTAATGGCCTCATCATACACAGCCTGACTACCCGGAATAACGATGCAACGAACGAAGTCAGCTACTTTACGATCTTTAAAAATAGCTGCTGCCGCCGCTAAGTCTTCATAACGGCCGTTCGTACAGGACCCGATGATTACCTGGTCAATCGCGATGTCCTTTGCAATTTCATCTACATAATGCGTATTCGATGGTAAATGCGGGAAGGCTACTACCGGCTTTAACGCTGCTAAATCAATAATCACGGTTTCGCTGTAAACGGCATCTTCGTCCGCAGCAACCGGTGTAAAATCACGTTTTACCCGGCCGGTTACATACGCTTCAGTTCTTTCATCGTACGGGAATACACCACATTTACCGCCCGCTTCAATAGCCATATTACAGATAGTTAAGCGATCGGCCATAGCCAAATGGGCTACGCCGTCACCGGTGAATTCAATAGCCTTATAACGTGCTCCATCTACACCAATGCGACCGATAAGTTCAAGCACGATATCCTTGCCGGTTACCCAGCGATTCGGCTTACCCATAAGTTCTACCTTAATGGCTTCCGGCACTTTGAACCAAGTCTGTCCCATGGCCATAGCTACGCCCGCATCAGTAGAGCCTACGCCGGTGGCAAAAGCGCCAAGCGCTCCATAAGTGCAGGTATGTGAATCCGCCCCGATAATCATATCTCCTGGTGCTACCAAGCCCTGTTCCGGCAATAATACATGTTCGATACCCATGCGGCCCACTTCAAAATAATGAGTAATCTTTTCGGCTTTTACAAAATCACGCATTACTTTGGCTTGCTCCGCCGATTTTATGTCCTTATTCGGCGTGAAATGGTCGGGCACCAAATAAATACGGTCACGGTCAAACACAGGTTTACCTATTTTTCTGAATTCTTTCAGTGCCGGCGGAAAGGTAATGTCATTCATCAATACCGCATCTACCTTGCACTCAATAATATCGCCTGCTTTCACCACGTCTACGCCGGCGTGGCGCGCCATGTTCTTCTCTGTCATCGTCATCCCCATAACGAAATCCTCCTCAACTCTCTTAAGCTCTCAAACTATTTTCTCTTATGTCTTAAAATACATTCTCTTATGTCTTAAACTACATTCTCTTGTGCCTCAGACTTACGCTCTATCAGCTGTAATACACCATGAAGCTCTCTCAAAACTTCGTAGCGTAATGTTTATTCTATGTCCTGTGCTATTTCCTGCTCAATTTCTTCTGCCAAATACACATAGTTTACAGCATTAATATAGGCCAACACACTGGATGAAATTACATCGGTGCTCACGCCGCGTCCGTTATATCGGCGGCCTTTATATTCAATCGTTACCTGCACTTCACCAAGCGCATCCTGCCCTTCCGTTACGGCTCGTACCTGATAATCCTTGAGTTCAATCGGCAAACCGATAACACGCTGTGCCGCTTTTAACGACGCATCTACCGAACCGTCACCGACCGCCGCATCTTCGCGAATACCTTGCGGTGTTTTCAAACGTACATCGGCGTAAGCATAGCCTCGTTCGTTAGATTTATAATGATGATGGACAAGTTCCACTGCTTTTACATGGTCGATATTGTCGATAACTAAAGCCAAAATGTCTTCGTCAAAAATCTCTTTTTACGATCCGCCAAGGCTTTGAATTTAGCGAATAAGTCGTTCACTTTGGCCGTATCAAACTTAAAGCCCATGCCCTCCAAATGGCTTTCAAAGGCATGACGGCCGGAATGTTTGCCAAGGACGATGCTCGTTTTTTCTGCCCCCACACTTTCCGGTGTCATAATTTCATAGGTGGTCGGATTATTCAACATACCGTGCTGATGAATACCCGATTCATGGGCAAAAGCGTTACGCCCTACAATCGCCTTATTCGGCGGTACCACCATACCCGTCAATTTGCTGACCAATTTGCTGACACGAGTGAACTGTTTCGTATCGATGGCGGTGGTTACGCCGTAAATATCGGCGCGAGTTTTTAAAGCCATTACAACTTCTTCAATGCCCACATTACCGGCTCGTTCGCCAAGACCGTTAATGGTGCCTTCCACCTGACGGGCTCCCGCTTGAATGGCAGCCAAGGTATTGGCGTTGGCCATGCCCAAATCATCATGGCAATGAACACTGATGATGGCTTTGTCGATGTCCTTTACATGCTCCTTGATGTAACGGATTTTATAAGCAAACTCATCCGGCGTCATATAGCCCACCGTATCCGGCACGTTCAGGATGGTAGCGCCCCCTTCGATGGCAACACCAAAGACTTCACATAAATAATCCAAGTCGGTACGCGATGCATCTTCGGCGGAAAACTCGATTTCATCAAATTTGCCGGCTGCAAAAGCTAAGCAGTCTTTTACGATTTCAATGACTTCATCGCGCGTTTTTTTTCAATTTATATTCTAAGTGAATATCGCTGGTGGCAATAAACACATGCAAACGGCTATGCTCAGCGCCTTTCAAAGCTTCCGCGGTGCGCTCAATGTCTGCCTTATTGGCTCTGGCCAAGCCGCAAATAGTGGCGCCTTTTACTTCATCGGCGATTTTTTTAACCGCTTCAAAGTCCCCCGGCGATGCAGCCGGAAAGCCCGCTTCAATCACATCAATGCCTAAGCGTACCAAGTTCTGCGCAATTTCAATCTTCTCCGGCGTCTGTAATGATACGCCCGGGCTCTGTTCACCGTCACGCAAGGTTGTATCGAAAAAATAAACTCGATCCTGATTTACTACATTATTGGCTGTCTGGTTAACTGCTTGATTTGTTACTTCGTTGACTTGATCAGTTGCTTGCCCCTGTGTCATATACATTCCCTCTCTTTTCGCTCTCTTATTTCTCAACTAAGCGCCCTATATGTTTAGCGCCACTCTTTGTTTACCCAAAATTTCATCAGTACAGCGCTCTCACCCGCCATACTAAGACTCATCATTTCTTAAGCGAACCGGCTCAGCCCCGCGCTCTCACCCACGGGACCGGTTCCTCTCTTCTCGCTCAAATGAGTCCCCAGTGCATCATGCTCTCACCCACAATGCATTCTCTCTCTTTTTTCTCAAAAGAACCGTCACGCCATTATTTTTAAACTATTCTTCTTAAAAAATCTTGACTCGGATAATATAAAAACGCCCCCGGATGCACAGTAAAACTGTACGTCCAGGGGCGTTATATACATTAATAGCAGCCTATTAACAGCTATGATTTTTGCCGGATGAAGTAAGACTTGAGACCTGAAAATTTAAAATTTAGACTTGAAGTAAAATTTTCATTTATTTTTTCATCTAACAAAAAAGCCCCCGGAATCACATAATGTGTTCCAGGGGCATCATAAACTATAACACGGTACCACCCTAGTTGGTTCTCTTGCAGTTATAACGGAACTACCGTCACGGCTTACTTCAGTTCAGCCGCAATGCTCCGAGGCGAGTTTCGATACTATCCGTTCTATTGCCTCGCACCGACCGGCAACTCTCTGTAAGCAACTAAATAGTTCTTTATACCTGTTCATCACATATCTCATTTGATTGTTGCTATTTTCGCACATACATATATACTTTGTCAAGAGATTTTTTTAAGAGTTTTATATTTTACCAAAATAACGGCTCGAAAACTCTGATTTCTCATAGTTGGAATAATCCGGTAACGGCCCATATTGATTCGTTTCCGGTTGACTCTGCTGTATGCTGAAAATTAACAGAACGATAACACCAAATGGTACAAATACGATTAAATACCACCAGCCCGTACGACCGATATCATGGAGCCGCCGTACCTGTACGGCTATGGAAGGTATGATAAAAGCCAGGCCGATTACACTGCTTATAATACTGCCAAACTCCGAAATAACACTAAAAATAAGCGTTAACAGCGAGCCTACTACCCATTGGGCCAACACAAAGCGCCAAAATTCACCGCGCGTAGCCCGCCCCTTGAAATCAGCATATTTATCCTTAAGACACATAATATAATTATCGATTAAAGATAGGGAACCCACCCAGTTAGGCGGATAACCTTCACCATTCTCCCAATTGGCATAGTGCGTATTAGAGGACTGTGGCTTTGCCGCCGGCACTTGATTATTAACACCGACTTCTTTTGGCTGATTGCCATCTGACGAATCATCTGCCACCGGCTCCTCTACATAAACCGGCTGGCTGAATTGACTATCCTTCTTGAATTGTTCTCCTTGCTGTTCCTTTTTCGGCTGCGCCGGTTCACTCACGTCCGGCATGGCTATTTCACCGACGGCCGTGCCGCATTTCGAACAAAAACGACTGCCTTCCCCAAGTTTAGCTCCGCATTTTGTACAGTACATAATTCCACTCCTTTACCTATTCCCCGTTTTCCATCTATTCCTTACGAATTAATAACTATTACCATGCCAAATTATGGCTGATTTTCAACATTAATATGTGACGCACCGCATCATTTAAGCGGTCTTTGGAGATGTCACCGCTGCGCACGGCCTTTAAAATCGCATTATAACCCTCGATGGCGTGATTGTACTCTTGACCGATAAGCACAATATCCACACCGGCGTTAACAGCCTTAACACTCATATCGCCAAAACTGTAATGATTGGCAACGGCGCCCATTTCCATATCATCCGTAATGATGACACCTTTATATCCCAGCTTTTGACGTAAAAAATCTTGCATAATAACCTTAGACAAGCTGGCCGGCATGGTATCATCGAGATTGCTGTAAACCGCATGGGAAACCATGACCATATAGTCGTCGTTATTCACCGATTGTATGATCGTCTCAAAGGGCTTTAAATCGGTGGCCCATAATTCATCGGCCGATGCGTCAATCGTATTGCCCTCTTTATGTAAGTCCGTCACGGTACGACCGATACCCGGAAAATGCTTTAACGAATAAATAAGCCCCGCTTCATGGTAAGCATTGCCCACCGCCTTAACAAATGGAATGACTTCAGCCGCGGTGGTGCCGTAAGAACGTTCATCGGCAAGGCCCAAATCGGCAACCGGTGCAAAGTTCACATTAAAACCTAATGATTTTAACTCTTTACCACTTTCTAATGCTAGTTTTGCTGCTTCCGCCGGTGCACCTTGCCCCAGCTGTTCAGCGGCCGGTACTTTTACAAGCTCACTGCTCAGGCGCGCCACCCAGCCGCCTTCCTGATCTATAGCTACAAAGAGCGGTGCTTTTTCACTTTGGCGAGCCGCTTTCTGTAAATCTTGAATCAACGCTGCAACCTGTTCTTTGGATTCCATGTTGCGGTCAAACAAAATAATGCCGCCCATTTTGTATTCGCTCAGCATATAGCGCACATCGTCGTTTACCTGAGTCCCTTGCATGCCGAATAAAATCAGCTGGCCGACTTTTTCTTCATCACTCATGGACTCAAGTAATGAGTCTACTTTTTGCTCGGCCGTCAAATCCGTCTTTTGCCAAATTTCTTCCTTAGCCTGGGGCTTTGTATCAGAGCCGCACCCTGCCATAACCACTAAAGCCATAAGCAAAGCCATTAAAAATCCAAGCCGTTTAAGACCTTTTCTGCCTTTCATTAATTCGCCTCACTTCTAAATCTTACGGGCCGACATATCATCAATAAGCCAGCCCGACCCTTGTTTACGCATCGTCACTTCGCCGGCAAATTTGCTCGCCACCGTGTCGCCCTTGTTACCTGTATAGTCTTCCGCATGCAACGTATACTGAATCACAATCGTGTCATCTGTTTGGGAAATAACGCGCATAGAATCCACTATACTTTCCTTGGTTTTGATATACCCCATGGACCAATCATAAAAAGAATTGCCCCCTTCTCGCTTATAATTTTCAGATAACAAATCATAGGCCTTAGAAATATCACCATCAGTAATCATCTGATGATATGTTCTAAATGTGTTCATAGCACTGTCAGCGGCCAATGTTTTTGGATCGGATGATTTAGGTTTTACTACCGGTTGTGTTTTAGTTACTGTTTCAGTTGCCGTAGTGGTCACACCATTTGATGTTAACGTGGTCACTTCTTTGGCTGTCGTATTCAGTATTTGCTGATTTCGTTCCTGATAACTTTCATCGGCATAATCAGCCGCTTCCTCCAATACGCTCATCGTATTGGCATAGGACATATACATATTACCAAAAATAAAATACCCCCAGTACACAAGCCCCAATAATCTGTCCCTTATCATTGCGTTGATACATGCTAACCTCCTCCTTCTTACAACGATTTCTCTTTAATTACATCGATTAACCAAACCGGTCCATCTTTGCGCAGCGTCGCTTCACCGGCAAATTCCCTACGCACCGTATCGTTACCTTCATCGACCAACTTATGTAATGTATATTTAATGATAATCGTATCCTCGGTTTGTGAAACTAAATCCATTGAAGATACGACAACTCCTTTGGTTGCGCTAAAGCTGTTAACCCAGGTCTCATAATTACCGGCCACATTCTGTTGGTAATTATCGGAAAGCAATTGATACGCACGGGCATACTTATGCTCCGTAAGAAACAAATGATAATTTACAAACGTGGTCAACGCACTTTCGAGCTCCTTAAGCTCCAGCACATCTTTTGACGTATCCTTGGCTTCGGTTGCAATTTCGCCCTTGGCCGCTGATGTAGTTGTCTCTTTAGTATCGGACTATAAACCTAATGCTTTTTTACCCTGCTCCCAGTAACCAACCCATCTGGTGGCCTGTTCAAATACTTTATCCACACTGTTTGTGGAAACCATTATCGACGCTGACGCCATGATTAAAACTCCGATAATAATTCGCCGTATTAGACCCCAATAATCCATACCATCCTCCCCGATTGACTGTACCCCTAAACCTATTTACTATTCTCCTAAACCTATTTACTATTCCCCTAAACCTTTTGCAAAAAATCCTCATTTCATAAATTGGAGACTTACTCTATAAGTAAAGAGTTCCACACACATTGAAAGTTTCCCTCTTTTAACTTTTAACGACTTCATTTTATAATCACATTTCAAGTATCTTGATAAAATTCATTGAACTTAGCCTCTATATTTATCGTAAAAAGCATGTGGTATAATATAAGCCTAACGATATTTTTTGGTTTTTTAACCTGAGTATTCATCGTTTTTTTAATTGAATTAGGTGTTGGATATGAGGAGGCGTATTACTATGTTAGGTGCAATTGTAGGCGACGTTGTAGGCTCCCGTTTTGAATGGGACAATCTGAAGTCTAAAGAATTTGAACTTTTTAAACCCCCTTGTCATGCTACCGATGATTCCGTGATGACCATAGCCATTGGTAATGCTTTATTAAAGGCTGCTACGGCTCCCCCTGAAAAGCTGGCTCAAACAACCGTAATGTCTATGCGTATTCTGGGACGAGCTTATCATGGTCCTAATTACGACTATGGCGGCATGTTTTACCAATGGCTCTATGAAAAAGACCCAAAACCATACAACAGTTTTGGGAACGGTGCGGCCATGCGTGTCAGCGGCTGTGCCTACGCCGGCGACAGCTTAGAAGAAGTCCTTAATTTAGCTCACACCGTAACGGCTGTCACTCATAACCACCCAGACGGTATTGCCGGCGCGCAAGCTACAGCCGGTGCCATTTATTTAGCACGTACCGGTGCTTCCAAAGACGAAATTCGCAAGTTTGTCCAAGATAATTATTATGACTTGAATTTCACCATTGACGGAATTCGTCCTACCTACACATTTCAAGGTAGTTGTAAAGGAACGGTACCGCAAGCCGTTGTAGCCTTTCTTGAAGGTAACGACTTTGAAGATACCATTCGCAATGCCATTTCCATCGGCGGCGACAGCGATACCTTGGCAGCCATTGCCGGCTCTATTGCTGAACCGTTCTTCGGAATTTCGCGAGAAATCGGTGATACCGCCTTGTCCTACTTAGATACGCCACTCTTAAAGCTGTTCTGTGAATTTGAAAAAACCTTTATTTTTCCGAAACAGCCGAAAAAATAGAATAATCCGAACAGCAAATTTTATTTAGAACCAAATTATTCCGGCAACATAATCACAACATACCATCATTTTCATATCGATAATTTGCGATTTACTCCCGAATTTGCTATAATTTAAAAAAAACAGCAAGCCCTGTGCTTGTAAACAGCACAATAATCAAGCCAAATAATCGATTGTACCATAATGTTATTTTGTCATTTTTATGTACATCAAGAAAATTTAAAGTTTTCGTATTAGAAAGGTGTAAAAAATGGATAATTCTCTTTATGAATACAAAGCATTTACTCTTATTGAAGGTTTAGGTGAATTATATACAAAATATCTTTACAGAGTATCAACATCTGACTTAGATAGCGAAACTAAACAGACATTCATAGACAAAATATAATCTGAAAAAAGAAATCTTAATTTCAAAACGTTAGATACCGTTGAAAAACTAGATTTAGCGGAAGCTAATTTTAATCAACTAAAAAAAACAATTAGATGGCTTAAATATTTCTTTATAAAAAGTAGACATTAAATTATAACAGTAGGGAGACTTGTAAAATGAAATCTTTAATATGTTATTGTTAGCCGGCTTATTTATGTATATTTCCTTCAAAATGATGGTATTTGCATTTAAAGTAGGCTTCATGGTTGTATCCATTCTCTTACTTTGTGGCTTTGTTTATTACCTCTACCGCTCTATCACGTCCAAACGTTCGGAAGAGTAATACTGATACCACATACCGCATAAAACATACTCCTAACAAAAAGCGATGGACCCCGGTCCATCGCTTTTTTGCGTTCATTTTAAAAGACCCATAAGACTAGGTAACTACTTATCTTATCGGCCTAAAAAACAACTCATTTTATCCTATAAAATAAAAACAGCGCAAAATGTCCTATATATCTGAAATTTTCTTATTGTTGAACCACTTTTTGCTTACATGATCCGTATAATCCGGCAACGGTCCATACTCATTTTCATACATCTGACTTGGCAAGAGCGTAAAAATTAAGAGAATAAAACTACCGCCCGGAATAAGGTGTAAGAAATACCACCAACCGCTGAAGCCGGTATCATGATAACGACGTATTTCACAGGTAATAATAGGTGGTAACAAGGCTAGCCAAGCGGCTACGCTGATAAAAAAGAAAAAGAAGAACGGTACATTGGAGTCGGCTACATTCATAAACATTCCGGTAATAAACATCAACGGAAATTCAACTACAAGGATTAATAGCCCTACAAATAACATAAACTTCCAGTACTCACCGCGCGTAGCACGACCTTCAATGGTACAGTACTTTTCAATAAGGCATAATTTTATATTTTCAGTGAATTCCAGCGAACTCTTCTGATGATTTGCCACTACCGGTACGGTGGACGCAACGCGCATTTGTCCGCAATTAGGACAAAACCTGGCTTCCGGTGACAATTCTTTACCACAATGACTACAATACATAATAAACCTCCCAGCAATCATTTTTTTAGATAGTATACATGATTCGACAATAAAGTTAAACACTTCTAACTTTTATTGCCGATTAAATTATTATATTGCTAATTATATTCTAACATACTTTTTCAATCATTTTTGTATACAAAAAAACAGCCCTAAGCTATGACTGCACCTTTTCACGAACTTTTGAAAAGCCTGCCTCATCAAAGCCAATGACTGTTTTATAAATTTAATATTCAATGTTTAATTAACTAAATAATTGCTCACGATTACCCTTGATAATTACTGTAATCAGGCAAAGAACCATATTTATTAGGCAATGGATTATTTTTTAAAAGCATTAAAACAATACCCGCAATAGTGCCTATGAAAGGAATTAAAATGAGTACTAACCACCAGGCACTGCGATTGGTGTCATGAAGTCGTCGAACCATTACGGCTAATGACGGCATAAATAATGCGAGGCTCAATAAACTGAGTACGCTTTCAACAATTTTACTCGACTCCATAACCGACCCAATTAGAGCCGCTACAATTACAATCACATAATGCACCAAAGAAAACTTCCAATACTCTCCCCGTGTAGCACGACCTTGTATGGTAAAGAACTTTTTAGTCATACACATCTTAAAGTTTTCCCAAATCGGTAAGGATCCCACCCAATGTAAAGGATAGCCATCCGCATCTACCGCAGGCACCGCATTTGTTGACGTCGCTGCTACCGAAGTCTCTGCCGCAGCAACATCTTGACCACAGTGTGAACAAAATGCTTGCCCGGCCTCCAATTCTTTACCACAATTTTGACAATTCATCCCAATACTCCTCTCTACGCAAACCCTTAACTAACAACCACTTATAAAAAAATTCATGTATATCATTCAATAAAACGATATAAATGAACATTCTACACTAATTATTAATCTTTATCAAATGCAAATTATGAAAACCGGTATCACACCGAATTATCATAAATATTAAACCAAAACATCTTAACGTTTACGTTGGGTGAACACCCGGATAATGGTCGGGAATTTTATCATTTATCCCTCGTGTGAGCGCCTTTATTTCGTCATGAATAACATGATTGACTGTTTCACATTTCGCCGAATTTTGTCCTAACAATACACGACCTTGGTCAACTGCTACCTTAGCTCGCCCGGTTACTATGAACGGGTGCTTTTTAATAGCTTCGATTTCATCTACATAATGACTGCACATAATCTTATTGACCGTAATTATTTTCATAAGTTTCCCCCTGGCACGGTAAAATAACCAACTGATATACTTAAAAATTTAAAATCGGCACAATGTTAAGTTTTTAATCGTACAATTCAAACGTAAAATATAGTATCAATCAAATGTTGCCCACCGCCCGTAATAAGTGGTTAAGCCATTCCCAGACGCTGCCGGTGCATTCCCCCATTCCGTTACTGCTTAAAATAATTACTATAGTAAAACTCCAAGTCCCGGTTTGAATCCTTGCTTTTGGGCTCAGAGGTTAAAACAGTATTAATATTCAAGCTCCATTAGCCCCTGTAATAGCTGTAATCCGGTACGGGGCCGTATTTATTAGGTACTGGATTCCCTTTCATGACGGAGAAAATAAACAAAACAAAAGAACCGGCATAGGGCACGAAGTGGAGTAAAAGCCACCACGCACTACGGTTCAAGTCATGAAGCCGACGGGTCTGCACCGCTAACAAAGGCAAAATGAACGGTAAGGTGACTACCAAGGTCAAAATATCTTCGAAGGTCGAACCAATACTGAAAATACTGATTAAGAATTCCAACACAATTATAATAACGAATTGAATGAGCACAAATTTCCAGTACTCACCACGGGTAGCACGACCTTCAAATTTTAAATATTTTTCAGTCATACACATTTTAAAATTATCCCAAACCGGTAAGGAACCGACCCAGTTTTCACTATTCATAGGAACTCCTCTTTTAACTACAATCTTAAATTCAAACTCATAAGTAACCGACATGCTAATATAACTAGCCCGCCGGAAAAAGATATATAACCACCAATTGCCTGTAGTGCTTTATGGGCACCACAGGCAACTGTCATTTCTTATTTCTTTGCAATCATAAAACCGGTGGCCTGCTGATTGGCCATGATGGTAATGTCCGAAATCTGCACGCGTTTTGGCTGCGTAGCGGCAAATACGATAATGTCCGCAATATCTTCCGTCTGCAACGCTTCCACGCCGGCATATACAGCAGCCGCTTTTTCCTTATCACCGTGAAAACGAACTTCACTGAACGGTGTTTCCACAATACCCGGTTGAATCGTCGTCACTTTAATATCCGACTCAATCGTATCGATGCGGATACCGTCACTCAGTGTTTTAACAGCCGCTTTAGTGGCACAGTATACAGCGCCTTTAGCGTACGCATAAATACCGGCCGTAGAACCTAAGTTAATAATGTGACCGGCATTTTTAGCCAACATGAACGGTAATACGGTACGTGATACATAGAGCAAACCTTTTACATTTGTATTAATCATGAGCTCAATATCATCGATGGAACTTTCTTGGAAAGCATCGAGACCTTGCGCCAAGCCTGCATTATTTACAAGAATATCTACACCGCCGGCTTTTTCAATCACCGCCGGTAACGTTTCCGTAACTGCTTGACGATTTGTTACATCAAGGGCAAACGGAGTTACCTTGATGCCGTATTCCGGTTCGAATTCGGCTTTCATGTTTTCCAATACTTCCAAGCGACGAGCGCATAATAAAAGGTCATACCCCGCTTTGGCAAAAGCTAAAGCCGTAGCGCGGCCGATTCCCGAAGTAGCACCTGTGATTAATACTGTTTTGCTCATTATAGTCACTCTCTTTCTTAGATATACCTTATATTTCTATTATAGATATAATTCGGTTTTGAGACTAGTTAGAAATATTTTTATTATGCTCTATATTATTTTTCAATCATTGATTCTAAAATTACAATGTCCGTCTCGCGCATACCGTCACGAGCGATACGCCCCACCGTATGCACCGTTTCATCGATATTAGCTTTAACGATACCGTCACCGTTTTTAAAACTATTATTCGACTTCGCCTGGCGATAGGATAATAACGCATTGCCCAGAGACATACCAATCTTCATGGCACACGATGCTTTGGCGCCGTCACAAACCACGCCGGATGTACCAACCAGTGCATTGGATAGGGTTTCCCATACCACTTCTTTCGGCTCATCCGTTAAGTACGCAATACCTGCTGCCGTAGCAGATGCGGCACTCACCACACCACAATAGGCACTCAAACGCCCAATATCATGCTTAATATAAAGTGCTAACACATTAGCCAAGGCCAACGCACGATAACGTCGTTCTTCAGGCACATCATATTCTTCAGCATACACATGAATAGGAACGGCCAAGGTAATTCCCTGATTGCCGCTGCCGCAGTTAATCATAACCGGCATGCTGCAACCGCCCATGCGCGCATCGGAGCCGGCCGCCGCATAAGCACGTGCCTTATCCGCAATGCTGGCAGAATCTTCAATAATAAGTTTACCGATGTTTGAACCGTAGGAGTTTTTCATCCCCTCTTCGGCAATGGCCATATTATATTCAAACTGACGATGCAATAATTCTTTGAGCCGCTTAAAATCAGCCTCTTCAGCGAATTCATAGCAGTCATCAAATGTCATCTGCACTTCTTCCGCCAAAATCTGTTCCAACGGCATATCAAATATAACTTCCCCGTCTTTTTCGATGTGCGTAATATTAGTGTGTTTCTGTTGAACCGTTACCTTCACTTCGTGATCCGCCGTTTTAGCGGTTACGGCGATGTACAGATTGGCCACACCTTCCGCCAACGATACGGTACAGAAATTACTTTCAAATAATTCATCAGCCCGCTTCACATCATCCGATGTCAAACCTTCGAGTACTTCCAATTCTTTAGACGCATCACCCACAATAGCGCCCAAAATCAGACTGTAGTAAAAACCGGTTCGCCCCTGTGCATTCGGGATAGTTACGCTCTTCGCGTTTTTAATGATGTTGCCGCTGCAATCAGCGTGCAAGCTGCTTGGAAATTCCCCCAAAACTTCCACCGCTTTCGCCGCCGCAAAGGCCAGCGCAATCGGCTCCGTACAACCAAAAGCAGGTAGTACCTCTCTCTCCAACATACAGTACAAATCTTTCATAAGAGTCCTCCATGCTTTTTTATTCAAATGACGTAATTTAGCCATTTCTAATTTTATTATACCTTATTTATAATCAAAAATCTCAATATAATTTCATTATAATAAAAACAAGACACTTTGCGAGCAATCATTGCAAAGTGCCTTATTAGCAAAAATTACTTTATTAAACCGCATGCACCATCCCAAACAATGCGTCGATAATTAACTGTATCCGTATCGCCTTCAGTACTGATACAAAGAACAACAGATTCTTCATTTAATCCCAACTCTGAACGCATAGGCGCTTTATCCGCATCAACCATAAGACGATAAACGAGTCCGGTTGTAACAGCACCGCTTTCACCTGAAATGATTTGTTCATCACCATACAACGGATTCCCCAACACACGCATTCCATCGGCTGCAACTTTATCATCGCAAGACACACTGTAATCGCCAAATTGACGAATTTGTTCCCAGCCTACCGTACATACCTCACCACAACAAAGGCCGGCCATAATAGAATCTAAATCTCCCGTCACGGCATGTAAGGTACCATCATTGGCTTTAACTGTCTGAAATACACAGTCTGCCTTATTAGGTTCTACATAAATTATGGTTGGTTTCTTATCACCATAATAATGATTGAAAAATCCGGTTAAAGCTCCGGCCATAGCACCAACTCCGGCCTGTAAGAAAATATGGGTAGGTACAATATCTCCCAAAGACTGTACAGCCTCTAACGCCATTGTCATATAGCCTTGCATAATCCAACCGGGAATTTCCTCATAGCCCGGCCATGCCGTATCTTGCACCAAAATCCAACCGTTAGCGTCACCTTGTGATTTAGCAAAACGAACTGTATCATCATAGTTCAGTTCGGTAATCTCTGCCGTAGCACCAAGTTTACGAATATTTTCCAATCGTTCGACAGCCGATCCTTTCGGCATATACACAACAGCTTGCTGTTTTAAATTCTTAGCAGCCCAAGCAATACCGCGTCCATGATTGCCATCGGTAGCCGTTACAAAAGTGAAACTGTTTGGCTCTACATTTTTCACTTCAGCCGGCGTTATATTTAATTTTGTAGCAATCACTTCAGCCAGCGCATAACTGCCACCAAGGCCCTTAAAAGCATTCAACTCAAATCTATAGCTTTCATCTTTTACAAATAAATTTTTTAGTCCCACATGTTTAGCTAATGCACTTAGTTCTCGTAACGGTGTTGCCTCGTACCCCGGTAAACTCTCGTGGAATTCCTTAACTGCTTTTGCCTTTGCAACAGTAAACAAGGCATCAAAGTCACTAGATCTAACATCTTTTTGAATAGGAACAATATTTATCATGGATTCTCCTTAACTTATGTTATTCATAGACTAACTGTAATTCTTCTTAGAAATTTATCTTCTTCAAGAAAATCGATTGTTTACTGCGCCAAATTTTTGATTACATTAATGAATACATTGGCTCCGGCAAAAATATCTTCGTCTTTAGTATATTCTTTCGGATTATGACTAATACCGTTTACACTTGGTACAAAAATCATGGCCGACGGGCAAATCCGCGCCATCATCTGTGCATCTTGACCGGCACCGGACGTCATCCGACGATTCGATAAATGCATTTCATTAGCCACTTGTTCCACCATACTTACAATTGTTTCATCAAATTGTACCGGTTGAAAACGTACTAATTGCTCCGTACTAATTTGTACCTTATCGGTCACTGCCAATTCTTTTAGGTATGCCGCTAAAGCCTGTTCTTCAGCTATTAAGCGTTCCTCATTAGGGTTGCGTACATCAACTGTAAAAACAGCTTTTGATGGGATTACATTAATCGCATTTGGTTCAAAAGCAATCGTACCCGTTGTCGCTACTGTAGTACCACCTGACTGATTACAACGGTCACGCATAAAAGTAATTACCTTGGCTGCGGCCAAACCCGCATCCACTCTCATATTAGTCGGTGTTGTACCTGCATGATTAGCTACACCTTTAATCTCAATTCGTTGCCAAGAAATCCCTTGCAAATTTTCAACAGCGCCGATAGAGATGCCTTCTACATCTAAAATAGGGCCTTGCTCGATATGCAGTTCAATATACGCACGAGGTTTAATAAATCCCGGTTCTTCTGTCCCTTCATATCCGATACGCTTTAATTCTTCTCCTAAAATCGTGCCGTCTACACCAACAATAGCTTAGGCTTCTTTTACATCAAGACCTCCTGCATATACAAGGGAGCCCATCATATCCGGTGAGTAACGAATACCTTCTTCATTGGTAAAGGCTCCTACAACCAATGGACATTTTGTTACAATCTGCTGTTCCTGTAAACTTTGAATTACTTCAAGGCCGGCCAACACTCCATAACAACCGTCATATTTGCCGGCATTAATAACCGTATCAATATGAGAACCCATCATAATCGGTGCTTCATGTTTATTGGACTCGGTCTCCCATATCCCAAAAATATTACCAATATAATCTACTGCTACACGAAGTCCGGCTTCTTTCATCCATGCCACTACCTGATCGCGCCCGGCTTTTTCCGTATCGGAAGCAGCCGCTCTGGTACGGGCTCCATTTTCATCAATGCCGATTTCACCAAGTTGGTTGATTCGATTCAACAATCGTTGTTCGTTAATTTTTAACATAATAGTTCCTCCTATACCTACTGACATCCACTATAGAACTTCTTATCTATGCCCTAAGTATAAGGGTATCGTGATTTTCTTACTATCGAATACGAACGTATTTTTATCTGATTTGTACTTTTTTATCATTACTTATTATGTTGTATTGTAATAAATATTCCTTTATAATTTAAATCAAGACATATCATCAAAGGAGGATTAGTTATGATAGAATCTCATCCACAATCAAAAAATAAAGGGCAAGCATTTGCCATGAGTTTCACCAGTGAGCTTCGCGAAAACCTCCCCTATATAGCCCTTGATTTACCTTTATCCGTATATACCCAGGATTTCGTCCATGCTACGTCCGACATGGTGCCCATTCACTGGCATAATGAAATCCAACTGACTTGGGTTATTTCCGGATCATTAGAATATCGTGTTAATAATAAAACCTTTCATTTAACACCAAATACATTATTATTTGTAAATCCTCACCAACTACATACGTCAAAAACAATAGACCAAGATACACATTCACTCTGTCTAAACTTTACCGATAGTTTATTTATTGACTATATCCAAACTCATTTTATTAATCCCATTACCCAAAACCCGTCACTCGCTTATGCCATGTTACCCCTACAGCCAAATCAGCTAAAACAGTTGCAATCTTTTATAGAGTTAGACGATACTCCATTTCATCATTTAGAAGTTATTAATTTCATTATGGAAATCATTGAACAACTCTATCCACTTACCAAGGAAGAATCAAAACCGGTCAACAAAAAAGAACTGGCTCTATTCTACGCGATGATTGAATACATTCACAGTCATTACGACAAGCAACTAACCGTAACCGCTATTGCTAAGCAAGCTTTTACCAATAAAAATAGATGTACCGCCTTATTCAATAAATATGCCAGTACATCACCTATTAAATATTTAAACAATTATCGGCTTAATCAAGCCAAAGATCTGCTATTACAAACATCTCAATCAGTATCAGATATTTCATTAGCGGTCGGTTTCAATCAGTTAAGTCATTTTATTGAACTCTTCCGTCTTAATTATGGTTTATCACCTCTCAAATATAGAACCTTTCATTCTAAAACCATCGGTAATGATGCTATTGAAAAATAATAATCTTGGAAGAGTTCTGTTAATTTTGGCTTATAGGACAAAAAGTGTGTGTGGCTTTTTTAAATTAATCCCAATAAATTGGAAATTCCGTGGACATATGGAACTCATTCCAGACAATGGCATCGCCCCATTGGGGTAAGATATTATCAGGACG
>ENA-OQJN01000294-OQJN01000294.1-human-gut-metagenome-genome-assembly--contig:-NODE-294-length-23322-cov-3.342660_pt1 | contig 23322 bp, 23 predicted proteins | sample MGYA00242610_ERZ504777 | MGnify/ENA primary metagenome ERZ504777 (study PRJEB26092, sample SAMD00036350) | human gut metagenome | host: Homo sapiens | study: EMG produced TPA metagenomics assembly of... | reverse complement strand
ATATCCTTATTATACGAAACAACCGACTCCTGTGGTATAATTTTCACAGTGAGTCAGAAGGAATGTGAGCATATGCATGGTGATACACGGTTTGGAAGCGGTTCTTCGCGTTTTTGAACCATTGGCCTCGATTTCGGCTGCAGCTTTTTTTTGGAAGGCATCTTAGTCGGTTTGTTGTCGGGAACGGTCATCAGCTTTTTTCGCTGGGGACTCGAAACAGGATCTGTTTGGCGCCAGTGGTTTTATGCCAACGTCTTGAGTGGTGGCAGCCTCGTTGTAAATGGCTTATGGTTTGCCCTGTTACTGGCGGCAGCCCTTATTCTATGGCTTCTCGGTCGTTATGAGCCGCAGGCCGGCGGCAGCGGGATACCTCAGATCAAAGGGGTCATCTTGGGGGCCATTCGCCTCCGCTGGTTTCGCGTCCTTTGGGTCAAGTTAGTCGGTGGGATACTCGGCATCGGATTAGGCTTATCCTTAGGTCGGGAAGGGCCGTCGATTCAGATCGGTGCCGTCGCGGCTCAAGGGATGAGTCGTCTGTTCGGACGGACGCGGATGGAGGAGCGATACCTTATCACAGCCGGGGCCAGTGCCGGGTTAGCGGCGGCATTTAACGCGCCCCTGGCAGGCGTCATGTTTGCCTTGGAAGAGCTGCACCGCAATTTTTTCCGGTGTCGTCCTGGCACCGGCCATGGCAGCGGCTTTGATGGCGACCATGGTCAGTCGTTACCTTTTTGGACGGGAACCGGTTTTTTCATTTCGGCATCTTGCCGCACTTTCCTCTGCGGTATATGTGGCTGGCCGTAATTTTGGGAATCATTGTCGGAATTGCCGGGGTGATTTTTAATAAAGGATTGCTAAATATACATTATTTCTATGAGCTTCCGGTATTTCGCAATCGCTATATGCCCATCGCCTTTGCCATGAGCATGGCCGGCGTCTTAGGCTATGTTTTTCCCGACGTCCTAGGCGGTGGCAATGAGCTGGTTAACGCTTTGTACACCCTGCCGCTGTCCCTTCAGCTGTTTGCCCTCTTGTTGGTCGGAAAATTTCTCTTCACTCTTATCAGTTACGGCTGCGGCGTTCCTGGCGGCTTCTTTTTGCCCATGCTGGTACTAGGGGCGCTGACTGGCGGCATGGTGGGAATTATTTTCATTCAGATGGGCCTTATTTCATCGTATTATCTATCGAATATCGTCGTCCTTTCCATGGCCGCTTTTTTTGCCGCTTCCGTTCAATCTCCGGTTACGGGGACCATCCTCATTATGGAAATGACCGGTTCCTATGAACACCTGTTGGCTTTGTGTACGGTCTCTTTGGTAGCCCTCGTCGTGGCCCAGCTCTTTCGGGGCGAACCGATTTATGAAGTACTGCTCCAGCGCAGTCTGGCCAAGCATAAACCTGCCTTATCGTCGAGTGAACGGCGAAACCTCTTAGAATTGACCGTCGTCAGTGGAAGTCAGGCTGACGGCAAGTATATCGGACGCATTGCCTGGCCCTCTCATACGGCCATCGTTGACGTAAAACGCGGCAGTGGCGACATCATCCCTGATGATGAGACTTGTCTTCGAGCGGGAGACTACCTCTATGTACTGACCGACTCCATTGAAGGGGCCGAAGCGATAAGAAATATTGTGGAGAGAACAGGCGACGAGAACATGTAAAATTGTATAATAATTATAGAAAATAAGACTAGGTGCTAAAAATATCTGTCATACTTGAGTATTAAGGCATATATGATGTTTCGAAAGTAATCAGAACAGAGAATAAAACAATCAAAAAGTAGGTTTAACTATCCATTTTTTTGACTTATGGTGATGAGTTTGCTATAATTCAGGACGTACTTGAGATTGTATTCATTCGAAGAGGTGGTTTTTTGCGAAATCGTATTTTGAAACATCGTATGTTAATCTTAGTGACAATGATCTTTGTATTTGCATTTTCGTCTTTGGCTTGTGCAAGTGTACAAATGGGAATGAAGGGCTCTCTTGTTCAGAGCGTTCAATATATGCTTCAAGATGCGGGCTACTTGTCCGGTAGTGCAGATGGTGATTTTGGTGCTCAGACGCAGCAGGCTGTCGTACAATTCCAGACAGACCATGGTCTGTCTGCCGACGGTATCGTCGGCTCGCAGACGATGGAAGCGCTCTCTGAAGCCAGTGGCCGTCCGGTTCCGGAAGAAGCTGCGTCGGCGACGGAAGGTCATCAGCGTCGGTTGGTTATGGAAGCTACGGCTTATACGGCTCAAGATGGCGGTGGCAGCGGTTATACGGCTACCGGCCAGTATCTCCAGCGTGGGATGGTTGCCGTTGACCCGTCGGTTATTCCCCTTGGCTCACAGCTTTACATCGAAGGTTACGGCTATGCCGTGGCTGCCGATACCGGTGGAGCTATCGTAGGTGACCGTATTGACTTGGCTATGGACTCCACGAGTGAAGCCCTCAATTTTGGCCGTCAAGACGTCGTCGTTTATGTATTAGGTTAATCTCAAGTTGATGCTAGGATATCAATTAGCTGAAAAGGGGCTGTTGTACAGTAAGTTGTGCAACAGCCTTTTTTTTCGCCCCGTTTTGTGGTATCCTTAAAAGGATTTATATAGTGATGTAATTCAGGGAGGCTATTGCTGAATGAAAAATACTATTGCACTTATCCTCGCTGCCGGCAAAGGGACTCGGATGAAATCGAAGCTCCCCAAGGTTTTGCACAAAGTCGGCGGCGTTCCGATGGTGGAACAGGTGCTTCGGGCTGTTAAGACAGCCGGAACGACGCGCCAAATTGTTGTTGTCGGTTTTGGCGGGGAAACGGTCCGCGATTACCTCGGTGATCAGGCCGAAACGGTCGTACAGCAGGAACAGCTCGGTACGGGTCATGCCGTACTTCAGGCAGAACCGCTGTTAAACGGCGTTTCCGGTACCCTTTTAGTCACTTGCGGTGATACGCCGCTGGTAACGACAGAGACCTTTACGGCCCTCGTCGACTGCCATGAAAAAAGCGGTGCTGCGGCAACGGTACTGACGGCGCATATGCCGGATCCTACGGGGTATGGCCGTGTCATCCGCGATGATAAAGGGCAGGTCGTCAAAATTGTCGAACAGAAAGACGGCACGCCGGAAGAACTCCTTGTCGACGAAGTAAACGCCGGCATTTACTGCTTTGATATGCCCCTTTTGTGGGGATATGCTGCATAACGTTACCAATGACAATGCCCAGGGCGAGTATTATCTGACCGATATCATCGGCATGCTCGTATCGTCGGGCCACATTGTCAGCGCCTTTGCGGCACCGTCTTATGACGAAACGCTGGGCGTCAATTCCCGCCAGCAAATGGCCGAAGCCGAACAGATTTTGCGCCGTCGCAAGCTTCAGCAGCTCATGGCTGACGGCGTTTCGATCATCGATCCCAATAATACCTATGTCGATACGACCGTTACCATCGGCCGCGATACGGTACTTTATCCGGGGACGATCCTCGAGGGCCATACGGTCATCGGCGAAGACTGCCACATCGGACCCTATGTCCGCATGACCAATGTACAGATGGGCGACGATGACCATGTCCAATTCATGTACGCCCACGACTGCCAGATCAAAAATGGCTGTGAAGTCGGACCCTTCGTCCACTTCCGACCCGATACGGTCATCGGCAATCACGTAAAAGTCGGAAATTATATGGAAGTCAAAAACTCGACGATCGGTGACGGCACGAAACTGCCCCATCTCAGCTATATCGGGGACAGCGATGTCGGTCAGAACGTCAATATCGGCTGTGGGACGATTACCGTCAATTACGACGGCAAGATCAAACACCGTACGACCATCGGCGACCATGCCTTTGTCGGCTGCAACAGCAACCTCGTGGCCCCGGTTACGGTCGGTGATTATGCCTATGTCGGTGCCGGATCTACGATTACCAAAGACGTACCGGCAAAATCCTTATCCGTTGCCCGTGCACGGCAGCGCAATATCGAAGGCTGGGTTAAAGACGATACATATAAGAAATAATACTTTCTCCACCTAGCGTTTATCGGTTTTTATATCGAATCATATATTACAATATTCATATCAGGGAGGCTCACTATGAGTTACGAAGACGGGAAAAAGCTGAAGATTTTTACGGGGAACGCCAATCCGGAATTGGCCAAAGAAATTGTTGAGTACCTTGGCTTAGAATTAGGCAAGGCCTTTGTCGGCAAGTTCAATAATGGTGAAATTCAGGTCATGATCGATGAAAGCGTTCGCGGTAAGGATGTATTCGTCATTCAGCCGACCTGCCAACCGGCTAACGATACCCTTATGGAACTGCTGATCATGGCAGATGCCTTGAAACGCGCTTCGGCAAAACACATCACCGCCGTTGTTCCGTACTATGGTTACGCTCGTCAGGACCGCAAGACCCGCGGCCGTGAACCGATTACGTCTAAATTGGTCGCTGATTTAATGACCAGAGCGGGCATTACCCGCGTCGTTACGATGGACCTCCATGCCGGTCAGATCCAGGGCTTCTTTGACATCCCTGTCGATCACCTCGGCTCGGCTTCCATCATTGCTCGGTATATTAACCAGAAAAAAGAAGAAACGGATTTGGGCGACCTCGTCGTCGTATCTCCGGATCTCGGTGGCGTAACCCGTGCCCGTGACTTGGCTGACCGGGTCAGTGCACCTATCGCCATCATTGAAAAACGCCGTCCTCGTCCGGGCGTCGCTGAAGTCATGAATATCATTGGCGACATCAAAGGCAAGACTTGTATCCTCGTCGACGACATCGTCGATACGGCAGGTTCCTTGTGCGGCGGTGCTAAGGCCTTGAAAGAAATGGGAGCTTCCCGCGTCTTTGCTGCCTGCGCTCATGCCGTCCTCACCGATCCGGCTGTCGAACGGATTCAGAAATCGGTCATCTCCGAATTGATCATTACCAATACGATTCCCTTGCCGCCGGAAAAGAAGAGCGACAAGATCAAAGTCCTTTCCGTAGCACCTCTCTTAGGGGAAGCTATCATGCGCATCTTCCATGACGTCTCTGTCAGCCGTCTTTTCGATAAATAAGGAAACTGCACCGTGCATATGATCGTAGGCCTGGGCAATCCGGGCCGCCAATATGAACAATCAAAACATAATACGGGATTCGATGTCATCGATGAACTGGCCAAGCGCTGGGAAGTTACGTCCTGGCAGGAGCGGATGGACGCTCTCGTCGCCCAGGTGACCGTTGACGATGAAAAAATCATCCTGGTCAAGCCCCAGACCTTCATGAATGACAGCGGCCGGGCTGTCGGCCCTTTGATGCGTTGGTATAAGGTAGAGCAGCCTGACGTCTACGTCGCTTATGACGACATGGATCTGGCTGTCGGCCGCCTGCGCATTCGCAAAAACGGTAGTGACGGCGGGCACAATGGCATTAAGAGCCTGTTTGCCAACGGCTGTACCGATTTTACCCGATTCCGCGTCGGCATTGGCCGCCCGCTGCCTCATCACGATGTCATCGACCATGTCTTGACGCCGTTTCCGGAAGAACTTCGCGAAAAGTATCATCAGGGAATCGAAGACGCGGCGACGGCCATTGAAGGCTGCCTGCGCCTCGGTGTCGATAAAGGCATGAACCGCTATAACCCGCGGAAAAAGAAACAATGAGATAAGAGGCTGCCGCGTCTGCGGCAGTCTTTTTTTCTACGTACCTTTCAGGAGGAACCCTATGATTGAGAAACTGCATACGTCGCCGGACGTATACCGTATCCGCGTCGTGTTACCGGATAATCCGCTCCAATATTTAAATGCCTATGTCATCAAGGGCAAGACCGAGAATTTGGTCATCGATACGGGCTTCAATCGTCCGGAATGTCAGGATGCCCTGTGCCGTGGTTTGGAAGAACTGGGCATCGAGTTCCGACACACGTCCCTCTTTTGACCCATCTCCATGCCGATCACACGGGCCTTGTCGGCCTGTTTGCCAAAGAAGGCTGCCCGATTTACATGCACCCCGTCGACTATCAATACCTCGTCGACTCTGAAGACGGCTCGACCTGGAAGGCGGCCGAAGATAATTTCATGCGTGAAGGGATGCCGCCGGAAGAAATTAAAAGCCAATTTTCCAACCAGGCCCGGACCTTTTCGCCGGATCCGCACTTCCCGATTCAAGCCGTCGGCGATGGGGACGTCCTGCACCTGGCAGATTGTGAACTCACGGTCATCCATACGCCGGGCCATACACCGGGCCTGTGCTGCCTCTATATGCCCTGTGAAGGCCTTTTCTTTACGAGTGACCATATTCTCTTCGATATTACGCCCAACATCCAAGTCTGGTATCATATGAAGCATGCCCTGCGGCGGTACTTGGAAAGTTTGCAAAAAGTGAAGAAACTTCCCGTCCGCCTGGCCCTGCCAGCTCACCGGGAAGGGGATACTGCTATTACCGGCCGCATTGATGAACTCTTGGCTCATCATGACCGACGCCTGCGGGAAGTCCTGCGTTTGGCCGGAGACTATCCTCACAGCACGGCCTATGAAATTGCCCCTCATATGACCTGGTCCATGCGCGGCAAGCCCTGGCATGAATTCCCGCCGACGCAGAAGTGGTTTGCCTTAGGGGAAACCTTGTCTCATATCGAATACCTCATGGATAAGGGCCTTCTCCGATGCACGGAAGAAGGGGGCGTCCGCCGGTATGACGTCGTCCCCGGGATGGACGTCGCTCATCTCGTTGACGGCGTGTAATTAATTATCTTTTGTTTATCGAAACGCACTGCGATATTTCACCTTCGCAGTGCGTTTTTTTACCCTTTTTCGTTTTACGGGCCGTTTTTTTGGCAAGACAGGTGGCCCCTAAAAAGCTCATGTTGTCTAACCTGATGGAGAACGATTTGTGATGAACGCGGCGTAATCCGAGCGGATGAAAAAATTATGGAACTGATTTGTCTTTTTGTAAAGGGCGGCAAAGCCCGTAAATACTGCATAAAATCATACAAACTGGAACTATGTAAGGTCTTCCTTCATTTACTTATATAAAGAATAATAATTCTCCGTTATTGACAAATATGACAATTTGACCTATAATAGTCACATAAGAAAAAGTATTAATTAGGAAGCAAATGCTTATAATTTATTTAGATTATATAGCTTATTTTTATTTTTGATTGAGGGGTACAATCCCCTGGAGGAGGAATTGATATGAAGCATGTTGAATTTTACCGCAATGATGCAGATGGTAAAGTTTTGGTCGTCGTCGGCGCACAGGCACCGGAAGAAGTCATTTATGCAGGCCAAAAATTGACGCATCTCGTCGCTGGCTCTGTTGATGCAGCACAGGAAAAACACGTACCGTGTATCCAGAAGATTGACAACCATTTGGAAGTTCAGGTCGGCTCTGTCATTCATCCGATGGAAGAAAAACACTATATTGAATGGATTGCCCTGGTCGATGATAAAGGCGTAGATATCCGTTATCTCAAACCGGGTGAAGAACCGAAGGCTCATTTCGAAACTGGTGATAATGGCGAAGTTTATGCATACTGCAACCTCCACGGCCTGTGGAAAGAAACTTTCTCCGTTAAAGAAGCTCCGGCCCTTGACAGCGCAATGTGTTCACCGGAATTTGGTGGCTGCGTAATTCACGACGTCTAAGAGAAACAGGAGGAATAACACCATGAAAGTATTTGATTTTACCGTTAAAGATATCCGCGGCGGTGACGTTGCCCTGAGCCAGTACGAAGGCAAATTGCTGCTCATCGTCAACACGGCCAGCAAATGCGGATTTACGCCGCAGTACGACGGCCTGGAAGCCCTTTATAAAAAATATAAAGACAAAGGCTTAGTCATCCTCGGTTTCCCGTGCAATCAGTTCTTGGAACAGGATCCGGAAGATAATAAACATATCGAAGATTTCTGCCGCCTGAACCACGGCGTTACCTTCCCGCTCTTCGCTAAGATCGACGTTCGCGGCGAAAAAGCAGATCCCCTTTACAAATATCTCACCGAAGCAGCTCCCTTCAAAGGTTATGAAACGGATAAAGACAGCGGCCGCCTGATTCAGCAGGTCGTAGCTGAACACTATCCGGACAATGCCGAAGGCAACGGCATTAAATGGAATTTCACGAAATTCCTCGTCAGCCGTGACGGCAGCCAGGTTCAGCGTTTTGAACCGAGCACGACTCCGGAAGAATTAGATCCCATTATCGAAAAGGCTCTCTAATCTCTAAGAATCGAAGCCCTACATTACACTTTGTGTTGTAATGCAGGGCTTCTTTTTTTGTTTGTTGTATTGACTTTTGATGGGAAAACTTTCACAAATTTAAGACAGTCTTGTTTTTCAGAACCTTTACGGATTCTTTTCTTTATAAAATGTAATCGTCGTCACGATGAATCTTTGCTCCTTGAAAAGGCCATGCGACGATTACATAAATATGTATGCGTTTAGACAGAATCGGCATAAGATGAACGTTTTACTGGAAAGCTCTTGCGTAAAATTTTTATAAATAGTACAATGAGGATAACAAATAGTCATCTAGTTAATACCATAGCTACATAGCTTATAGTGATTATTTTGTCCTTGCAATGTAATGGGATGACTCCAATGTGTACACGGATTCTTTCAAGTTACGATGTTTTACAGAAAGGGGAACAGTATTATGACACAGAAAGTTTTTAAGACAATGGATGGCAACGAGGCAGCCGCCCATATCGCCTATGCCTTTACGGAACTGGCATCCATCTTCCCGATCACGCCGTCGTCGCCGATGGCTGAACACGTTGATGAATGGGCTGCTCATGGCCGTAAAAACCTGTTTGGCGCTACCGTACAGGTTCAGGAAATGCAGTCTGAAAAAGGTGCTGCCGGCGCGATGCACGGTGCTTTGAATACCGGTGCCCTCACGACGACTTTCACGTCCTCCCAGGGCATGATGATCATGCTCAGCAATATGTTCAAGATTTCCAGCGAATTGCTGCCGGGCGTTTTCCACGTCGCTTCTCGTACGGTTGCTACCAACGGCTACACGATTTTTGCCGGCCACGACGATGCGATGGCTATGCGCGGCACGGGCATCAGCATGATGTGTGAATCCAGTGTTCAGGAAATCATGGACCTGGCTGCTGTCGTCCATGCGACGGCCATTACCTGTCGTATTCCTATTATCAACTTCTTCGATGGTTTCCGTACGTCTCACGAAATCCAGAAAATCGAAGTTATTCCTTATGAAAAACTCCGTCCGATGCTCGATATGGATGCCGTTCGCGAATTCCGTAAACGCGGCATGAACCCGGACAATCCGGAAGCTATTTCCTTCTGCGAACCGGCTGAAGTCTTTATGCAGCATCGTGAATCTTTGAACAAATTCTATGACCGCGTTCCTGAAGTTGCTGAAGGCTACATGAAGCAGATCAGCGAAATCACGGGCCGTGAATACCACCTCTTCAACTACACTGGCGCTCCCGATGCTGAACTCGTTCTCGTCGCTATGGGTTCCGGCGCACAGACCATTGAAGAAACGGTTAAACTGCTTGTCGAAAAAGGCGAAAAAGTCGGCTGTATCAACGTTCACATGTTCCGTCCCTGGTCGGAAAAACACTTCTTGGCAGCCGTTCCCGATACCGTTAAGAAAATTGCCGTCTTAGACCGTACGAAAGAAACGGGCGCTAACGGCGAACCTCTGTACCACAGCGTAGCTGCTTCCTTCGCGGCTGCTGACGTAGCTCCGAAAGTTTACCACGGCCGTTATGGCATCGCTTCGAAAGAATTCTTACCGGGCGACGTCGTTGCTGCTTTTGACAACTTGAAAGCCTTCGAACCGAAGAACGACTTCACCTTGAGCATCGTCGACGATGTTACCCATAAATCCCTGCCGCGCGTCCAGAACGTCGATACGGCTGGTGAAGGCCTGAAAGCTTGTAAGTTCTGGGGCTTCGGTTCCGACGGTACGGTTGGCGCTAACAAGAGCGCTATCAAGATCATCGGCGATAACACCGATATGTACGCTCAGGCATACTTTGCTTATGACTCGAAAAAATCCGGCGGCGTTACCGTATCGCACCTGCGCTTTGGCGATACGCCGATCAAGATGCCGTACCTCATCAATGACGCAGACTTCATCGCATGTCATCGTCAGTCCTATACGCACGGCTTCGACCTCCTGCGGGGCATCAAGAAGGGCGGTACTTTCCTGCTGAACACCGTATGGAAACCGGAAGAACTCGATGAAAAATTACCGGCTAAAATTAAACGCTCCATCGCCCGCAACGACGTCCAGTTCTACATCATCGACGCCGTCGGCATTGCACAGAAAATCGGTCTTCGGCGGCCGCATCAACATGATCATGCAGTCGGCCTTCTTTAAACTGGCTGACGTCATTCCCCTTGACTTGGCTATCTCTAAATTGAAAGAATCCGTTGTCGAATCGTACGGCAAAAAAGGTCAGAACATCGTTGATATGAACAACGAAGCCATTGACCAGGGCTTGTCTGCTATCGTCAAAGTTAATGTTCCGGCCGCTTGGGCTGATGCTGTTGACGAACCGGTCGACATGTCGAAACACACGCAATTCTTCCGTGACTTCTCCATTCCTGTCAACGCTCTCGAAGGCGACGACCTCCCGGTCAGCGCTTATGACGGCTTTGAAGACGGCCGTTGGCCGACGGGCACGGCTGCTGAAGAAAAACGCGGTGTTGCCATGTTCGTACCAAGCTGGGATGCTGAAAAATGTATCGGCTGTAACCAGTGTTCCTTCGTATGTCCTCACGCTGCTATCCGTCCCTTCCTCATGACGCCGGAAGAAGCTGCTAAAGCTCCGAAAGGCTATCAGGACAAGGAAATCAAAGCAGCTCCAGAATACAAATACAATATCGTCGTATCGGTCATGGACTGCCTCGGCTGCGGAAGCTGTACTCATGTCTGCCCGAAACAGGCCTTGACGATGAAACCCTTCGACGAAGAAGAATACAGAGCAGATCTCTGGGATTACGTCATCAACCTGCCGATTAAACCGAATCCGATGGATAAGAACACCGTCATCGGCAGCCAGTTCGAACAGCCCTTGCTCGAATTCACCGGCGCTTGCGCAGGCTGTGCTGAAACCCCGTATTGTAAAGTCATTACCCAGCTCTATGGCGACCGCATGATCATTGCCAATGCTCATGGCTGCTCCAGCGTTTGGGGCGGCAGTGCACCGGACTGCGGCTACACCAAGAACGAACAGGGTCACGGCCCAGCTTGGTCGACGTCCCTCTTCGAAGACAATGCTGAATACGGCTTTGGCATGATGCTGGCTGAAAAGACGGAACGGAAACTCCTGGCTCAGTACGTTGACGCTGCTATGGAAGTTGCCAGCCCTGAACTTCAGGCTGCATTGAAAGAATGGAAAGACAACATGGCTAAGAGTGAAGGCACGCGCGAACGGTCCGATAAGGTCATCGCCCTCCTCGAAGCTGAAAAAGACGGCAAACCTGAATTGGAACAGGTTTACGATATGAAACAGTTCCTCGTTAAACGCAGCCAGTGGATCTTCGGCGGTGACGGCTGGGCTTATGATATCGGTTACGGCGGCTTGGACCATGTCCTCGCTCAGGGTGAAGATATCAACGTCCTCGTATTCGATACCGAAGTTTACTCCAACACGGGCGGCCAGGCTTCCAAAGCTACGCCGACGGCAGCCGTTGCTCAGTTCGCCGCAGCTGGTAAGAAGACCCGTAAGAAAGACCTCGGCATGATGCAGGCTCAGTACGGCTACATCTACGTCGCACAGGTCGCTATGGGCGCCGATAAGAACCAGTTCATGAAAGCCCTCAAAGAAGCTGAAGAATACGATGGCCCGTCCCTCATCATCGGTTATGCACCGTGCATCAACCACGGCCTCAAGATCGGTCAGGGTCAGAGCCAGCTCGAAGAAAAACGTGCTGTCGATGCAGGTTACTGGCATCTCTGGCGCTACAATCCGGAATTGAAGAAACAGGGTAAGAATCCGTTCATCCTCGATTCCAAGCCGCCGAAAGATAACTTCCGCGAATTCCTCATGGGCGAAACTCGCTTCTCGTCCTTGCAGCGCACCTTCCCGGAAATTGCCGAAGCTCTCTTTGAAAAGACCGAAGAAGACGCTAAGGATCGTTATGAAGGCTATGTACGCTTAGAAAAAGCATACGATAAGTAAGATTTGACTGTTAGGCGGGGCTGTCCCGGGAGGACGGCCTCATGAAAAAAACGGACTACCATAGGTATCTATGGCAGTCCGTTTTTTTGTATGCTATCAGAAATAAGAGTCCTGCGGCCTGGCGACTCACAGGCTATTTATTGACCCCATAAGATTTGGCAGAGGAGGGGACTTGTCGGTCACCAAGGCTCCTGGGCGGCCGTGTATCGATGTAGGGCGATTGGGAGGCTGGTGGTGACCGAAACGTCTATCAGGACGGAAATGGGCCTTGATCGTCGCTGTAAAGGCTTTTTATCCCTTGAGACTTTATGTTGCCCGGAGATGTATATCGAAGCAGAGCCGCCTTTTTTCGTCATCAGAAGACATCCTGTACGCCCTCGGCCTTCTTTGGAGGAACGGGATAAACGTAACAAGACTCGGAGTTCACGAATCTTTTTCGTGAACTCCGAGTCTTTGTTTTTGTCCGGATAGCCTTACTCGCGGCCCGTAAGCAGTCCCGACAGGATGTCGATGTACAGGAGGGCTTCCGGCGGCAGGGATTCCTCTTTTTATCTTGATCCAGCCGACGGTCATCGTATCTAAGGGATTGGCAATGGGAATGGCCGTAATGTGGCGGCCGATGATGGCTGGGGCGATATGGCCCGTGCCGATGGTGTAGGCATCGGTAGCGCGGATGACGCTGAACAGCGTCGACCGGTCGGTGACGTAGATACTTTGACGGCTCGATGGGTCCGACAGGAGCAGCTCTTCGGAAAACTGCGAGCGGTCGTGACCTTGTTCGAAGCGGACGCAGGGGTAGTCCTTCAGCTTACTGGGAGCGATGCTTTGACTCTCTGCCAGGGGATGGTCCAGGCGGACGTAGAGACAGGGCGTGAAGGTGCAGAGAGACGTAAATTCCAGCTTGTTTTTTTGGAACAGGTCCTGCAAAAAATTTTCGTTCATGTGCGATAAAAAGAGGATGCCCAGTTGACTTTCGCGGGTGACGACGTCGTGGATGACCTGCGATGTCCGCCCCTCACGCAGGGTGAAGGTGTAAGCCGATGTCGGAGAAATACGCTGCAGGGCATGGATGAAGGCTTCGTCGGCAAAGGGGTAGTGCTGGGATGAAATGGTCAGGGTATGCGAGGCTTCCTGGCCGATTTCAGGGTGAAAATGGTCATGCATTTCGTCGGCATGAGTCAAGATGTGGTCGGCATAGTGCAAGAACTCTAATCCGGCGGACGTGAAGGTGATGCCGTGACGGTTTCGCTTGACCAGGGTTAGGGCAAATTCCGTTTCCAAATCTTTGATAGCCGCACTGAGACTGGGCTGAGCGATGTTCAGGGCTTGGGCGGCGGCGGAAATGGAATTGTGCTTAGATAACTCGAGGATATAACGTAATTGTTGTAAAGTCATAGTAAAACCACCTCAAATATAAACCGTACCTATAGAGACGCCCTTATTGTCTTTATTGTATCAAAATAAGCAAAGTTGGGAAAGTTATGATTTTTTGACACAGTAAAGAAAGTTTTAAAATGAAAATTTTGATCTCGAAACAGCAAAAATGAAAAAAGAAAAATCCCACTTAAAAATTTAAATTATAAAGAAAAGTTAACCAAATTTGGCTTTTTGAAAAAGACAAATGTTCGTGAAATTTGGCCTACAGTGATAATGATTCATTTTTAAATCCGATATATTTCCTGTTTGCCTGACAAAAAAGTAAGGAATAACGACCTATTCCATAGATAAATACTATGAATGCAAATTGCACAATGAATATTTTACAGCCAATACCTTTCATGATATACTTTAACCATAGAATAGAACGTTTAAGTAAAAGGTAAAACCCCGACGTGTACATTAAAATTTACGGTTTTAAGAAAAATGATAAAAAACGACATAGGTAAAAAGTATATACACTGAAGTTGAGAAAGGAGAGCCGCATCAGGGGATAAAATGTAAGTGTCGAGGGGACATCATTCATTCAATCTATTCACCATAGGAGGTCTTTGATATGAATTCATCAGCAGCACTGGCCCGCCAAGCGGGAATGACAGATGCACAATGGAAAGCAGCCGTCAAGTTCGACAGTACGGACTGGGGCTGGATTATTATGAGTATCGGCATGGCTATCGGTGCCGGTATCGTGTTCTTACCGGTTCAGGTCGGCTTAGTCGGCGTATGGGTCTACTTATTCTCCGCTATCATCGCTTACCCTGCCATTTATCTTCTGCAGCGCTTGTTCATCAATACCCTGGCCGATTCGCCGCGGTGTGAAGACTATCCCAGCGTTATCAGCGGTTACCTCGGTAAAAACTGGGGCTTCCTGCTGGGCATCCTTTACTTCCTCAGTATTCTCATCTGTGTTTTCATGTATTCGACGGCACTGACTAATGACAGTGCATCCTTCCTCTATTCCTTCGGCGTCACCGATACGCTCCTGTCCGACAACCCCTTCTATGGACTGGCTATCATCTGTGCCATGGTCGTTCTCGCGTCTCGCGGCGAACAGCTCTTGTTCCGGATTTCGACGCTGATGGTCCTGACGAAATTGTTAGTCGTCATCTGCTTGGGCGGCATCATGATCCAGCACTGGAACATCGCCAATATCGGTGTATTCCCCGATTTAGGCTACCTCGTGAAAAACACGATTGCCATGCTGCCTGTAACCTTGACCTCGATCCTGTTTATCCCCAGCATCAGCCCCATGGTCATTTCTTACCGCTCTCATAACAAATCGATCCACGTCGCTCGCTACAAAGCCATGCGGGCTATGAAAATCGCTTTCTCGGTCTTGTTCATTACGATCTTCTCGTATGCGATGTCCTTTAACCTGGCACTCGGCCACGACCAAGCCGTTCTCGCTTATTCCCAGAACATTTCTGCCTTGGCCATCGTCGCCAGAGGTTTTGACGGCAGCGCTGTTAAAATCTTCAGCCTGGTACTCAACGTATTCGCCGTTATGACTGCTTTCTTCAGCGTTTTCCTCGGCTTCCGCGAAGCCTGCCAGGGTATCGCCATGAACATCCTGCACCGCTTCATGCCGGAAGACAAGATCAATAAGAAAATGGTCAGCTTCGGCATCCTCATCTTCGCCGTTGCCGTTGCCTGGGGCGCTATCGTCCTCAATGCACCGGTCTTGAAGCTCCTGACCCTCCTCGGTCCGATCTTCGGTATCATCGCCTGCCTTATCCCGGCGTACTTGGTCTACAAAGTCAATGCCCTTCACAAATACAAGGGAATTTCGCTGGTCCTCATCGTCTTCGCCGGTATCCTCTTGATCATCTCGCCGATCATCGCCATGATGTAAGACGAAACTTTCTCAACAAAAAAGTCTGTGCTTAAAAGTAAGTAAAACGATTATCTTAAAAATTATACAAAAACTACCTTGACAGTTTAAATCATGCGGTGTATCATACAAACATCAATTGAACATCGTCCATGAAACCATTGAGGCGGAAGTAAAAACGATGACGTGCACGTACAGAGAGCCGGGGGGCTGAGAGCCGGCCGACGCAGCTCGTTAAATGGACCGCTGAGGGCGCAGTCAAAGGCCGCAAGGCTGAGTATCCTGCGACGTGTTGGTATACGTCAGTTACCGGGAATATGTTGGTATTCCGTCGAGAGTAGGGATCAAACCCTAAAACAAGGTGGCACCGCGGAACTTAAATCCGTCCTTGACAAATCGTATTGTCATGGACGGATTATTTTTTTTTAGGAGGTTTGTATGGAAACGCTCAGCTTAGAACAGGTAAAAGCCTACCAGGATCAATATAAGGTCGTTCCTGTCGGCGTCAGCTTGTATGCCGACAGTTGTACGCCCATTGAAGTCTTGCGAACGGTCAAGCATATCAGCTCTCACTGCTATATCTTGGAAAGTATGGAAGACTCCCAGCGTTGGGGCCGATACACCTTCATCGGCTACGATCCGCAGATGGGAATTTTCTGCAAAGACGGGACGGTTACTCTCAAAACCGGCGCTGAAGTTAAAATCCATACGGATCATCCGGAACAACTCATTTCCCAGATTTTAGCCGACAACAAGGCGCCCCGCCTTGAAGACTTACCGCCCTTTACGGGCGGGTTGGTAGGCTACTTCTCGTACGACTTCATTAAATATGCCGAACCGTCCCTGAAACTCAACGCCGCCGATGACGATGGCTTTAACGATTTCGACCTCATGCTCTTTGACAAGGTCATCGTCTTCGACAATTTAAAGCAGCAGATGTACCTCATCGTCAACGTCCGCCTCGATGGGGTAGAAGAAAACTATCATCGGGCTATGTTGGAATTACAGCGCATGGAAGATTTGATCCGCTATGGCGAAAAGGCACCGGCTCAGCCCCTCCAGTTAAAAAGCGATTTCAAGCCCTCTTTAATGAACAGGAATACTGTGAAATGGTTGAAAAGGGGAAACATTACATCCGCGAAGGGGATATCTTTCAAGTCGTCTTAGCCAATCGCCTTCAGGCTGAGGCCGAAGGCAGCCTCCTCGATACGTACCGCGTGCTGCGGACGATCAACCCGTCGCCGTACATGTTCTTCTTCTCCGGAGACGATATCGAATTGGCCGGTTCTTCACCGGAAACGCTGATCCGCCTCGAAGGGCGGGACCTCTTCACCTTTCCGTTGGCAGGCTCGCGGCCGCGGGGAAAGACGGTGGAAGAAGATCACCAGTTGGAAGATGAACTCCTTCACAATACGAAGGAACTGGCCGAGCACAATATGCTCGTCGACTTAGGCCGAAACGACTTGGGACGCATCAGCGAATTTGGCAGCGTTCACGTCGAACGCTATCTCAACGTCCTGCGCTTTTCCCACATCATGCATATCGGTTCCACCGTACACAGTACGATCCGGGAAGATAAGACGGCCGTCGATGCCATTGCCGCCGCTTTGCCGGCCGGCACCTTGTCCGGGGCTCCTAAGATCCGGGCCTGTGAAATCATCGACGAATTGGAAGGCCACAAGCGCGGCGTTTACGGCGGCGCCATCGGCTACATCGATTTTACCGGCAATATGGATTGCTGCATCGGCATCCGCCTGGCCTATAAGAAAGGAAATCACGTCTTCGCCTGCTCCGGTGCCGGCATCGTCGCCGACAGCGTACCGCAGCAGGAACACCAGGAATGCCTGAATAAAGCCAAGGCCGTCGTCATCGCCTTGAAGCGGGCCAATGGAGGGATTGACAAATGATTGTACTCATCGATAATTACGACAGTTTTTCCTATAATCTCTACCAGCTCATCGGGCAGCTGAATCCGGACATTAAGGTCATCCGCAACGATGAAATGACGGTGGAAAGCCTCGAAGCCTTGCATCCGGATCACCTGATCATTTCGCCGGGACCGGGCCAGCCGTCGGAAGCCGGAATTTGCGAACAGGCCATCCGTTATTTTGAAGGAAAAGTTCCTATCCTCGGCGTCTGCCTGGGCCATCAGGCCATTTGTGAAGTCTACGGCGGTACCATTACCTACGCCAAGGAATTGATGCACGGCAAACAGTCCGTCGTCACCCTCGACCGGGACAATCCGCTCTTTAAGGGCCTTCCCGAAACGGTTGACGTCGGCCGCTACCATTCGCTGGCCCTGGACCCCGATACCCTGCCCGATGCGCTCCGCGTCCTGGCTCGGACCGATGACGGCGAAATCATGGCCGTCGCCCATAAAGACTATCCGATCTACGGCCTGCAGTTCCATCCGGAATCGATACTGACGCCGACGGGACCGATGATGGTCGAAAATTTCTTGAAATTATAATAGACAGACTGCTTACGAGGAGGTAACGACGATGATTAAAGATGCGATTATTAAGATTGTAAATAAAGGTGATTTGACCTATGACGAAGCCAAGACGGTCATGCTGGAAATCATGAACGGCCAGACGACGCCGACCCAGAATGCCGCTTTTTTGGCAGCCCTTTCGACAAAGAGCACCAAAGCCGAAACGATCGATGAAATCTCAGGCTGTGCCGAAGCCATGCGCTCCATGGCGACACCCGTTCCTCATCCGGGCATGGAGGTCCTGGAAGTCGTAGGGACCGGCGGTGACGGCGCTCATTCCTTCAATATCTCGACGACGTCGGCCATGGTCATCGCCTCGGCCGGCGTGAAAGTAGCCAAGCACGGTAACCGCGCTGCTTCGTCCCTGTGCGGTACGGCAGACTGCCTGGAAACACTGGGCGTCAATATCGAACAGGATCCGAAATTGGCCCTTAAAAATGTTAGAAGAAACGAACTTCTGCTTCCTCTTTGCCCAGAAATATCACGCCGCCATGAAATATATCGGACCCATTCGCAAGGAACTGGGCTTCCGGACGGTATTCAACATCCTCGGCCCTTTGACCAGCCCGGCGAAGCCGACCATGATTCTCCTCGGTGTCTACGATGAATACTTGGTTGAACCCCTGGCCAAAGTCCTGTCGACGCTCGGCGTCAAACGCGGCGTCGTCGCCTATGGCCAGGAAAAACTCGACGAAATTTCGCCGAACGGACCGACGACGATTTGTGAACTCCGCGACGGCTATTATCGGACCTCCATCCTGCGTCCGGAAGACTTCGGCATGGTACCGGGGACAAAAGAAGACCTCGTCGGCGGCACGCCGGAAGAAAATGCCGACATCACGCGAGGCATCCTGAACGGTAAGGTTCAGGGACCTAAACGAAACGCCGTTCTCTTAAACGCCGGGACCGCTTTGTTCATTGCCGGAAAAGCTGATTCCATCGGCGACGGTATTAAGATGGCAGCCGACCTCATCGACAGCGGCAAGGCCATGGAAACACTGAACCGCTGCATTGCCGTCAGCAACGCGTAAGAAGGTGGACCCATGATACTCGACGATTTAACGGCGGCAGTGGCGAAACGGCTCGTCGAAGATAAGGAACGGGTTTCCATATCGGACATGAAAGAGCGAGCCCTGGCTGCGCCGAAAAAAGAAGATTTCCCTTTTGAAAAGAACCTCAAACAACCGGGCCTTTCCTTTATCTGCGAAGTAAAGAAAGCATCGCCGTCTAAAGGCCTGATTGCTCCGGATTTTCCCTATGTGGCCATTGCCAAGGAATATGAACAGGCCGGTGCGGCTGCCATTTCCGTCTTGACCGAGCGGGATTACTTCTTAGGGAGTCCCCAGTATTTACAGGACATTGCAGCGGCTGTTACGACGCCGGTCCTGCGTAAGGATTTCATCATCGATGAATATCAGATCTATGAAGCTAGGGCCATCGGCGCTTCGGCCATCCTGTTGATCTGCGCCATCCTCGATGATGCGCAATTGAAACGATTCTTTGAACTGGCCGATTCCTTGGGGCTCTCGGCACTGGTCGAAGCTCACGATGAAACGGAGGTCCTTCGGGCCATCAAGGTCGGCGCCCGTATCATCGGCGTCAACAACCGGAATTTAAAGGATTTTACGGTCTCCCTCGATACCAGCTTTCGCCTGCGTACCCTCGTTCCCGAAGACATCCTCTTTGTGGCTGAAAGCGGCATCAAGACGAGCGATCATACGCAGAGCCTCTATGATCATGGCGCCGACGCCGTCCTGATCGGCGAGACGCTGATGCGCAGCCCCGACAAGAAGGCGGCCCTGGAAGCCCTGGCTGCCGGAACTCGTGGTTAAGGTAAAGTTCTGCGGCCTCAAGCGGCCTTGTGACATCGCCTGGGCCAATGAACTACATCCCGACTACGCGGGCTTCGTCTTTGCCGGGACGAAACGCCGCGTGTCTGACGAGACGGCAGCCGCCCTTCGACGCGAGTTGGATCCGTCGATACCGGCCGTCGGCGTCTTCGTCGACGACGAGCTGCCGCACATGGCGTCGCTGGTAAAAAAAGGCGTCATCCAACTCATTCAGCTCCACGGACAGGAAGAAGACGCCCTTGTCCAGCAGCTTCAGACCGAGTTGGGCGTTCCCGTCATCAAGGCCTTTTCTATCGCCAATCAAGACGATATAAAACGGGCCTTGGAAAGCCGTGCTGACTACATCCTCCTCGATCAGGGGGAAAGGCGGTACGGGGAAGGCCTTTGACTGGTCCTTATTAAAAGAAATCGACAGGCCGATTTTTTAGCAGGCGGCCTTACGCCGCAAAATGCAGCCCAAGCGGCAAAACTCCGACCCTACGCCCTCGATGTCAGCAGCGGCATCGAAACGGATGGGGTGAAAGATAGAGACAAGATGACATTATTTATGACCACACTAGGTGTTTACAGGAGGTAAACAGATGAGTACAGGAAGATTCGGCTCCTTTGGCGGCCAATATATACCGGAAACGCTGATGAATGAAATTCAGCGCTTGGAAAAAGCCTACGACCATTATAAGCATGACCCGGCCTTTCAGGCAGAATTAAAAGAACTCCTCGATAACTATGCCAATCGGCCGTCGCTCCTTTACTATGCTGAACGGATGACGAAAGATTTGGGCGGTGCGAAAGTCTATTTGAAGCGCGAAGATTTGAACCACACCGGGGCTCATAAGATCAACAACGCCTTAGGGCAGTGCCTGCTGGCTAAAAAGATGGGCAAGACCCGGGTCATTGCCGAAACCGGTGCCGGTCAGCACGGCGTAGCGACGGCGACGGCAGCCGCCTTTTTAGGCCTTGAATGTGAAGTCTTCATGGGGGAAGAAGATACGATCCGTCAGGCTTTGAACGTATACCGCATGGAACTCTTAGGGGCTAAGGTCCACGCCGTTACCTCCGGTTCCCGGGTCCTTAAAGACGCTGTCAACGAAGCCATGCGCGAATGGGTCAGCCGCGTCGACGATACGCATTACGTCATCGGTTCGACCATGGGTCCCCATCCCTTCCCGATGATGGTTCGCGATTTCCAGGCCGTCATCAGTAAGGAAGCTCGTCAGCAGATCCTCGATAAAGAAGGTAAATTACCGGCAGCGGTCCTGGCCTGTGTTGGCGGTGGCAGCAATGCCATGGGTATGTTTTATAATTTCATCGACGATACGGATGTCCGCCTCATCGGCTGCGAAGCTGCCGGCAAGGGCATCGATACCAAACTCCATGCGGCAACGATTGCCAAGGGCGAAGTCGGTATCTTCCATGGCATGAAGTCGATCTTCTGCCAGAATGAAGACGGTCAGATCGACGAAGTCTATTCCATTTCAGCCGGCCTTGACTATCCCGGTATCGGGCCGGAACACGCCTACTTGAACGAAACGGGCCGGGCTCAATACGTTCCGGTCAAAGACGATGAAGCCGTAGAAGCCTTTGAATATTTGGCTCGTACGGAAGGCATCATCTGCGCCATTGAAAGCGCCCATGCTGTCTATGAAGCCATGCAGCTGGCACCGACGCTGAGTCATGATGACAGCATCATCGTTTGCTTATCCGGCCGCGGCGATAAAGACGTCGCCGCTATTGCAAGATATAAGGGGAGGGATTTACATGAGTAAGATTGGCCAGGCCTTTAAAAAGGGCAAAGCCTTTATCGGATTTTTGACGGCAGGTGACCCGTCGATGGAAAAGACCTATGAATACATTCTGACGATGGAAAAAGCCGGTGCCGATTTGATTGAAATCGGAATTCCCTTTTCCGATCCCATTGCCGAAGGCATCGTCATCCAGGAAGCGGATCTGCGAGCCTTGAAACAAGGGACACGCATTGATGACGTCTTTGATCTGGTAAAGCGCGTTCGTAAGGAAACGCAGATTCCCTTGGTCTTTTTGACCTACCTCAATCCCGTCTTCCATTATGGTGTCGACGCCTTCTTTACTCGTTGCCAGGAAGCCGGTCTCGACGGCATCATCATTCCTGACATGCCCTTTGAAGAACGGGGGGAATGCGCAGCTGCCGCCAAGGCTCACGGCATCGACATCATTTCCATGATCGCCCCGACTTCAAAAGACCGGATCCAGACCATTGCCAAGGCTGGCGAAGGCTTCTTATACATCGTATCTTCTTTAGGCGTTACCGGGACGCGTACGGAAATCAAGACCGACCTCAAGGATATCATCGATACGGCTAAAGCGGTGACCGACGTTCCCTGCGCCGTCGGCTTTGGCATCAATACGACGGAACAGGCCGAAGCCATTGGCCGCGACGCCGATGGGGTCATCGTCGGCAGTGCCATCGTCAAACTGATTGCCAAGTACGGCGACGATGCAGGACAGGCTATTTTTGACTACGTCAAAGGCATGAAAGAAGCGGCCATGCGCAGCCTTTCCTAAAACGAAAAATCTATCTATTACATAAAATCCGAATGACAACTCAGGTCTGTCATTCGGATTTTTTATTATAAAGAATCGTTATTTATTGCGAATAGGGGTATGAAGAATTGGTCTATAATAATATACCTATTTGGTTGACTTTAGACTTTTTTTCATGATATTATGTTGGAAAGATATTTCTCTTAACGAAATGTTTATATGACTAAGACATATAGTAACCCCTATGGGGATTTTCAGTTTAACAGAAGGAGTGACGACCATGGATTTTGAAATCACGAAACAACAGCAAGCAATTGTCGACCAAGTACGCGATTTTACAGCCAAACGATTACGGCCCGGTGTGGTAGAACGCGATGAAGCTTCGGAATTCCCCCTCGAAGCCTTTAAAGAATTTGGTAAGATGGGCATGTTCGGCCTCTGCTATCCGAAAGCATTCGGCGGCAGCGACGTCGGTTATCTGCCCTATATCCTGGCTGTCGAAGAAGTCTCCAAGGTAGATGCCTCCTTTGGCATCGGTTTTTCCGTCAACACGTCTCTCTACGGTGGCAGCGTCATGTATTCGTCGGCGACGGATGAACAGAAAAAACGCTTTTTAGCCCCCATTGCATCGGGTCAGGCTATCGGTTCCTTTGGACTTACTGAAGAAACCGCCGGCTCTGATGCTGCCGGCCAGCAGACGATTGCCACCAAAGACGGTGACGGCTATATCTTAAACGGCACTAAGATCTTTAATACCAACGGCCCTATTGCCGATTATACGGTCATCTATGCCCTGACTGACCCGGCACTCGGCATCAAGGGCATGTGCGCCTTCGTCTTGGAAAAGGGGGATGGAAGGCTTCCACATCGGCCGACTGGAAAATAAGATGGGCATCCGTTCGGCCCAGGTTTCGGAAATGGTCTTAGAGAACGTTCGCGTTTCAGCCGACCGCATGATTGCTAAGCCCGGCGAAGGTTTTAAACTGGCCATGAAGACCCTCGACGGTGGCCGTATCGGCGTCGGCGCTCAGGCTTTGGGCCTGGCAGAAGGGGCCTTTGACATC
>ENA-OQJN01000290-OQJN01000290.1-human-gut-metagenome-genome-assembly--contig:-NODE-290-length-23440-cov-3.083902_pt1 | contig 23440 bp, 28 predicted proteins | sample MGYA00242610_ERZ504777 | MGnify/ENA primary metagenome ERZ504777 (study PRJEB26092, sample SAMD00036350) | human gut metagenome | host: Homo sapiens | study: EMG produced TPA metagenomics assembly of... | reverse complement strand
GCTCCATTATCGCACTTTTTGCGCTATGACATTAAATATCGTCGTGAAGAAGCTTATAATCAGACTTTTAAATGAATATAGGACGGTATTAACACGTTTCCTTAAAGATACACCCATGCCATTAGGGAAAAAGCTGGAATACCTTACCTATACGACGTCTTATGGTCTGGCTTCCTTGGTGCACTATTATCCTAAACGATTGTGGTAATAATGGGAAAATAAATCGTATATTTTGCATTTTTATGATGTGCGAGGAGTATTTTCCTATAGGGATTCGTAAAAAATGTTTAGACAGTACGGCGAAGGAATAGTCTGCTTTTTAGAGTATGATGATATGGCCAATTACTATGTTGAGGCCATTTTTTTCTTTTCAAGCTGTATTTAATCAAATGTTTTTCACCGAGTGGATGTTTCTTTTGGCTCGGTCTTGCCATTTTAGTGACGGGAAGACCGGCTATCTGCATTTTCTTTAGCGTACTGTCGACAAGATACTTATATTTGACCCAATTATTGAAGGCCGATACAATGACATGAGAAAATAGGGTTGGTACTGGATAATGGTTTGTAGTTTTTTTAAAATTTTTATAGTATAATAACGAAGATTAGAAGTATAGAAACTGCTGGGGCTTCTTATAGGGAAATCGTTTTTGACTACTCTTTTACGTCCTGGCCTAACGAGTGAATCTCAAGTATCATGCGAGGAATGTATTTATGAAAAATTTTGAAGAGAACTTTTTTAAAGAAGATAACTTTATTCAATCGATGGTTGATTATAATTACGCCAACTCAACGGCTAAAAATTACCATATTTGTTATAATGTTAATGATGCATTTATATACATCATGGGAGCATCCATTATTTCCGTATTAGAAAATAATAAAGGCATATCATTTTCCTTTCACATTTTTACGGATGGGTGTAGTCAGGAAAATATGGAAAAACTTAAAATGCTGGCAGAACAGTATAAATGCCGGTGTATTGTATATGTACTGAATATGGAGCCTTTTGCGGACTTTCATATTAAGGTGGAGCGTTTTTCCAGGATAACCTATGCACGTCTTTATATGCCTAAAATCTTAAAAAAATATACCGACAGGTATATTTATTTAGATGCTGATACAATGTGCATCTCTTCCTTACAGCCATTATGGAACCTGAATTTATCCAGTCCCATGGGTGCTGTGTCTGAGCGGGACTCTGCTATCGAGTATCGAGCCGGATACTTAAAACTGCAGAATGGGAAGTATTTTAATGATGGCGTTATGTTGGTGAATATCCCTTTATGGGAAGACAAGGGCGTTACGGAACTTTGCTTTTCCTATCAGTGTGAACCACGAAAACGTTTTTTAGGACAGAGTCAGGACGTATTGAATTTAGTCTTTGATGGAAATAATGATTTCTTGCCCAGTAAATATAATGTTTATGACGGCGGTGAGTTTGATAAGGGCGATAGCGTCATCGTTCATTGGACGGGGAGACGTAAGCCGTGGCAAATGGTCTTGTCTGATTTTGATAGAAAATGGAGAGAATATAACAGGTTGTCTCCATGGACTACCCTCACTAATCTGCTGCCCATTAAGAAGGCGTCCAATTATCATGACTTTAAATATTGGGGTATGTATTACAAATGGCATGGTAATTATGCCAAATATATACAGGGAATGTTTTGGTACGCTATTCTCCGAGTTTGTTATAAATGTGGAATAAATAATTAATTGCTTATGAACTGGTGGTTGATGTAAATGAAAATTGCTGTTGCCGGAACGGGATATGTTGGACTTTCAAATGGAGTATTGCTGGCTCAGAATCATGAAGTGGTAGCGCTTGATATTGTGCCGGAAAAAGTGAAAATGCTAAATGATGCAGTTTCACCTATTATCGATGCTGATATTTCGGCTTTTTTGCAGCGTTGGGGATTTGCACTTTAAGGCCACTCTCGATGCTAAAGAAGCTTTTACGGGGGCTGATTTTGTCATTATTTCGACGCCGACCAATTACGATCCTAAGCGGAACTTCTTTGATACGTCGTCGGTAGAAACGGTCATCGAAGAGGTCTTGTCTATCAATCCGAAGGCCGTCATGGTCATCAAGTCGACGGTCCCTGTCGGCTATACGAAGCAAATCAAGGCCAAGTATCAGACCGAGAATATTATGTTCTCGCCGGAATTTTTGCGGGAAGGGAAAGCCCTCTACGATAATCTCCACCCGTCGCGCATCGTCGTCGGCGAAGTGTCGGATCGGGCCAAGACCTTTGCCAACCTCTTGGTTGAAGGCGCCGTCAAGGAGGATATCCCCGTCTTATTTACGGGTTCTACGGAAGCCGAAGCCATAAAACTCTTTGCCAATACGTATTTGGCTCTGCGGGTCGCCTATTTTAATGAACTCGACTCCTATGCTGAAATGCGCGGTCTCAGTACCCAGGAAATCATCAAAGGGGTTTGCCTCGATCCGCGAATCGGCGATTTCTATAACAATCCGTCTTTTGGGTATGGTGGCTACTGCCTGCCCAAGGATACGAAACAGCTTCTGGCCAACTATCAGGACGTGCCGCAGAACTTGATTTCTGCTATCGTTGCGGCGAACCGGACGCGGAAAGACCATATCTCTGATATGATCATTGCTCAAAATCCCCGTATCGTCGGCGTTTATCGTCTGACGATGAAGAGTCACTCGGACAACTTCCGGGCCTCAGCCATCCAGGGCGTCATGAAGCGCATCAAGGCCAAGGGGATTGAAGTCGTCGTCTATGAACCGACACTGAAAGAAGAGACCTTTTTCAATTCCCGTGTTATCCGCGACTTAGATGAATTCAAAGGGATGAGTGATATCATCATTTCCAACCGTTGGACCGATAAACTTAGTGATGTTCGAGATAAAGTGTATACAAGAGATCTTTTTGCTCGAGATTAACTGGGGTAGAATATTATGGGATTATTAAAAAAGAGAAAAATTTTATCCGATGTAGCGGTAAATGATTGCAATGACCGGGCTAATATTTTATTATGCAGTGACAAAAATGTTATTCGAGGACTCGGTGTGACCGTCATTTCCGTTTTAGAAAATATGACGATGCCGTGTGCCATTCATATTGCTTTTAATGGTACCCTACCTGAGGATGAAGAAGCCCGATTTACACAAATTGCAAAAAAATATCAAGTTCCTTTCTGTATCTACTGGATCGATGATAGTACTATCCAACATTTGAATAGTAATTCGTATATTACTATAACAGCCTATTACAGATTGTTGATGCCTTATATTATGAACGACATTGGCATAGAAAAATGCCTTTATTTAGATACGGATATTTTATGTGTTCATGATATCGCTGATTGGTATAAGCAGCCCCTTCATAATATGGTTGCAGCAGTCACGAAAGATGCCACTTCTCAGCCAGGATTACGAGAAAATAAAACCTGCCATAAGTTAGGCATGAAAGGCACAGATTATTTTAATTCGGGTATTTTACTCATGAATATACCTGAATATGTGAAATATGATATTGGTAATAAAGCCATTGAACTTTGTTCTGATCAGAAATTTGGAGAAATGGATCAGGACGTGTTGAATATTCTGTTGGAAGGGCATGTCGTCTTTGATGAATCGTATGCTTATAATTGTGGCATGTCCGTTCGTAATTCAGAAGTCCCTGAATGTATTTATATGGTTCATTTTACAGGTGCTAAAAAGCCATGGAAATTATGCGTGTCAGAATTAAAAAATGGGACAATGGCTCTTTTTGACCAACATTCTTGGAAATATTCGTATTATGAGGTATGGAGAAAATATGCCAAGATATCTCCATGGAGAGAGATTCCTTTCGATTTACCTAAGAATTATCGTGAATGGCGATATTTAGCGAATATGTATTTTAAGACGGGCCAGTTCAGATTAGGGATAGAGGCCTATCTTAAGTATCTTGCATGTAAAAGAGACAAATAACTATCCTATAAATTTTATTTTTTATCATCTCGATAAAGGAGTAGATGATGGCAAATTTTAAACCTTTTGATATGAAACAAAAAGTCCTCATTACCGGCGCTGCCGGATTTATCGGCTTCCACCTGGCTAAGCGGCTTTTGACCAAGGGAGCGACGGTCATGGGCTTCGACAATCTCAATGACTATTATGACGTCACCTTGAAAGAATCTCGCCTCGAAATCTTAAATCAGTTCCCAGCCTTTACCTTTATAAAAGGTGATTTAGCGGACGAACAGGCTGTAGAGCAGATTTTTTCGTCGTTCCAGCCGAATATTGTCGTCAATTTGGCGGCTCAAGCCGGTGTCCGTTACAGTATCGACCATCCGCGGACGTACATCGATTCGAATATCATCGGCTTCTTCAATATCCTTGAAGCCTGCCGGCACCATGAAGTCAGCCATCTGTTGTTTGCTTCGAGCTCATCGGTTTACGGCAATCAGGAGAAGACGCCTTTTTCAACGACGGACAACGTCGACCATCCCATCAGCCTCTATGCGGCGACGAAGAAATCGAACGAACTCATGGCCTATACCTACAGCCATCTCTATGGGATTCCGGCGACGGGCCTGCGCTTCTTCACCGTCTATGGGCCTTATGGCCGCCCTGATATGGCCTACTTTAAGTTTGCCAATAAGATCCGAAATGGGGAGGCCATTCAAATTTATAACCACGGCGATATGTACCGCGACTTTACCTACGTCGATGATATCGTAACCGGCATTGAGCATATGCTCTCCAATCCGCCTGTAGAAAATGAACTGGGAGACCGGTATAAGGTCTACAACATCGGCAATCATAAGCCGGAACAGCTCATGCACTTCATCGAAGTCTTGGAACAGGCCTTGGGCAAGACGGCAGAAAAAGAGTACCTGCCCATGCAGTCCGGTGACGTCTACCAGACTTATGCCGACGTCAGTGAATTGCAGCGCGATTTCGATTTTAAACCGGAAACGACGATCGAAGAAGGATTGGGAAAATTTGCCGAATGGTATCGAACGTACTACGATTTGTAATGAGATAGGAGAAAGTTATGTATTATACGATGAGTTATGCCTCGCCTTTAGGAGCCATGACCTTGGCGGCCAATGAAACGGCGCTGGTCGGCCTTTGGTTTGATGGGCAGAAATACGATATGGAAGGGTTGAACGGGCCGAGGTCACGGAGAAAGAAACACCGGTCCTCAAGAAGGCTGTTCAATGGCTCGATGAGTATTTTGCCGGCCGCATGCCGGCTATCATGAGCCTGCCCCTGGCGCCAGAGGGCAATGAATTCCGCCGCCGCGTGTGGAGTCTCCTCTGCCAGATTCCCTACGGGCAGACGACGACCTATGGCGAGTTGGCCAAAACCATTGAAGCACAGACGGGAAAATCGATGTCGGCTCAAGCCGTTGGCGGTGCTGTCGGCCACAATCCCATTTCCATCATCATTCCCTGTCACCGCGTCTTAGGGGCCAGCGGCAAGGCGACGGGCTATGCCGGCGGTATCGACAGAAAAATAGCCCTCCTTCATTTGGAGGGCTTGGCGGTAAAAGAATAAGCCTCAGGCCTTGGTCAAGGCTTCGATGAATTGGCCGGCAATGCCGGATAAGTAGCGGTGTTTGGCGGTGATGACGGCCAGGCGCGTGTAGAGCCGGGGCTCGTCAATGACCTTCATATGGAGCGTCGTCAGCCGTGATGGCGAGAGGGCCGATGCCGGTACGACGGCATACCCGAGGCTTGCTTCGGCCCAAAGGAGGGTCGTCCGGGCATCGTCGTTGCGGCAGAGGATGGACGGCGTCAGGTTATAGCCTTCGCAGACGTCTAGGAGAAGTTGATTGAAGCGGCGATAGACGATGAGGGGCAGACCTTCTAAATCGGGGATAGTCAAGGTCTCTTTGTCGGGATTCGGATCTTTTCCGGCATAGGCCAGCACCATCGGTTCTTCCGGTAAAAAAGTGCAGTCAAAGGCTTCCTGCTTAAAAGGTGTGCGGACGATACCGATTTCAATCAGCCCTTTTCGGAGCATATCCAGGATATGGAAGGTGTTGCCGTCGTAGATTTCAAAACGGATGCCGCGGTGGCTGTCGTGAAATTGACGAAGGGCCGGCCGCAGGATGACGCTGCCTGAAGAAGAGACGGTCCCGATGGATAAGGTGCCGCGGAGGCCGCTTTTAAAGTCGCCGATTTCACGGCGCGTCGAATCGGCCAAGGTGATGAGCTGCCGGGCCCTTCGATAGAGGATTTCTCCGGCATCGGTCAAGGTGACGCTGCGCGGTTCCCGCTGAAAGAGTTCGACGCCCAGCTCTTCTTCGAGGGCTTTCATCTGTTGGCTTAAGGGCGGCTGAGCCATGTTTAGGCGCCGGGCAGCTGCCGTGATCTGGCCTTCTTCGGCGATGGCCAGAAAGTAGGTAAGTTGACGAAGGTCCATAGTACCTCCTTTTTTGTGGTATATGATTTACATATATTATAGCAATGATACGAATATTTTCAATATAGATATACCTATGGTATACTAGCCATGTAAAAAGCCATTTATTATTAGAAAGGATGAAACTTATGGATCTTGTCACACCGAAACGAGATGCTCATTTTTATGGACCCTTTTCAAATCGACATTCTTAATCAGCGCCTTTACCGTCGGCGGCGGCTTCGTCATTATTCCGCTGCTGAAAGGCAAGTACGTCGACGAATACCATTGGATCAGCGATAAGGATACCCTGATATGGTGGCCATTGCCAGTCCATGCCGGGCGTCGTCGCCGTCAACAGCGCCGTCATCTTAGGCTATCGCATGGCCGGCATCCTGGGGACGATCGTCGCCCTTATTGCCACGGTCTTACCCTGTTTGATTACCTTGACCATTATTTCTTACAGCTATGATTATTTTATTCAAAATGCCTATATCAAGATGGTCCTCCGCGGTATGCAGTGCGGGGCGACGGCGCTCATCGTCAATGTCGGCATCGATTTGTTGGTCAAGCAGGGGAAGAAGAAGCTGATCCTGCCAATTGCTCATCATCATCGGTACCTTCATTGCCAACCTGTTCTTCGATACCAATATCATGGTGCTCATCCTCATCGACGGCATCATCGGTTTATTGTTCATGCGCGCTGCGCAGTATAATTAGGGGGTGCCGTCATGATCTATGGATTGCTCTTTTGGGAATTTTTAAAGTCGGCATCTTCTGTGTCGGCGGCGGCTATGCCTCTATGCCGCTCATTCAGGCCAGCGTCGTCGACACCTTCCATTGGCTGACCATGAGTGAATTCGTCGATATCTTTACGATTTCGCAGATGACGCCGGGGCCGATCGGCATCAATGCAGCGACTTTCGTCGGCACCCGTATCGCAGGTCTTCCCGGGGCCATTGTGGCCACCATGGGCTTTGTCACGCCGTCCTTTTTCTTGGGCATCATCCTGGCCCGTATCTTTTTGAAGTACGGCGACATCGGACCGATTCGCGGCATCTTAAACGGTCTGCGTCCGGCCGTCGTAGCCCTCATCTGCGTCGCCAGCCTGAGCTTTATTCTCCTGGCTTTGTGGAATACGGAAGCACTGCCTTCCGATTGGCTGGGCTTCAGCCGCGGCGGTCTTCTCATCCTCATCGGGGCCATTATCGCCACTCGCAAGAAAATCGGCGTCATCAAGGTTCTCCTCGGTTCCGGTGTCTTAGGCCTGGTACTGGGGATGGCCGGCCTTATCTGATTTCACAATACTCCAGGTTAATACCTTTCAAGAATCGGCTCGGCAGATAGCTCTGACGACCCAATCCTTGGTGCCAGCTTAGATACAGCCTCTTTTTGCTCGCGTCATGGCGACATAAAAGAGGCGTTTTTCTTCTTCTATATCCCCTTTTGGCGGGCCCAATAGGTAGGGAAGATATGGTCTTCTAAACTGGCCATAAAGACGTAGTCGAATTCAAGGCCCTTGGCCTGGTGAATGGTAATGATGGGTATTTTCGGGTCTTTGGCCAGCATGCTGTCGAGCTCGCTGTTGGAGAGGGCCGCCATCTTGAGAAATTCGGTCAGGGCGTCGCGAGGATTCTGTCCGGCGTCGTCTGTTTCCTTCGCGATGCGGTAGAGCTTGCGTATATTTTCCAGCCGGTCGATATGGTTGGACTCATCAGAGCTGTCGAGATGTGTTTGATACCAAACTTTAACGCCGCAGTCATTCATGACGGACGTAATGACTTTGATGGGCCGAACCCTGGTAGGATAAGCGCCGTAACTCTTCCATTCCCCGGCTGAAGGGCGCAAAGAGCGGGAGATAGATGGCCATCGCGGCTCGGCGGATCGGTTCTATCGGGCGAATCTTCTCGTCGATGGCATACATCAGGAGTCCGGCTGTGGCTAAGATGTCGTCGAAGGCGTCGTGCGTCGGTTTATGGTCGATAGGAAAGTGGTGGCTCAAGGTTTCTAATTTATGATTACGCAAGGTGGGATAAAAGCGGCGGTAGATATCGAGGGTATCGTAATAAGGAAAGTCGGCCCTTTCAGACATGCCCAGTCGCTGCAATTCGCTCTGGAGGATGGACAGGTCATAGGTTACGTTGTGGCCGACGATGACAGCGTCTTTGGCAAAGTCTAAAAATTGCGTTAAGGCTTTTTGGGGAGGCACGCCTTCAGCGGCCAGTTTTTCGTCACTGATGTGGTGGACGTAGTACGACGTGCCGACGGGGCGCAGGGCCTTTACATAGGTATTAAACTTATCTTTTACCTGCCCCTTGGCATCGAGGCGGATGGCGGCGATTTGGATGATTTCATCCTGGGTCGTGTCCGTGCCTGTACTTTCGACGTCGAAGACGACCAGCCGTTCTTGGGATAAGGCTGTCAATAAGAGCCCGTAAGGATCGCCCGTTTGATGGGATAGGGGATCGATAAAATCACTGAGCATGAGGCCCACTTTGCGATAGGAATCGCTTTCAATCGTTTCTACCGTACGCCGGCCGATGCGGGGGACGAAGCGCTGGACGATTCGCTTCAGACTGAGGTTGTCGTGTTTATTCATCAGCAATCGAAGATAAGCCAGGACGTCCTTGCATTCCTGCCGTTTAAACAGGTGAAACTGGTCGATGCAGGTAACCGGCAGCTGCTGGTCTTGCGGGTACTTTTGGTTGTGCGAGGTAATGCCCATCCAGATGAACTTAGCCTGGCGGTTGTCGCGGACGAGGATGCAGGTCTTTAGGCGCTCTTCTGGAGGCAGGGCCTTGATTTCCCGGAAAATCCAGCGGGATTCTTCCATCCAGGTGCCGGCTTTATGAAGGACGATGGGTTCGCCGGGATCTTTTGAGGCCGAGATGCCCCGTTCGGTATAGATGCTCTGGACGGTCACTTTTCCTAAGAGGCGAAATAAGAAGGTCTGACCGGCTTCCAACAGGAGTTGGGTGGACCTGTAATTGGTGGTGAAGGTAATTTCAAGGGGCTGATAGCCGTCTCGAAATTCTTTCCAAATGTATTCGGGATAGGAGCCACGCCATTCGTAAATGGTTTGGAAGTAGTCGCCGCAGAGGAGGATGTTGCGGTCCGGGAAGAGGCGGCTGATGACGGTGTATTCGACTTCACTCGTATCCTGCATTTCGTCGACGGAGATGAAGCGGAACTTTTCCCGCCAGCGGCGGCAGATGGCGTCGTCTTGGAGAAATTCATAGGCCCCGGTAATGAGGTCGGTAAAATCGATGGCATGGTTGTCGGCAAGGGCAATATCGTACTCCCAGACAAGGTCTTCCCCGTACTCGGAGAGCCAACCTTTGAGGTCATCTTGTATATTGGTAAAATCGCGCAGGCCGGGGATGACGCGTTTCTTTTTTTCAAATTCGATGAAGGTCTGGAGTTCCGGTAAGGCCGGACGCGGTGTCATTTTCGTAAGGTCAATGGCAGCCAGAATCTGTTTACAGTCTTCGTCATCATAGATCAGAAAGTCGTTGTAGCGGTCGCTCTGCCGCTTGGTCTCTTCTTTGATGAGACTGTAGCAGAAACTGTGGATAGTCTTTACGGTGACGGCGAAACCTTCTTCCGGGACCGTTTCGATGATGCGATTCTTCAGTTCCTTACAGGCCCGGTTGGTAAAGGTCAGGCACAGGATTTCCGACCCCTTGGCCTTCTTTTGGGCTATGATATGGGCTACCCTGGCTGCCAGGACACGGGTCTTGCCGGTTCCGGCCGGGGCGTTGAGTAAAATCGATTGGGACAGCTCATTGACGACTTGCTGCTGCTGTTCGTTTAAATTCATGTTATTCCTCCGTTCCGTCGCGTCTTTTTTCATTGTAACACAGTCCCTTGACGGGGGATACTGTCTTACCATAGAAAGGCGGATTTTGATTGACAGCCACCTGTCTTTTTGATAGAATCAAAGTGTGTTTGATAAATATTTTAATCAATAAGGAGACGCACTATGACAAAATGTTTATGGACAGGTTTGTATGCCGTTTGTAAACAGTCTCCGTGTAATCTAACTGAAAGCCCAAAGGTGATTTGTGTCACTTTTGGGTTTTGTTATTCCTAAGGAGGGGTCTCTGATGAAGGTAGCTTTAATTATGGGGAGCGATTCTGATTTTCCCGTTATGAAAAAAGCAGTAGCTATTTTTAAAGAATTTGGGGTAGACTATGAAGTCTTATTGGCATCAGCCCATCGGACACCGGCTGCCGTTCGTGAATTCGTCACGACGGCTGAAGAACGCGGTATCGGGGCTTTTGTCGTCGGCGCCGGCATGGCAGCTCATCTGCCGGGTGTCGTTGCCAGCTACACGACGCTTCCGGTCATCGGCGTTCCTTTGGAAAGCGGCAGCTTGCAGGGCATGGATGCCCTCTTGGCCATCGTTCAGATGCCGTCGGGGATTCCCGTGGCTACGGTTGCCATTAACGGCGCTAAAAATGCGGCTCTCTTGGCCGTTCAGATCGGCGCTGTCAGCGATGCCGAATTAGCCAAGAAATACAAGGCTTATCGCGAAAACATGGCCAATGAAGTCATGGCTAAAAACAAGAAATTACAAGAAGACGTAAAAGCCCTCTAAGGGTGGTTCGCGTCCTATTTTTCTCAATAACAGGAGGTTTAATTCATGTTTTACGATCCGATTTGGGATAAGCAGCATGAAGAATGTGGCGTCTTAGGGATTTACGATAAACACCTTGATATTCCCCGTTACGTGTATTGGGGGCTCTTTGCCCTGCAGCACCGCGGCCAGGAAGCGGCGGTATTGCTTTAACTGACGGCCAGGATATCCATACCTACCGCGGCAGTGGGACTCATCAGCACGGTCTTTGCCAACGGCGTACGGAAGAAGAAGGGGCCCCGTCGGTATCGGTCACGTCCGCTATTCGACGACCGGTTCCAACAACCCGCGCAATATCCAGCCTTTGGCTGTCTATACGCCCATGGGACAGTTGGCTTTGGCTCATAACGGCAACTTGACCAATACCCGCACCCTTCGCGAAGAACTCGACCGCAGCGGCGCTGCCTTCCAGACGACCATGGATAGTGAAATCATCGTCAACCTCATCAGCCGCAGCCAGAAAGACACGATCGAAGAACGCATCATGGAAAGCATGAACCGCATCCAAGGGGCATATTCCCTGGTCCTCATGACCAAGGATACCCTCTATGGCGTCCGCGATCCCTACGGCTTCCGTCCGCTGTGCATCGGCCGGACCGAAGAAGGCGGCTGGGTCCTGGCTTCGGAAACGTGTGCCCTCGATGCCATCGGAGCGAAATTCGTCCGCGACGTTCATCCCGGCGAAATGGTCCAGATTAACGAAAACGGAGTCAAATCGACGATCTTCGCCAAGGCACCGCGCAAGCAGATCTGTTCCTTCGAATACATCTACTTTGCTCGTCCCGACAGTGTCATCGACGGCCAGGACGTCTATCAGGCTCGCTTGAACATGGGTCGTGAAATGTGGAATGAAACCCAGTACGATGCCGATATCGTCATTTCCGTTCCCGACAGCGGCAATACGGCTGCCATCGGTTATTCCCAGGCTTCGGGTATTCCCTTTAAACACGGTCTGATCAAGAACCGCTACATGGGCCGTACCTTCATCAAGCCGAATCAGAAACAGCGAGAACTCGCTGTCCGCATGAAACTCAACGTCGTAAAATCCGTCGTACAGGGCAAGCGCATCGTCATGGTCGACGATTCCATCGTCCGCGGCACGACGAGCGGCATCATCTGTAAGCTCCTGCCGGGAAGCCGGCGCCAAGGAAGTCTATATGTGCGTTTCGGCACCGCCGATTAAATATCCCTGCTTCTACGGCATCGACACGTCGGTCCGCAAGGAACTCATCGCCTCGACGTTCAGCCAGGAACAGATTCAAAAATACATCGGTGTCGACAAGCTGCACTTCATTTCCATCGACGGCCTCAATCGGGCCATTGAACACATTCCCTTGGAAGATATGTGCTTAGCTTGCTTCAATGATGATTATCCTACGGATACGCCGCAGATGAACGAGGAAGGAGAAAAATATGCTCTCGAACACAAATAAAGGATTGACCTATGCCGATGCCGGTGTCGATATCGACGCAGGCAATAAAGCCGTCGAATTGATGAAAGACTCTGTAAAAGCTACGTACCGTCCGGAAGTCCTCGGGGACCTCGGCGGTTTTGGCGGCCTCTTTTCGCTCATGAACAGCGATATTAAAAAGCCGGTCCTGGTCAGCGGCACCGATGGTGTCGGCACCAAACTGCGTCTGGCTATCTTGATGGACAAACACGATACGGTCGGTCAGGACTGCGTCGCCATGTCGATCAATGACGTCCTCGTTCAGGGTGCAGAACCCTTATTCTTCCTCGACTATATCGCCGTCGGCAAGCTCGACCCGGTTCAGGTCGCCTCCATTGTAAAAGGGGTAGCCAATGCCTGCCAGGAATCGGGCTGCGCCCTCCTCGGTGGTGAAACGGCTGAAATGGCCGGCTTCTATGCCAAAGACGACTATGATCTGGCTGGCTTTGGTGTCGGCATCGTCGACCGCGACAAAATCATCACCGGCGAAACGATCAAGGCCGGCGACGTCCTCATCGGCCTGCCGTCGACAGGCGTCCACTCCAACGGCTTCTCCTTGGTCCGCAAGATCGTCTTTGAACGCCAGCAGATGAAGCTCGACCAGTACGTCGATGAATTGGGCATGACCATCGGTGAATGCCTGCTGACACCGACCCGCCTCTATCCGCGTCCGTGCCTGCCGATCATTAAAAACTTTACCGTAAAAGGCATGGTCCACATTACCGGCGGCGGTTTCTATGAAAATATTCCCCGCGTCCTTCCTAAGGGCGTCGGCGTCGATATCGATGTCACGTCGTGGCCGCAGCTGCCGATTTTCTCGCTCCTGCAAAAATGGGGCGGCGTCGATGCGAAAGAAATGTACCGCACCTTCAACATGGGCATCGGCATGATCATGATCGTCGATGAAAAGGATGCCGACAGCATTCTCAAGAATTTGGCAGACCGCGACGAAAAAGCTTACGTCATCGGCAAAGTCGTAGACTCGGACGTACCCGTTACGTTGCGGGGAGGCGTGTTCCATGACTAAGAAAAAGATGGTCATTTTTGCCTCGGGCCGCGGCTCCAATGCCATTGCCCTCCACGATGCCGTCGAAGCCGGTACCATCAAGGCCGACATCAAGGCCCTGGTCTGCGATATCCCCGGCGCGCCGGTCATGGATCGGGCCCGGGAATGGGGCATACCGGTCATCTTAGCCGACCGCAAGGCCTTTGATTCGAAAGAAGCTTTTGAAGCATATATCCTCGACGCCATTGCCCCTTATGAAGCCGACGTCATCTGCCTGGCCGGCTTCATGCGCCTCTTGAGCGGCGATTTCATCTCCCATTATGAGCACAAGATGCTCAATATCCATCCGGCCCTCTTGCCGTCCTTCCGCGGCCTCCACGCTCAGCGTCAGGCTATTGAAGCCGGCGTCAAGATTGCCGGCTGCACGGTTCACTTCGTCGTGCCCGATATGGATGCCGGGCCGATTATCCTGCAGTCGGCCGTGCCGGTCTATGAAGATGATACGGAAGATACGCTGGCAGCTCGGATCCTGACGAAGGAACATCCGACCTACATCAAGGCAGCGGCACTCTTTTGTGACGACAAACTGACGGTCCGCGGCAATGTCGTCATGGGAACACAGGAATAGGAGGTAGGTTAGCATGAAGGTAAAACGCGCACTCATTAGTGTATCTGATAAAACGGGCGTCGTCGAATTGGGCAAAGCCCTGGCGGCTCTCGGCATTGAAATCATTTCGACGGGCGGCACCATGCGCACCTTAAAGGAAGCGGGCGTACCGGTCATCGCCGTTCAGGACGTAACGGGCTTTCCGGAAATGATGGACGGCCGCGTCAAGACCTTGAACCCCAAGATTCACGGCGCCATTTTGGCGGTCCGCGACAATCCGGAACACGTGAAAGCCATGAAGGATCACGATATTACGCCCATTGACTTGGTCGTCGTCAACCTCTATCCCTTCCAGCAGACCATTGCCAAACCGAATGTCACCCTGGCTGAAGCCATTGAAAACATCGACATCGGCGGTCCCTGCATGGTCCGCGCTTCGGCCAAGAACAATAAGTACGTCGCCATCGTTACCAATCCCGATAAGTACAGCGAAATCATTTCCATCCTCCAAAAAGACGGCGCTTTTTCCGATGAATACCGCTTGGAATTAGCTCAGGAAGCCTTTCATCATACGGCCGTCTACGATACGGCCATTGCGGCATATCTGGCTGAACAGGTTGAGAAGGGGGCTGCAAAGTGATGAAGGTAGCAGTCATCGGCGGCGGCGGCCGCGAACATACCCTGGCCTGGAAATTAGCGCAGAGCCCGAGTGTCGATGCCCTGTACGCCATTCCCGGCAGTGCAGCCATGGCTGACGTTGCCAAGTGCGTCGATATTTCCTTATCGGACCTCGAAGGCATCGCCGATTATGCCGTTTCGGAAGGCATCGACATGCTCGTCGTCGGTCCGGAAGTTCCCTTGACGGAAGGCTTAGCCGACGTGGCTCAGGCCAAGGGCTTAGCTGTTTTCGGCCCCAACAAAGCGGCGGCTCAAATGGAAGGCTCCAAGGTCTTTGCCAAGAATATCATGAAGAAATACCAGATTCCGACGGCAGCCTATGCCTCCTTTACCGACGGAGACGCGGCGAAAGCCTACATCCGCGAACAAGGCGCTCCTATCGTCGTTAAAGCCGACGGCCTGGCTGCCGGCAAAGGCGTCGTCGTAGCTCAGACCGAAGAAGAAGCCATCGACGCCGTCAATGCCATGATGGAAGACCATATTTTCGGCGCTTCCGGCGGCCGCATCGTCATTGAAGAATGCATGGTCGGAGAAGAAGCAAGCCTTCTGGCCTTCGTCGATGGCAAGACCATCGTGCCCATGATTTCGGCTCAGGACCATAAGCGCATCTTCGATAACGATGAAGGTCCCAATACGGGCGGTATGGGTGCCTATGCCCCGGCTCCGGTCTTTACGCCGGCCATCCAAAAAGTCGTCGAAGACACGATTTTACGACCCGTCGTAGACGGCCTCAAAGCCGAAGGCATTACCTATCAGGGCTGCCTCTATGCCGGCCTCATGATTACTGAAGACGGCCCGAAAGTCGTCGAATTCAACTGCCGTTTCGGCGACCCGGAAACGCAGGCCGTCCTGCCCCTTCTTGACGGCGATTTGGCGCAGATCATGTACGCCTGCACCAAGGGGACCTTGTCCCCGGATATGGTTCACTGGAAGGATGCCTCTGCCTGCTGCGTCATCATGGCCTCGGCCGGCTACCCGGCTTCGTCTCATAAGGGAGACGTCATCAGCGGCCTCGACGGCATCAACAGCGATGATACGATGGTATTCCATTCGGGAACGGCCAAACAGGATGGGGCCTATGTGACCCATGGCGGCCGTGTTCTCGGCGTAACGGCTGTGGCACCGGATCTTAAAAGTGCCATTGAAAAGGCTTATGACAAGGTGGATCAGATCCACTTTGACGGCCAGCAAGTCCGCCGTGACATCGGTGCCAAAGGATTGAAACACTTGCCGTAATTGCTTACGGTTTATGAAGCCCCTTTTCGTCAAAAGGGGCTTTCTTTCTATCAGGCAAAACCTGCATTGCGGAGACAGGAGGGAGATAGGTGGTACAATTTATCACGCCGTATGAGGCGGCTCGACTGGTTGGCGATGAGATGACCCTGGCTGTCAGCGGTCAAGCCGGATTTGGTACGCCGGACGGTTTGTTCAAGGCCCTGCACGATCGATATGCTGAGGAAGGCCGTCCGCGTAGCCTGACATTAGTGAAAATAGCCGGCACCAGTGACGGCGGGGGACGGGGCGGCGACCGACTGGCGGCAGATGGTCTCTTACAGACGATCATTACCAGCCATTTCGGTGCCGAAAAGAAACTAGCTGATAAGGTGGCCGACAATGACTGCCTGGCCTATACCGTACCGGCCGGAACCTTATTGGCCTTGTATCGGGCCATGGCTTCCGGGAGAAAGGGTGTCTGGACTGACATTGGCCTGCACACCTTGGCGGATCCGCGCCTCGACGGCAGCAAGGCAAATGACAAGACCATAGCTGAAGGCAAGGACATCGTCCGCCGCGTTTCCATCGACGGCGACGATTATCTTTACTATCCGACTTTTCCTATCGATGTTTGTTTTATCCGAGGCTCGTTAGCCGATGAAGACGGCAATATTTCCCTCGAGCGGGAAGCCATGATCGGTGAACAGTTCGAAGTCGCCGCAGCCACGCACCAGTCAAAAGGCCTGGTCGTCGTTCAAGTCGAAGACGTCGTGCCCCGGGGACGCCTCGATTCGCGGTTGGTGAAGATTCCCCATTTTCTCGTCGACTACATCGTCGTGCCTCGCCCGAAATATCACGTCCAAAGTTTTGCCGCAAGGGGCTACCGCCCGGAACTGAGCGGGGAGAAAAAGATCGTCCTCCGTTCGCTGCCGCCTCATCCTTTGGATAACCGCAAGATCTGCGCCCGCAGGGCTGCTCTTGAACTAAAGGATGACGACGTCATGAATCTCGGTATCGGCATTCCCGAAATCATCGGCTCTGTGGCTGCTGAAGAAGGTTTTGGCACCCGCCTTACCCTGGCTGCTGATTCGGGCATCATCGGCGGCATCCCCTTATCAGGCCTCGATATGGGGGCGGCCATCAATGCCGAAGCGGAATTGAAGCTGGCCGATATGATCGACATCTGCCACGGCGGCGCCCTCGACATCTGTGCCTTAGGCTTGGCCGAAATCGATGCCAAGGGGAATGTCAATGTATCGAAATTCAACGGCCGCGTTACCGGGCCCGGCGGCTTCATGGACCTGACCCAGGCGACGAAGAAGCTGATCTTCATGGGGACCTTTACGGCCGGTCACCTGCGGGAACACTGTGAGAACGGAAAATTAATCATCGACCACGAAGGGCGTTATAAAAAATTCAAGAAGACTGTCGAACAGATTACTTTTTCCGGAACCTATGCGGCGGCCCGGCATCAGGACGTCTTGGTCATTACCGAGCGGGCCGTGTTCCGCTTGACGCCAAATGGCCTGATGCTGACCGAAGTGGCACCGGGCATCGATATAGAGCGGGATATCCTAGCCCAAATGGAATTCAGACCCCTCATGGCAGCCGATATAAAAACGATGGATCCTCGTATTTTCTATCCGGAAGCTATGGGAATGTAAAGGAGAGAGACTATGGAATATCGTATTGAAAAAGACTCAATGGGAGAGATTAAAGTCCCGGCAGATAAACTCTGGGGCGCTCAGACCCAGCGCAGCTTTGAAAATTTTAAGATCGGTACGGAAAAGATTCCCGCCGAAATGGTCACCGTCTTTGCCTATCTGAAAAAAGCGGCAGCCTTGACCAATAAAGAACTGGGCGTCGTCGATGCCGATAAGGCCGATGCCATCGCCGCGGCCTGTGACGATATTTTGGCAGGGAAACTGGACGGCAATTTCCCACTGGCCGTTTGGATGACCGGCAGCGGGACTCAGTTCAATATGAACGTCAATGAAGTCGTAGCCCACCGGGCGGCAGCTATTCTCAAAGAAAAGGGAAAGAGCAGCGCATCCATCCCAATGACGACGTCAACCATTCCCAAAGTTCGAACGATACCTTCCCGACAGGCCTTCACATGGCCGGTGTCCTGCTCATTGAACAGCAGCTGTTCCCGGCCATGGATGCCATCTATAAGGCGCTCCATGACAAACAGGAAGCCTTTAAGGATATCGTAAAAATCGGCCGCACCCACTTGCAGGATGCGACGCCTTTGACCCTGGGACAGGAATTCAGCGGCTGGGCCCGCATGATCGAACGCAATAAAGAAATGCTCCGCTGCGGCGTCGATTTTCTTCGCGATCTGGCCATGGGTGGGACGGCCGTCGGTACGGGTATCAACTGTCCGAAAGGCTATGACCGCCGCTTTGCCGAAATCGTCAGCGACCTGACGGGGACGACCTTCCATACGGCGCCGAACAAGTTCCAGTCCCTGACCAGTAAGGATGAATTAGTCGTCGTTCACGGCATGCTGAAGAGCCTAGCCTGTGACCTCATGAAAATGGCCAACGACATCCGCTGGCTGTCGTCAGGACCGCGCTGCGGCATCGGTGAAATCCGCATTCCCGAAAATGAACCGGGCAGTTCCATCATGCCCAGTAAAGTCAACCCGACGCAGTGCGAAGCCGTAACCATGGTCGCCGTCCAGGTCATGGGCAACGATGCGACATTGGGCTTTGCTGCCAGCCAGGGCAACTTTGAACTGAACGTCTTCATGCCGGTCATCGCTTACAACCTCATCCAATCGATCCGCCTCTTATCGGACAGCATGGAATCCCTGCGCAAGCACTGCATCGTCGGAATCGAACCGAATGAAGAACGAATCGAGACCAACCTCTATAACTCCTTGATCCTGGTCACGGGACTCGTTCCCTTAGTCGGCTACGATAAGGCCTGCACCATTGCCAAGACGGCGGCCAAAGAAGGGCTGACACTGAAAGAATCAGCCATTCAATCCGGCTGGGTTACGGCGGAACAATTCGATAAGGCCATGGACCCGGCAAAACTGGCGGGTATCCGTTGACATCTTTTTTCCATTTTTTTATGGATTAAGAAATAATTTGTACTAAATTTCTCCAAAACCTTTTGCACTTTTTGAGATGTAGTGATAGAATAGATGTACCAATATCTCATCATTATATTTTGAATAGGAGTGGATAGCATGGGTTTTATTAAAGAGTTTAAAGAATTCGCCATGCGGGGGAATGTCCTTGATATGGCAGTCGGTGTCGTTGTCGGCGGTGCGTTTGGCAAAATCGTCACGTCTCTTGTCAACAATATCATCATGCCGCCAATCGGTGTACTCCTCGGCGGAATCGATTTTTCAGACTTCTTCATTCCTTTGAGCCTGAACGGCCAAAAGGTAGAAACCTTGGCCGACGCCAAGGCAGCCGGTATTCCGGTCATTGCTTACGGCTCTTTCCTCAATACGATTCTTGAATTTTTAATTATCGCCTTCGCTATTTTTATCGTCATCAAGCAGCTCAACCGCCTGATGCCGAAACCGGCACCGGTTCCGGAGTCGCGCCTTTGCCCGTTCTGCCGTCAACCGGTGGCTGACGATGCTACGCGCTGCCCGCACTGCACCAGCGAATTGCCGGCTGCCAATAACTGATGTACCCCGATATCTTGTTTTAAAGATCACGATAACAGCCTGCTGTCTGAGACGGCAGGCTGTTTTTATGGTTCATTGATGATGGATAGCGGCTTCCTTTTCAGTTGATTTTTTTGCTTAAGATTTGCTACAATAGAAAAACGAAAGGAAAGGGGGACCCTTCTTGCAGTTTTATACGTATGCCTATCTCGAAAGCCAGGCCCATGTGAACTATTTATTTCAATACGGTCTGATTTTCTTTATTTTGGTGGCCTTGATCGTCATTACGGCCAAATATATGAGCAACCGTTTGAAATCGAAGTATCGTGATTTGAGCATTATTCTGCTGTTGATCGGCTTATTCTTGATCGGGTCTAATTGGGACAGTTACAGCCGGCAGCGGGAAACTACGGAAAATACGTCGCGGATGACCCAGTTTCTCGATACTTTCAGCGATAATATGACCCTTTCGAAGTCGGATATTGCCGTCAATTCCCTGCGCCTCCAGGATGGGATGCTGGTTAAGATTCGCGATGATTACTACCGTATCGATTTCAACAGCAGTTATACGGCGTACCGCATCAATCGTGTATACTTGATTCAAAAAGACGTCAAACTCGTCGACGTGTCACATTAGGAGGGGCCATGTTTCCGTATTCCATGATTTTCGCTAAACTGGGCCTGGGACTGTTGGCCCTCATTTTACAGATTAATCTCTTAGGCAAACGCAATCTGGCGCCGACGTCGGCCCTGGACCAGATACAGAACTACGTCCTCGGTGGTATTATCGGCGGCGTCATTTATAACGATACGATCAGCATCTTTCAGTTTCTCATGATCATGGTCGTCTGGACGATTTTGGTCATGACCTTGAAGTACTTGAAATCCGTCAGCCGTCACATTCGCATCCTCGTCGACGGCAAGCCGGTCATCCTCATCGAGCAGGGGGAACTTCAGACCGAAACCTGCCTGCGTTCGGGCATCCAGGCCTTTGAACTGCAGATGAAGCTGCGGGCCATGGGCGTCCAGCGCATTCAGGACGTCAAGCGGGCCGTCCTCGAGCAAAACGGGCAGTTGACGGTCGTCCAAATGGGGGAAGACAATATCCGCTTTCCCATCATTGCCGACGGTCAGATCAACACCGATGTCCTGCTGCTGATCGAAAAAGACTCGGACTGGCTCATGCATGAATTGACTCGTCAGGGCTATGAGCCGCGGGATATCTTTTTAGCTGAATACCTCGACGGCGAGGTCATCCTCTATCCCTATCCACCCAATTCCCATGATTGATAGAAAGCACGATGGCGCTTATGTTCACCGTCGTGCTTATTTTTTGCCGATAGAGGGTAATTGATAGACGAAGTGTCTTGACTTTTTTGAATCATGGATTATAATAATAAAGTAGTTTGAATTGAAACTATATAGTTTGAATTAAAACCAATGGAGGAGTGGACCACGTGGACTTAGAAGCCTTGCATATTTTATTATTGATCGGATTTCATCGCTCGAGCCGGGAAATTGCCCGATATATAAAAAAAGAGGGTCTCATGCCCGGTCAGCCGAAGATTTTAGAATACTTATGGTTCCACGACGGAGCTAGCCAGAAAGACATCGGTCAAAAATGTATCATCGATAAATCGACGGTGACCAGCCTCCTCAAGCGAATGGAAAAACTGGAACTCATTCGAAAAGAAACTCGTCCCGATGACCAGCGCGGCGTGTCTATTTTCTTGACCAAAAAAGGCTGGGAAAAAGCCAAACGCATCCGTGAAGTCATTTACGGACTAGATGACTTCATGTGGCAGGGCATTGAACCGGAAGAAAAACAGCAGTTTATAGAAACGTTCCAGAAAATCATTAAAAATCAGAAGAAGTGGGGGGATTGATGTTGCGTCACATGCATTATAAAGGGATTCGGATTCCTGTGTTTATCCTAAGTATTTTAATCAATGCCTTGGGCATCGACCTGATTATCGTTGCCGGATTCGGGTCATCTCCTATATCGAGTGTACCTATCGTTATCAGCCTGTATTCGAATTGGACCTTCGGTGAGATAACTTTTTTAGCAAATATCTTGTTTATTGCCGCTCAAATCGCTTTGCTGCGGCGGCAATTCCGTCCCATAGAAGGCCTTCAGTTGGGGATTAGCATTATTTTCAGTGCCTCCCTCGATCTGTATATGCCATTTTTATCGGGGCTGCAGGGACATTCCTGGCCGGTGGCTTTTCTCATCCTTCTCATGGGCTGTGCCGTCCTGGCCTTCGGCATCTGCCTGGAAGTGGCCTCGCAGGTCCTCATGGTTCCCGGTGACGGCATTGTAAAAGCCATTGCTCAAACGGCGAAGATTCGCATGGGTACGGCTAAAGTGGCCTTCGATTCGACCTTGGTTGTCATGGCCTTGTGCGTATCCCTTTTCTATGGCGGTGACCAGACTTTTGCCGCTATCGGTGTTGGCACCATCGTATCGGCCATAGCTGTTGGCAGACTGGTCAACTTCTTTAACCGCCATTTCTTCTTTATTGAACGCCTGGCGCGGCTCTCCTTGGCAGATAAAAATGGGGGACCGATGATTTTGGCGAAAGAATCTTCGTGATGGACAGCCGTCAACGGAGGAGACTTCCTTTCGATAAAAAGAGGCCCGGCAGCGCAGTAGCGTTGCGAACCTCGTTCTATGATGTATTTTTAGGAATTTTCGGTTAAAGGGTCCGCCTGTTGGGGGACGCTTTCGCGGACGATCAGTTCTGTCCCCGTGGCCACATTTCGCGGGGTTGCCTTGGGATTGCGGATGCGCCAACGGAGGGTTTCGACGGCTGATTTCCCTAAGTTTTCACAGGGAACTTCGACGGAACTTAAAGGCGGCTGGGCATATTCAGCTAAGGGGATATTGTCAAAGCCGATGACGGCAATGTCTTCGGGAATGCGCAGGCCACGCTGCTGCAGGGCCCGGATGGCGCCGAGGGCGATGAGGTCGTTATCAGCGATGAAAGCTTCAGGAAGGGTGCAGCCTCGTTCTAAGAGGGCATTCATATCCTGCTGAGCGGCTTCGATGGATGGGGACAACTCGTAGACCTTAGTGTCATCTATTTTTTGTGGAGCTGATTCATGGCGTACGTATAGCCCAGGTAGCGCATTTCAAAATTCGTGATCGGGACCGAGCTTCGCAGGTAGCCGATATCGCTCAGCCCTTGATCGTGAAGGTAGTGAACGGCCTGCCATACGCCGTCTAAATTATGGATGGATACCATATCGAGGGGCGAGGCCGTCAGCTCGTTGTCGAGGACGACGATGGGAAGGGGGGCGCTTGCAACGAGGGGCAGATCGTCATGTTCCATTTCCGTGCCTAGCATCAAGATTCCCGACGCTTGGGCAGCAGCGGCTTCGGCAATGCACGATGCCAGTTGATCCTGGCCGTCGCAGTAGGTGATGGTCAAGGTGTAGTGATGCGCCCGGGCCGCTTTTTCGACGGCTACGACGAGGCGGGTGAAAAATTGGGTACTGGTGATGATACTGCCCGATTTACGGTAGATTAAAAAATTGATGACCCCTTGTGGAGCTACGGCCTTTTTGCTCGTCGTGCCGCGGTATCCAAGGCGGTTGGCCAGATTCAATACGGCGAGCCGCGTTTCTTCATTGACGCCGGGGCGTCCGTTTAAAGCAAGAGAGACCGTGGCCGGAGAAACTCCCAGTTGTTCTGCAATGTCTTTGATGGTCACTGTTGCCATTTCATACCTCCTGCTTTTATAAAAATTTATGCATATCTGTTGAAATTATAAATCGATTCAATTAAAAGTGTAGCACGTCATAAAATGATAGTAAAGTCAGAATCGGATCTAAGGCATAAAAAG